>Ga0207707_10006588_pt1 | contig 10131 bp, 8 predicted proteins | sample KBSC83BmetaG_FD_184336 | JGI IMG/M metagenome (GOLD analysis project Ga0207707, IMG submission 184336) | Corn rhizosphere microbial communities from Kellogg Biological Station, Michigan, USA - KBS C8-3B metaG (SPAdes) (version 2) | ecosystem: Host-associated > Plants > Roots > Rhizosphere ... | reverse complement strand
CGGCGAACTCGCCGGCGTCCCGCCGCCGCTCGAACTCCGCGAGCGACAGGAAATAATAATCCCTTCCCTCCACTTCGCCGACCCTCGGCTGGCGCGTCGTACACGAAACCGAGTAGCCGAGGTCCGGCCGGCGCCGCAGGAGCTCCCGAGCGATGGTCGTCTTACCGCCCCCCGACGGCGCCGAGAGGATGATCGGGAAGGGGTTCACTCCAGGTTCTCCACCTGCTCCCGGATCCGCTCCAGCTCCTCCTTGATGGCGAGCACATCCTGCAGGATCGCCGCGTCGTTCCCCTTGCTTCCCGTCGTGTTCGCTTCGCGAAGCAGCTCCTGTAGCAGGAAGCCGAGGCGCTTGCCCACCCCGTCGGCCGGGGCGTTCCGCAGGGTGCCACGGAAGGCTTCGAGGTGCGAGCGAAAGCGGGCGATTTCCTCACTCACGTCCAGCCGGTCAGCCAGGATCGCGATCTCCTGGGCAAGCCGCTGCTCGTCGAGCGCGACGCCCTCCGCCAGTTCCTGCACCGCTTGGCGGAGCCGATCACGCTGCTCGACGAGTCGCTGCGGTGCGCGGCCAGCGATCCGTTCCACGGCGTCCGCTATCACCTGCAGCCGCTCTTCGATGTAGGCGCAGAGCCGTGCTCCCTCCGCAACCCGCATCGCGTCCATCGCCGAAACCGCGCGCGACACGATGTCGACGAGCTCCGCGGAGTCGCCTACTGGCTCGGCGCCCTCGTTCGGCGATCCGAGCACCTCGGGCAGGCGAAGAATCGTTCCGACGTCGAGCGCTGGGTCCAGGCCGTACCGCTGCTGGAGGTCGCGCAGCTGCTGGACAAAGGCGGCGAAGCGCGTCTCGTCGATGCGGCCGGCGGCCTGTTCGCGCGAGATGCGCGCGAAGAGCGTTACGTGCCCCCGTGCCACGGCGCGCCGCAGTGCTTCGCGAACGTCACCCTCGAACCGGGCGAACTCCGACGGGAGCTTGATCGACGGATTGAAGAACCGGTGGTTCACGGATCGCACTTCGACGGCCACCTGCGCCCCGCCGACCTGGCCTTCGGCGGATCCGAACCCGGTCATGCTCCGTATCATCGGCAAGCGGCGATCCTATGTGCTGACAACGACATTGTCAATTCCAGAACTCCCACCTGACACCGTAGAACTGGTTCAGCCTCGGCATCAGGTAGCCGGGAACGAGTTGGTACGGGTCGCCTCGAATATTTCGGAACTGGTACGACAGCACGGCGCTGACAATCCGGATCTCGAGGTGGAAGTTGTAAACTCGTGAATCCGGCACCGATGTCACCACGAACGCTCCCGCCCCTTGCGAGAGGGGGTAGAGCGTCTTCGAGCGATACTCGTGCGAAAGGGACGCAAGCACGCCGAAATTTCCGCTCGGAAAGCGACTCAGCCAGTTCGTCGCGAGATAGATCTCGCTGCGAGCCTGATAGCGCGGTCGATAGAAGCCCGACGAATCGTTCCACCGGATGCCGGCGATATTCGCGCGGAGCGCCTTGTAGAGTTTCCCCTCGATTCGCGCTGTAATCCCGGTGGCCGACGGCTCCTCGACTGGCTCGTATGGGCCGAACACACGAGGCGGGAGCAGCAAGACGCTGTCGCGCCTGACGACTCCACCTGCGAACCAGAGCCCGAAGAAGCGAATGGCTGCTTCCGCGCGGAGAAAATTCGCGGTGCTGGTCGAGTCTGGCGCGTGCTGGTCCTTGCTTCGACCGGCGGTACCGACGACGCTCACGAACGATAGTGGCGTCAGTCGCGCCGTCGCTTCGACCCGGGAGATCGAATCCGGACCCGGGCCTTCCGCGAACGCAGACAGCGCAAGTGGACCACTCACGAATTCGGCCCGCCCCGACGGCGTCCAGAGCTTGTGACCGTTGCCAATGCGAAGACGCTCGGCGGCATCGAGCCGCAGGCCACCGAGAGTGAGCCCTCCCGTTACGACGTACTGCGCGCGAAAGAGCGTCGTGTCGTGCTTGGTGGTATCGGGCGTGCTCGAGCCGAACGCCGACGAGGTCGAGTGCGTGATGTTGTAGCCTAACGTGCTGGCGATCGCCTGCAGCCACGGGCCGTGCTCAGGATCGCCGTAGCCGGCGCGGGCGTAAGCGTCGGTGCGGGACGACTGCAGCGCCGGCAGCGTGTCTTGAAACGTCACGCCACGAATCGACTGCGGAAAGATGGTGCCGCGATTGCGATTGTTGCGGAGGACGAAGCCATCGACGCTCCAGCCGCCGCCTGCCCACCCGATGCGTCCGAGCAGAGTCGTGGCGTCGCTGCTTGGGCTTCCCCGCTGCGCCGGTGTCGTTCCGTACTGCTGCGCCCCGACCTGCACGCCCTCGCCACTGCCCCAGCGCTTGCCGAAGAAGCCGCGATACATGTTCGTCTGCTGATCACCGGTGCTGATGTCCGTCCGCGTGTACGGCGTCGTCCGATCGACACGCCAGGTGCGGCAATAGACGCGGACCTCGGTCGCGCCGCGCTCGATGCGCAGGTCTTCCAGCACCCAGAGCTGCACTTGCGTCAAATCGAGAACGCCGCCGGTGCGCGGATCCAGCTCGTCGTACTCGACACCGTCGAAGAAGACGCGCACGCGCCTCACGTCGCCCATGAACGACGACACCATCGGCGCGGCGATCCATCCCGCACGGAGGCCCGATATCTCCGGAATCCGGTCAAGCAGGTCCTGCAATGTCACGGCGCCCGTCGCGAGGATCTGGGCCCGCTCGAACGAGAGACTCTGCCCGATCTCGATCGGAACAGGCATCGGCGCGCGCGTGAAGGGTGCCTTGATCGAATCGCGCGGCGGAATCTTCGGATGGAGCGAATCGCGCTTCGCCAAGGTGTCGCGGAGAACCGAATCGGCCGTCGGCCGCGCGGGCACGACGATCGCCGCAGAGTCACGTTTGACGCGCGCCGAATCACGCCGTGCCCGCGAGGTGTCCGCCTGCGCTCCGGCCGTCCGCTGCAAAACGGCCCCGACCAGCAGGCCGAGGCCGAGCGTCGCGACGAGACGACGGGCCTTCGCGATCAGCGCGTCCGTCCTCGCACGAACTCGACGAACGTCCCAACGGGGACACCCGTGGGACCTCGCGGAATCGTGCCCAGATCCGACTCGGTGTACGCGGTACCCGCGATGTCGAGGTGTACCCACGGATAACTCTCGGCGAACTCCTTCAAAAAGAGGGCGGCAGTAATCGTCCCTGCTGGCCGGCCTCCAGAATTCTTGATGTCCGCGACGTCCGACTTGATGAGCTCTTTGTAATCATCCCAGAGCGGCAGCGGCCACCCTGGCTCGCCGGCGCGCTTGGCCGCATCGAGGACTTCCTGCACGAGCGCATCATCGCTGCCCATGACGCCCGTAGCAGTATGGCCCAGGGCGATCACGCACGCACCAGTGAGAGTCGCTGCGTCGATCACCGCCGACGGGTTGTAGCGCGCGGCGTACGCCAGCACGTCGGCGAGCACGAGCCGCCCCTCGGCGTCGGTGTTGATGATCTCGATGTACTTGCCATTGCTGGCCTGCACGACGTCGCCGGGCTTCACCGCGGTGCCACTGGGCATGTTGGTGGTCGAGCCGATGAGGCCCACCACGTTCACCGGGAGCTGCAGTCGGCCAATCGTCTCCATCGCGCCGAGCACGCCCGCTGCGCCGCACATGTCGAACTTCATCCACTCCATCCCCTGCGCCGGCTTGATGGAGATGCCGCCGGAGTCGAAGCAGAGTCCCTTCCCCACTAGCCCGATCGGCTTCCCGTCCTGCGGCCCGCGGCGGTGCTCGAGGACGATCAGCTTTGGATCTTGCGGCGTTCCCTGCGCCACGCAGAGGAACGATCCCATCCGCTCGCGCTCCATTTCCGCACGACCTAGGACCGTCACCGTCATTCCATGACGCTGCGCGATCTCACGCGCGGTGTCGGCGAGATAATCTGGCGTGCAGATGTTGCCTGGGAGCATGCCAAGGCGACGCGCCAGAGAATGGCCCTCGCCAATGGCGACGCCATTCGCGACGCCGCGCTGCGCTCCCGGCGTCCCGGCGAGGATAACGGCTTCCTCGAGCGCGTCGCGACGGTCGTCGGCAGGGGGTAGAGTTTTGAGCTCTTTGAAGTCCCATGCGCCGGCGATCAAGCCGAGCGCCGTCGCCTCGGCCTCCTGCTCGGTGAGGCCGGGCGCGAAGAAGGCGAGCCGCTTCACGCCGAGCTTGCCCGCTTGCCGCGCCGCCAGTGCCGCCGCCCGCCGCAGCGACGCGACGCGATCTTCGGATTTCCCGATGCCAACGAGGAGCACGCGCTCCACGCCGGCGGTGCTGCTCGAGAGGTGGAGCAGCTCGTCCCGCCCGCCGCGAAACTCGCGTCGCTCGAGCGTGCGGCGCAGAACCCCGCCGGCCCGCCGATCGAGCGGATTTAGCGTTTCATCAACAGTGGCGTTCGCGGACAGAGCGAGGACGAGCAATGGGGTGTCGAGCGACGCGAAGTCCGCGGCGCGCACCGAGAGAGCAAGGCTCATGTCGTGAGCTGGCGAAGGTGAGGCGTGGGCGGGCGACGACTCACGATCCCATCCCTTTGATGACCTGGTTGCCGAATTCCGACGTCGAGACCTCGGTCGAGCCGGGCATCTGCCGCGCGAGGTCGTAGGTAACCCGACGCGAGCGGATCGCGTTCTCGATGCCCCGCACGATCAGCGCCGAGACCTCGTTCCAGCCCATGTACTCGAACATCATGACGCCCGAGAGGATGACGCTGCCCGGGTTGATCTTGTCGAGATTGGCGTACTTGGGCGCGGTACCGTGCGTCGCCTCGAACACGGCAAGCCCGTCTCCGACATTGCCGCCCGGCGCCATGCCGAGTCCGCCGACCTGCGCGGCGGCCGCATCGGAGACGTAGTCGCCGTTGAGGTTCGGCGTCGCGATGACAGAATACTCATCGGGGCGCAGAAGGAGCTGCTGGAACATCGAGTCCGCAATCCGGTCCTTGACGACGACGGCGTCGGCGCGAGCGCTCGATCCGCCCTTCGACAGATCGCCCTCGCTCACCGTGCTCTCGCCGAAGCGCGTTCGCGCGACCTCGTAGCCCCAGTCGCGGAAGGCGCCCTCGGTGAACTTCATGATGTTCCCCTTGTGCATGAGCGTCACGGAGGGGAGACAGTGCTTGAGGGCATAGCGAATCGCCATCTCGACGAGCCGCTTCGAGCCGAATTCCGACATTGGCTTCACGCCGAGCGCGGATGCTTCGCGAATCTCAACGCCGAAATTGGAGACGAGGAAATCGCGAACCTTCTTCGCCTCCTCGCTCCCAGCCTTCCACTCGATGCCGGCGTACACGTCCTCGGTGTTCTCACGGAAGACGACGATGTTGAGCTTCTGCGGCTCGCGCATCGGACTGCCGACACCCTCGAAGTACCGAACCGGCCTGATGCAGGCGTAAAGATCCAGGACCTGGCGGAGAGTGACGTTCAGCGATCGGATGCCGCCGCCGACGGGCGTCGTGAGCGGTCCTTTGATCGAAACGCGAAAGTCCTGCATTGCGTCCACCGTTTCCTGCGGCAGCCAGTCGCCGTAGTTGGTGTACGCCTTTTCGCCGGCGAACACTTCCATCCAGTGTACGCGGCGCTCGCCGCCGTACGCCTTCTCTACCGCGGCGTCGAAGACACGGACGGAGGCGCGCCAGATGTCGGCGCCAGTACCATCGCCCTCGACGTACGGAACGATTGGATTGTCGGGAACGCGAAGGACGCTTCCTTCATACCCGATGCGCTCTCCCGCGCTGGGCACTTTCGCGAACTTGTAGTTGGGCATGCGATGGTCGAACAGAGAGTGCTGATCGTGCTGGTGGCCGACGCGGGCCGAGAAAGCTAGGGAGCATCGTCAAGAGCGGCAAGGAGATGCACCCTGCGATCAGCCGTGCGCCGTTTCCTCGAGGCAAGGACCCGCCTTGCCGAGTCCGAGCCACGAGCATGCTTCGCCTAACGAGCGCAGTGCTGGCCAAGAGCTGGGCAATTCGGCTCGCTCAGGCCGTCTGCAACACATCGTAGTAACACTCGATGGTCCAGCGTACGACCTTCGCGAGTAGCGCGTCGCGCGCGCAGAGCTCGCGGTCGCGTCGCAGCACGTCTTTCGTTTGCGTGAGTCCGGCCTCGAACGCGATCTCCTTCATCGCAATCAGTGCGCGCTCCGGAGGCCAGCCTGCCGCCTTGAGGTCGTCAACGACGTTGCAGACCTCGTCGCGGAGCTCCTTGTCAGAAACGTCGTAGTCGGACGTGCTCAGCGTCATCGCTGCCCGGTTGAGATCTTCTCTCAAAGCGAGGACTTTGGGGCTATTCAGCATGGATGGCGGCAGCCGGCAGCGAGGTGGGCAGACGACAAAACACTACCGGTTCCGCCAGTAGTGACGGAACCCGATGAGTCAAATGCCCGGGGCGAGACTCGAACTCGCAAGACCCGAAGGTCGGGGGATTTTGAGGTTGAACCCACGGACCAAACTAAGGTACCAGTGTCCGTTAACCGGCGCTACGGACGACCAACGACCGGAATCATTGGTGCCGTCGTTGGAATTGGGAGACACTCGGGCCACATGCCGGGAGTGCCGCGCGGCTTTCGCGCTGCTCGCAGGCGGCGCGTCACCTACACACCGTGACCGTCTCGACCGGCACGAAAACCAATGTCGGGTCCGCGCTGAGGGTGTCCTGTCCAAGCGCTAGCCGCCGAGCGAGCGAGTCCTTATTGCGGATGATAGAAGTTCGACACCGCGGCTCGCTACAGGCGGCAAGGCATGCGGCGCATATGAGTAACGCCATTCGTTCGCGCATCGACCCTTAAGGTGGCGGCACGGACTACAACGTCCTCTGCATGAGTGTCGTCGTACGTCGAATCACTTCCGCTACGAAGCCGAGCGTTTCGTTGAGATCGGGAAAGAAGTCGCTCGGGTGCGCGCACTCGTTGCGCTTGTTCAACAATCCGTGGAGCGCCTTCATTTCGTTCTTGCCGAGCAATCCCAATTCGCGGGCGGCCTGGATAAGCTGAAACTCGCCGATGTTCTCGCGCAACTCTTCCAGCGACTCACAAGGCCATTTCGCGTGGATCTGCGCTAGCCTAACGAGACCATCGCTCGCAAGTTTTTCCTCAAGGAGGTCCATTAGCGCCGCCCACGCCATCACGTGGGCGGCCCGATAGAGCTCGTGTTCGGCGCACCGGATTGCCTGCTTGAGCAAGTCGGCCTGCTTGATGCTGAGCTTGTCAATTCGCTTGAAGGTGTCCCGAAGGCTGACCACGCGAGAGCGCGATCCTTCATGAACGGCAAGGATGGAATGCGCCTCGCGCTCGAATCGACGCGCCTGCTCGACGAAATCCCAGATCACGACTCACCTCACGAGAGCAGGTGCTTCTTCATCGCGGCAAAAAACTTGTCGTACGTCTCAGCGTTATCGGTATCAGGAATCTGAAGCTGGATATTGATATTGAGTGTGACGGCGCCCCCACCGTTGACCGCAAGGACGCGCGCCGTCGGCGCAGCGATTCGCGACGATGATGCGGCCGTCGGCGCATAGCCAAGCGACCCTCCATCTCCATTCCCCATTTGCAGAGGGACCTCGCGGTCGCTCGAGAAGTCGCCTAGTTCGGCGAGCGCCTTGAAGGTTCCGGTCATGAACCGCAGGCCGCCCTCCCCGACGCTTGTGCGGCTACTGAAGAAATTCCGCAGGGCCTCATTGTCTCTTCGCTCCGCATCGGGATACATCGCGAAGAGATCGCTGTAAAGGGATTGGAGCGCGGACGCCATGATCGCGCCGGAGCGTGCCTTGTCACGGTAGTTCCGCCACAACTCTGTCGGCACGCCACTCTGATCAGTGAAGCCCAGCGCCTTCGCCACGGGGATGATGGCGCGATCGTTCTTCGACTTGAAGCCGAGGCCTTCGAGATAGATCGTCGTCAACTTCGGTGGAATGCCGAGGTCGCGAATCTGGGCGAAGAAGTCCTTCACCCGGCTCGGATTGCTCGAGTACGGATAATCAGCGGCCATTCGTTCCTCTCCTTGCAAAGGCCTTCGCTGTTAGCCGAGTCAATCGGCTCGGCACCAGTAGGCTGACGCTGGAATGCTGGCCGAAGGAGCACCGAAAGTCAAGGGTCGCTCTCGCGTTCATGCCTAGGGGCGGCGAAAGAGTTTAGCGTGAGCTTATCTGACGAAAGCCCTTGGGTCGCCGACCGCAGAGAGACCGCGCGGCATATGATCAATTCTGGATCAAGCAGGATGGCGTTGTTGCTTCCTGCTAAGTCACTATCTGATGGCCACTTGACCTCGAACAAATGATCGGCCGGCGGCTGACTTGTTCATCGCTTGCAGTGCATCCTAGTCAAGCGGTTTGGTCGGAGGCGGCAAGACGTAGCCGCCGCCTGGTTGGGCACAACGTTTTGAAAACCGCGTCCTTCCGTGGGTCTTTCATCACGACGGCGAGCCGATCGTTAGCTACCGCACGGCGTGGGCGAACGCGTGCGAGCGCGCCGCGAGCGAGGAGCGCAACGGCCTTGGCGCCGTCACGAGGCCGTATCTCGTGGGAATGCTCGCCCACGATCTAAGAAGAACAGCGGCTCAAAACCTAACGAGGGCCGGCGTGCCGCAGCTTGTCATCATGAAGCTCTGCGGCTGGAAGACCGACGCGCTCTTCCGGCGCTATACGATTCGTCGCCGAGGAAGACCTACGCGACGCGGTCGGGAAATTAGCGAAACTTAAAGGACGCGTGATTAAGATCGGTTAGAACCTTCGGAGCAACCAAGCCCGACTCGAATTGAGTCAGGCTTGGTGTGTGAAAGGTTGCTGATCGATCCGCAACAATACTATGGTACGAGGTCGCTCAACCTAACACGAATGGAAATGATTCGGTCGCTTCTCGCTACTCCGTGGCTGAGCAATGTCCTCGCCCTAGGCGCGATTATTCTGGCCTATATTTTTTACGTGCGAGGAAAGTCAACTCCGCGCCTAGTGTATCAGGAAAGGAGCGTGCGGCTCATTGGCGGCGACGATCCGGCGTTGCCCGAAGACGTAACCGTGACTTTTGCGGGCGTGGAAGTGCCCCGGCTGTCAAAGAGCGTCGTCGTGCTTTGGAATGCAGGAAACACGACGATTCGTGGCTCGGAAATAGTGGAGAGGCAACCTCTGCGAATCGCGGTCGGCGCCATCGATGAAGGCGCAAGAGTCCTTGAGGCCCGCGTAACTCAAGTCCGACGCAAAGTGAATGCGATATCTGCGGCGCTAGATCCTGCCGACGCCCAGCTCGTTCGCTTGACTTTCGACTATCTCGATTCCGGGGACGGAGCGCGCATCGAAGTGTTACATACCTCAAGGTTTCCGGTTGCGCTCGTGATCGGATCGATTCGCGGCGTGCCAAAAGGTTGCCTCGATTGGGGGCAACTCCCGCCTTCCTACTCTCGGCGACCGTGGCGTTCAACGCGGTCCCCTTTTCGGATCATCGCTCGACTGCTGTCGCGATATCCACGTCTGGCGGCGGCGTTCGTTCTCGTCGTCGGAGTGACCTTCGTTGTCGTCGGCCTGCTCCCCGACGTTTTCATCGCGCTCGTTCCCTCGTTGGGCGAAGCAGGCACACCGATGCTGACGCGGGGCCATCCGAACTGGGTGCCGGTAGTCTTTGGCCTCCTTTACACAACGCCCATGCTTAGCCTTTTGTGGAGCATGAGGCGACGCTATCCGCGCGAGCTGGAGGAACTTGAGGATGGTCGGGAGGAAAGGCCTCCGTCGCCCGATGGGAAAGAACCCGCATGAGCCACAACCGAATTAAAGGGGCACACTTGGGGCACACCCACGAAAAAGCGGCGCCGATGAGGCGCCGCTAACTCGTGGTGCTGCTAAGTGCCCGGGGCGAGACTCGAACTCGCAAGACCCGAAGGTCGGGGGATTTTGAGTCCCCTGCGTCTACCAATTCCACCACCCGGGCGTGCACGGCAATGTACTGCTCGGCCGTGACTTCCTCAACGCGGATGGCTCTGTGCGCTACCGTGTTCAGTGTGCCGGCGGTGCACCGAGCGTGGTGTCTCCTCGGGCGCGGTTCTGCCGCACCATCTGCTCGACTCGGCGGCGGACCTGCTCCTGCAGCGCCGTGTACCGTGCGCGCTGCAACGGCGTCAT
>Ga0207707_10006585_pt1 | contig 10133 bp, 13 predicted proteins | sample KBSC83BmetaG_FD_184336 | JGI IMG/M metagenome (GOLD analysis project Ga0207707, IMG submission 184336) | Corn rhizosphere microbial communities from Kellogg Biological Station, Michigan, USA - KBS C8-3B metaG (SPAdes) (version 2) | ecosystem: Host-associated > Plants > Roots > Rhizosphere ... | reverse complement strand
CCCGGCCAGCACTCTCGGCCAGAACACCGGCACTCCAGCGCCCGGCGCGCCGACCGACGCTACCAGCGCGGCGGCGTCTCAGACGGCTCTCACCCAGGCCAAACCGGTAGCTGGTATTGCCGGCCTGTACAGTTTGGAGCTGACCATCACGCCGGATTCCGGGAAAGACGTACCGCCTGCCCAGCAAGTGACCTTCCCCAAGATGCTTGATTTTCTAAAGCGCATAGAGAATAACCGTCATACCGCACAAATAACCCAGGTAGGCATCCAGCCGGCGACCGACAGCCAGACGCTTTCCTTCACGCTGACAATTAATATTTTCATAAAGCCATGAGTAAAGATTTAAAAGACTTGAATCTGAAGTCCCTGAAGCTCGCGCCGCTGTTTGCCAAGTATTCAAAAAAATATGGTAAACACGCCGCCTTCGGAATGCTGATAGTCGTACTGCTGACTTACGTATTCGTAGTCGTGAGGATAAGCGCCCTGTCCAAAGCCGAACCGGATGCCAGCCAGCCGCCGGATAGCTCCAGTTTGATTCCAAGAGTCAATCAGAAAGCGATCAACCAGATACAATCGCTCGAGGACAGCAACACCCAGATACACAGTTTGTTTGAACAGGCCCGCAATAACCCTTTCAGTGAATAAAAATACTTAACAAGTCAAGTATTTAACGGCCCGGGCGCTGTCGGTCTTCTTCTTCAATCGACTTGGCGTATGCCTGGCGTGCCTCGATGATGCGGTCGGCAAGTTTGGCTGGATTCGGGCACAGCGTAAATATGAAGTTGTCTTCGGTCCCTGCCGTCTGGACAGTCAGCGTGCCGTAGTTGAAGAAACTGGCCAGAAAGCCTCGCTGCTCTTCACTTACATCTTCGACGTTAGACATGCTCAGCCGCGAAACCTTCTTATTGAATAGTGTCTTTTGCATAACCTGAACCAGGCTCTTATCGGTCACCAGCAGGCGGCTCTGTTTATAGATATAAGTGGCTGTGAATAATATGAGTACCAGCAGTGTCGCGCCTACGATTATGATCGCACTTAAGGCCGCCGAAATATTGACGCTGTCGGTATTGAAAGTATCCGGCGACAAAGCGACGACCAGACCGATAATCGCCAGGATTGCCACGGTAGCTACTAAATAAATACCTACCAATCCGACTAAAGATCGTCTTACGACAGTTAGGACATGCTCGCCGGGCTCTAGCATATCTTCCTCTTGTAATCTGGATACGCCGTCTAGCGGTGGCGGAGCTGGTGGCGGAGCGGCCGGCTGGGACTGTGACGTATTGTCCGGTTGCATATCAGAAATTATAACAGGGACGGCTGGGTTTTGGCTGGCTTTTTGCCTAGATGCTCCCAGGCGCGCGGCGTAACTTTCCGGCCGCGCGGTGTACGTTCCAGCAATCCTATCTGCATCAGATAGGGCTCATAGAAATCCTCAATCGTGGTGCGTTCTTCGGAGGTCAGTGCGGCCAGCGTTTCTACGCCTACCGGCCCGCCGTTGTGATGTTCGATAATGATTTCCAGAAGGCTGCGGTCAGCTGGATCCAAGCCCAGCGAATCTATTTCTAGCAAACCCAAAGCTTCGGTGGCGATCTTAGTATCAATGATGCCATCACCATTTATATCGGCGTAATCGCGCACCCGCTTAAGCAAGCGGTTAGCTATACGCGGCGTAAGGCGGGCCCGGCCGGCCAGCAGGCCGGCAGCCTGATCATCAATCGGCACGTTCAGAATACCGGAAGCCCGTTTGATAATCTGCTTGATTTCATCGGGTTCATAAAACTCCAGACGATGGATCATACCGAAACGGTCGCGCAGCGGTGCCGCCAGAGCGCCGGTCCGGGTGGTGGCGCCGATAATCGTGAACTTAGGCAGATCCAGCCGCAGGCTGCGGGCGCTAGGGCCTTTGCCCAGCATGATGTCCAGTTTGAAATCTTCCATGGCGCTGTAGAGCACCTCCTCCACAACCCGGTGCAGGCGGTGGATTTCATCGATGAATAATATATCCCCGTCCTGCAAATTGGTCAGCAGGCTGGCTAGGTCTCCGGCCCGCTCAATCGCTGGGCCGCTGGTGATGCGGATCTGGGCTCCCATCTCATTGGCGATCACACTGGCCATCGTGGTCTTACCGAGCCCCGGCGGACCGTACAATAAGATATGGTCTATCGGCTCGTCGCGCTTCTTAGCGGCGCTGATGGCCAGCTTCAGATTCTTCTTCAGGCGTTCCTGGCCGACATAGCTCTTAAAATCCCGCGGCCGCAATGTCTGCTCCAGCTGCTCTTCAACCGGGTCATCGGGGTGCGCGGCCGTGTTTGCAATACGTTCAATGGCCATACTAACAGTTTAACATTAAGCTATCTTTGATAGGTCACCGTCTATAACTACCGGCTGCATAGCAATAATTTCAGTTTCGTAATAAGGCATGCGGGGAATAGGATTGAGCAGGAATATCTTCTGGTCCAGTACGTGCGCGAACCCCATCTCCAAAAACGCGTTGCCGCCGATATAGTTCTCTATACCGTGCTTGTCGAAGTTAGCCACAAGCAAGGCGTCCGCGTCCTGCATGGGTTTCCAGAATTCTCTTATGGCATCCTTTTTATTCTTCTGATGAAGCTTGATTCGCTCCTTCTCATCGTCGGTCTTGCCTACGAAATAAGGCGCGAATTTACTCATGAACGCCTCATGTCCAAGCTTCTCAAGCCGCTCACATAAATCCATCATCCTTTCTGTGAACTGCATGCTTCCGGCGACACCGACTTTCATGTTTCCCTGCTAGTACAAGGCGGCGGCTTTAGGCATATGCGAGTCGCTCAGAAGCTTAGCCACTTCCTGGGCTTCTACGGTTTCTTTCTCCAGTAAGACTTTTTTGAGATCTTCCAGTTTGTGCAGGTTAGCCTTAACTACGGCCCGGGCCCGGGTCGCAGCCTCGGTGATCAGTGATTCTACTTCGTCATCAATTACCTTTGCGGTCTCATCTGAATATTGCCGCTCGTGCATCATGCGCTCCAGCATTATGCCCTCTTCGACATGGAAGACCTGGTCACGCAGCTTTTTGCCCATACCCTGGTTGACAACCATCTCGCGGGCCAGTTCGGCGGCCTTTTGTAGGTCGCTGCCGGCGCCGGTGGTTACTCTCTCGGAGCCGTAAACCAGCTCCTCGGCGACCCGGCCGCCCAGCATCCGGGCCAGGACGTCTTTATATTCGATGATACTATGGTAGCTCTTATCTTCAGGCGGGATGAACCAGGTCACACCGCCGGTGCCGCCGCGCGGAATAATCGTCACCTTATGCACCATGTCGCTGTCAGGCAGCACATGACCGACTACGGCATGGCCGGCCTCGTGATAGGCGGTAAGCTCTTTCTCCTTTTCGCTCATAATCTTGCTCTTGCGCTCCGGACCGATAGCTACTTTCTCGAAAGCCGAAACCACATCTTCGTTCTCGATGACCTTGCGGTTGTGCCGGGCGGCTAGTATCGCGGCTTCGTTGGCGATGTTAGCCAGGTCGGCACCGGAGGACCCTGCGGTCTTGGCGGCCAGCGAGTCCAGGTCAACGTCTTTGCCGACCGGCTTTTCTTTAAAGTGCACCTTTAAGATCGCCTCTCGGTCTTTACGGTCCGGCAGGTCGATGTTCACGCGCCTATCAAAGCGTCCGGGCCGCAGCAGCGCCGGATCCAATACATCCGCCCGGTTCGTCGCGGCCAAAACGATGACGTTCTGGCCCTGCTCAAAACCGTCCATCTCGACCAGTATCTGGTTAAGTGTCTGCTCGCGCTCGTCGTGCCCGCCGCCCATTCCAGAGCCGCGGCGACGGCCGACAGCATCGATCTCGTCGATAAATATGATGCAGGGGGCATTCTTCTTCGCCTTGTTGAATAAATCACGAACCCGGCTGGCACCGACGCCTACGAACATCTCTACGAACTCCGAACCGCTGATTGAGAAGAACGGCGCGTTGGCCTCGCCGGCCACGGCCCGGGCCAGCATGGTCTTACCGGTACCCGGCGGCCCGATTAATAGCACGCCTTTGGGGATCCTGGCGCCCACGCCTTCAAATTTCTTGGGGTACTTCAGAAACTCCACAACTTCCTGAAGATCCTGTTTAGCCTCGTTGTTGCCGGCCACTTCGCCAAACCGTATCCGCTGCTTTTCGTTGCCATACAGCCGGGCCTTGCTTTTGCCGAAACTCAGCGCTTGGTTGCCCTGCCCCTGGGCGCTGCGGAACATCACGATTAAAATCACGGCGATCACTATCACCGGCAGAACTCCGGTCAGCAAACCGACCCATAAACTGTTATTATCCGTCGCCGGCTTATTCACCAGCTCGACCTTGCCCTGCTTCAGGCCCTGTTCATAAATGCTGGAGCCAGCCTCTTTATAAGATTTTTCAGTCGGGTGGTTCGCCCCTACAGGGGTAATCTGCAGCGCCTGGTCGCCGTCCACCTCTATCTTCTTGATCTGCCCGTTGTTAGCCTGATTAATAACTTGTGAAAAAGGCACGCTGTTTAGCGTACTAGGAGTGTGCACGGCCGCGTATACGACCAGCCCGAACAGGACGACAAGCGCGATGAACCCGGCATTCTTGAACCGATTGCCGCGATTATCTTTATTCCCGCCCAAACGAAACGGTTTCTTCTCCATACAGAAACATTATACCAGCAGTGATGAAAAGTTCCCCCTGTAGCTAAGATGTTAAAAAAGTTGCTGTCCGGCGGCCGACTTCCAGCCGGGCCGAACGTTTGATCGGATGGATCGAATCGGTTTTGGCTGTCCGGATGGCCATATTCAGCCGCTTGATAGTCTTAGAGTCAAAATCACGGACACCCTTAACTCGCAATTGGTGCACGATAATCTCACTGCCGATCGCCACCGGCAGCTCCGAAAACGCCTGCCGGTCAATCTTATCGTTACCGACTATTTGCGATAGAGTCGCGATATTCTGATCGATTTTCAAGTTCAAGGTCGAGATTGATTTAAGCTGAGATAACAGTTCCCTTCTTCTTGGCGCGTCTAGCCTTGGCAGTATCTTTTGCCGCAGATAATTCCTGAGGTAGTCAGTCTCCGAGTTAGTACTATCTTCCCTCCATTTGAGCTTACTGGCTCCGGCATACGCGACAATCTCTTTTTTTGGTACATCAAGCAGCGGCCGCGACACATCGGGATTACTTGAGATGGCCGATAAGCCCTGCCGGCCGGTGCCCCTGATCAGGTTTATCAGGGCCGTTTCGATCATATCGTCCTGATGATGGGCCGTGATGATTTTCGAAGCGCCGTACTTCTCTTGGATGGCGCGCAAAAACTCGTAGCGGGCCTGGCGGGCCGCGTCCTCGCTAGCTCTTGGTCCTAGTACTCCGCGTCCAGCTTCGAATAATACGCCGTAGGCGACGGCGGTTTCGGCAACAAATTCTTGGTCCTTATCGGAATCAGGCCTGATGCCATGGTTAAAATGCGTGGCGATTAACTCAACACTCGGGAATTTGCTCAACAAGTCAAGTAATACCATAGAGTCGACACCGCCGCTGACAGCCAAAACATATTTGCCAGTCGGAACTTTTATTTCCATACTATAATTCTACAAGATGAAGAAACTATATTTTATCCGTCATGGGCTAAGCGAAATGAATAAGTCCGGCCACTTTGCCGGCACTATAGATACTCCACTGACCAATGAGGGGCGTGCCCAAGCTAAGACCGCGGGAGCTGGCGCCAAAGATTTAAAGATCGACCTGATTGTCAGTTCGCCCCTAAGCCGTGCACGGGAAACCGCCGAAATCATCGCTCACGAAATCGGTTATCCGAAAGATAAGATAATTTATTCCAATCTGATAATCGAGCGCCACTGGGGAGATCTGGAAGGAGCCCCGCATGTGACCGTAGAGGATTTGGACGAAGTCCCGAACGCTGAAACCGGCAGCCAGCTGCTCGAACGATCCGAAAAAGCCCTGCGTTATCTAGAGAGTCTAGATGCCGAGAACATCCTCGTCGTCAGCCACGGGACCTTTGGCCGGGCCTTGCGCCACCATATCATCCATGACGAGCCGTTCATTAATCGGACCAGCGATGCTAGCATCAGGCTGCCTAACGGCGAAGTCATCCAGTGGATTTAAGGATCGAGTGGCTGGGGTAAAATATAAATAGAGGGAGAAACCATGGCATATTCATTGGATGAAGAAGCAAACGACGAAGAAAAGCAGGAAAAGGAATCACAGGATTACGGGACACCGTTCTCGCCGCCCGAAGGAGTAAAGGACAATATACCCAAGGACCACCCGGAACTGGACACCAACGTGGATATACAGGAATGGTACGACGAGGGCCGTTCCAAAGCGGCTGGGGTTTCCGACCCCGAAGGCGAAGGTGTCATCGGCTATACGCCGCCGGCCCAGGCCGACGATGAAGACGAAACCGAAGAGGAATAGTTTATTTACAGTCAAGTTTGCTATAATTACCCCTGTTGCGGCAGGGTAGCTCAGTTGGTTAGAGCACAGGACTCATAAGCCTGGGGTCGCGAGTTCAAATCTCGCCCCTGCTACCACGCATAAAAAAACGGCCCTCCACGAGCCGTTTTAATTTTGGCGCGGTTTACGCCTCCGCCAGGACGGTGTCGAGCTTCAGGATCTGCTCGTCAGCCGTCGGCAATAGAATATAAGTACCTTGTGACATTATGTTTGTATTCCTTTTTGTTTTTGCTAAAACCTAAATAATATTATACACAATTCTTTCTAAAAGTCAACGTGCAATTTCTAATTGCTTTTTGGGTAGATTAATGTTTAACTTGGCGTGTTAGGAGCTTATCTGTTCTTGGTGAGAATGTTCGGCCTTTGAAGCAAGAGTTCACAAACCAGGCACGTAAGGGTCGAACCTAGTGAGAATTAATAAGGAACTAATACATGTACAAAGTTTTTGTAGGTGGCCTGCCTTTCAGCACCACCGACGATGAACTGCGCGAAGCTTTCGCCGCCCATGGCGCCGTAGCTTCAGCCAACGTAGTCCGTGACCGCGAGAGCGGCCGCAGCAAGGGCTTCGGTTTCGTCGAGTTCGAAAACGACGAAGAAGGCAAAGCCGCCGAGAAGGCCTTAAACGGCTCTGAACTTGGCGGCCGCAGCATCTCCGTAGCCGAGGCGCGTCCTAAAGAGGACCGTCCCCGCGAAAACCGCTGGTAATTTTTACCGGCAGTTTAAAAAACTCCCGTTCTTCGGGAGTTTTTTATTTGGTGTATTTATAACCCCAGGCGGCCATACTTTTAAGGATCGGCAGCAGGTCCCTGCCTTTGTCCGTAAGGGTATAATCGATTCGCGGCGGCATCTCGGCATATTGTTTTTTGGTGATTATTTTTTTCTGCTCCAAGTAATCTAGTCTCTGCGAGAGGGTCCTTGGGTTGATGCCCTCAACAGATTGCTCCAAATGGGAGAAACGGGCGCATCCTTGAGCGAGTTCCATCACTATCAGCGCTGTCCACTTGTTTCCCAATATCGACACAGCCTCGGCCACGCAGCCCGGCCGCTTCTCGATAATTTGATTTCTCACTACTTGGTCCGGCATATAAACACTCCTATACTATACAAATTATACCCTGATTCCTGCAGTCCGGCTCAACAGATTGACAATAGTACATTAACAGATTAGAATATCTAACTGGTCTAATACAATTTTGCGATTTCGTGCTTTAGCAGAATATCGCAAAATTGAGAGGAGTAATCGAGCCGAGGCTAGAAGTGAGCATATGAAAATAGCTCACGGAAGCTGATGCCTCGATTGCGACGACGCGGGGTGGAGCAGTGGCAGCTCGCGTGGCTCATAACCACGAGGTCGCAGGTTCGAGTCCTGCCCCCGCTACCAAGTTTAAATAACAGATACGGATTGGCATAAAAGCGAATCCGTATTTTTATTTCAGCCCTGTTATTTAGGTTCCACACTTACGTGGGGTATTGAATTTATAGGTAAAGATTGTAAAATATACATATAACTTCCGTAAAGAGTCTCGGCTCTTGCCGGGGTTTGGAGGCTTCATGCTATTTGTCGGTATTGGAATGGTTGTTCTTGGCTTGGTTGTCGGCTTGCTAGCCGTGACCAGTCCGGTCGACCCTGCAGCCAGACCATTTCTGGACGCGGGTTTCATCGAGCGGTGGCGTAACCGACTTTTTGTCGCTGCTGCTATTCTCGTCATACTCGGTGTCTTCATGATGCTGAGATAGGAAGGAGTAGCGGATGGTCATTGTGGTCGAAGAACCCACGAAGACTGTTACACACGTAGGCGAGCCGGCCTACCCACATCTCCTTGTCGCAGCGGAGCTCATCCGCCAGCACGGACACGCAAACATGTGGGGGGCACGCATCCCCGGCTACACACGAGACAACCACCCACTCTGCCTCATCGAGGCAATCGATGAGGCGCGGAGGATGACCGGTGATTGGACGGTCGGGTACGGCGAGTTCGCGCAGGCGGTCGTTCCCGATTGGGAGGGCCATCAGAACCAGCTCTGCTACTGGAATGACTACCGGGGCAAGGACCAGGTCATCGAGGCACTCGAACGCGTCGGCTGGCTCGGCAAGTAGAAACCTCAACTGGGGCGGCGCAGGCGAAAGCCTGCGACCGCCCTGCGATTATAAAATTAGATTCCACTACTGCCCGGTAGAGTAAGCTAACAGATTATTCTCTATCGTTAAGATTTTCCATCTACTAAGCTCTAACAAGATAAGGTTCCAATTCGACTGTAAAAGGGCTACCAAGAAAAAAGCCTCATCGCGCAATGAGACTTTTTTTGTGACTTGGATCACACTTATGGTTAAATAACCGGATATAATTGAACTTGAGTAATTAAAACAAAAGGAAGATATGGCCATATCTAAAAAAGAACAAAGAAGAGTAATCGATAAGGTGTTCATCCTGCTGGGAATCGCTACGATGCTGGTGCTGCTGGCAGCCGGCGGCATCGCCTGGAAAGGCTATAGCTTCGCTACCAGCCAGGTTAAGACCGAATTATCCTCGCAGAAAATATATTTCCCCGCTAAGGGAAGTCCGGCGATCGCGGCCTTGCCGGCCGCCAACCAAGTCCTAGTAAACCAGTATGCCGGCCAGCAGCTCCTGACTGGTGACCAAGCTAAAGTATACGCCAATGATTTCATAGGTTTTCACCTTAGCGAGATAGCCGATGGCAAAACCTATTCCGAGGTCAGTACCGAAGCCATGAAAGACCCGACGAACCAGAAGCTACAGGCCGAGAAAGCCACCCTATTCCAAGGCGAAACTCTGCGTGGTCTGCTGCTGAGCGCTGGATACTCTTACTGGACGATGGGCATGCTGGCAAGGGATGCGGCCATAGCCTTCTTCATAGGCGCGGCCATGATGGCCGTGCTGGTGCTTATAGGCCTGGGCCGCCTCACTCGCCAGAGGTAACCTTAAAACTCAACCTATCGTTTTTACAAGTTGGCTCGGGCGCCGCAAACTGGCCAGTTGCTTAAAGCAAGCTTTGAAGCGATGGCAATCTGCTGCGCGGGCGTAGCCAAATCGGCGCGTGGAGCATAGGCTAAACCGCCGGCCCCGGCCCAGGTGGCTTGCGTGAACTGCAGCCCGCCGTAGTAACCGTTACCGGTATTGATGGCCCAGTTTCCGCCGGATTCACAGGCAGCTATGGCATCCCACGAGGTGCCGCTGCTATAGCTTACCGGCGCGGCTTTTGGAGCGCTGTAAGTATAGATTGTGCTGGCTGGCAGCGGGTTGGCCGCGATGTAGTCAGCCGGAATCGCCCTGTCCGGAAGCTGTTCATCCGGAGCCGGTACCCGCAGATTATCGCCCGGATATATCAGGTCCGGATCCTGGATACTGGTGTTGGCGTCAAACATCCGTACATAGGTTGTCTGGTGAGCCGTAGCAATCCCATCCAGCGTATCGCCCGGGTTTACTACCACCATCTGGTTTTGGCTGTTTGGCTTATGTTGATCATTTTGGTTGTTTTGTGATTGTGCATGCGCTGACGGACTGCCGGCGACTGCAATAGCAGCAGCTACGGCTAAGCCGGTCGCAAATGGCGCTAATCGCATTAACCCTCCTTAGACTCAAATCAAAACCGGCCATGCGAAAAAGCATAGTCTCTAAAAATGTTTGATTTTAGAACGGTTTTGAAGAGTCGATT
>Ga0207707_10006584_pt1 | contig 10133 bp, 8 predicted proteins | sample KBSC83BmetaG_FD_184336 | JGI IMG/M metagenome (GOLD analysis project Ga0207707, IMG submission 184336) | Corn rhizosphere microbial communities from Kellogg Biological Station, Michigan, USA - KBS C8-3B metaG (SPAdes) (version 2) | ecosystem: Host-associated > Plants > Roots > Rhizosphere ... | reverse complement strand
TGGCACCGCTGCGGCCGAGGGCCCCGCTCGTCGTCACCGTCCACGACCTTGCACTACTCCGTCACCCCGAGGCGTTCCCACGCTGGCATCGCGCGACCGGAGTGCCGGCGCTCCGGGCGGGCGTCCGAGCAGCGGACGCGATCGTCTGCGTCTCGGCCTTCACCCGTGACGAGCTCGTCGAGTTGCTGGGCGTGCCGACCGAGCGGACGCGGATCGTGCCGAACGCCGTCGACCCCGTGTTCGGCCAGGACGGTCCCGTCGCCGGCGGCGACTACGTCCTCGCGGTCGGCACGCTCGAGCCGCGGAAGAATCTCGCCGCGGCGGTCGAGGCCGCGCGATCGGCCGGGGTGGAGCTCCGCGTGGCCGGCGCGACCGGCTGGGGCGGCGTCGCCGTCGAGGGATGGGTCGGCGAGCCGAGCGACACCGAGCTCGCCGCGTTGCTGCGCGGGGCACGGTGCCTGGTCTATCCGTCCCTGTACGAGGGCTTCGGGCTTCCGATCCTGGAGGCGATGGCGTGCGGCACACCCGTCGTCACGAGCCGCGGTGGCGCGACGGAGGAGGTCGCCGCGGGCGCCGCGGTGCTCGTCGACCCGCGGGATCCTGCCGCGATCGCGGCAGGAATCGGCGAGGCGGTCCGACGGCGCGACGAGCTCGTCGCGGCCGGTCTGACCCGGGCCGCGGCCTTCACCTGGGACCGCTCCGCCGATCTCGTCGAGGCGCTCTGGCGGGAGCTCGCGTGAGCCTCGTCGTCGTCGACGCCGACGTCCTCGGCCGCAAGCGGACCGGCGACGAGAGCTACGTGCGCAACCTCCTCCGGACGCTCCCCGGCCCCGCCGCGGCGGCCGGGCTCCGGATCGGGGCGGTGACCCGGCACCCCGAGCTCGTCCCGGAGGGCGTCGAGGCGGTCTCCCTTCCGGCGCGCTCGCAGGAGCTGCGGATGGCGTGGGCTCTGCCCCGGGTCCTGCATCGCCTCGGCGCCTCGCTCGTGCACACCCAGTACGCGCTGCCACTCCACGCCCCCTGTCCCGTCGTCGTGACGATCCACGACCTCTCGTTCGAGCGCGAGGATCCCGTTCTGATGGGCCGTCGCGACCGCTGGATCTTCCGCCGTGTGGTGCCGAGAGCGGCTCGGGGCGCCGCGCGGGTCCTGACCGTCTCGGAGCGGACGAAGCGCGACCTCGTCGAGCGCTACGGCGTCCCGCCCGAACGAGTGGTCGTGACGCCCAACGGCGTCGACCCGTCGTTCGGGCCGGACGGCGCAAGTTGCAACTTGCAACTTGGGCCATATGCGCTCGCCGTGGGCGCGATCCAGCCGAGGAAGAACCAGCTCGCCGCGCTCGCCGCCGCACGCGAGGCGGGGCTCGAGCTCGTCGTCGTCGGACCGGTCAAGGACGAGTCGGTCGCGGCGGAGCTGCGCGCGCAGGGGGCGAGGCTCGAGGGCTACGTCGCCGTCGAGCGGCTTGCCGAGCTCTACCGGGGCGCCGCGTGCCTCGTGCAGCCGTCGCGGCACGAGGGCTTCGGGCTCCCCGTCGTCGAGGCGATGGCGTCAGGGACGCCGGTCGTCGTTGTTCCCGATGCGGCGCTCGTCGAGGTCGCGGGTGACGCCGCGGTCGTCGTGGAGGAGTCGCAGCTCGCGGACGGGATCCGCCGGGCGCTCGCGGAGACTGAACGGCTGCGCACGGCCGGGCTCGCACGGGCGCGCGACTTCTCCTGGGAGCGCACCGCGGACGCGACGGTGCAGGTCTACGTGGAGGCACTCGGGTCGTGACGGAGATCTCGGGCGTCGTCATCTCGCACGGGCACACCGACGAGCTCGCGACGCTGCTCCCGCGCCTCGCGCCGCAGGTCGACGAGCTCGTCGTCGTCGCGAACCGGCCCGGCTCGGTGCCCGACGAGCTCCCGCCCGGTGCGCGGGTCCTCGAGAACGCGGTGCCGCGCAGGCTCTCCGAGAACGTCAACCTCGCCGTCGCCGCGACGTCCGGGAGCTGGGTGCTCTTCTCGAACCCGGACGTCGTGCCCGACCCGGACGCGGTCGGGGTGCTCCACGGCTTCGCCACGACGCGAGAGCGCTGCGGGATCGCCGGCCCGCGGACGGTCTGGCCGGACGGCTCGTGGCAGCCGACGCGGCGGAGTTTTCCCACCGTGCGCGGCACGCTCGTCCGCCGGACACCCCTGCGCCGGCTCTTCCCGCCGCTCGAGCGGCAGCGGGAGCACTATCACCTCGACGAGGACGTCACCGCCCCCGTCGAGGCCGACTGGCTGCTCGGCGCGTTCCTGCTCATGCGTCGGGAGATGCTCGTGGAGCTTGGTGGCTGGGACGAGGGCTACCGGCACTACGTGGAGGACATCGACCTCTGCTACCGCGCGATGCGCGCGGGCTGGGAGCGCTGGTACGTGCCGGCCGCCCGCGTGACGCACGACTGGGCGCGGGTGACCGACCGCAGGTTCGTGTCGCGCCACACCCTGTGGCACGCCCGCAGCATGGCGCGCTTCGTGACCCGGCATCCCGAGACGCTCGCGCGGCTGTGAGCGACAAGACGGGCCAGTTCGCGGGCAAGGCGGATCGCTGGTCGGAGACGGCGTACGCCTCGCCGGACGCGTACCTCGCGCACCGGGCGGAGCTCGTCGCGACGCTCGGGGTGATGCTCGCGCCGGGCGACGAGGTGCTCGACCTGGCCTGCGGCGACGGCGGTCTCGGACCCCACCTCCTCGGCCGCGGTCTCCGCTACCGCGGCGTGGACGCCGAGCCGGCGATGGTCGACGCGGCCTCGATGCTTCTCGCCTCGACGCGCTTCCCTGACAACGCTGCGGTGGAGCAGGGCGAGCTTGACACGTACGAGCCGCCGGCGCCGGTGGCCGCGACGACGGTCTTCCGCGCGATCTACTACGCGCGCGACCGCCCGGCATTCTTCGCGCGCGCCCGCACGTTTACGAAGAAGAAGCTCGTCTTCGACCTCAACCCGCGGCAGTACGCAGTCGAGACGATCGTCGCGGAGCTCGAGGCGGCCGGGTTCGGACGGGTCGTGCTGCGGCCGTTTCTCGTCCCGCAGACACAGCGTCTCCCGGGCGCCGCCATCCGGCTGGCCATCGAGCTCGAGCGGATTCCTGCGGCGCGGCTCGCGCTCCGCTGGCGCTTCACCTACCTCGTCGCAGCCGTCGTCTAGGGCTGCACGCCGAAGCCGACCTGCGCACCGAGCGCGCGCGCGTCGCTCGAGTGCTTCGGGTCGACGTCGCGCGGGACGAAGGTCTCGATCGCGACCTCGGCGCGCCACGGCCCGTCGGGCGTCGGCAGCACGACGGTCCGTGTTCCGCAGCCGGGAACGTACGCCGTCTCGGAGCCGGTCACGCGGCCGATCGCGGGCTGCTTGTCGGATCCGCGGACGAGGTCGCCGACCCGCACTCGCGCGACACCCGCCAGCCGTACGCCCTTCGGACAGAAGACCGCACGGGACAGCGTCACGACGACGTTGCCCGTGCCCCCGCGCGAGACGTCGAACTGGTTGTGCGCCGCATGAGCGACCGATGGGTCGGGCGAGAGGCCGATCATCCAGCCGTCCGCGGCGACGCCGGTGTCGTTCGACCGGAGCCGAATCGGCTTCCCGTCGAGCCGTACGACGGTCGCGTTCGCGGCGGGGCTCGTCGCCACGACCGGGCCCGCGACCTCGACCCCGTTCGCGCCGACGACGAACTCGGTCTCCGGGTTCGGCCAGAGCGTCCCGTCGACCGACTGGAGGTCCGGCGTGAGCGTGTGGCCCGGGCCCGGTCCGGTCCCGTCGACGCTCCAGACCCTCTCGATCGAGCGGTTCCAGAACTCCATCGAGGCGAAGCCGAGCGGGTTGTCGTCCATCCGCTGGCCGAGGATGGTCGTCGATCCACCGCCCGTGGCGCGGTCGACCCAGTCGTTCGGCTTCGGCAGGTTCTTCTGGACGCGGGCAGAGAAGTCGTGCTCGCCGATCGAGGCGTACGTCTCGGCGACCGCGTTCCACCCGAGGATCGCCACGGCGATCGTCACCGGAATCGCGACCGCGAGGCCCGAGGGGCGGAGCGGCGTCGCGGTGAAGAGCAGCAGGATCACCGAGACGACCACGAGGACGACGAGCGCCGTCTCGATCCGGCCCGTCGGCCACCCCCACTCGCGGTTCGCGAGCGCGAGGATCGCGAGCCCGTGCGCCTCGTAGTACGGGAAGTTGTCGAGGCCCCGCTCGATCGGCGTCCAGACGACGAGGCCGAGCACGACGACGCCGGAGACGACGACCGCCCACGCGGGGGCCGCCGCCCGCTCGAAGAGGTACGCCGTCGCGACGAAGGCGAGCGGCGCCAGGTAGACGAGGTTCCGCTCGACGACGAGGCTCGAGAAGGTCGTCGAGAGGTACGTCCCCTTGATCGCCGCGTACCACGCGAAGCTCGCGACGGCGCCTGCCGTCACCGTGACGAACGCGCGCACGCCCGGGCGCTCGCGCTCACGCGCGGGCACGGCGAGCACCGACAGGAGCGCGATCGCTGGGACGATCCCGATCCCGATCGCGAACGCGCCGCCCGCCCAGCTGCCGTACTCGACCATCCGGCCCTTCCATCCGGTCGTTGCGTCCTGCCACTCGGCCGACTGGTGCCCGGCGAACGCGACGACCGCGATGAGGACGCCGACCGCGAGAACCCAGAACCCGACGGTGTCCCAGGTCGACCACGTCGCGCGGTAGCGGCGCATCCAGGCCGATCGCCAGCCGAGCACGAGGAGCCCTGCGACGAGCGCGCCGAAGAGCGCGACGAGCTGCGAGCGGATGAGCACCGCGAGGACGCAGGCTGCGAACGCGAGCGCGAAGGACGCCCTGGTCCGACGGTCGGTCGCCCGCACCGTGAGCCACAGAGCGAGCGTCGCGGCGGGATAGGCCCAGGGCTCCTCCACGAGAATGGGGGAGTACGACAACGCCGGCGCTGCGATCGCGGCGACGGCGGCGAACAGCGCCCAGCCCGGCGTGACGACGCGCCGCGCGAGGAGGTATGCGGGGAAGATCGCGCTCGTCATGACGAACGCCTGGACGGTCTTGATCGTCTCGTACGCGCTGGCAACGGGATGGATCCACCAGAACGGCGCCGTCAGGTACGGAACAAGGCTGGTGAAACCGTAGGGCTCGCCGCGCCGCATGGCGTGCCCCGTGTCGGCGATCGCCCGCGAGATCTGCGTCGTCTCGAGCTCGTCGGTGAAGATCGTCGGCGTCTCGCGCCGCCAGGCCTGCCACGCGTAGAAGGTCGCGAGGAGGAGATAGGCGCCGACGAGCGGGATCAGCCGGTCGACCCGCGCGCGGGTCGCGGTGATCCCGCCCGGCACGGGGTGTGCGGCTGCGCCGGCCGTGGTCACTCCGCGAGCGCCTGGGAGACCGTTCGGCCTGTGAGGGTGTCGCTTGCGACGACCCGGTGGCCGACGCCGGCCGTCTCGCACGCGTCGACGAGGCTGGCCAGGCGGTCCGCGGAGACGTCTGGGATCGTGATCACGAGCTCGTCGGCCGCCGTGGCGGTCAGCACGGCGGCCGCGTCGTCGGTCGTGCCGAGCACGGGCACGCCCTGGATGCGGCGCCGGTGGAGACGCGGGTTGTCGTCGAGGAACCCGACGACCTGTACGTCCTCGGAGGGCCGTAGCGCGCGGACGAACCCGCGCCCGGCGTTCCCGGCGCCGAGGACGAGCACGCGGGTCCTTCCGTCGGCGGCGCTCCCCGCGGCCGGGACGAAGCGGACGAGCGTGCGGGAGAGCACCGCGAGCGCGGCCGCCGCGACCGCGTACACGGGGAAGACCTCGCGCGGGAAGTCGCCGAGATCCCGGGTGACCATGACGATCGCCCAGGCCGCGGCGGTGGCGGCGAGGGACGCGACGGCGATCATCGCGAGGTCTCTCGAGGTGGCGAAGCGCCAGACACGCCGGTACACGCCCCCGACGACGTAGACGACGTACGTCGTCCCGAGAAGGATTGGGAGGACGGCGAGGAAGGTCCCACGCTGGAGCTCCGTCCCCCGCCCGTCGACGAACAGCAGGTAGACGACGAGAAACGTGCCGCCGACGAGGACCGCGTCGGCCGCGAGCTCGATCAGCCGGCGCGGCTGCACCGTGACCGCGTGGCGGAGGGACGTGTCCCCCGGGCGACCGAGGCGCTCGTTCTCGGAGAGCTCCGCGAGGAAGCTTCCGAACTGCACGAGCAGCGCGAACGTGACGAGGATCCCGAGCGCCGTCACCGCCGGCCGGTCGAGCACGTTGTAGGCAACGCCTGTGGCGCCGAGCGCGACGCCGATCAGCGCGAGCAGCCCGACCGCCCGTGTCTCCGAGAGGCCGTAGTAGACGAGCCGGTGCGACGTGTGGTCCTTCCCGCCCTGGGTGACGGGGCGCCGTTCGGCCAGTCGCCGAACCGTGACGAGAGTCGTGTCCAGGATCGGGATCGCGAGGACGAGGAGGGGGAGCAGCATCGTCGCCACGGTCGTCCCGGCCGTCGTCCAGCTCGCGGCGAGGCCGAGGACGGCGAGGAGGAAGCCGAGGAGCTGGCTGCCGGAGTCGCCCATGAAGACGCGCGCCCGGTCGCCCGGCCGCAGGTTGAAGGGGAGGAAGCCGAGGCACGCGAACGCAAGCGAGAGCGCGAGGACGAGCACGAGGTCGTTCTCGTGGACGGTCGAGGCATCGACCGCGAAGTAGATGCACGCGACGGTCGCGAGGGTCGCCGCGAGGCCGTCCATGTTGTCGAGGAGGTTGAACGCGTTCGTGATCCCGACGAGCCAGACGAGCGCGATCGCAACGCCGAGGACGTCGTTCGAGACGAGCTCGACCCGCAGCCCCGCGGCGATCACGATCGCGGCGGCGCCGAGCTGCGCGACGAGCTTCGCGATCGGGCTCAGGTGCCGCACGTCGTCGAGGAGGCCGGCGAGGAAGACGAGCCCGCAGCCGGCGAGGATCCCGGCGAGCAGCCAGGTCGCGTCGATGACGCCCGTCGCGACGGCGAGCACGACGCCCGTGAGCAGCCCGACGGCGATCCCGACCCCACCGAAGAGCGGCGTCGTGCGGTCGTGCCAGCGAGCGCCGCTCGGCACCGCGACGAGCCGCCCGCCGAGCGACGGGGAGCGCAGCAACGTCGAGAGCACGACCGCAGCGACCGGGAGCGCGACGAGCGTGATGGCCGCTTCCACGGGCGATCATTGTAGGCCGCGTACGGGCGGACAACCCGAGATCGCGGGAGGGGGCGCGTGGGGCCCGTAGGGCGTGGCTTCAGACTCGCCCCTCTTGGTGGGAGCGAAGGCCGGCGAGGCGGAGAGCCACGCCCGGAGGGTGCCCCTACAATCGCCCGCGATGGACGTCTACGCGGACCTAATCCGGTACCGCGAGCTCTTCTCGAGCCTCGTGCGGCGCGACCTGCGGGCGAAGTACAAGGGCTCGGTGCTGGGCCTGGCGTGGACGCTCGCGCTGCCGGTCGCGCTGATGCTCGTGTACCTCGTCGTGTTCTCGGTCCTCTGGAAGGCGCAGGCCGCGGATCTCGACGACTACTGGCTCTTTCTCCTCTGCGGCCTGCCGCCGTGGGCCTTCTTCGCCTCCTCGCTGCAGACGGGCGCGCGCAGCCTGGTCGAGAACGCCCCGTTGATCCGCAAGGTGCGCTTCCCCCGTCAGCTCGTGCCTCTCTCCGTCGTCGCGACACAGGTGGTCGCCTTCGCGGTGATGACCGCGATCGTCCTCGGGCTCGCGCTCTGGTTCCGGCCCGACAGCCGCGACACCGCGTGGGTGGCGCTGCCCGCGGCCGTGCTGATCGTCGTGTTCGTCGCGGGGTTCTCGCTCGCGGTCGCCGCGCTGAACGCGATCTTCCGCGACGTGGAGTTCGTCGTCGCCGCGGCGCTCCTCCCGTGGTTCTTCCTGACGCCCGTGCTGTACCAGCTCGACGATCTGCCGGGCGCGGAGTCGCGGCCGTGGCTCGTCGACCTGATCCACTGGGGCAACCCGCTAACGCCCGCGATCGAGACCTACCGGACGCCGCTCTACGCCGGGGAGCTGCCGCCGGCGGCGGACGCGATCTACCTCTGCGTCGCCGCGGTCGTCGCGCTCGTCGTCGGCGCGCTCGTCTTCAACCGGGTCGACGACCGGATCGCGTCGGAAGCCTGACGACGGCGCGGCCCTCGAAGAGGCCCTCGCCCCCGTAGGCGGGCAGGCCGTCGTGCGTGCCGGGGTCGAGGCCCGCGACGAGGGACGGGAGCAGGAGCGGTCGGTCGAGCCGGGGGTTGCGGCCGCCCGGCGCCCACGGGCTCAGCGAGCGCGCCGCGCGACGGCGTTCGAGCAGGCCACCGGTGAGCACGAGCGCAGGGCCGACGGCGTCCCACCCTTCCGCGTGCGCGTCGAGCAGGAGCCGCGACCAGTCGGTCGCGGGCACCGCGCCCGCGACGAGATGCGCGGTTGCGTTCGGCTCCTCCGCGACGAGCGGCTCGTCCTGCGCCGCGAGCGCCTCGGTCGTCCGCTCGTCCCGTCCGCCGTGCACGACGACCGAGAGTCGCCGCTCGGCGATCCCCGGCGCCACGTCGACCTCGACCTCGAGCATCTCGACCCCGAGCTCGGAGAGCCAGAACCTGTGCTCCTCGACGAGGTCGAAGCGGAGGACGTAGTGACCCGGCGGGCGCGGCGCGACGAGCGGCACGTCGAGCGCGACCGTCTCGCCCGGCGGGACGGGCCTCGGGAACGGGGTTCGCGGGCCGTCCCAGACGATCGCGTTGCGGTGCCGGTCGAGCCAGTGGTACGAGAGCTGCAGGCCGTCGGCGCCGCGCGAGCGCCACGTCGCGGCCCCGCCGTTCTCGAGCACGAGGCGCGCGACGCCCGCCGCGCCGGCGCGCTGCGGCGACACGGTCCACTCCCGGAAGAGCGGTGCGAGCGGCTCCACGGCGGCCGAGTGTAGAGGGCGAGCGTGCGGGGGCTACGCTCCGGTGGTGAGCGAGCCCCTTCTCGTCCGTGCGCTCCGCTGCGAGCCCGTCGAGCGGACGCCGGTGTGGTTCATGCGGCAGGCCGGGCGGTCGCTGCCCGAGTACCGAGCGATCCGCGAGCGGCACGGCTTCTTCGACGTCGCCGACACGCCCGAGCTCTGCGCCGAGGTGACGCTCCAGCCGGTCCGCCGGCACGGCGTCGACGCGGCGGTGATGTTCGCGGACATCATGACCCCGGTCCGCGGGATGGGCCTCGACGTCGCGCTCGTCGAGGGTGTCGGGCCGGTGCTCGAGCGGCCGATACGCACCCGGGCCGACGTCGAGCGGATCGTGTTGCCCGACCCCGAGGAGGCGTTCGCGCCGGTGCTCGAAGCCGTTCGGCTCGTCCGTGCCGAGCTTCCGGAGGAGACCGCCGTGATCGGCTTCTGCGGCGGACCCTTCACGGTGGCGAGCTACCTCGTCGAGGGCAGGGCGAGCCGCGAGCTCGCCCGCACGAAGGCGTTGTTGTTGTCCGAGCCCGCGACCTGGGACGCGCTCCTCGAGAAGCTGTCGGCCACCTTTGCGGGGTACGTCGCGGCGAAGGTTCGGGCCGGTGCCGACGCCGTCCAGCTCTTCGACTCGTGGGCCGGCACGCTGTCCCCACGCGTCTACCGCGAGTGCGTCGCTCCATGGAGCGCGCGCGTCCTCGAGGCGGTCGACGCGCCGACGATCCACTTCGCGACCGGCGCTGCGCACCTCCTCGACGAGCTGCTCGACGCCGGGGGCGACGCAGTCGGTCTCGACTGGCGCGTCCCGCTCGACGAGGGCTGGGCGCACGCGCCCGAGCGCGCCGTCCAAGGGAACCTCGACCCTGCCGTCCTCCTCGCGCCGTGGGAGGTCGTCGAGCGCGAGGCGCTCGACGTGCTCGCCCGCGCGGGCGGCCGTCCCGGCCACGTCTTCAACCTCGGCCACGGGGTCCTGCCCGAGACGGACCCGGACGTCCTCACGCGGCTCGTTGCGCTGGTACGCGAGCGGACCGAGGCGGGAGTCGCGGCGTGATGGGGAGCCCCGCCGTGATCCTGATGGCCTACGGCTCGCCCGACCGCCTCGCCGACGTTCCCGCGTACTATGCGGACATCCGCGGCGGGCGGCCGATCGCGCCAGAGCACCTCGACGATCTCGTCGCGCGCTACCGCGCCCTCGGGATCGACGACTCCGATGGCCCG
>Ga0207707_10006583_pt1 | contig 10136 bp, 10 predicted proteins | sample KBSC83BmetaG_FD_184336 | JGI IMG/M metagenome (GOLD analysis project Ga0207707, IMG submission 184336) | Corn rhizosphere microbial communities from Kellogg Biological Station, Michigan, USA - KBS C8-3B metaG (SPAdes) (version 2) | ecosystem: Host-associated > Plants > Roots > Rhizosphere ... | reverse complement strand
CTTGGTGATAGCCGCGGTCAACGTCGTCTTGCCATGATCGATGTGCCCGATCGTGCCAATGTTTACGTGCGGCTTTGAACGATCAAATTTTTCCTTTGCCATTTCTCTTCCTCTGGGAACTCTGGAGCCGTTGACCAGGATTGAACTGGTGACCTCGTCCTTACCAAGGACGCGCTCTACCAACTGAGCTACAACGGCCCGAACTTTTCTGGTGGACGGGGGAGGATTCGAACCTCCGTAGCCCGCAAGGGGCGGCAGATTTACAGTCTGCTGCCATTAGCCACTCGGCCACCCGTCCAAACCCATCCACTACTTTTGCGGCGCTCGATTGTAAAACAGGTTCGATTGTGGAACTGGTGATAAAAGATATTGTACTACAGCAAGAAGTTCCGGAAAATTGGAGCGGGACGGCGGGAGTTCGACCCCCGGCCCTCCTTCAGCTCATCCGATCAGTGCCAGTATTGTGGCATGCACGTCGGCAAGCTCTTCGGCGGATACTATGCCCTTACGTGCCGCTTTACGATGGCGCCAGTCCACGCTCTTCACCTGATCGGCGAGCACCGCTCCCGATGTCGTTCCGGCAATCAAGACTTCGAAAGGATAGTTTTTGACGTGTGTGGTCACCGGGCAGCAGATCATAAGACTCGTTTTGTCGTTATAGGCCGCCGGACTCAGAACCAGCGCCGGCCGGTGCCCCGCTTGCTCATGCCCTGCCTGCGACGTGAAGCACGTGTCAACAATGTAGATACAACGTAAGCTGTTCAGTTTGTGTCGTTACCTGCGCCGATCTGAAGCTCTCAGGCGTGCTTCTCGTGCGGGTTTTGGATGGGCAAAATGATAACAGCTGGCGACTCGGTGTTAACCTTCGCCGATTTGACTTCTAGTCCCCGCCCGCTTCCTCTAGGATGGAGCGCAGCGCAGTGGGGCGCACAAAAAGGCCCGTGCTGCGTGATTCAACGGCTTTGTTGTCTTTCAGTGTTCCGAGGTGTATCGTTACTGTCTCTCGACGGCCGCCGATCACTCCGGCCAACATCTCGTGCGTTATCTTCTGTTTTATCAGCACGCCGTCACCGTGACGCTCACCATGTTTTTCTGCCAGGTCAAGCAAGGCAGTGGCGAGCTTCGTGAGAAGGGATCCAGAGCTTCGGGATTTGTCGATAATAATCTGCCCTAGCTTTCTTGCGAGGCTTTTTATTATTTCTTCATTCAGGCCCGTTAGGCGGAGATCCTGCACATCGTACTCGCGAGCTGCGACGTCATCCATGGCCACAGCATTGTATGTGTGGACATCTTGAGTGAAAGCCGAAGTCCCAACCACGTCACCGCGTTCTAAAAACGTAGTGACTGTCTCCATTCCTTTGTCGTTTAGCCGGAACATTCGCACGCTGCCAGATTCGATCACAAAAAAGCTACGTGCAGTATCGTCAACCTTGAATATTGCTTCGCCAACCCGAAATGTCCTCGTTCTCGGTGTCGGCTCCGGAGCGGCCCGCAGTGCCTTGGCCGGTTCATTTCCTGGCTGCTCTACTACTAGTCTGATCACGATTTCCTGTGGTCGCTGCCTGTCCTCTTCCATGTATTACCCTCGCTCAGTCGATGTTAAATATACCGCTATGTCAGATTGTTTTTGATGATATCACACAATTTAAATGTTAGAAAATATAAAAAAGGTTAATTCGTTGTTAGGACACAAGGGCCGGGAGTCAACCTCAGTCCGGCAGCGGACGCTAGCTGAATTGTTTAGAGGAGGGAATCAGTTCGGTTTTTTCGCTTCGTCCTGCCGATCGGTTTCAAGAATCTGTTTCGCGGCCCGCTTAATGTACCGGTCAGCAACCGCACCTGACATACCCGTCTCTTTTTGTAGCTGGCGCCCGATCTCGGTCTTTGCTGGTTTCCGCTTTGGGTGTGTGTCTGCGAGACGAGATCTCTCCAATTTCACCGACTCACGGATCTGCCGCTTTCCCTCCGGCGTCTCGGGATCACCCAGAACAGCAAAAACAGCGTCCAGTTCCGGGTAACATACCTTTCTAATGATCTCTCGCGTTTCCTCGCCAGTAGTATTGAACACAATCTCACCGCGGTCATCCAGGCCAAAATCGAACATACAAGCGCTCATGCGCCTGATGATTGCCTCATCAGCGTCGCCAAATTCATCAAGCCTCGCGATGGCCCCGGCCCTGGTATTCGCTTGAACAATTGAGAAATCGCCGTTTGGCCAACGACAAATGAAAACCGCCATCGCGTATTCTCCACGGAATCGCCACCCATCGTACACGGACACTCAAAGAATCACAATCGGAACGGCTGGCCGGGCGCCCGAATGTTAACGGTTCTCCATTTTCCTGCGGTTGATCTCGATGGCGATGATCCAGGGGCACACAGCGGCGCTGGTGTCTGGTCGGATATGTAACCGCGGTAGAAGAGTCGGCTATGAGCTGTGAGGCCAGCTCAACAGGTCCTTAGGAGTATCGGGTGCTAATGGCGTCTTGCTTTCGATAGTCGGCGCATGTTGTTAGCCGTGGAACGACACTCGAGTCGCGCGTGGTAGAGGGGTATCCATTCGGGAAATTCGCCCCATCAACGTTCCTGTGGAAGGAGATCTTAAGAAGTTAGAAATGCTTTTCGGGGTATGCCTGCCTCTGCGGCCTAAGAAGCTAGGCGTCATGGATCTTATCGCCTTCATGACTTTGAAAAGTTTGGAGCTGGCGGAGGGGATTGAACCCCCGACCCTCTGATTACAAATCAGATGCTCTACCAGCTGAGCTACGCCAGCGACTCCATCACTTTACCAGCAACCAACGGCCTTCGTTCGCCTACGCTAACAGGGTAATCGGAGGAGCCGCGGAAATGCAATCGCCAGGACCGAAGCCGTACCGGCCCTTGCTCTCTTGATAACCTGCATATTTAAACACCGTGGCCACTCTTACTCAGTCGTCCGGCCCTCATCAGGTTTCGGAGGCGGTGGTTCGTAATGCCGATCGCTATCGCGAGGCCTTTGCCGGCACAGATCCATTCAAGCACGTCGTCATCGAACATTTCTTTGAGCCGTCATTCGCTGAACGGCTTCTGGCGGACTCTTGCCGGCAACCAACGGATCGCCGCCGAACCGGCGCTGCCAAAACCCTGCGCTAATCATGGCTACCGGAAGTCCGCCGGGCGCATCTTCTTCTGGAAGGAAACTGCGTCCTAGCAACGGCTCGACACCCAGAATCCGGAGAAAATTGGCCGAGACGCGTGCTTCCGTCAGCACTTCCGGGCCGCCCTCGCCGGAAAACGTGACGTTCTCGACGCCGCCACGAAACGCCCCGAGTTCAGTGTACGAACGCGCCGCCGTCCGTATCTCCTCAAACCGGATCGAAGTAGCGCCGCCCGATACCTGAACCAGCCGGTCCGGGTCGCGGTACGCAAGCGGCTTCAGCAACACCGCACGGATGACGGTGAACATTGCGGTGTTGGCGCCAATGCCCAATGCAAGCGTGAGCAGAGCCGTAACCGTGAAGGCAGGACTCTTACGCATGCTTCTGGCTGCGTAGAGCATGTCCTGGGTTATGGCCTCCAAACGTGCAACGATAGCCATGCGATCGATTCAAATCTCACTTGCCCGAGAATTTTTGGTATGCGTCCGCGATCTTGGCGGTCTCGAAATCGCCGGGATGAATAATCACGCGATAGCGGAAGCGAATGGATTTGCCGGGTTCCACCGTCATGCTTCCGTTCGCCTTTTTATCGTTCAGAAAATCGTGCAGGCCGAAAATGTTGGCGGCAAACAGGCCGTAACTCCGCGAATGCCAGTAGGTCGGGTGGCGTGGATTGGACGGATGGTCGAGAATGGCGATGCCGAGTTTTTCGCCATCGATCTCGCCGAAATAATCCACCCATTTGGCGCGGTGTCCCCAGACGTGCGACTCGCCACGGCGGCCTTCGGAATCTACCATGAGACCGGTGCGTTTCGGTGTCGCCAGCGATTGGGGCGTGGGTTCTTCAAGCTCGGGTGCGAGCCGGATAGCAAACGTCCCTTCTTTCGTATCGCCGAAAGTAACCTTCTCGAGTGCGGTGAGCGCGATTTCGAAGTCGATGACCCGTCTGTCGGAACCGGCATAGAACGTCATTTTCCTCGATTCACTCAGCAACGGTTTGCCTTGAGTGGACATCCAGTCAAAACTCGCTTCCACCACGCCGGATTGCTTTCCGCCGGTTACGTTGCCAATACTCTTCAGCACGATCTTTCCGGCCTTGGCGCCGTGCTGGGATGGCTCGTTCCCCCAGAAGTCGTAGCCGTTTACGTCGCCATGGCTGAACCAGAGCCCCCGATGATGCGGGTGATCATGCGTCTCGCCGGGAACATTTTCCATGGGATAGCGGCGGGTCACGACTTTTCCGGATGCGGAGCGCAACGGATGGAGATAGGGTTTAGCAGTGTCCGCTCCGCAGTAGAAGGTAGTAAACGGTTGGTTATCGATAACTATCGTGATACTACCTTCACCACGCTTGATATCCACTTGCGCGAAAAGCGGAACGGCGAAAAAGAGCAAAAACCAGTAGGAGGATTTCATGAATCGAACTACATTATAGAGGGTATGATGACTGCAAATGAAGGCGTGGGGTATGCGCCCGCTCCGGTGAGCGGCAAGCGGGGCCTATTCCGGCAATTTGTGGAATGGCGCGAAGCAAATGACCGGACGCCGGCGGAACTGTTGGAACTGTGCCTGGAGCGCATTAAAGCTCGCGACTCGCAATTGCGCGCGTGGGTGGAAGTTTCCCCGCAGCCGGCTCTGGGCGATGGCCCGCTATTTGGAATTCCGTTCGGCGCGAAGGATATTTTCGAAACACGCAATCTTCCGACGGAGTATGGGTCGCCGCTTTACGCCGGGCGCAAGGGTGACACGGATGCGGCGCTGATCACGCAGCTGCGCAAGCGTGGGGCGATACTCTTGGGCAAGACGCAGACCACCGCGTTTGCGTATTTCGATCCCGCGCCGACTCGCAATCCACACGATGCGGCCTGCACGCCTGGAGGCAGTTCGAGCGGTTCGGCGGTTGCGGTGGCGGCCGGGATGGTACCGTTCGCGCTCGGCACCCAGACACTCGGCTCCGTCCTGCGGCCCGCGTCCTATTGCGGCGTGGTGGGATTCAAGCCGAGCGCGGGATTACTGCCGCTGACCGGCGTTCTGCCATTCGCTCCATCGCTCGATACCGCGGGCTTGTTCACGCAAACTGCCGACGACATGCGCTTGCTCTGGAGCCGGATGGGCAACGCTGACGGCACGGCAAAGCGCAGCCTGGCGGTGCCGGCCATGATGCCGGCGGTCGATACGGCAATGGAAGTAGCGTTCCGGCGGACGGTAGAGCGGCTCGAGCCGCACGTCAGTCTCAACATCGTGGAGATGCCATCGCGCTTTCAGGACCTCGCGCCTGCAGTCAAATTAATCAGCGCCTACGAAGGTGCGCGCACGCATGAAGCACGCTGGCGCGAGCACGGTGACGCGATCGGGATCAAGCTGGCGGAAATGGTAGATGGCGGCCTGCGCATTCCCGAAGAAACGTATCACGTGGCGCTCACCACGGTGGTGGATATTAAGCGCGAGATGACGAACATGTTCCGGCAGTATCCAGTGCTCCTCACGCCGTCGGCGACGGGGGCGGCTCCAGCGACTCTGGAATCGACAGGTGACCCGATCATGAACCTGCCATGGACGGCGTTGGGCGTACCGGCGATTTCCATACCCATGCCAGGCTTGGGATTGCCGCTCGGGCTGCAGCTCGTGTCCGATTCGGGAACAGACGCAGCGCTACTGGCGCTCGCGGCGGAGCTGGAAGCTCTGCTGCAATAGATGGCTTGTCGCAAAAGCGTCACAACCACTCGCTACGGTCGCGGCTCAGAAGGGATAGCAACTGCTATTCCACTCGTCGTGCCTGCAGCTCAGTGGAGTAGGCATTCATGCCTGCACTTCAACTGTCGCGGGCTTGCTTGTGATGCCTGCCATTTTCATGGTTCGATTGTGAGCCGCAGGCTCATGACTCACCGCATGTAGAACAGGCTGAGCCGGGGCAGCTTCTGCCGCTCGAGCAGCCTTCGGTCCAAGTACTGCTTTTCGAGCATCGCCAGTTGCGGCGTGCTCATCTTGCTGCGGTAGGGGCGCAGCTCGATCTCGAGTTCCTGCCTGGCGCGCAGCAACTGTTCCGAGGTTTCGGCGGCGTGCGCGATGGCCAGCATTTTCTCTTCGAGGACGGTAAGGCGCTGCTCCAGCCGTTCGAGGTCCTGCGCATATTGGTCCATTTCTCCGGAGAGCTGGTCAAGCGCGGCTGCAATCTCAACGTATGCCGCGTGGTCCGTCTGGCGCAGCAGGCCGGCATTTCCGGCGAGATACTTGCGCAATTCGTCGACCGTGTACGGACTTTGTGGCGCCGCCTGGGGTGGCGCCGTTCCCGCCATCTGCTGCGCTTCGGTCAGCACGGCTTGAGCGCAGAATGCCAGCCCGTTGATCTTCTGCGTTTTAGACTTCCGGCTGCGCCATTTCTCGAAGGCCGCATCAATACCGCGCAACACTGCTTCCAGCGGCACGCCCGCGTTCTTCCAGCTCTCGACCAGGGCCCAATCGAGGGGCGATAATAAAAACAGCCCAGTGCCGCGCGCGCGCTGGAAGTGCTCTTCGATTTCAGTGAAATAGTTAAAGTAATTGAGCGTCAGGTTCTGGTCGCTCACGAACGGTGCTTTCGTTCCCAGATCAGCCGCAGCCCCTCGAGCGTCAGATGCTCGTCAACATTTTTCACGTACGTCGACTCGCGTGCGATCAGAGCCGCCTGCCCGCCGGTGGCGATTACTTTCGCCTCAGATCCGAGTTCATCGATTAGGCGCTCGAGAATGCCATCGATCATCGCTAGGGAACCATAATAGAAACCCGACTGCAGGCACGCGACCGTATTCGTGCCGATCAACTTTTCCGGCTGGCGAAAGGCCACCATGGGAAGACGCGCCGTCTTGCTGAACAGGGCGGCAATCGAGATCCCTATGCCCGCGGTGATCACGCCGCCCAGATACTCGCCTTTGGCGGAAACCACATCGAAATTCACCGCCGTTCCCAGATCGACAATAATGCACGGTCCGCCATACTTGCTGAAAGCAGCGACGCCATTGACTACGCGATCGGCTCCCACTTCGGCCGGATGATCGACGCGCATCACCAGACCGGCATCAGCCGGATTCACAAAAAATGCCTCGCTCCCGAAATAGCGCGGCGCCATGGCGGCCAGGGACTGATCGAGCGGCGGCACAACGCTCGAGATAATGACTCCGTTCACGCGCGCGATATCGAGCCCGGAAAGCGCGAACAGGTTGCGCAGCAGAATTCCCCACTCGTCGGCGGTCTGATCGTGTACCGTACGCAGCCGCCATTGCGCCGCGAGGTTCACGCCATCAAATGCGCCAATCGTCAGGTTCGTATTGCCAACATCCAGCGCCAGTAGCATCAGAGAGCCGGCCTCACGCCACCGGCAAGCACCAAGTCTTCACTGCCATCATCTTTTCGAACGATTAGAAACCCCGATGCATCGAGCCCGGCAGTGACGCCCTCGAGCACCGCTGTACCTTGCTCTACCTTCACCCGCTTGTTTTGCGCATAACTGGATCGCGCGCAAAACATCTTGAGGATCGACTCCCGGCCGCCTTCCGAGGACAGAATCCCGCTATACCGTTCCACCGCATCCAGCAGCGTAACCAAAAGATGCTCCCGGGAATGCCGGCGATTCGAAACAATTCTAAGCGAAGTCGCCTCCGCCGCGATCTCCGGCGGGAAACGCGCGTGGTTCACGTTCACGCCGATGCCGGCGACCGCGGCTGCGTTGATCAGTTGCACCAAAATCCCAGCCAGCTTGCGGCTCTCCAGCATGACATCGTTTGGCCAGCGCAGGTCGCAAGTGAGCCCGGTGGCCTCGCCAACCGCTTCGGCAACGGCTAATCCCAGGGCGAGCGTGAGGACCGGCAGCGACTCGGACTGCAACTCCGGCCGCAGCACGATCGAAACATAGAGTCCGGAATTTGGTTCGGAGTGCCACCGCCGCCCGTGCCGCCCCTGCCCCGCGGTCTGCTCATCGGCAATCACCACCGTCCCAGGTTCACAACCCGCTTCGGCCAGACGCGCGGCTTCCAACATGGTGGAATCGATGGTCTCGAAATAGGATACAGGGTGCGGCCATTGCTGGCGGATAAATTCGATGTCGAACGGCATCAGACCAGGTCCAGCCGAAAGCTGATGTCGACGGCCGGCGCCGAATGTGTGATGGCGCCCGAAGAGACGAAATCGGCCCCGGTTTCCGCGTAAGCGCGAACATTTTCGAGCGTAATGCCGCCGGAAAGCTCGACCTTGGCACGTCCGGCAATCCACCGGATTTGTTCTCGGGCTTCCTCCGGACTCAAATTATCTAGCAGTAGATGGGTAGCCCCGCTCGAAATCGCCTCTTCCAACTCGGCGCGCGTGCGAACTTCGATCTCGATGGGCAGCCTTGCCGCGGCGGCATTCTCGACGGCCTGCCGGACTCCGCCTGCCGCCGAGATGTGATTGTTCTTGATCAGAATCGCATCGAAGAGGCCCATTCGATGATTGGTCACGCCACCGGCGGCCGACGCTATTTTCTCGAGCCGGCGCAAACCGGGCGTTGTCTTACGCGTATCGAGAACCCTGCAATTCGTCCCGGCAACAGCATCTGCATAGCGCCTGGCCATGGTCGCGATTCCGCCGAGGCGCTGTATAAAATTGAGCGCGGTACGTTCGCATTCGAGCAGCGTGCGCGCGCGGCCACGCACCGTAGCCATCACTTCGCCATCCGCCGCGCACGCGCCACTCGATAAATCGATGTGCAGGCGTTCCACCCCGCCGCGCTCCCGATAGATCGTGGGCAGGAGCTCCGTTCCTGCCACGATCTGCTGCTGCCGCGCGATAAAGCGGCCATGCGCCATACGATCTGGCGGCACGCATGCTTCCGAGGTTACGTCGCCGGAGCCGATATCTTCACGGAGCGCGCGCTTCACGCAATCCAGAATTTCCGGATGCGAGAAGTCGATCATGAGGAGAGTCCATTGAGCGCCGCCCGGACTTTTTGAAGCTGCGCCTCGTAATCCACCAGTTTTGCGCGGAGGCCTTCGACCACGTGCGCGGGCGCGCGGCCCAGGAAAGTTTCATCTCCGAGCTGCCTGTTGGAATTGGCGATATTTTTCTCGAGCTGTTCAAGCTCCTTCTCGAGGCGCTTGCGCTGATCAGCCATGTGGGCGCGAGAAACGTTCAGTACCAGATCGAAATCGGGGGTGGAGCTGATGGAGGCGGATTGCGGCGCCGCCCCCTCGCGCAGCTCGAGTTTGATATTCGCGAGCTTGTGAATTGCCGGGAAATGCGCCTGCGCGACAGCAAGCGCCGCGGGTCGTGCATACAGCACGCCTTCCACCTGCGCTTTTGGATCGAGCTTCATCTCCGCGCGAAGGGTTCGAGCCGCGCTGACGATATCCTGCATCACCTGAATTTCCCGCTCAGACGCCAAGTCGGTCCACGCTGGGCTTGATTCGGGATAGTGGGCCAGCGCAATCGACTTCGGGCGGTTTGCCGCGCCTTCCGCCAATCGCTGCCAAAGCTCCTCGGTGAGGAACGGCATCACCGGATGCAGCAGCCGCAAAGCAGCTTCAAAAGCCGCGAGCAGGTTCCGCCACTCCGCTGTCAAACCGGACTCCGGCTCCAGCCGCAATTTCTTCAGCTCGAGATACCAGTCGCAGAACTCATGCCAGAAGAAGTGCCACAATTCCTGCGACACCTCGTGGTAACGGTACTGGTCGATGGCGCGGTTTACGGTTTCGGCCACGCGGCTTAACCGGCTGAAAATCCAGCGGTCCTCGACGGGCACGTTTCCACCGTTGTCCGGCTCCGGCTGGTACGCTTGCAAATCGTCGGGGACCCAGGGTTCGACTCCGGAGCGCTCCATATTCATGAAGATCAGCCGCCCCGCATTCCATATCTTGTTCGAAAAGGAGCGCGCCGATTCCATGCGGTCTTCGGAAAGCGCGATGTCGGTACCGGGCGCGGCAGCCATAAGCAGGGCCATGCGCACGGCGTCGGTCCCGTACTTCTCAATCACTACCAGCGGATCGATCGTGT
>Ga0207707_10006581_pt1 | contig 10138 bp, 10 predicted proteins | sample KBSC83BmetaG_FD_184336 | JGI IMG/M metagenome (GOLD analysis project Ga0207707, IMG submission 184336) | Corn rhizosphere microbial communities from Kellogg Biological Station, Michigan, USA - KBS C8-3B metaG (SPAdes) (version 2) | ecosystem: Host-associated > Plants > Roots > Rhizosphere ... | reverse complement strand
GCGCGGCGTATCTCGCGGGTCTGGGCGCGGGCTTCTGGAAAGACGCGTCTGAGATCAGTGCGCAGTGGCAGACTGAACGCGTATTTGAACCCGGAATATCACGGCCGCAAGCCGAGCAACTGACAACGGGATGGAACAGGGCGCTTGCGCGTGCCAGGGATTGGGCGCGGGGCGATTGATCGCCCCGCGCATTCGCAAATCTTAGTGCGGTACCTTATGCGCCGAGCGCCACAGCCTGAAACGTGCGAGAACGTTGAGCGGGTTGAGCGCCGTCATCAAGCGGCTCGTACCAGCAATGATTTGCTCGACGTAAATCACGCCCAACAATAGTGTGATCGCAAATCCGCTGATGATGAGCAACATGTCGGCGAAGTCTCCGGAGATGCCGCCCGCTAACTGGCCGATAAGCAAGTTTTCACCGCCTAAACTAAATGGCTCAGTTGCCTTGACGCAAATGTCATGCCGGATATTTATCATATAAAAACAATCGCTTAAAGTTTAAAATCGCCTCGAGTTGCACCAGCATAGCACAATGGGTGCTGCAATGCACCAAAATACGGCGTTACAAGGGTTTACGGTTGAAACTTCGCGCTGCGGGGAAATTCGACGATCCCGCGACCGTCAGGAGGTCACGTGTTTTCGCACTATGAGCTAAACGCGGGTATTCCGGTCATTGCGCGGCCGAGGGTCAACGCATGAATGTCGTGCGTGCCTTCGTAGGTATTCACCGCCTCCAAGTTCATCATGTGGCGGATGACGTGAAACTCGTCTGAGATGCCGTTGCCCCCGTGCATGTCGCGCGCGACACGCGCGATGTCAAGCGCCTTGCCGCAGTTGTTGCGCTTGAGCAGCGACACCATTTCCGGCGTGGCGCGGCCTTCGTCCATCAGATGCGCGAGGCGCAGCGCGCCCTGCAGCCCGAGCGTGATTTCGGTCTGCATGTTGGCGAGCTTCAACTGAATTATCTGGTTGGCCGCGAGCGGCCGCCCGAACTGCTTGCGCTCCAGCGTATAGCTGCGCGCAGCGTGCCAACAGAATTCGGCGGCGCCGAGCGCGCCCCATGCGATGCCGTAGCGCGCCTTGTTCAAGCAACTGAACGGACCTTTTAAGCCCGAAACATCCGGCAGCAAATTTTCTTGCGGCACGAAAACCTGATCCATCACGACTTCGCCGGTGACCGACGCACGCAGGCTGAATTTGCCTTCGATCTTCGGCGCTGCAAGTCCCTGCATGCCTTTTTCGAGGATGTAGCCGCGTATGACACCTGCGTCATCCTTCGCCCAGATCATGAACACATCGGCCACCGGTGCGTTGGTGATCCACATCTTGTTGCCGTGTAGCGTGACGCCGCCGTCGACTTTTTTGGCGCGCGTCACCATGCTGCCGGGATCGGACCCATGATTCGGCTCGGTCAAACCGAAGCAGCCTATCCATTCACCGCTGGCGAGCTTGGGCAGATATTTCTGCTTTTGCGCTTCGCTGCCGAACGTGTAAATTGGATACATCACGAGACTCGACTGCACGCTCATCGCCGAACGGTAACCCGAATCGACGCGCTCGACTTCGCGCGCGATTAATCCGTAGCAGACGTGATTGACCCCCGGGCAGCCGTATCCATCGAGCGTCGAGCCGAGAAAGCCCAGCGCTCCCATCTCGTTCATGATCTCGCGCTCGAATTTTTCGTGGCGATTGGCTTCCAGCACGCGCGGCATCAGCTGTTCCTGGCAGTACGCGCGGGCCGAATCACGCACCATGCGCTCATCTTCGGTAAGCTGGTCATTCAACAGCAGCGCATCTTCCCAGACAAAAGCCGGTTTGGTTGTTGGAATCGCCGCAGTCAAGGATGTCTCCTGATAGATTTCACTACTTTAGCGCGTTTTCTATTTCTGCTTCTGTGACGCCGACTCTATCGTGCCCATGTGAAATTTGTATTCGCCGTTACGGCGATCGCCGTAGTAATGCGTAAGTGTATTGCGCACCGCTGCGAATGCAATCTGATCCCAGGGTATCTCGTCTTCCGCGAGCAGTCCGACTTCGAGCGTCTCGGCGCCCGATTTGAAATCGAGGTCGAGCAGCCGCGCGCGAAACAGGATGTACACCTGGTTGATATGCGGAATATTGTAGAGCGAGTAAAGGGGCCCGATCTCGACGTTTGCGTTTGCTTCCTCGAGGGTCTCGCGCAGCGCACCCTGATAGGTGGTTTCGCCGTTCTCCATGAAACCGGCGGGCACCGTCCACAGACCGTAGCGCGGCTCAATCCCGCGCTTGCATAGCAGAATTTTGTCTTGCCACTCCGGAATGCAGCCTACGATCATGCGCGGATTCTGGTAGTGGATGGTTTGGCAGGCGCCGCATACGTGGCGTGGCAGTGTGTCGCCCTGAGGGATGCGCAACTCGACCGGCGCGCCGCATTGACTGCAGAATTTCATGAGCAAAGATGGTTGTGAAGGTCCTCACTATACGGTAACGCGCAGCGCTTGGAAATCTCGAGATTTCGGGGCGGCGTGCGCGCTTTAGGCGTCGGCATCGTGCACCGTGACCGTGTGCGCGTGCTTGAAAGGGCTGCGTTCATTGAGTTCATCGATGTACACCGATATGCCGCGCGCTTCGCGTTCGAGGAACTCTTCAATGGCGGCGGCGAACTGCGGTTGAGCGAGCCAGTGCGCGGAGCGGGTTTCCACTGGCAGCAATCCGCGCGCAATTTTGTGTTCTCCCTGCGCGCCGCCTTCGAATCGTTCGATGCCGTTGGCGATGCAAAATTCGATGACCTGGTAGTAACAGGTCTCGAAGTGCAGGCCCGGATGGTATTCGAGCGTTCCCCAGTAACGGCCGCACAGCCGCCGGCCGTTATGAATATTGAGCGAAGCCGCGATCCGACGGCGGTCGCATGAGGCCACGACGAGCACGATATTATCGGGCATTAGCCGTCCGATCGCGCGAAAAAAATCGAGACTCAAATACGGCGTCGAATGATGCTGATGATAGGTTTCGCGGTAACAGCGGTTGAAAAAGATCCATGCTGCATCGGTGATCGCGTTGCCGGTAATCCATTCAAAGCTGATGCCGGCTTCGCGCACGCGGCGGCGCTCCTGTTTGATCTTTTTGCGTTTGTTGTGATTGAGCGTGGCGAGAAAACCATCGAAATCGGCGTATCCCGGATTCAGCCAATGAAACTGCACGCCATGGCGCAGCAACAGCGCGCGCTGCTGCATTTCTGCGGCTTCGCTCGGAGACGGGAAAAGGCAGTGCAGCGATGAAGCCCTGGTGTCGCGCGCGAGCTCGAGCGCCGCGTCGAGCAGCAGCCGGCGCCGCGCATCCGTGCCGGCCAGCAGGCGATTACCCGCGACCGGGGTAAACGGAATTGCATTGAGCAGTTTCGGATAATAACGCAGACCGTGCCGGCGATAGGCGTCCGCCCACGCCCAATCGAACACATATTCTCCGTACGAATGGGATTTCAGATACAACGGCATGGCGCCCACCAGCGCGCCTCGTTCAAGCAGTAGCAGATAGCGCGGCGCCCACCCGGTATCGGCGCTCGCGCAGCCACTTTCGTGCAGCGTATTCAGGAATTCGTGACGCAGGAACGGATCGTCGCCCGCGAGCCGGTTCCAGTCATGTGCCGGAATCGCTGCGATCGAGTGGCGCACTTCGATTACAGGCTCGATTGTTTTCATTTGCGATGATCACGCATTCACGAATGACTGATTGCCGTGCCTCCAGCGCTGAACCATGAGTGTAATTGCGGCGCGTCTGGCGTCAATGATATCGACACGCCGGCCACGCGTTCAGTTCGAAGGTGGCAGATGATATATTAGTGCAATGAAAATCGCGATCGCTCAAATCAACTGCACGGTCGGCGATCTCGCCGGCAACGTCGCGCGCATTGTCGAATTCGCCGATCGGGCTCGAGCGCAATCTGCCGATCTGCTGGTGACGCCTGAGCTTGCGCTGAGTGGATATCCGCCAGAAGATTTGCTGTTGCGCGACGATTTCTATCGCAACTGCGACATTGCGCTGCAACGACTGGCGGCGCAAGTGAGCGGCATCGTCGTTGTTGTCGGCTATCCCCGCCAGATCGGCCGCAGGCGCTACAACGCGGCTTCAGTCATTCAGGATGGCCGAATTATCGCGACCTATCATAAACACGCGCTGCCCAACTATACGGTGTTCGATGAAGAGCGTTATTTCGATTCCGACGACGTCCCTTGCGTATTCGAGGTGGGTGACATCAAGTTCGGCGTCAACATTTGCGAGGATACCTGGGGCAGGCAGGGTCCTCTACTGGCTAATCCCGGTACGAACGCCAGGGAAATCGACGCCGGTGGCAATAACTGCGGCGCGTGGAAAGCGCAAGCACCGCGCGCGGCGCGCGCCGCGGGCGCGCAGGTGCTGTTGGTGCTCAATGCATCGCCCTATCATCTGCGCAAACAGCATTCGCGCTATGACGTGATGCGCGAGCGTGTCGCGGAGAACGGCATGCCGCTGATCTACGCCAACATGGTGGGTGGACAGGACGAGCTCGTGTTCGACGGCGCGTCGTTCGTGCTCAATCGCGCGGGCGAGATCACGCATCAACTGCCGCTGTTCCGGGAGGCGCTCGGTATCGTCACGATCGAAAAAGGTGATCCGCAACCGGGTGAAATAGCGCCCGAGCGCGCGCTGGAAGCTGACGTGTACGATGCGCTCTGCCTCGGGGTGCGCGATTACGTGACCAAGAACGGCTTCCCGGGTGTGTTGCTGGGACTCTCCGGCGGCATCGATTCCGCGCTGACGCTCGCGATTGCGGCCGACGCGATCGGCGCCGGTAAGGTGCGCGCATTCATGTTGCCGTCGCAGTACACCGCGAGCATGAGCCGCGAGGATGCGCGCGCGCAGGCCGAAACGCTCGGCGTTCGCTATTCGGAAATCGCGATTACGCCGGTGTTCGATGCGTTTCTGGCCGCGCTGAGCGCTGAATTCAAGGGCCTTGCGCCCGACACTACGGAAGAAAATCTGCAGTCGCGCATACGCGGCACGCTGCTGATGGCGATGTCGAACAAAAGCGGTTCGATCGTGCTCACCACCGGTAACAAGAGCGAGATGGGGACGGGCTATGCGACACTCTACGGCGATATGGCGGGCGGCTTTGCGGTATTGAAAGACATCAGCAAGATGATGGTGTATCGGCTTGCGAACTATCGCAACAGCGTCTCAGCGGTCGTTCCGCAGCGGGTTATCACGCGCCCGCCCTCGGCCGAACTGCGCCCTGATCAGACCGACCAGGATAGTCTTCCGCCGTACGCGGTGCTCGATGCCATCATGGAAGCCTATGTCGAAGATAATCAGGGTCCGCGCGAAATAGAGGCCGCAGGCCACAGCCGCGGCGACATCGAGCGCGTAATTGATTTGCTGCGTATCAGCGAATACAAGCGGCGCCAGGCGCCTATCGGGATCCGGATCACGCCGCGCGGCTTTGGCAAGGACTGGCGCTATCCGATCACCAATAAGTACCGCCATCAATTCGAATAACGGGCTCGCATCGCGCATCTCGCCCCGCCAAGCTTCGCGGCGGCCCCATGGGGTTGTGGCTTATACTATGCATTGAAACCGGCTGCGGCATGCGACCGGTCGAGACGAGCAGAGGGACTACGATGAAAAAAATTGAAGCGATATTCAAGCCTTTCAAATTGGACGAAGTGCGCGAAGCGTTGTCCGAAATTGGAGTCAGCGGATTGACCGTGACGGAAGTCAAAGGTTTCGGCCGGCAAAAGGGCCATACTGAGCTCTACCGCGGCGCAGAATACGTGGTCGATTTTCTGCCTAAAGTAAAAATCGATGTTGTGATTCCAGACACTCTGCTGGAGCGCGCTGTCGATGCTATTGTCAAGGCCGCGCGCACCGGCAAGATTGGTGACGGCAAGATATTCGTCACTCGGGTCGATCAGGTGATCCGGATCCGTACGGGCGAGACCAACGAAGCCGCAATCTAGCAGGCTGATGCAAAACCCCATGGGGCCGCGGCGATGCTGGCGGGGTGAGATGCGCGACGCGAGCCGCAGACGAATAGCCGGACTATTCGCAATGACGGATGCATCGCGCATCCGCTCAACGCCCGATTTTTTTATTTCCTAGAACCTGCTTTGAGCAGCACTATCACCGCGCCGCCGCCGCCGTCGGCCTGGCGCGCCTGGCAGAAGGCGAGCACCTCGTCGCGCTGGATCAGCCAGTTGGCGACTTTGGTTTTGAGTATGGGCTCGCGGTTTTTCGAGCGCAGTCCTTTGCCATGTATGACACGCACGCAGCGTGCGCCGCTGCGCCTGCAGTCGTTGAGAAACTCCACGAGCAGCGCGCGTGCTTCAATCGATGTAAGTCCGTGCAAGTCGAGCTCGTCCTGGATCACCCAGTGGCCGCGACGCAGCTTTTTGACGGTCTGCTGTGAAATGCCGCTGCGCAGATAAACCAGTTCTTCGCCGGTTTCGGTCCCGATGTCCCACGTGATCGCGTCGCTCAAGCTATCGGCGAGCGCAGCGCGCTCATCGCGCAGCCGCTGCACCGGTATCGGCTTGAGGTTGGGACGCGCGTGTATCACCCGTCCGTGGGCGGGCAGGCGCGTGACGTCTGCGAACAATGTGGCAAACAGATCACCGTCGTCAGCGGCTGCGTGCGCGGGCCGTTTTTTCATATCGCCACAGCGAAGCCCGCGCGAGCCGCGTCACGCGCCGAGCGATTCGAGATATTTCTGCGCATCGAGAGCGGCCATACAACCGGTACCAGCGCTGGTCACCGCTTGGCGATAGACGTGATCCTGCACATCGCCCGCGCCGAATACACCAGGCACACTGGTCGCAGTGGCGCCGCCGTCAAGCCCGCTTTGCGTGATGATGTAACCATTTCTCATCTCCAACTGGCCCGCAAAAATCTCGGTGTTCGGCCGATGGCCGATCGCAATGAAAACTCCTTGCAACGGCTTGTCGAGGGTGGCGCTCGTCTTGGCGTGTTTTACGCGCATGCCCGTAACGCCCGACTTGTCGCCCAGCACTTCATCGAGCACGTGGTCCCAAAGTATGGTGGCTTTGCCGGCGGCGACTTTTTCATTGAGCTTGTCGACGAGGATCGGTTCGGCGCGGAACTTGTCGCGTCGATGTACCACTGTGACGTGATGCGCGATGTTGGACAAATACAACGCTTCCTCGACTGCGGTATTGCCTCCGCCGATCACCGCAACATCCTGCTCCTTGTAAAAAAATCCGTCGCATGTCGCGCAACCCGAAACACCGCGTCCCATGAACTCCTGTTCCGACGCAAGTCCGAGATACATGGCCGACGCGCCGGTCGCGATGATGAGCGCGTCGCAGGTGTAAGTACTTTGGTCTCCAATCAGGGTCAGCGGTTTTGCGCTAAGCTGGGCAGTGTGAATGTGATCGAAGATGATTTCGGTTTTGAAGCGCTCGGCGTGCTTCTGAAAGCGCTCCATCAATTCCGGTCCCTGTACCCCCAACGCATCGGCCGGCCAGTTATCGACGTCGGTGGTTGTCATCAGCTGGCCCCCTTGCGCGAGGCCGGTAATCAATACGGGCTTGAGATTGGCGCGCGCCGCGTATACGGCCGCACTGTAGCCGGCGGGGCCCGAGCCGAGAATCAAAAGACGGCAATGTTTGGTCGTTTTAGTCATGGAAGGCTCTGAAATTGCATGGATTTGAAAAAAATCGACATTTTGCAGCGAACGCGATGCGATGTCGAGTTAAAACTGGCTTTAATATAAGTTTTTAACCCATTGCTATATAATGTGAAAGTGATATCTTATACGCGGTCGCGGCGGCAGGCGCCAAGAAGAGGATTTTGCCTGATGCCGAGTAGCTCGCGTTATCGATAACCCGAGGGAGCTAATCGTGAATCCCCAGATCCTGAAAACAGTACCGCTTTTTTCGTCGCTGTCCGACGAACAGTTGCGACTGCTGCAGCCGTGCCTGCAGCAACGCAGTTACCCGCGCAATTCGTTCATATTGCGAGCGGGTGAAGAAACTGAAGGGCTCTATATTATCCTGTCGGGTCGCGTAAAAGTCCTAATTCCCGACGAACAGGGACGCGAAGTCATCCTCGCGGTCATGGGTCCCAGCGAGTTTTTCGGTGAAATGGGGCTGCTTGATGACCAGCCGCGATCGGCGAGCGTCGAAACCCTCGAGCCGTGCGAGATGTTGCGCTTCTCGAAGTCCGGATTCATGGCATGTCTCAAAGACAATTTCGAATTGGCGATGATCATTTTGCGCAACCTCGTCAAACGTCTGCGCGAGGCCGATCGCAAGATCGAAAGCCTGGCGCTGATCGATGTTTACGGGCGTGTTGCGCGCCTGCTGCTCGACCAGGCCGAGGAAATCGACGGCATGTGGATCGTTCGCAGCGCGCCGCCCAAGCAGGAAATCGCGCGCATGATCGGCGCATCGCGCGAGATGGTGAGCCGCGTGGTCAAGGATCTGCAGACGCGCGGCTATATTCGGGCCGAAAAACGCAAGGTTTTTCTGCTCGACAAGATATCGATGGCGAAGCGCGCTTCCAGCGGTTGAGCGCACGCTTGTCTTGAACCGCCGCGAAGCCAGATGCCAAATATGTCCTCAAGGCAACCGTGGGCGCCGAGCGTTTTAGCCCAATCGTCGCGCTCGAATGGCGCGCGATTCGTTAAATTCTTGCTGTTGCGAAGCGGCGAGTTTTCGTATAATGCCTACGACTGACGCAAGGGAGATAGTCCATGACACCGACAAAAGTTTATTTGAACAGCTTGACCGCGATATTGCTCAGTGCATCTTGCGGCGTGGCTTTGGCGGCTGGCGCCGGTACAGTGCAGCATCTGAGTGGAACGTTGTCGGCGCAAAATCCGGATGGCAGTGTGCGCATTTTGTCGCAAAAATCCGAAGTCAACCCGGGCCAGGTCGTGACGACTCAGAAAGACAGCTACGCCCAGATCAATTTTACCGACGGCAGCTCGATGACCATGCGGCCGAACACGCAGATGAAGATCGAGAACTATCAATTCTCGGACGCGAGACCGCAGGAGGACAGCGCGTTTTTCCGGCTGCTTAAAGGAGGATTGCGCACCGTGACCGGGCTCGTGGGCAAGCGCGGCAATCAGGATGCTTATCGCATTGGCACCGCGACCGCAACGATCGGAATTCGTGGATCCTCAGGCGATACGCTCGATTGCACTGGGGGCGGTGATGGCGCAGGGGGCCCTTGTGAAAAGGTTGAACAAGGCGTGTATCACACGACGTATACCGGCAGCTACATCATGCAAAACGAGAGCGGGTCTCAGATCATCGGGGAAGGCCAGTTCGGTTTCGTCAAGGACGCCACGACCCCGCCGCAGATTCTGCCGAAAGATCCGGGACTCAATCTTGCCGATCTGCCTTTTGTGCTCGGCCAAGTACCTAAGCAACAACAGGAGTGTGCCGTCAGGTAAACATATCTCAAGATCGATATTCAAAACCCCGCTGCGGCGGGGTTTTGCTTTTTTGTAGACGCTGCGAGTAGCTTGGTCCCGCAGGTTAATCGGAGTCGACGATTTGAGACCGAGCCCCCGTTGGAATCGAAGTCGCCTCTGATTTCGCTGGTTTTTTGCAAGCCATCGGACTAAGCTAATCCAGTTTGTTGGGTACGTTGCTTAACACATTGTTTTCAGGGGCAAGCTCTTGTCTTCATACCGTGCCGAATGATTCCATTGGCAGTATAATCGGCCGAACGCCGATGACTATTTTCTAATCATGCTGTTTAGTGCCAAGGCGAGCCCAAACCGCTCCGCCGAAAACCCTTTGCCGCCCAAAATTGCCGCGCTGTTGCGAGAATCGTCGTGGCTTGCATTAATGGCGCTGGCGTTGTACCTGGCGTTGATTCTTTTCACCTTCGACAAAACCGACCCGGGTTGGTCGCACAGTGCAAATATCGCTCACGTCAAAAACGCGGGCGGTCGATATGGCGCGTGGCTCGCGGACGTCCTGTTGGCCATGTTTGGATTCTCTGCGTGGTGGTGGGCGGTGCTTTGCGTGATCGCAGTGCGCTGGAGTTTCCGCCGCATCGATCATATTGCAGCTTTCGACCGCCGCTCCTATATTGTCGCAGGCATCGGTTTCGTGATGTTAGTACTGGGATCTTCGAGCCTCGAAGCGAT
>Ga0207707_10006580_pt1 | contig 10139 bp, 9 predicted proteins | sample KBSC83BmetaG_FD_184336 | JGI IMG/M metagenome (GOLD analysis project Ga0207707, IMG submission 184336) | Corn rhizosphere microbial communities from Kellogg Biological Station, Michigan, USA - KBS C8-3B metaG (SPAdes) (version 2) | ecosystem: Host-associated > Plants > Roots > Rhizosphere ... | reverse complement strand
GCGTCGCGCGCTCGCGCGCTTCTCACTCATGAGCGCTGACGATCAAATGCACGCGATCGAGGAGCAGCTCGCGGCGCTCAAGCCGTGGCGGCCGAGCGGTGAGCAGACGACGGTGAAGAAGCGGTAGGGGGTTCGTGCCGCCTTTGCTTCAGTCGAGCGGCTGCAGGTTGGACACCCTCGCCAGGAATTGACCGGCCGGATTGTTGTTCTGAATGCTGAAGAACGACAGGTATCCGTATTGGTCGTTGTACTCGAGAGAAACTCCGCCCTGGAGCACCGCGAAATCCGCCTCGTTGAACAGCTCATCGATCGTCGGCCATGAGCGCGGAACGACGGGCGGCTCGCCGGTCTGCAAATCGATGACGGTGGCTACTGTGTCGTCCAGCACGGTGATCCGCACGTTGTAGTTCGTGTTGATCTCCGTCTCCGAGTAGTCGAACACGTACGAGTGAAAGGTGCGCTGCGCCCATTGATCTTCGTGCTGCTGGAGCGCGGCGCGATCGGCCGCGGTGACGGGTCGCGTGGTGTCGCAAGCCATTGCGGCGAATGTCGCCGCCGCAACGAGACTCACGAGAAATGGTCGCATGCGCCCTCCCTGATTACGCGGGATGGCGAAAACTCTCGACGCGGTCGATCCAAACCAAGTTCACGAGGCAAGGAGGCTCAGCGGTGCGCGAAGTGCGAGATGGTCGTTACAGTTCCAACCACTCAGGAACTCAACGATGAAACACACGCACGGCCTCAACATCCCGCTTACGCTCGAGGAACTCTGCGATCCGCAGTCGATGGCATTGCTCGTGTACGACATGCAGGTCGGCATACGCAGTCAGATCACGGGCGGCGATCAGATTGTCGAACGCGCGGGCAGGGCTCTCGCAGCTGCCCGAGATGCGAAAATGCGTGTGGTCTTCACCAGGCACTTGTCGATGCCCAGGAATTGGATGGGCGTGACGCAGTATCGGACCGCGATGGCGTGGCAGCGTACAGACGATCCGAACGCGGTGAAGCCGTGGTTTCTGCGCGACTCGCCGGGAGCCGCCATCGTCCCGGAGCTCGCGCCGACGGCGGACGAAGCCGTGTTCGACAAGCTCGCCATGTCAGCGTTCGAGGGCACCCCACTGAGCTATGCCCTGCGCGACTGCGGCATCCTCTCGGTCGCCATCGTCGGCATCGCGTTGGAGATTGGCATTGAGCCAACTGCGCGACATGCCACGGACGTTGGAATCATACCTGTGGTTCTTGCCGATGGCTGCGGCGCCGGTGATCAGGAAGCAGCGGATCGATCGCTCGAAAGCCTGCGATTCATCGGCGAGACCGTCATCAGCGATGTCGATACGTTTTGCAAGTTGCTCGGTGCGTCAGCCGGATCGAGCGGCGGCTAGCCGAGCGCTTCGCCCCCCATCAGCACGGCCATGAGCGCCTTCTGCACGTGGAGGCGGTTCTCCGCCTCATCCCACACCCGGCTCTGCGGCCCGTCGATCACGTTCGCAGCAACCTCTTCGCCGCGGTGCGCGGGGAGACAGTGCAGAAAGATCGCGCTCTTGTTCGCGGCCGACATTAGCGACTGATCGACTTCGAATCCCTCGAACGCGACTTCGCGCTTCGCCTGCTCCTCCTCCTGTCCCATCGACGCCCAGACGTCGGTGTTCACGACGTCCGCGCCGCGCACGGCCTCGCGCGGATCGCGCACGACCTTCACGTGCGCGCCGCCCTCTCGCATGAGTATCGCCGCATCCGGATCGTAGCCGGGCGGGCACGCGAGCACGAGCTCGAAACCCAACCGATAGGATGCGTTGATCCAGGAGTTCGCCATGTTGTTGCCGTCGCCGATCCACGCAATCTTCTTCCCCTCCCACGTGCCGAGGTGCTGCTTCACGGTGAGCAGGTCGGCGAGGATCTGGCAGGGGTGGAGCAGGTCGGTGAGCCCGTTGATCACGGGGACGGACGCGAAGCGCGCGAGCTCCTCCACCTCGGAGTGCGCGAAGGTGCGGATCATGATCCCGTCCACGTAGCGCGAGAGCACGCGTGCGGTGTCGGCTATCGGCTCGCCACGTCCGAGCTGCACGTCGCGCGGCGAGAGGAAGAGCGCGTGTCCGCCGAGCTGCCAGGTACCGACCTCGAACGATACGCGCGTGCGCGTGGACGACTTCATGAAGATCATCGCGAGCGACTTGCCCGCGAGCGGCTTGGCGGTGTACTCGCCGCGGCGCATGCGATCCGCGAGCTCGAGGAGCTTGATCAGCTCGGGTTTGGTGAAGTCGGGGATCGCGAGGAAGTCGCGATGCGGTGCGTCGGGCATGTGTCCTCGAAGAGAGTACTCGGCGGAGAAATTAACGATCGTCGAACGGCGCGAGCAAGTTACGCGATCCCCTTCCCCATCCGTCCCACAACCTCGCTCAGTATCGCCCCCGACGTCCCCATGTTCACGCGACAGAAACACGCCCCCTGCCGCCCGAAGTCGAGCCCGCGCATTACCGCTACCTTCCCCTTCGCGAGAAACACCTTCGCCGGATCGTCGCCGAGCCCCAGCGCAGAGCAGTCGAGCCACGCGAGATAGCCGGCTTGCGGCGCGATGTAGCGCACCGCGGGGAGATACACGCCGAGCAGCTGGGCCATGAGCGTGCGGTTGCGATCGAGATGCTGCACGAGCCCATCGAGCCACGTAGCACCCTCTCGAAAAGCGGCGACGTTCGCCATCACGCCGAGATGTCCGGTGCGCTCGGTGAGCTCTTCCGGAAGCGCCTCGAGCGTCTTCCGCATCTGCGACGACCCCGAAACGATCACCGCGCACTTTAGTCCGGCGATGTTCCAGGCTTTCGACGCCGACGTGAGCGTCACCGCGTTAGCCCCAATACTCTCGCTCACCGACACGAAGGGCACGTGCACCGCACCCGGCAGCGCGAGTGGCGCGTGGATCTCGTCGGAGATCACGGTCACGCCGTAGCGCTTCGCCATCTCCGCGATCTGCTTCACCTGCTCCGCGCTCAACACGAGCCCAGTTGGGTTGTGCGGATTGCATAGCAGATACGCGCGCGCGCCGGCCTTGAAGCACTTCTCCAGCGCGTCGAGGTCGAGATCCCACCCGCCGCCGGGAACGTGCGCGAGCGGCGAGTCCACCACACTCCGCCCCACCTCTTTGATGGTCATCGCGAACGGCGGATACACCGGCGGATTGATCACCACGCCGTCGCCAGGTTTCGTCACCACGCGAATGATCTCCGCGACGGCCACCATCACCTCGGGCGCGGTGCGCACGCGCGACGGGTCGACGCTCCATCCGAATCGCGACTTCGCGAACGTTGCGAACGCCTCCGGCAGCTCGAACGGGTTCGCGTAGCCACAGTCGTCCGAATCGATCGCGCGACGCAGCCGCTGCTTGATTGGATCGGCCAACGGGAAGTCCATCTCGGCGACCCACGCCGGCAGCACGTCGGGTGGATACCTGCTCCACTTCACGCTCGCGCGGCCGCGCAGCTTCGCGAGCGACAGCTCCTCGAACGCGCTCACAGGATGTAGCGCCGCAAGTCCTCGTCCTCGACGATCGTCTTCAGCCGGTCGCGCACGAGCGCCGCATCCACGGTGATCTTCCCCTTGCCGCGATCGGGAAGATCGTACAGCACATCCTCGAGCAGCGTCGACATCACGGTGTGCAGTCGCCGCGCGCCGATGTTCTCCATGCGGTCGTTCACCGCCGCCGCTATCCGCGCCACTTCCGCGATGCCATCCTGCGTGAACACGAGTTGCGCGCCCTCAGCCTCCACCAGCGCCGAGTATTGTCGCGTGAGCGCGTTCTCAGGCTCAGTCATGATGCGGACAAAATCGGCCTCGGTGAGCGGCGTGAGCTCCACGCGAATCGGGAATCGGCCCTGCAGCTCCGGTATCAGATCGCTCGGCTTCGACACGTGAAAGGCGCCGGCCGCGATGAAGAGCACGTGGTCCGTTTTCACCAGACCGTACTTGGTCTGCACGTTCGAGCCTTCCACGATCGGAAGCAGGTCGCGCTGCACTCCTTCGCGCGACACGTCCGGCCCGCCCATCTGCGAGCGCTCGCCGGCGATCTTGTCGATCTCGTCGAGGAAGATGATCCCCATCTTCTCCACGCGCTCCACTGCATCCGCGGTGACGTCGTCGAGATCGATGAGCTTCTCCAGCTCCTGCTCGAGGATGATGCGCCGCGCCTCGCTCACCTTCACCGTCCGCTTCTTGCGCCGCTTCGGCATCATCTCCGAAAGCATGTCGGTGAAGTTCTCCATCCCCTCGGGCGCGCCCTGCGGAACCATCATGTCGAAGATCGGCCCTTTGTGGTTGGTGACTTCGACTTCCACCTCGCGATCCTCGAGCTTCCCGTCCACCAGCAACACCTTGAGCTTCTCGCGCGTGCGCTTGTAACGCTCGGCGCCCACCTCGTCTGCCGGCTCGCGCGACGCCTCGCCGCTCGGGCTCACGACGAAAAGTGCGGGACCGGTTGGCGCGGCAGTTGCGGCACCATCCGCATGCTGCGGCGCAGTCTCGGAGCCGGGCTTCGGCAGCAGCAGATCGAGCATCTTCTCGTCCACGCGCTCGTATGCGAGATCCTCCACGTCGCTCTCGCGCTCGGTGCGCACCATGTCGATCGCGCTCTCCACGAGGTCGCGCACCATCGACTCCACATCGCGCCCCACGTAGCCGACCTCGGTGAACTTGGAGGCTTCGACCTTGATGAACGGCGCGCTGGCGAGCTTGGCGAGGCGGCGTGCGATCTCGGTTTTCCCAACTCCCGTTGGACCGATGAGGATGATGTTGTTCGGCGCGATCTCGTCGCGAATGGAATCGGGCGCCTGCTGGCGACGCCACCGATTTCTCAACGCGATCGCGACGGCCTTCTTCGCGTTCCCCTGCCCAACGATGTAGCGGTCGAGCTCACCGACGATCTGGCGCGGCGTGAGATCCGCGAGGCGGGCGACCGCCTGCTGCGTGCGATTGGATGGCATGCAGCGGCTATAGCTCCAGGATGGTGATGTTCTTGTTCGTATAGATGCAGATGTCGCCCGCGATCTCGAGCCCCTGCTGCACGATCTCGCGCGGCGACATCTGCGTGTGCGCCATCAGCGCGCGCGCCGCGGCGAGCGCGTACGAGCCGCCGGATCCGATCGACAGAATCCCGTCGTCGGGCTCGATGATGTCGCCGGTTCCGGAGATGACGAGACCATGGGTCTTGTCCGCCACCACGAGCAGCGCCTCGAGCCGTCGCAGCACGCGATCGCTGCGCCAGTCCTTGGCCAGCTCCACCGCCGCGCGTGGAAGATTCTCGGGGTAGCGCTCGAGCTTCTCCTCGAACTTCTCGAAGAGCGTGAACGCGTCCGCCGCAGCGCCGGCGAAGCCCGCGAGCACCTTGCCGCCGCGCAGCGCGCGCACCTTCTGTGCGTTGGACTTCATCACGGTCTCGCCGACGCTCACCTGCCCGTCGCCGCCGATCGCGACCTTGCCGTCCCGCCGTACGCCGAGCACGGTGGTGGCGTAAATCGTTGGAAGTGCGTGACTCATGCCTCGAAAGATACCACGGCCGCGCCTCGACCGAAGTTACGGGCGTTTCTTCTCCGCGGGCGGCTGCCGGTCGCTCTCGCGCCGCTTCGCGCTGCGGCCGAGCACTGGACCCAAAACCGAGCCGCGAATGTAGCGGACGTTGAGCCCGACGCCGATCACCACCAGCACCACCGCGACGGCTATAGCGAGCGTGGAATATCGCCATTGGTCGCCGCCGATGAACACCGCGGCGACGCAGATCATCCCGGCTCCGAAGATGATCTGCCCCGCCTTGCTTCGCTCCGGACGCGTCCTGCTCCGCCGCTCCCCCAGAAACGTCGAGTCATCGGCGACGACGGCGTCCGCGATGATGGCCGCGGCAACCAGGAATACGATTATGCCGAGCAGCAGCGCGACGCTTTCGACTCTCATGCGGAGCACTCAATGCAAGGACGGTTCCGAAGCCGCGATCGGTGATCAGGCACGCGGGTGCGACTTGGCGTACACCTGCTTGAGCCGCTCGACGCTCGTGTGGGTGTAGATCTGCGTCGTCGCGATCGAGGCGTGGCCGAGCAGCTCCTGCACCGCGCGCAGATCGGCGCCGGCGTCGAGCAGGTGCGTCGCGAATGTGTGGCGCAGCGAGTGCACCGAGAGCCCCGCGTCCTCGTCGATCTCGTGAAGGAACTTCGTGACCACGAGCTGCACCGCGCGCACGCCGATTCGAGAGCCCGTGCGCGACAGAAAAAATGCCGTGCGATCGACCTTGCCGCCGAGCGCGCGCGTGAGCTCGTCGCGCTTCGACTCGTAGTTGCGGAGCGCGAGCTGCGCGTGGTCGCCCACCGGCACGATGCGCTCCTTGCGCCCCTTGCCGCGCACCTTGAGCTGCTGCGACACCAGGTCGAGATCCGCTCGGTTGATCCCCGCGAGCTCGCTCAGCCGAAGGCCCGTCGAATAAAAGAGCTCGAGTATCGCGAGATTCCGCACGTCGACGAATCGCCCCTCCCACGCGCGCGCCTCGGCCATCTGGAACAACAGGTCGATCTGCGCGCGGTCGAGATACGCCGGGAGATACTTGTCGCGCCTGGGAGTTTGCAGCGAGCGCGCCGGATTCGCCTCCACCTGTTCGTTGCGATGGAGAAACTTGTAGAAGCTGCGCACCGCGGAGAGAGTGCGGCCAACTGTGCGCTTGCCGAGTCCGCGCCGCGTGAGGTGTCCCATGAAGCCTCGGATCGCGAGCCGGTCGACGCCGCCCCACGTCCACTCCGCACTACCATAGTATTGGCCCAGGAACTCGACAAAGGCATCCAGATCGCGGCGGTAGGCGGTGAGCGTGTGCGGCGAGTCGTTCTGCTCCTTCTCGAGGTGGAGGAGAAATTCGCGCACGTCGTCGTTCACGTCGTCACCGGCTCGAGCGCGATATCGCTCTTCCATTCGTCCATCGCCGCCAGCGCACGCTCGGCGAACAGCTCGCGCTTGCGACGCTTGTCGCGCTCCGGCTTCGGCAGATCGTCGAGCAGCCCGAAGTTCGCGTTCATCGGCTGGAAGTGCGCGGGGTCCGCTTCGCGCAGGTAGCGATAGAGCGCGCCCACCATCGTGGTGGTTGGAGGGATCGCGGCGTCGAGCCCCGCGAGGGTGCGCGCGAGATTAATTCCCGCGAGCAACCCTGTCGCGCTGCTCTCGGTGTAGCCCTCCACACCGGTGATCTGGCCCGCGAGAAAAACCTGAGCGTCGTCGCGCAGCGTGAGCGCCGGAGTGAGCGACGCCGGCGAGTTGATGTACGAGTTTCTATGGATGCTGCCGTGGCGCAGAAACTCCGCGCTAGCGAGCCCCGGAATCATCCGGAACACGCGCTCCTGCTCGCCGGTGCGGAGCCGCGTCTGGAAGCCCACCAGATTCCACATGCGCCCCGCTCGATCCTCCTGGCGAAGCTGCACCACCGCGTACGCATCGCGGCCCGTGCGCGGATCGCGGAGTCCGACGGGCTTGAGCGGTCCGAATCGGAGCGTCTCGCGCCCGCGCGCGGCCATCTCCTCGACGGGGAGACATCCCTCGAAGTACGGCGCGTCGTCGAAGTCGTGTGCCTGATAGCGGTCGGCGGCAACGAGCGCATCGATGAACGACTCGTACTGCTCGCGCGACAGCGGACAGTTGAGATACGCGCCCTCGGCGCGCTCCGCATCCGTCTCACCCTTGCCGTAGCGCGAGGCCTTGAACACGACACCGTGGTCGATGCTCTCGAACGAGATCACCGGCGCGATCGCGTCGTAGAACGCCAGCGCTCTCACGCCGAGCCGCTCGCGCAGCGCCGCGGCCAGCCTGTCCGACGTGAGAGGGCCCGTAGCGATCACACACGGCGAGGGGATGTGAGCGATCTCGCCACGCGCGATCTCGATGCGCGGATGCGCCGTGAGCCGCGCCTGCACCGCGTTTGCGAACACGACGCGATCCACGGCGAGCGCACTCCCGCCCGGAACCCGCGCCTCATCCGCCGCCCACAGAATCAGCGATCCGAGGCGCCGCATCTCGGCCTTGAGCAGCCCGTGCGCGTTTGTGGTGTCGGTGCTCTTGAAGGTGTTGCTGCAGACGAGCTCCGCGAGCGTCTCGGTCTTGTGCGCGGCCGTCTTCACCACCGGCCGCATCTCGTGCACCGTCACATCGTGGCCGCGCTCCGCCAACTGCCACGCGGCCTCCGACCCGGCGAGCCCGCCCCCTACTATGGTAACGCTTGTCATGCGTGGCTCATTGGGGTAACTGCATCACCGCGGAGACGCAGAGGACGAGCAGAGAACGCAGGAAGGCGACCACTTGAAAGTTGCCCTCCTCTGTGCCTCTGCGGGTCCTCTGCGTCTCCGCGGTGATGCAGTTTCTCTCCTAGCCCGCCGCGACCGCGGGCTCGAGCTCCGGGGAGACAACCTCCCACTCGTTTCCGCACTTGAGGCATTTGCGGAAGTCACCTCGCGCCTTCGTGGACTTCATCTCGGCGCCCATGTTCCCGCACTCGGGACACTCCTCGTTCACCGGCTTGTTCCACGCGATGAAGTCGCAGTTGGGGTGATTCACGCAGCCGTAGAACGCGCGGCCGCCGCGCTTGGAGCGCAGCTGGATGATGTCGCCGCCGTCCTTGGGACACTTGATTCCCATTGGCAGCGCGCGCGTGCCGCGGCACTTGGGGAATCCGCTGCACCCCAGGAACTCGCCCGAGCGACCCTGGCGGATGACCATGAACTTGCCGCACTCGTGGCAAATCTCCTTCGTCATCACGGCCGGTTTGCGGTCGCGGCCGAGCGGGCGCGTGTACGTGCAGGCGGGGCGATTCTCGCAGGCGAGATACGGTCCGAAGATTCCGCCCTTCGCCACCAGTCGCCCGCCGTCGGTTGGACAGCGCTCAGTTTCGAGCACCGAGAGATCGTGCGCGAGCGAGATGAGCTCACCCACGTTCGCGGCGTTGAGCGCAGCGGCGAACGGGCCCCAGAACTCCTCGAGTACGCGCTGCCACCCCATGGACCCCTCTTCCACCTTGTCCAGCTCACCTTCCATTCCTGAAGTGAACTCGACGTTGAAGATGTCGGGGAACTGCTTCACCATGATCTTGGCGACGGTCTCGCCGAGCGGTGTGGGCGTGAAGCGACGCTGCTCGAGAAGCACGTAGTGGCGATCGGCGAGCACCGAGATGATCGACGCGTAGGTAGAAGGCCTGCCTATGCCCAATCGCTCGAGCTCCTTCACCAGACTCGCTTCCGTGAAGCGCGCCGGCGGCTCGGTGAAGTGCTGCTTGGGGATGATCTCCTTTACCGGGATGCGCTCGTTGAGCGCGACCTCGGGGAGCGCCTGCTCGTCCTCGAGCGCGCGTCCGTCGCCCTCTTCGTGCGCCTCGCGATAGAGCGTGAGGAATCCCTCGAACTTCACGATGCTGCCCGTGGAGCGGAAGAGATACGAGCGCGGCTCCTTCGCCGGCTTGCCCTCGTTGCCATCGATGAGGAAGTCTACCGTGGTGGTGTCGAACACCGCGGGCGCCATCTGCGACGACATGAAGCGCTTCCAGATGAGCTCATAGAGCTTGTACTGCTCGGGCGTGAGATATCTCTTCACGTGCTCCGGCCGGCGCGTAGGCTCCGTTGGACGCACCGCCTCGTGCGCGTCCTGCGTGTTCGCCTGCCCCGACTTGCCGTAGAGCTGCATTCCCTTCGCGAGGAACTGCGCCCCGAACAGCGACGTGAGATAATCTCGCGCCTGCTGTGCGGCGACCTCGGAGATGCGCGTGGAGTCCGTGCGCATGTACGTGATGAGTCCCACCGCGCCCTCGGCACCGAGCTCCACTCCCTCGTAGAGACCTTGCGCCACGCGCATGGTTTTCTTGCTGCCGAACGAGAGCTTTTTCGCGGCCTCCTGCTGCAGCGTGCTCGTGGTGAAAGGCGCCGATGGATTCTTGCGGCGCTCGCGGCGGCGCAGATCGGTGACCTGGAAGCTGTCGCGCGATTTCACCGCGTTCACGATGTTCATCGCGTCGCGCTCGGACGGCAGCTCGGTCTTCTTGCCGTTCACCTGGTGAAGTCGAGCCGTGAACTTCTGCCCCGCCTTTTCGAGCAGCGCCTCGATGGTCCAGTACTCCACCGGCTTGAACTTGCGGATCTCGCCCT
>Ga0207707_10006579_pt1 | contig 10140 bp, 12 predicted proteins | sample KBSC83BmetaG_FD_184336 | JGI IMG/M metagenome (GOLD analysis project Ga0207707, IMG submission 184336) | Corn rhizosphere microbial communities from Kellogg Biological Station, Michigan, USA - KBS C8-3B metaG (SPAdes) (version 2) | ecosystem: Host-associated > Plants > Roots > Rhizosphere ... | reverse complement strand
TCGATTTCAAATTAGAGTTCGGGATGCACCACGGGAAATTGATCCTGGCCGATGAGATTTCTCCGGACACCTGCCGGTTCTGGGATCAAACGACGAAGGAGTCGATGGACAAGGATCGGTTTCGGAGGGATTTGGGGAAGATTGAAGAGGCGTATCAAGAAGTGCTGAAAAGAGTGTGCGGGTAGGGGCCGGAGGGGCCGGCTTCTTTGCTCGCGGAACGCGCACGATCAGAATGTGCTCGTTCGACGCGCGCAGTCGAAGCCAACCCCTCCGTCCCCTCTAGAGTTGCCAAATCCTTCCTTAGGGAGAGAGGGGGGAATGAAGAGGGGAGCGTTGTGAAGGGGTTTCTGCGGTTGTTCATGAATTATGGGCTGGTGGCCTCCATCGTGGTGTGGGCGGCGGTGGTGGGTATGATGGCCTATCGCTTGAACGAGTCACCCTGGCGCTGGGCCTTCGTGGCGCTGGTCTTTGTGGGGATCGGAACGATCGTGGGGATTTTCAAGATCAGGAAATACATCGACACTCAGGCAAAAGCATCTGAGCAGGGGAGTGAGGCGAGAAAGACGACATGAACGCGCTCTATGCTCGCGGAACGCGCACGATCAGAATGTGCTCGTTCGACGCGCGCAGGTGAGAGCATCCATGCCGCCCTTCGATGAGGGGCAATAAAGAGTTACGGGAGGATACCAGTGAAGGCAAAGATTCATGTGACGCTCAAACAGGGAATTCTCGACCCGCAGGGGAAGGCGATTGAGCATGCGCTTGACTCACTGGGGTTCAAGAATGCGGGCAATGTGCGAGTCGGAAAGTACATGGAAGTCGACGTGAATGAAACGGATAAGGCGAAAGCTGATGCTGCGGTGAAGGCCATGTGCGAAAAATTGTTGGCGAATACGATCGTTGAAGAATATCGGTATGAGTTGCAGTGAGATGGCGAGACGGCAGGACTTGGTTTCGTGCTCGCGCAACGCGCGGCCTGAGAAGGATAGATAGGGAAGCGGCTAGGCCATCCTTCTTGCTCGCAGAACGCGCACGATGAATCGGTGCTCGTTCGATGCGCGCAGTGAACGACGGCCTAGCCACTTCCCTGATGAGGCAGGAAACGTAAGGAAGAGCGTATGAAAATCGGCGTGGTTGTTTTTCCGGGCAGTAATTGCGATCACGACTGCCAGCATGTCTTCAAGGATGTGCTGGGACAGTCTGTGGAGCTGGTCTGGCACAAAGAGACTCTGCTCACCGGACTGGATGCGATTGTTCTACCCGGCGGATTCTCCTATGGCGATTATTTGCGGACCGGCGCCATCGCCCGATTCTCGCCGGTGATGGGGGCGGTGAAGGAGTTCGCGAAGGGTGGCGGGATGGTGCTCGGCATCTGCAACGGCTTTCAGATCCTGCTCGAGGCAGGGTTATTGCCTGGCGCCATGCTGCGAAACAAGTCCCTGCATTTTATCTGTAAGGATATATCGGTGAAGGTCGAAAACGCGGCAACAGCCTTTACCGGTGCCTGCCAATCAGGTCAGGTCCTCAAGATCCCGATCGCCCATGCGGACGGGAACTATTACACCGATCCGGTCACGCTCGCGGCGATGCAGGCGAATGCGCAGATCGTGCTCCGCTATTGCACCCCGGAGGGTAAGGTGACGCCGGAGGCGAATCCGAACGGTTCGCTGGATAATATTGCCGGCGTGATCAATGCCGAGGGCAATGTGCTGGGCATGATGCCGCATCCCGAGCGTTGCGCAGAAATGGTATTGGGCAACGACGAGGGGAAGCTGATTTTCCTGTCGATGCTGAATTCGCTCAAAGGGAGCAAGAAGACACTGAAGATGGTGGGGGCATGACGGCCAGGGCCGGCGCTGCGCAGACATTCCGGCTCGACCGCAATAAGCCTCTCATCTGCTCCGCTGCGGAACTCGTTCCGTTCCGGGCTGTGCTGGAACGGAACTTCGAACAGTCCTCGCCGCCGCGTGGCGGCCGCATCTGTTGGGCAAGTGCGGTGATCCGAGCCTCCGTGTCATGCACGACGCAGGCCCCGACCGTCACGCAAGTGATGTTTGCAGGAAGGTATAAGAGAAAGAAGAGAAGGCGGGAATGGTAGTCTAAGTGGGATTTGCGAGTTGGAGAAACTGATTCATGCAAGCAGTTGTCATCACCAAGGACCTCATCGCGCAGCATAATCTGACGGACGATGAGTACAAGAAGATCATCGAGATCCTCGGTCGGGAACCGAATATCACCGAGCTTGGCATGTTCTCGGTGATGTGGTCGGAGCATTGCTCCTACAAGAGTTCGCGTGTGCACCTTAAAAAATTGCCGACGACCGGGCCGCGAGTGGTCCAGGGACCGGGGGAAAATGCCGGTGTCGTGGATATCGGCGATGGGCTCTGCGCGGTCTTCAAGATGGAGTCGCACAACCATCCTTCGTTCATCGAGCCCTATCAGGGTGCGGCGACGGGAGTCGGCGGGATTCTGCGCGACATCTTTACCATGGGGGCTCGTCCGATCGCCCTGCTCGATGCACTCCGGTTCGGAGGGCTCGACCATGCGAAGAACCGGCATCTGGTGAAGGGGGTCGTGGCCGGCATCGCGGGCTATGGCAACTGTATGGGAGTCCCGACGGTCGGAGGCGAAATCGTCTTCAACGACATTTACTCGCAGAATCCGCTTGTGAACGTCTTTTGTCTCGGCATCGCGCACAAAGACAAGATCTTTCTTGGCACTGCGGCTGGTGTGGGCAATCCTGTCATCTATTTCGGCTCGAAGACGGGCCGGGACGGAATTCATGGCGCGACGATGGCGTCCGATTCGTTCGACGATCAGTCCGATCAAAAGCGGCCCACGGTCCAGGTCGGCGATCCCTTTACCGAGAAACTATTATTGGAAGCCTGTCTCGAATTGATGGCGGGCGATCTACTCGTCGGCATTCAGGATATGGGAGCGGCGGGGTTGACCAGCTCGTCCTGCGAAATGGCCTCGCGCGCCGGCAACGGTATCGATCTGGACTTGACCGACGTGCCGCGACGCGAAGCCGGGATGACACCGTATGAATTGATGTTATCGGAATCGCAAGAGCGCATGCTGATGGTGGCACAGGCGGGCAAGGAGGAAGAATGCATCAGGATCTGCAAGAAGTGGGATCTTGATGTGGCGGTGGTGGGGCGGGTGACCGGTGACGGGATTCTCCGGGTGAGGGATCAAGGCAGGGTGGTGGCGGAGATTCCGGCGAAGTCGCTCGCCGATGACGGTCCACGGTATGAGCGTCCCTATTCGCCGCCGGGCTATCAGGACATGTTGACCAACCTGAACTATGATGCGCTTCCGGATGTGAAGGATGCAAACGCGGCACTGCTTTCATTGCTGGAATCCCCGACGATTGCGAGTAAACGCTGGGTCTATGAACAGTATGACCATATGGTCCGGACGAACACGATGGTTCGCCCCGGTTCCGATGCGGCGGTCGTTCGGATCAAGGGGACGAACAAGGCTCTCGCCATGACGGTGGACTGCAACAACCGCTACTGCCTGTTGCATCCTTACGAAGGGGCTCGTCTTGCGGTGGCGGAGGCGGCGAGGAATCTGGTCTGTTCCGGAGCGGAACCGATCGGGCTGACGGACTGTTTGAACTTCGGGAATCCCGAGCGGCCCGAGATCATGTGGCAGTTCGTATTGGCCATCGAAGGGTTGAAGGATGCCTGTGAACATTTCCAGGTACCTATCGTCAGCGGCAATGTGAGTTTCTATAATGAGACGAACGGGCTTTCGATTTATCCGACGCCGATGTTGGGGATGGTCGGGTTGATCGAAACAGCCGATAACACGATGACGCAGTGGTTCAAGCAGGACGGTGATGTGATTCTTCTCCTGGGTAAGACGAAGGAGGATCTGGGGGGCAGCGAATATCTGAAAGTGCTCCATCACCGGGAACAGGGGTCGCCGCCCTTCCTCAGTCTGGAGACTGAGAAGGCGCTGCATGATTTGGTATTGAGCGTCATCCGTGATGGTACGGTGCAATCCGCCCATGATTGCTCGGATGGCGGGCTGGCTGTCGCATTGGCTGAATGTTGTATCTCTGCTCCGGACGGCAGGCGGGGGGCTGTGGTAAGATTAGCTCTCGATACATCGCGGCGGGACGCGCTCCTCTTCGGTGAGAGTCAATCACGGGTGGTTCTTTCTGTGAAATCCGGGCTGGCCGAGCATCTATTGGCCCGCGCCAGGAATTCCGGCGTTCCAGCGGTACAGATCGGGACGGTAGGAGGCGACCGTTTCGTGATCGATGTGGAAAAGGGGCAGTGGAGCGAAGGCTGCCGCATCGACCTTCCTCTCGATGAACTTCACGACCGGTGGGCCTTTTCACTTGAACGAACGCTCAACAAAGCGTGAGGGATCAGGCGTCATGAGTCAGAGCCGGAAACTTCCTCCAATGGCCTCACGCCTCACATCTCGCGCCTTACCCATGGTGACCTCCGATAAGTTTCACGACGAGTGTGCTGTCTTCGGCATCTATGGCCACAAGGAAGCGGCCAACCTTACCTATCTCGGGCTCTATGCTCTGCAGCATCGCGGACAGGAGGCCTCCGGCATTGTCTCGAGCGATGGCGAGCAGTTTCATGTCCATAAGGGGAAGGGGCTGGTCGCGGATATCTACAATACCCATGCGCTCGAACTCTTAACCGGTTCGAGGGCGATCGGTCACAATCGCTATTCCACAGCCGGGGGGAACGATCTCAAAAACGTCCAGCCTCTCTCGGTCAATTTCGCGTTCGGGAATCTGGCCCTTGCCCACAACGGCAACCTCATCAATGCGCAAGTGCTGCGTCACGAACTCGAGGCGTACGGCGCCATCTTTCAATCCACCTCGGACAGCGAAGTCATTATCCACCTGATCGCCCATTCTCGCGCCGATACCTTGTTGGCCCGCATCATCGATGCGTTGAGCCAGGTGCGCGGGGCATTTTCTGTCGTCCTGATGACGGACGACGGGATCATCGCAGTGCGCGACCCGCACGGGTTCCGGCCGCTCTGTCTCGGCCGGTTGGGCGACACCTACCTGGTGGCTTCGGAGACCTGCGCATTCGATCTGCTGGGAGCTGAAATTGTGCGCGAGATCGAGCCGGGTGAATTAGTCGTCCTGGACGACAAGGGTGTGACGAGCTATAAGCCGTTCGCACCGGTGACTCCGGCCATGTGCGTCTTTGAATATGTGTACTTTGCCCGTCCTGACAGCAAGATCTTCGGCGCAAATGCGGTCTATGCCACGCGCAAGGCGTTGGGCCGGCAACTGGCGCTGGAGTCGCGAGTGTCGGCGGATATCGTCGTGCCAGTTCCGGACTCGGGGGTGCCTGCCGCGCTGGGCTATGCCGAGGGAGCCGGGATTCAGTTCGAACTCGGACTGATCCGGAATCACTATGTCGGTCGCACCTTCATTGAGCCGGAGCAGTCGATCCGCCACTTCGGCGTGAAGGTGAAGCTCAACGCGGTCCCGGAGCTACTGGAAGGGAAACGGGTCGTCGTCGTGGATGATTCTCTGGTGCGGGGCACGACCAGCCGGAAAATCGTGAAGATGATTCGCAACGCCGGGGCCAAAGAGGTGCATATGCGCATCAGCTCGCCGCCGATCGTCTCCCCCTGCTTTTACGGGATCGACACGCCCACGAGGAAAGAATTGATTGCTTCGAGTCATTCCACCGAAGAGATTCGGAAATACATCACCGCCGATAGCCTCGCCTATTTGAGTCTCGACGGGATGCTGAACGCTGCTCCCGGTACCCCGGGCCAGTATTGCAATGCCTGCTTCACTGAACGGTATCCCATCCCCCTGACCCGCGCCGAGGAATGGCAGCTCGGTCTCTTCGAGCCATCTATCTGACCCGCTTCATCCCGGCTGTGAGGAACAAGCCGGACACTGGATTTCCCACCCAGGCTTGATACACTCGACCGGTCATGTTCCGGCTGCTGAAGAAGTATTGGACGGTGCTCCTGGTGGGCCTGGTCCTGTTCCAGATACGTCTGCTGTTGCGGATGAGGGACCTGCCGCATGTGCTGGTGTGGTTAAGCCCCGCCCGCGTCACAGGTGAACGCGATGATTCGGAGATGGGCGATCTGACGTACTATGTCGATCGCTGGCTTCAGATCGTTCCGTCTAGCCGCAAGGGGAACTCGTTTCCTCGCTCGTTGGCCCTCTACTGGTTTGCCAGGCGCCTGGGTTATCCGGTTCAATTCCATTGCGGCATCAGGATGCAACATATACACCTGGAGTGGCACGCATGGCTGACATGGAACGGAGCGCCCTTTCGGGAAGTCGATCAGCAATGGGAAACATACACAATCACCTATTCGCATCCCCCTGACGCAGCACTTCCGGGGGCGCGAGAGGAATTCAGCCTCCACAAATCGTAAAGGCCTGCATCCTCGTAACCTGGATCTGACCGAGAGATGTCTCTGCGCTGTCGATACGTTTCCCCCTATCCATGAGTTTGGCCCTTTCTGCCGCATTGCCCCTGAAAAATTCTGCATGGTAGGATACAGCCCAGGTCGTGCTGAGTAATGGGCGCTGAGCTTGCCTCGCTCGTTTCTATTCTCAGGTGCTCGCACACTGTACTCAGCACTTCATCAGAAATGGAGGTTCTCATGAAACGAACGCTCATGGTTCTCGGTGCGCTGTTATTTCCGATCCTCGCGGCTCACCTGGTGCTCGCTGCGGGATTTTTTAAGGTGGGTGAAAAGGCGCCTTCGTTTTCATTGACGACCATCACGGGGGACACCGTGGGGCTGGACATGTACAAGGGAAAGGTCGTGGTGCTCGGACTCTTTCATATCTGCGATCCCTGTATGATGCAGGGATCGACACTCCAAAAAGTCTCCGAAAAATTGAAGGGTAAAGACGTGGCCGTACTCGGTGTCAATTCTTCGGGCAATTCGAAGAAAGAAGTCGGCGAGTTTTTGGCGGCCTTTCCCGTCAAGGTCACCTATCCCTATATGCTCGATCCGAACAAGGTCACGGATAAATTGTACGGCGGAGGAAAGTTTATTCCCAACGTGTATGTGATCGATCAGCAGGGAATGATCCGATGGCAGCGCGTCGGCAATATGGATCTGGCCGGTGAAACGGAAATCGTGGCGGAAGTGGAGAAGCTATTGACCGGAGCGAACAATAAAATGTAACCGGTTCTGTTGCCGACCCGCCCAGCCGTCCTCACACCCTGTACGGTGAAGGGAGCTCGATGGGGCGGCGGGTGCTCCGGTCGGCAATACATGTCGCCTCGAATGGGTGAGAGTGGAAGGACCTACAAGAATGGACGAGATGGAAGAGGGCAAGCAGAAGTTTTTAGAGCTGGTGAAGGGGGCCGATGCCGCCGTCCAGGTGGTGATCCCGGTCACGCCGTCTAACAGCATGTTTCTGATTTCCCTCACAAAGGGGCCCAACAGGAAATTTATTACCGTCGCAGAAGACGACATCATCGATTTGCCCAACGAACCCGGTATCCTGACGAAAGTCACGAAAGTTGTGAAGGATGCGGTCGCCGCATTGTGAGCGAGATGCGCGCGATATCCGCGAAACCCGAATGCCAGTGAGGCAACACCATATGCTGTTCATGTCGTGCCAGTCCCGCTTTTCGCGTACGTCCCGCGCATGGTCCCCGGGCCTTCTATGAACAATATTCTTCCCGGCATCTGGCAGTGGTCGTGGTTCTCCGAGGAGAAGCAGATCGACTTTAACGGGCTCTTCCTGACGGTCGGAGAACACAAGATTTTAGTCGACCCTCCCCCGATGACCGGCGAGGCGAGTTCCGTGGTCCTTCGGAACGGTCCGGTCGATTACATCATCGTAACGAATCGTGACCATGCCCGCGAAGCGGCGACGTATCAACGCGAGTTTCGCTGCCAGCTGCAAGTCCCGGACGCCGACGCGTCACAGATGGAGCTCAAGCCGACCAAGACGTTCAAAGACGGAGAATTGCTGACCGGGGGAATTTGGGTGATCCATCTGAAAGATCAAAAATCTCCCGGCGAGTCTGCCTTGTTCATTCAGCAGGGGAAGGGCGTGGTGATCGTCGGTGACGCGCTGATTGGGAAGCCGCCGGGCTCGGTCAGTCATCTCCCGGCGGAAAAGTACGCCGACGTGACAAAGGCTCGAGAAGGACTCCGTCGTCTCCTGAAGTATAATTTCGATAGTCTATTGGTCGGCGACGGGACCTCGATCCTCACCGGTGCCAAGCAGACGGTCGAGCGATTGCTCCATCCTCCATCATGACGCTACGTAACGGATTGTCCGAAGAACTCAATCGCCAGGGCAACGAGCACTTTTCTCGTGGACTCTATACGGATGCCTACACCTGCTACGCGAAGGCGTTGGAATGTGACCGGTTGACCGGCGACCAACGGGCATTGGCGGCCACTTTGGGAAATCTGGGAAACATCTGTGCCGTCAGCGGACGTCGGGAATCGGCGCAAACCTACTACCAGGAGGTGTTGGAACTGCAGAAGATTCTCGGAGATGAAAAGGGGATCGGGACGACGTTGGGAAATCTCGGCAACCTTCGAGCCGACGCAGGTGAATGGGATCGTGCCAAGGCCTACTATCTCGAAGCATTGGATCTCATGTGCAAGACGTACGATGAGGCAGGCAAGGCGGTGCTCTTCTCGGATCTCGGGTTAGTGGCGCGCGAATCGAAAGAGTTCGAGCAGGCGATCGTCTACTATGAACAGTCGCTTGTCCTGATGCGGCGCCTCGGGAATCAAGGCGGCGTGGCCGATGCCTGGCGCATGATCGGCCGGACGTTTTTGATGCAGGGACGGTTCGACGACGCGATTGCCTGTTGCCAAACCAGCCAGTCCATCGCTGAGCGATCGCACGATGAGCTGAGGACCGGTGGTGCCCGTTACGTGCTGGTTCAATGCTACGAAGAGACCGGCAGGTTGCGTGAAGCGGCGGATCTTCTTGAACTGGTGGTGCACATGGATCGCAAGTATCACCTCCCGAAGCTTGAGGAGAATATCCAGCGATTGGCGGCCCTGCGTGCCGGTCTGGGGCAGGATGGGGTGCCGCCCCATCGAAAGACGCTCGCATGAGTGACAACACTTCGCCAGCCTGGGCCTCTCTCAGAGCTTCGCTGGTCCCGGCATTCCCTCAGCTATCTGAATCGGAATCCGGGGGAGCCCTGTCGATGGATCTTGGCCCCGACGGATGGCTGCTCGAACTGACGCCGGACGGTCGCCTGCTCTGTCAATATGGTATGGCGCTCGATGATGTGATGACGCTCCTGTCCGATGGGACACCGGAGGATCTTGGCACCGACGAGATTGCGAAACAGGCCAAATACTATATCCAGCCGGCTGTTTCAAAGTACCGGGCGATTCTCCTGAAATCCGGATTTGCGGAACAGACCGAGATGAATGAGGAATATGTGGCGGCTCGCTTTGAGCGGAGCGTGGACATGACCAATCCAACGGCTGTGCAGGACCTGCTGCGCTGGTGTGTCCGGACGATCGGCGTGGTCCGTTGATCAACCTGATTGCCACATTCGACGACTTTCGTGACGCGGTTACGGAATACCGGCTTCCGCGAGTCCTGATCGCGGCCCTTGAATTGAACCTCTTTACGGCCATCGGTACTGAGACATGGACGATTCCCGATCTCGCGCGTGGGATGAAGCTGAGCGAGCGGGGACTGGCGATTCTTTGCCGGAATCTCGCGATGGCCGGTCTACTGAAAAAACGAGGTGAGATCTATACGAACAGCCGGCTCGGTGCCACGGCGTTGAACGCAGGGCATCCGGCCTATCGGGGAGACTATCTCCGCTTGATCACGAACCATTGGGCTGATTGGGGCCGCCTGCCGGAAGCGGTGAAGAGCGGACTGCCGCTCGATCACGAGGAACCGGAGGAACCGGATTATCGTCGCCGGTTCACATGGGCGATGCATCACCGGACCTTGGAGATCGCTCCGAAAATTGCGGCCCAGGTCGACCTGCGCGGGGTAAGAACTCTGCTCGATCTTGGCGGCGGTCCTGGCACCTATGCCATGGCCTTCCTCGCAAAAAATCCCACCCTGCGTGCCACAGTCAGCGACCGTCCTGCAGCCCTTGAAGTCGCAAAGGAAATCGCGTCAACTCACAAAACCGGCGTACGACTTTCCTATCT
>Ga0207707_10006576_pt1 | contig 10141 bp, 8 predicted proteins | sample KBSC83BmetaG_FD_184336 | JGI IMG/M metagenome (GOLD analysis project Ga0207707, IMG submission 184336) | Corn rhizosphere microbial communities from Kellogg Biological Station, Michigan, USA - KBS C8-3B metaG (SPAdes) (version 2) | ecosystem: Host-associated > Plants > Roots > Rhizosphere ... | reverse complement strand
GAGAAGGCCGGACAGGTACTCCGAGGTCTCGATCGAAGTGGTGCCGACCAGCACGGGCTGTTGACGCTCGACGCAATCACGGATGTCCTCGATGATCGCGTTGAATTTGTCGTTCTGCGTGAGATATACGAAGTCCGGCATGTCCTTGCGGATCATGGGCCGGTGCGTCGGAATCACGACGACTTCCAGGCCGTAGATCTGCAGGAATTCGGGGGCTTCCGTATCGGCGGTGCCGGTCATGCCGGCGAGCTTCTTGTAGAGACGAAAATAATTCTGGAACGTGATCGAGGCGACGGTCTGGTTCTCCTCGCGAACCCGCACGCCTTCTTTGGCCTCCACGGCCTGATGCAACCCGTCGGACCAGCGCCGGCCCGGCATCGTGCGACCCGTGAACTCGTCGACAATGATCACCTCACCGCCGCGCACGATGTACTCCACATCGCGTTTGTAGAGCGCGTGCGCGCGTAAAGCCGCGTTCAGGTGATGCATGAGGCGGATATTGGCCGCATCGTAAAGGCTTTCGCCCTCACGCAGCAGACCCGACTCAGACATGTACTGCTCGATGTGCTCGTGGCCCTCTTCCGTGATGTGGACCTGTTTGGTCTTCTCTTCGACGGAGAAGTCGCCGGGGCCGTTTTCCTCTTTCTGCCGCTTCAGCCGGGGGACGAGCTCGTTGATGCGCAGATACAGCTCGGTGCTTTCCTCCGCCGGACCGGAAATGATCAACGGCGTGCGGGCCTCATCGATGAGGATCGAGTCCACCTCGTCCACCACCGCGTACGCAAGATTACGTTGGACGCGGTCCTCGAGCCGGAAAGCCAGGTTGTCGCGCAGGTAATCGAAGCCGAACTCGTTGTTGGTGCCGTACGTGATATCGCACGCGTAGGCTTCGCGCTTTTCCTGCTGACTCTGCGCGTTCTTGATCACGCCGACCGTCAGGCCGAGGAACCGGTACACCGGCCCCATCCAGTCAGAGTCGCGCTGCGCCAGGTACTCGTTCACCGTGACGATGTGCACGCCCTCACCCGGGAGCGCATTCAGGTAGGTGGGCAGCGTAGCGACGAGAGTCTTGCCCTCGCCAGTGCGCATTTCTGCGATCTTGCCGTCATGGAGAGCGATACCACCGACGAGCTGTACGTCGAAGTGGCGCATCTTGAGCGTCCGCCGAGCCGCTTCACGAACGACGGCGAAGGCCTCCGGCGCCAGGTCGTCGAGCTTCGCGCCTTCCTTCAGGCGGCGGCGGAACTCCTCTGTCTTGCCCCGCAGCGCCTCATCGCTCAGCGCCTGGATCTGAGGCTCCAGCTCGTTCGCCGCACGGACGTACCTTCCGTAGCCGCGAACCATTCGGTCGTTGCGGGAGCCGAAAACGCGCTTGAGCAGTTGCATAGTTTATGAGTAGCGGAGGCGCCGTCCGGTAGAAATACGTGGCTCGACAAGCCCTTACCGAACTGCGTACACCCGGGAAGGTAAGCCAAAAAAGGCGCGTATTGTAATCAATGGACGCGCGCAGCGCCCAATTGGTTCTTGAGAGGAGAATTTCAACCCCCGTAAGGGGGTTATTGCTTGGTGAAGCTCAGCGGATTGACCTGGCGGCCGTTGCGCAGAACTTCGAAGTGCACATGGGGCCCGGTGGATCGTCCGGTCGAGCCCATCAGCGCGATCGCCTGGCCGCGTTTCACGGTATCGCCCACATTCACCAGCACCCGCTCGTTATGCGCATACCGGGTCACGTAGCCGTCGCCGTGATTGATTTCGACTAATGTACCGTAACCCGTCCGTTCGCCGGCCCAGGTGACCACGCCAGCCGCGACCGCCACGACGTTCTCGCCGGCCGTGCCCGCGAAATCGATGCCCTTATGGTAGGCCTCGTGCCCCGTGAAGGGGTCCTGGCGCTCGCCGAAGTACGAGGAAATGAAACCCTGATTGACCGGCCGCCCCTCGGGGTGGATCTGCTGCTTGAGCTCCTTGGCCAGAATCACGTTCTCCAGCGCCGAGAGCTGGGAATCGCGCAACTGCACGCGCGCCTCGAGTTGGCCGATCATCTGGGTGAGATCGGGGATCTGGGCGCTCACCCCCTCGCCGTCCGACTCGGGTCCGCCGGTCGGCGGATCGGAATCGAAGTCGAACTCGCGATTGTCGATATCAGCCATCTCGGTAAGCCGCTTGCCGAGGGCGTTGAGGCGGATGACGTGAGCGTTGACCTCACCGAGCCGCATCGCCATGGCATCCACACGTTCCTGAAGCTGCTGCTTCAGGTCAGCAATCTGCCTTTTCTGGTCGGTCAGGACCTCCGCCCAGTGAGCCGTGTCGCCCCGGGCGCGCGAGGCGCTCGTCGTCTGACCCAGATGCATTCCGATGCCGAACGCCGTTCCCAGCAGAGACAGGCCCAGCACTGCCGCAATGCCTAAAGCGAGCGGGTGCGCAAGGTTGAGCTGCCGTGCCCGGCCCTCGCGCTTTGAGAAAAAAATCACATTCATCGCGTGCGCTCCAGGTGCGTGGCGGTCCCCGATTGGGGCAGGCGCCGCAAGCAGTGCACACGAGCCTGACCCGGGCGTGAGGCGCCCTGTTCTGGTTTATCTCGACAAAAACACTTGCACCTTGCTGGCAACCCCGCTGTCATGGCTCCTCGCTTTAGACCGGTGGCTTTGCGTCCCCGCCTTTCGGCGGGTTTGCCTTCGGTGCCGGATGGGCCGCATGGCCGGTTCGACACCCCAAAAAAGTTTTACAGCGATTTGAATATGCCCAATCGGGGGAACCGAAACAAGCGCGGCGGCTCTCGAAATTCGCTCCTGGCGACACCCTTAAGTCGCAAAGGAGCGCATTCTGTCAAAGACATGCTCGCCCGGCGATCCCCCGTATTGACGCGTGTCACGGATCAGGCGGCGCGCCAGAGCCTGCTCCGGGACTGGATGAAAGCGCATTTACCAGAAGATGTCAGCGCGAAAATCACGGGAATCGTAGAGCGGCAGAGCACGCTGGTGCTGTTCGCGGAGTCGGCCGCGTGGTCCGCGCGATTGCGTTATGCCGTCCTGGATATAGAGGCGCGATTGCGCGCGGAGCACCCTCAGATCACCGACATCAAAGTCAGGGTGCTGCCGAGAAGTTGAGACCAGGAAGCTAAATATCTGGCCGGTTATCGGCGCGGAGGGAAGAGCCGCTGCGCGGGCTACCGGTGCCGCCGGACGGCGGCCCTTCTACCGGCCCGGCAGCGCCTGCGCCTCTATATAAGAGATGGGCGCATCGGCGTACGACTCGAACACCACCTCTTCCCAGGTGGATTTGTCGCCCAACAGCGTATGCAGCAGGCGGTTGTTGAGCGCGTGGCCGGATTTGTGCCCGCTGAACTCGCCGATCAGGCTGTGTCCCAGCAGGTACAGGTCCCCGATCGCGTCCAGGATCTTGTGCTTGACGAACTCGTCCTCGTAACGCAGTCCGTCCTCGTTCAATACCCGAAAGTCATCGAGCACGATCGCGTTGTCGAGATTGCCGCCGAGCGCGAGATTGCGCGCGCGCATCGTCTCGAGGTCGCGCATGAAACCGAACGTGCGGGCGCGGCTGACCTCCTTCAGGAAGGAGGTGGTCGAGAAGTCCATCGAGGCCTTCTGCGCGCGGCGCTTGAAGATCGGGTGATTGAACTCGATCTCGAAATTCACCTTGAAGCCGGCGAACGGATCGAACTGCGCCCATTTGTCCCCGTCGTCGACGCGCACCCGCTTCTTGACGCGGATGAACTTCTTCGGCTCCCGCTGCTCCTCGATGCCGGCCGACTGGAGCAGGAAGACGAAGGGGCCCGCGCTGCCGTCCATGATGGGAACTTCGACGGCGCTCAACTCGACGATGGCGTTGTCAATTCCCAGCCCCGCGAATGCTGACAGGAGATGCTCCACGGTCGACACCCGCGCGTTACCCTTGCACAGGGTCGTTCCCAGCACCGTATCAGTGACGTTCTCAGCTTTGGCGGGAATGTCCGCGGAAGCAGCGAGGTCGGTCCGCCGGAACACGATTCCCGAATCGGGCTCGGCCGGGCGCAGAGTCATGAGGACCTTCTTGCCCGAGTGCAGGCCGACGCCTGTCGCGCGAATCGTGTTCTTGAGCGTTCGTTGACCAACCATGCGTAGGGCGGTTTCTTCCGTCGTCGTCTTTACTAACGTCCAGGCCTCTCGATCCGTTGTCATGGCGGTAAGAGGATTCCGCGCCCCAAGCAGGCGAAAGGGCGCGGCCCGTTACCGTATCACACGGGGTCTGCGACTCCAACGTTGCCGGGGCCGCTGCGCGGGCCGCCCAGAGCCGGCGGCTCGCATCGCGCACCCAACCCCGGCGCGTTTTCAGTCAGCCTGGCGCCTGAGGAACGCTGGAATGTCCAGCAAATCCTCCGACTCCGCCGGCTCAGCTCGCAGGCCATCGCCCACGGCACGCTGGCGCTGCACGGTCGGCTTGTCCAGGGCGGCATAGTCGCTGCTGGACAGCGGAGTGCGGCGAACCACGCGCATCGCAGGCTCGGGCCGAGTCTGTGCTTCGCGCATTCCCGGCATCTCGCGCGGCTCGCGGTGCGGCGCCGGAGCGCGCGCGGGCGCGGCCGGCCGCCCCAATCCGGTCGCAACGACCGTCACCCGGACCTGGTTCGACAGCTCCGGATCGATCACCGTGCCCACCACGACCGTGGCGTCTTCGGAAGCAAACTGCTTCACGATCTGCCCGACCTCCTGGAATTCGCCGATCGACAGGTCCATGCCCGCCGTGACGTTGACCAGAATGCCGTGCGCGCCGGCCAGATTGATATCCTCCAGAAGGGGGGATGACACCGCCGCTTCGGCCGCTTCGCGGGCCCGGCCCTCGCCGCTGGCGGCGCCCGAGCCCATCATCGCCATGCCGGTTTCCGCCATGACCGTGCGGACGTCGGCGAAGTCGACGTTGATGAGGCCCGGCCGGGTGATCAATTCCGCGATCCCCTGCACCGCGCCCTGCAGCACCTGATTCGCCGATTTGAACGCATCCAGGAGCGTGGTCTGGGGACCCAGCACCGTCAGCAGCTTCTGGTTGGGAATCGTAATCAGCGAATCGCAGTACTTGCTCAGCTCGGCGATGCCGTGATCCGCCACGAACAGCCGTTTGTTGCCCTCCATCTCGAACGGCTTCGTAACGACCGCGACTGTGAGAATCCCGAGCTCCTTGGCCACCTGTGCCACGACAGGAGCAGCTCCCGTGCCCGTTCCTCCGCCCATGCCCGCGGTGATGAACAGCATGTCGCAGCCTTCCACCAGCTCGACGATGCGGTCGCGGTCCTCCATGGCCGCCTGCCGGCCGACCTCCGGGTCGGCGCCGGCGCCGAGTCCCTTGGTCATGCCGCTGCCGATCTGCAGGGCTGTCTTCACCTTGGCGTGCTTCAACGCCTGAGCGTCTGTGTTGATGCACATGAATTCGACCCCGTCGATTCCCGCGGTGACCATGTGAGCCACGGCGTTCCCGCCGCCACCGCCCACACCGATCACTTTGATGACGGCGCTCTGGCTATACGCGTCCATCAGTTCAAACATTGTCAGCTCTCCTCTCCAAACCGAAGTTTGTTCGTGTCTGTCAGCTTCAAAAGTTGCCCTGGAACCAGGAACGCATGCGGTCGAACACCGACTTCGCGTTACCGCCCAGGGAGCGCCCGCGCCTGGCGGGCATGACGTTGTCCCGCGCGTAGAGCAGCAGCCCTACGCCCGTGGAATAAATCGGATTGCGCACCACGTCGGACAGGCCCTGCACCTGTTGGGGCAGGCCGAGCCGGACGGGCATGTGAAACACTTCCTCGGCGAGCTCGATGGCGCCTTCCATCTTCGCGCTGCCGCCGGTCAGGACGATGCCCGCGGCGATGACCTCCTCGAAGCCGCTGCGCCGCAATTCCTCGCGGACGAGCCCAAACAACTCCTCGTAGCGCGGTTCGACGATCTCAGCGAGCGTCTGGCGCGCAAGCCGGCGCGCGGGCCTGTCACCAACACTCGGCACTTCGATGCTCTCATCGGGATTGGCGAGTTGGGACAGCGCGCAGGCATAGCGGATCTTGATGTCCTCGGCGTACTGCGTGGGCGTGCGCATCGAGACCGCGATGTCGTTCGTGACCTGGTCGCCGGCGATTGGAATCACGGCCGTGTGCCGGATAGCGCCGTTCGAGAAGACCGCCAGGTCGGTCGTGCCGCCGCCGATATCGACCAGGCAGACCCCGAGCTCCTTCTCATCTTCGGTCAGCACCGCGAAGCTCGAGGCGAGCTGCTCGAGGACCACATCATCCACCTCCAGGCCGCAGCGCTGGATGCACTTCTCGATATTCTGGGCGGCGCTGTCGGCGCCGGTGACGATGTGCACCTTCGCCTCCAGGCGCACGCCTGACATGCCGATGGGATCGCGGATCCCTTCCTGGCCGTCGACCACGAACTCCTGAGGCAGCACGTGGAGGATCTTCTGGTCGGCAGGGATCGCAACGGCCTTCGCCGCGTCGATGACGTGATCGACGTCGCCGTGCGTGACCTCCTTGTCCCGAACTCCCACGACCCCGTGGGAGTTCAGACTGCGCACGTGGCTCCCGGCGATTCCGGCGAACACCGAGTGGATCTCGCAGCCGGCCATCAGCTCGGCTTCCTCGACGGCGCGCTGAATGGACTGCACCGTCGACTCGATGTTGACGACCACGCCCTTCTTGAGGCCGCGCGAGGGCTGGGAGCCCACGCCCAGCACCTCGATCGCCCCGTCAGGGCCGACTTCGCCGACCAGAGCCACGACCTTGGAGGTGCCAATGTCGAGGCCCACGATGAGATTTCTTTCGGATCGTTTAAGCATCGCGGCCGCCGTCCTCATCCGGTTTGTGAGTGGCGCTACCGCGCCAGCCGATTGCGAATCCGTTGGTATAACGCATGTCTATGTAGGAAATGTCGTCACCGCGCTGAGTCACCAGCTTCAGCGCCGCGATCATGAACTTGTCGAAACGCTCGTCGACCTGGCGCCGGCCGAGGCGCACGGTCACCCCGTTGGCCAGGTCGAACTCCCAGGCGCCCCGCGCATCGAGCCGCAGCGCCGTCATGTGCAGTCCCGCCTGGGTGAGGCGGCCCTGTTCCGCGAGATACTTCTGCGCAACCGCAGCTTCCTTTCCCTGCGGGCCCGAGAGACGGGCGAGCTCGGGGGGAATGCGGCGCTCGTCCGTAGAAAAGAGCTCGCCACGCGTGTTGAGCAGTCCGGAGTCGCCCCAGCGCGCGGCCGCCACCTGTTCGATCACCAACACGGTCAGGCCACGAGGCCAGCTCCGCTGCACGCTCACCGCATCGACCCAGGGAATCTGATGGAGGGCGCGGCGCACGGCCGCGAGGTCGACGCTCAGCAGCCCCATGCCGCGGACGTGATCCTTCACGATCCGCTCGACATCGACGGGAGCAACATGTTGAAAACGTCCGGCGACCGAAACCTGCTGGATGGGCTGATCCAACGTCCACAACACGCCCGCGACCGCCAGGCACACCGCCGCAACGCTCGTGACGGAGACGAACAGCCGGCGCCAGTTGATGTCCGGCAGCTTCCAGCGGCGTTGCACGTCCTTGTCCCTGCGACGACGATTGCGAGGCCGCCCCAACATGCTCAAGTACCCCGGCCTGACATCGTCAGACCCTCCGCTTTGATTCGGGTGAAGCTCGTTTCCAGAACACGCCACACCAGCTCGTCGAAGCTGATTGCGGCGGCGCGCGCGGCCATCGGCACGAGGCTGTGGCTCGTCATGCCCGGCACCGTATTGATCTCCAACAGCAGCGGCCTTCCGGTGGCGTCCATCATGAAGTCCGCGCGCCCCCAGCCTTCCGCCCCGGCCGCCTCGAACGCGGCGAGCGCCAGGTTGGCGAGGTGCTGTTCGGCCGGAGCCGACAGTCCGGATGGGCAGAAGTAGCGCGTGTCCTCGCGGAAGTACTTTGCCTCGTAGTCGTAGAACTGCTGCGGTGTCTCGATACGGATCGATGGCAGGGCCTTGCCCTGGAGGATCGCGACCGTGTATTCGCCTCCGTCGATCCAGCTTTCAGCAAAGACAGCCGGGTCGACGGCCGCGGCCGCCTGGTATGCACCGGCCAGGTCCGCCTCGCGCTGCACCTTCGTCATCGCGACGCTCGAGCCCTGATTGGCGGGCTTCACGATCAGTGGCAGACCCAGGCGCTGCAGCGCGGTCTCGAAATCCTGCGGCCCGCGCAGCACCACGAAATCCGCCGTAGCCACGCCGATGGCTTGCGCGAGCCGCTTCGTACGCAGCTTGTCCATGCCGACGGCCGAGCCCAGAACGCCGCTGCCGGTGTAGGGAATGCCCAGATATTCCAAGGCGCCTTGCAACGTTCCGTCCTCACCGCCGGGCCCGTGTAGCGCGATCCAGACGCGGTCGAATTTCTGCTCGAGGAGCTCTGGGAGAGAACGCTCGCGAGGATCGAAACCCTGTGCATCGACGCCGCGGCGCGAAAGCGCATCCAGCACGGCATTGCCCGTCAGGAGTGAAATCTCGCGCTCGGTCGAGTCCCCTCCGAAGAGCACGGCCACTTTTCCGAAGTTGTCAGGATTCGTTACGCGGCGTTGCGCGTTTGGCGAGTGTGCGAGACGCATCAGGCAGCCACTCCCAGAATGCGAACCTCGGGGTTGAGCCGCACACCGTGCATACGCTCCACAGTCTCCTGGACGTGACGAATGAGGTTCTCGAGGTCCGCAGCGGACGCCTCGCCGTGATTGATGATGAAGTTGGCGTGCTTCTGCGAAACCGAAGCGCCGCCGATCCGGAAGCCCTTCAGACCACTGACCTCCACGAGCCGAGCCGCGTGGTCGCCCGGGGGATTGGTGAAAACCGATCCGCAACTCCATTCGCCGATCGGCTGAGTGGCTTTGCGCTTTTCGAGCAGCGAACGGACCTGCGCCTCGTTGGCTGCGGCCTTGCGCTCGAAGGTCAGTTTCGCCGCAAGGAACCACTCGTCGTTCGCAGGTGGCGAGACGTGCCGGTAGCTGACTGTGTACTCGGAAGGTGACCGCGTGTGCTCGCGGCCGCGACGGTCGATGGTCTCGACTTCCGTCACATGCGGCCACGTCTCACCGCCAAACGCCCCGGCGTTCATCGCCAGCGCACCCCCCAAGGTCCCGGGTATGCCGGCGAAGAACTCGGCGGGTCCCAGGCCCCAACGGATGCATTGCTTGGCGACGCGCGCGCAAGGCACGCCCGCCTCGCCATAGACGGTCGTCTCGTTGATACGATCCAGCCGGTCCAACGCACCGTGCGTGCTGATCACGACGCCGCGGATTCCGCCATCGCGCACCAGCAGATTGCTGCCAAGGCCGATCCAGTGGATCGGCACATCCGCCTCCAGACTTCGCAGGAACGTCGCCAGATCCGAGCGATCGCGCGGACTGAAGAACACATCCGCCGGGCCGCCGACATGCCACGAGGTGTGCCGGCTCATGGGCTCGTCGCGCTTCACGCGGTTCACGAATTCGGCGGGCACGGCCATCATGCAGGCTCCCCACCGAGTAGCTGAATCAGACGCGCGGGCAGCTCATGCGAGACCGAGCTGATGTGCCCCGCACCCATGGTCACGATGACGTCGCCATCGTTGATCACATCCTTGAGCGACTCGGGCAGATCCTCCGCCTTCTCGACAAACAGGGGTTCCACCAGGCCCCTGCCCCGCACGGCGCGGCAGATCGCCCGGCCGTCGGCGCCGGCAATGGGAGCCTCGCCGGCCGCATAAACCTCGGTCACGAGGAGGACGTCGGCGGTGGCCAACACCCTTCCGAAGTCATCGATCAGGTCGTGAGTGCGGGTATAGCGGTGGGGCTGGAACGCGAGCACGATGCGCCGCCCGGGGTATCCCTGACGAACCGCTTCCAGCGTCGCGGCGACTTCGGTCGGATGGTGACCGTAGTCATCGATGATCGTGACGGAGCCCGCCCCGGTGCGCACATCGGCGATGTGCTGGAGACGCCGGTGAATGCCCTGGAATCCGGCGAGAGCGCGTTGAATCGCAGCGTCGTCAATTCCGAGCTCGGTGGCTACTGCAACCGCCGCGAGCGAGTTCAACACATTGTGCGTGCCAGGCAGATTGACCGTCACTTCCAGTCGCGAGGCGGCCGGTCGCACTACCTCGAACCGCGTCTGCAA
>Ga0207707_10006575_pt1 | contig 10142 bp, 10 predicted proteins | sample KBSC83BmetaG_FD_184336 | JGI IMG/M metagenome (GOLD analysis project Ga0207707, IMG submission 184336) | Corn rhizosphere microbial communities from Kellogg Biological Station, Michigan, USA - KBS C8-3B metaG (SPAdes) (version 2) | ecosystem: Host-associated > Plants > Roots > Rhizosphere ... | reverse complement strand
GTCGTCCTTCGCGAGCTGCTCCTTGCCGCGATAGACGACGAGCTGTCCGTCCCGGCGCAGCAGCTCCATCGCCTCGATCTCGCGCAGGATGCGCGCGTGGTGCTCGATCGACGGCCGCAACAGCGCAGCGAGCGCGTTGGAAATCTCCTCCACGCGCGATGGACGCGAAGCGGCGACGAAGCGTGCGAGCCACGGAGCGGCCCGCAGCCAGTAACCGGACGCAACGCGGAGCGGGCTCGCGCGGTCGAGGAGCATGCGCGGCGCGCTCTTCACCACGCCTGGCATGGCCAGCGGCGCCACGGAGCCGGAGCTCAAGCTGCCGGAATTGCCGAAGGAGCAGCCTCGCCCCGGTGCGTCGCGGTCGATGAGCGTGACGTGCGCGCCATGCTTGACAAGGTGCCAGGCCGCGCAGAGGCCGACGATGCCCGCGCCGACAACAACGACCTTCAACCGGCGGCGGAAAGCGGCGAGTAGAGCTCCGGCCGGCGATCGCGCCACCACGGCAGGCTGGTTTGCGCGGCGGCGACGTTGTCGAGGTCGACCGTCGCCACGAGCAGCTCCGGCGTGTCCGCGGAGGCGAGCGCGACGATGTCGGCGCCGACCGGGTCGACGATCATGCTGCGTCCGATGTGGTTGCGGCCCTGCTCCAGCCCGCAGCGGTTGACCGCCACTACGTACACGCCGTTCTCGTAGGCGCGCGCCTGAAGCGGCAGCTCCCAGGTGTTGCCGCGAAGCTTGGTCTCGCCGTAGGTGGCGGCGCAGATCGGCATGAAGAGGATTTCGGCGCCCTTCAGCGCAAGCAGGCGCGACCCTTCCGGGTATTTGCGGTCGTAGCAGATCTGGATGCCGATCTTCGTGCCGCAAAGGTCGAACACCGGGAACTCGGTGCCCGGCGAGAAATAGAACTTCTCGTAGCTTCCGGTGCCGCCGGGCAGGTTCGAGGGCAGGATCGCCGGGATGTGCGTCTTGCGGTAGATGCCGAGGCGCTTGCCATTCTTGTCCGTGACGAGGCACGAGTTGTGATAGTGCCGGCCGTTCTTCTCGCCGAACGGAAAGACGAGCGCGACGCGGTTGTCGATCGCGGCCTTGAAGATCGGCTGGAGCTGCGGCTCGTCCAGCGTGACGAAGAACTTGTCGAAGTCGCGGGTGAGCCGGTTGGGAAAGAAGGGCGTGAGGAAGAGCTCCGAGAACGACAGGATGTCGACCTTGCGGCTTCCCGCCTCCTCGATCATGGCGCATGCGCCGCGGACGTTGGGGCGCCAGTCGTCTTCGTTGACGGGACCGGTTTGCGCGGCGGCCAGGGTGATCGTGCGTGGCATTCAAACCTCCAATGCAAGCGGTGATAATTGTGGACCCTAACGCAAAGGTAAGCCGATGCCAAAGATGCTGACCGAGGCCCAGGTCGCCGGTTATCACCGCGACGGCTTCGCCCTGCCGCTCACCGCGTTCAGCCCGGATACGGCGCGCCGCTATCGGGCCGATCTCGAGGCGTTCGAGGCGCGGATCGGCACGCGGCTTAGCGGGTCGCTGACGCCAAGCAAGCGCAAGTACCGCGCACGCACGTATCTCTTGTATCGCTGGGCGCACGAGCTGGTCAGTCACCCTGCGATTCTCGACGCCATCGAGGACGTGATAGGGCCTGACATCCTGGTTTTCACCACCACGTGGTTCATCAAGGAGCCGGGCACGCCTCACATCGCGGGCTGGCACCAGGACGCCACGCACTTCGGGCTCGAGCCCCGCGACCAGCACGTTACCGCCTGGCTCGCGCTGTCAGACGCCTCGCTCGGAAGCGGCTGCATGCAGTTCATTCCGGGCAGTAACCGCAGGGGCCAGATGCCGCACAACTACGGCCTGGACGCGAGCGTCAACGACGCCGAACAGTGGATCGCAAAGCCAGCCGACGTCGATAGCGCGGTCGACTGCTGCCTCGCGCCCGGACAGTTCTCCCTGCACAACACGCTCACCATCCACCAGTCGGGCCCCAACCGTTCGCAGGACCGGCGCATCGGCATCGGCATCAGCTATGTGCCGCCCTCCGTGCGCCACGTCGGCTCGCAGCGCCATCCCGCCTTGCTCGTTCGCGGCGTCGACCGCTACGGTCATTTCGATCTCGAGAGGCCCCCGGGCGCAGACTTCGACGCGCTCGCCGAGGAAGCGCATGCCCGCTCGTTCGAGGGCTACCGCGCTAACTACCTCGAGCAGATAGCCAGTCACCGCGCGCAGACGGCGGCGGGCGCAATGCGAGTCTCCTGACCGCCGATGCGGCGACGTCGTCAGATCGCGCGGGACCGATCTTCAAGGCCGCGGTGCCGTTCATCTGTACCTGCCGCACCAGTTTTGCGCGGGGCGTGAAGGACGGGCGCGCGTTCAACTGCCTTGCTTGTCCAGGTCCAGGCTACGCCGCAGCACGACCGGCTTGCCGCCGAAGCTGCGCTTCACCATCCAGTGCGCGAGCGCGGAATCGAGATGGAAGGCGTGCCCCGGGAACCAGTCCGCCAGCGCCGCGGCGAGGCGGCGGCCTTCGGCGACGTCGCCTTGCCTCACCAATTCCAGCACCTGGCGCACCGAGGCGAGGACCGCGGCATGCTCGTCCGTGTGGCAGCCCTTCGGCGGAAAATCGGTGCGCTCCATCCAGGCGTCTTCCTCCGCGAAATGCGCGACCGCATGGCGCTCGAACGCCTCGAGCCGCCCGCAGAATTCGGCGTCCTCGCAGCCAAGCAAGGCGTCGACGAGCGCGACGAACTCCTTGTGGGTGTCGTCCATCGGCGGGTAGCCGAGAAGATGCTGGTCGCTCCAGGGCATCGATTTCATGATCACTGAGGGTCGATCAAGACCGAGAGCGTAGCGTAGAACGCGGGGTATACGAGCGAGACGGCGACCAGCCACGCGGGCACGTGGCGGTAGATGGGCAGCATGCCGAGCAGGATCGCCAGCCAGGCCGCCGCCCCGATCAGCACTGGAAGCTTCCAGGGCCGCGGGGCGAGGTTGGGATAGAGGAAGCGCACCGGCGAGACGGTCAGCGCGGCGAGCGCGAGGAGCGCGGCGCCGTTCAGCCACCGCCCTGTCTCGCCGAGGCCGTAGAAGGCGAGCCCGGCGTAGAAGGCGGCGATGTTCCAGTAGCTCGGGAAGCCGCGGAAGTAGCCGGCCGCCTCGTCCTTGGCGTCGACGTGGGCGAACCCGAGCAGGCTCGCCACCAGCGCCGGCGCGATCCACACCACGCCGGCAAGGCCGGGCCCGAAGGGCACCCAGCCCATGCGCCACATGAGGAGCAGCGGGACGAAGGTGAAGGTGAGGTAGTCGACGACGTCGTCGATCGTCCGCCCGTCGATCTGCGGCGCGAACCGCTTCACGTGCCATGCCCGGGCGAGCGGCCCGTCGACCGCGTCGATCAACACCGCGACCACGAGCCAGGCGAAGACGACCCGCTCGTCCGGCGCTGCCTGCACCAGCTCGGCCGCGGCCAGGAACGCGGCGAGGACGCCGCTCGCCGTCAGCAGGTGGACGGCATAGGCGCGGGCGCAGCTGGAGCGGGCAGGCATGGGCCGTCAGGGCAGTCCGCACGCCGACACTGTGACGCCTACTGCGGCGTCTTCTTCATCTCGGCGATAGCGGAACGCAGCGTGTGCTGCTCTTTCTTCAATGCGTCGATCTCGAGAAAAAGCTCCTGCCGCAAGGCCCGGCCCTCTTTGCGCATGGCTTCCGCGGCGCAGCGGGCCTCCTCGGCCGCGTTGCGGGCCTCCTCGGCCGCCTTGCGCGCCGCCTCGGCTACGGCACGCAGCGACTCCTCGAGGACGCGGCCTCGCTCCGCGCCACGGCGCGACCACTCCTCGTTCTCCCTGTCCTTTTCGGCCTCTTCGCGCAGCGCCTCGGAAGCGTGCCGCTTCCTTTCCTCGCGATCGCGGATCTCCTCCGGGGTCGCGCGCCGGTCGTCCGAGCGGCGCCGATCCGGCTGCACTTCGGCATGGCGCTCGCTCGCTTTGTCGGGCTCTTTCATCGCGCGGGGTGGGCGCAGCGAATCTACGACAGGCGCGAAGGCACGCGCTAGCGGGAGCTTCCCGTCGCCGGACCTCTACCTGCCCAGGCCCGCTGAACTACGCCCGGTAGTTGCCCGGGAACATGGCGCGCTTCGCTTCCTCGTCCAGCTCGGTCTTGAAGGCGTGGCGGTCCTTGAGGGCGACCGCCTTCTGCGCGGCCGGGCGGGCGCTGATCTCGTCGACCAGGCGCTTCACGTTGCCGAACTTCGCGGCGTGGTCGCCCAGGATGTTGGGGACGAGGCGCGCCCAGCCCCAGAGCGCCATGTCGACGATGGTGTAGATCCCGCCCGCCATGTACTTGTTCTTCGCCAGGTGCGCGTCGACGATGCCCCAGTGGCGCAGCGCCTCGAACTCGTAGCGGTTGAGGGCGTAGGCGATCTTCTCCGGCGCGTAGTTCTTGAAGTGCACGTACTGCCCTGTGAACGGCCCGATGCCGGAGGCGACGAACATCAGCCACGACAGCATGGGCCCGCGCTCCTGCGCTTTCCTGGGCAGGAACTTGCCGGTCTTCTCGGCGAGATAGAGCACGATGGCGTTGCTGTCGAACATCGTCACGTCGCCGTCGACGATCGCGGGCACCTTGGCGTTGGGATTAATGGCGAGATAACGCGGGTCATGCTGCTCGCCCTTGCGCGTGTCCACCGGCATCGCCTCGTAGGCGAGGCCCATCTCCTCGAGGCAGAGGGCGACTTTCATGGGGTTCGGCGCGGTGCTGTAGTAGAACTTGATCATCGTTGTTCCTTGTGCATGTTCATGCGTTGTTTACCACGGAAAAACAAACCCTACTCCGCCTTGGCGCCCGTCGCGCGAACCACGGCGCCCCAGCGCTCGAACTCGGCATGGTGGAAGCGCGCGGCGTCCGCCGGAGTTCCCCCCGCGGGCAAGGCGCCGACCTGGCGCAATCGCGCCTGGACCTCGGCGACCGCCAGCGCCTTGGAGGTCTCGGCTGCGAGGCGGCGCAGAATCTCGGCCGGCGTCCTGGCCGGCGCGAACAGGATGACCCAGGAGCCCATGTCGAATCCCGGCACGGCCGATTCGCCTATGGCGGGCACGTCGGGCAGCTCGGGCCAGCGCGCGGCGGACGTGATGCCGAGGAGCTTGATGCGGCCGCCTTGAAGGTGGGATGCGAAGCTAGGCAGCCCATCGATGACCATCTGCACCTCGCCGGCGACGAGGGCCTGCACCGCGGGGCCGCCGCCACGGAAGGGGACGTGCGTCATCCTGATTCCGGCCTGCGACAGGAAGCTCTCGGTGATCAGGTGTCCGGTCGATCCGTTCCCGGACGAGCCGTAGTTCAGCTTGCCGGGCTCTTTCCGGGCGAGCGCGATGAGCTCCTGGAGATTGCTGGCCGGCACGGCCGCGTGCACCGCGAGCACCTGGGGGAAACGGGCCACGTGCACCGCCGCGACGAAGTCGGCCTGCGCGTCATAGGGCAGTTTGGAGAAGAAATGCGGATTGATGGCCATGGTGCCCGGCGAGCCGACCAGGAAGGTGTAGCCGTCGGGCGCGGACTTCGCGGCCGCTTCGGTGCCGATGTTGCCGCTCGCGCCGGTGCGGTTGTCGACCAGGAACTGCTGGCCGGTCTGCTCGCCCACCTTCGCCATCGTGATGCGGGTGACGACGTCGGCCGCGCCGCCGGCGGCGAACGGCACGATCAGGCGGACCGGACGGGACGGCCAGTCCTGCGCATCGGCAATCGGGACAGCGAAAATGAGAACCGCCGCGAGCAGGCCTCGCATCAAAGCTCCTTCAGGTCGATTCGCGGACGACGCGGTCGGTGACGAACAGGCGCCCCGGGGCGTGGACGATCATTTCCGGGATCCGGCTCGCGATGGCGGCCGCCTGCGCGGTGATTCCGCAGGCCCAGAACATCGGCGTGTGCCGGGGCGCAATGGAATTCTCCCGGCCCCAGTCCACCCTGGAGAGATCCCGCACGCCGATGGTTGCCGGGTCGCCTATATGGACCGGGGCGCCGTGGCTCAGCGCGTAGCGGCTGGTCAGCTCGATCAGCGGCACGACCAGCGAATCGGGCACCGGCCGCAGGCTGACGACCACCGGTCCGTGGAACACGCCGGCGGGCACGCACTCGATCGACGAGCGGTATTGCGCCGGAAAGGCTTCCTCGCTCTGCAGGTGCGGCAAGGGCATGCCGGCCTCGAGCATGATGCGGTCCATCGAAAGGTTGCAACCGGTCAGGAAGGCGACGTGGTCCTTGCGCCAGATCTCGGCGATGGAACGCCTGCGCTCGGCGACCTGGCCATCGCGCAGCACGAGATAGTCGCCCACGTCGGTGCGGATATCGGCGTCCGGCGCGGACTTGCGCGGCACCGGGTCGCCGGGTTCCGTGACGTCGAGCAGCGGCAACGGCTTCGGGTTCCTGAAGCAGAAGCGCATGAAGTCGAACGCATGGCGCTCGGGCACGATGGTGACGTTCGCCTGGTGATAGCCGAGCGCCAGGCGCTTCGTATTGGAGCGCCAGCGCCCTTCGCGGATCGCGCGCCGCACCTCGGCCGGAGACGCCGCCTCGAGCGCGCGCCGCTCGAGCGCGCCGGATTCAGCCGCAGAGGGCGATGGCTGCATAGGCAGACGTGCGGGCGGTGGTCCTCAGTTCGTCGACGTGCACGCGCTCGTCGGGGGCCGGCCATTCCGGATAGCGCTTGATGTCGCCCGGGCCGAACTGCACCGAGGGGATGCCCGCCGAGTGCAGGACGTTGCCGTCGCCGAAATTGCCGATGCGCTCCACGCTTCCGACCAGCGCGGCTTTCCCGGTGGCCGCGCGGTAGCCGTCGGCCAGCGCGCGCACCAGCGGATGCGAATCGGCCAGGTCGGTCGGCTCCATGAAGAACGGATCGTCCGCCCCGTTCGCCGGGATGGTGGCTTCGCAATCGAACTTCGGGTGGCGCGACTTGATCGCGCGCAGCACCTTGTGCACGTCCTCGCGCACGGACTCGAGCGTCATGCCGGGCACCGTGCGTACCTGGAAGATCAGGTCGCACCAGCGCCCGTAGTGGTCCTTGTGGATCGCATCGTGGCGGATCATGGGGAAGTCCTTCAGCTCGGGGTGGCGCTTGAACCGCAGCCAGCCGCCCTCGGGAACCGGAAGCAGGCTCGGGCCGAACGCCTCGAGGCAAAGCGCCTGCTGCTCGATCGAGTTCAGGTAATCGGCGCGCGCCTCCTCCGTGAAGCGGAAGAACAGGCCCGGCGTAGTGGTCCTCAGCTTGACGCGCACCGAGCCGACGATGACCGAGCCCACGGTGTTCGCCGAGTGCTCGATGTTGATGCAATAGTCGGCGCGCACGCCCTTCTTGAGCAGCACCCGGGTGCCGGTGCCGCCGAGCTTGTGCGTCGCCACCGGGCAATAGAGGAGATCGCCCTTCAGCCGGATGCCGGACTTGACGATGGCCTCGATGCCGACGAGCGCGGCGGCGAGGCCGCCCTTGTCGTCCTGCGCGCCCAGCCCCCAGATCATGCCGTCCTCGAACTTGCCGGCGTGGGGATCGACCGTCCATCCCGGCATCATCACGTTGACGTCCGTGTGGCCGTTGAACATCAAGGCGCGCCCGCCGCCCGTGCCGCGCAGGCGCCCGATCGCCTGGCGCGTCGACTTGCCCTTCTCCGTCGGGTGCTCGACGCTCATCATCTGCACGTCCATGCCGATCGCCGTCATGCGCTCGGCAAGGAAGTCGGCGACCGCGCCCTCGGCGAAATTGGGGCTCGGGATCCTGATCATGTCGCGCGTGAGCTTCACGAGCGCGTCGTCATGGATCGCCGCGAACGCCTTGTTGAGGTTTTCGTTCATGTGAGGCATCTTACAATCATAGAGGAGGCTTCAAGATGCGTAGCGCCTGCTTGCGCCCGATTCTCGTCTGGTTCGCTTTCGCCGCAGGGCCGGCGCTCGCGCAGGCGCAGGTCGAATTTCCGCGCACCACGCCGCGCATCCTCGTGCCATTCGCGCCCGGCGGCGCGCCCGACATCATCGCCCGCACGCTCGCGCAAAAGGCCGCGCAGGGCCTCGGCCGCGAGATCATCGTCGAGAACCGCACCGGCGCCGGCGGCAACATCGCATTCGAAGCCGCCGCCAAGGCGCCGCCCGACGGTCACACGATCCTCATGTGCACGTTCGGCTGCGCGACCAATCCTTTCCTTTTCGAGAAGCTCGCCTGGCAGCCGCGTGATTTCGCGCCGCTGATGCTGGCCGGCCGGGTGCCCAACGTGCTCGCCGTCCGCCCCGACCTGCCGGTGAAGAGCGTCGGGGAATTCATCGCTGCGGCGAAGGCCAAGCCGGGCGGCTTCTCCATGGCGTCGTCGGGGATCGGCTCGGCATCGCACCTCGCCGGCGAGATGTTCCGCACGATGGCCGGCCTCGAGGTGCTGCATGTGCCGTACAAGGGCTCTACCGCGGCGTTGCCGGATCTTGCAGCCGGGCGGGTCGACTTCATGATCGTGAGCGCGCCGGAAGCCCTGCCTTTCATCAGGGACGCACGGCTGCACGCGCTCGGCTCCAGCAGCACGAAACGAGCCGCCAGCCTGCCGGACCTGCCGACGATCGCCGAAGCCGGCCTGAAGGGCTACGCCGTCACCGCCTGGGCGATGCTGGTAGTCCCCGCCGAGACCCCGCCCGCGGTGATCCAGAGACTGAACCGCGAATTCAACGTCGCGGTCTCCGACCCCGACGTGCGCAGGCGCCTCGAGGCCCTCTCGGTCGAGCCCGGCGGCGGCACGCCTGCGGAGGCGGCGGAATTCCTCCAGCAGCAGTCGCAGGAGTGGGGACAGCTGATCCGCGCACGCGGCATCAAGGCAAACTGATCACTTCCTCACCAGCTTCGCCGCCGCGATGCCGGCGAGCCGGCCCATGTTGGTCGCGGTCATGAGGCCGGAGCCGGAGAGGTAGCCCCAGTCGGCCGGCCCCGAGAGGCCGCGCGCGGCCCCGCCGCCGGCGAAGAGGTTGGGGAACGGTTTCCCGTCCTTGCGCAGGACGCGCATCTCGGTGTTCACCTCGAGGCCGCCCTGCGTGTGCGTGAGCGCGCCGGCGATCTTCGAGACGCAGTAAGGCGGCTTGAGCACCGGTTTCTTCGTGAAGTCGCGGCCGAACTCGTCCTTCTTCTCGCCGCGCGCTGCGGCGGCGACGTCGGCGAAAGTCTGCGCGAGCGCCTTGGCATCGCAGCCGACGACGCGCGCGAGCTCGTCGATGGAGTTGCAGCGCTTGACGGCGCCGGCGTCCTTCGCCTCGACGTGGCTCGCCTGCTGCATGGCGATGGCGTCGCAACGCTCGTCCCAGATCGCCCAGGCCACCGAGCCGGGCTGGCGATGCACCTTGAGCGCCTGCTCGGAGTAGCCGGCGTTCTCGTTGGAGAAGCGCTTGCCGTGCGCGTTGACGTGGAAGCCGCCCTCGGTGACGGTGGCCCAGTTGAGGTGCACGCCGTGCGGCGTCGCCATCGCGCCGTGGCCCTGGAAGGAGCCCATGTCCTTCAGCGACGCGCCGAGCGCCTCGCCCCAGCGCACCGCGTCGCCCTGGTTGCCGACATGGCCTTCGTAGAAGAGCTCGGCGGCCTCGGGAATGAAGCGCTTCAGCATCTCCTTGCTGCCGCCGTAGCCGTTGCAGGCGAGGATCAGCGCGTCGCAGCCGATGTCCTCCGTCTTGCCGTCGGGGCGCGTGACGCGCACGCCGCGGATGCGGCCTTCGGCGTCGGCGTAGAGGTCCGTCGCATGCGCCGAGGTGGCGAGCGGGATTTCCTCGCGCTCGACCGCCGCGAGCAGCGCCGCGTGCAGCTCGGCGCCGTCGAGCGACTTCGCCGCGTGCATGTGCGGGCGGCTGTGCCCCGGATACTGGAAGTTGAGGATGCAGGTGAGCGGCACCTTCTGCCGCTCGACCAGCCACTCGACGGTGTTCTTCGCCTCGTCGGCGATCACGCGGGCGATGGCGTGGTCGCATTCGCCGTGCGCCTTCGCGAGGATGTCCTGGTAGAGGAGATCCGGCGTGTCGTCCGTGAGCCCCGCAGCGCGCTGCAGCCTGGTGCCCGCCGCCGGGATCTGTCCGCTCGAGAGCGACGTGCTGCCGGAAGGCTTGGCATCGCGCTCGACGATGAAAACCTCGGCACCGTTCTC
>Ga0207707_10006572_pt1 | contig 10145 bp, 8 predicted proteins | sample KBSC83BmetaG_FD_184336 | JGI IMG/M metagenome (GOLD analysis project Ga0207707, IMG submission 184336) | Corn rhizosphere microbial communities from Kellogg Biological Station, Michigan, USA - KBS C8-3B metaG (SPAdes) (version 2) | ecosystem: Host-associated > Plants > Roots > Rhizosphere ... | reverse complement strand
CGAAACGTCATGGGAATGCCGCGCCGCCGATGGCGAGGTGTTCTACAGGCATACGCATTGTCCTGCATCGGTTGCCGGCGACGGGGTCGTGCGCACCGCGTACGCGGAAAAGCAGTCCCGACAAAACATCCGCGGGCGGCACAACGCCTGGAGCCGTGTGCGCGTGCACGGCGTCGAGGTTCCGCGCGCGGAGGCGTGCCGACGCATCCACTCCGCCGGCGCCGCGGTGCGGGACGGGCATCTGCGCGATGCCAACGTCTCCACCTACGATCACCTGATGGGACGCGATCCCTGCGGTTGATGACGAGCGTTGTCGCCGATCACGAAACCTTCGCCCGCCGGCGCGGCGCGCGCGACGGGCGGGAGCGCGCATGCGTAGCGGCGAATCCGATCGGCGGCGCCGCCCGGAACTCGGCAGCCTCGTCCAGCAGCCACGCGCGAAATGCCATGAATCCGGAGCACTTGCGCGAACGTTCGGGATAGACGAGGTAGTGCCACCGCCTGGCTTTCATCAGTTGCGGGAACAGTGCCACCAGCTGGCCGGTTTCGATCAGCGGACGCACCATGGTCGTGCGTCCCAGCGCGACGCCGATGCCTTCCACCGCGGCGCGTTGGCGCGATTCGGAATCACTGAAGGACGCCGCGTAACGCCGCGGCGGTTTGCCACCATGCAGCGCGAACCATTCCTGCCACGGATCCTCGGGACACAGCAGCGGCAGTTCCCCGAGATCTTCCAGCCGCGGCCGCCTGCGCCGCGCCAGCAGTGACGGACTCGCAACCGGCGTCAACCACTCTTCCAGCAGTGATTCGACCACGAGACCCGGCCACTCGCCGGTCCCGTAGCGCAAGGCGGCATCGAAACGGCCATCCGCGAAATCCACCAGATCGATCGAAGAATCGAGATTCAACTCGACCTCGGGATGCCGCGTAACGAACCGCGGCAAGCGCGGCAGCAGCCAACTCGAGGTCATCGACGGCATCGCAGACAGCGACAGGGCGTTGTTGCTGCGTCCGCATAGCGGCTTCAAGGCATCCTCGATCGCCTCCATGTGCGGCGCCACGTTGTCGAGCAGCCGCTGGCCCTCGGCGGTGAGCTTGAGGCCGCGCGGGCCGCGCACGAACAGCGTGCAGGCGACGCGTTCTTCCAGCAGCCGGATCTGGTGGCTCAAGGCGCTGACCGTGAGATGCAGGCGCTCGGCGGCGCGGGTGAGGTTCTGCGCGCGTGCAGCCGCGACGAAGGTCTGCAACGAATTCAGGGGTGTCCGGCTCATGTTCGATTTTCCTCAAGCCTCGTTTGAAAAATCGTCGCTTCCGCAATGCGACGAAGTGGCCTAATTTTGCGTGCGACAGGGCATTCGTGCAACACGTCTGGAGGTGTGACATGTTGAGGGAATTGGCAAGGCTATCGGGTGGCATGCTGTTCGCGGGCGGATACCTCACGGACCCCGCGACGCTGCGGTCGCTGGCGCGCGAAGAGAAGACACGAACCCCGCGCGGCGGACGGCGCGTGCGCGTCGCGCCGCGCGATTTCGACTGGCGCACGCCGGTCGAACTGGTGTTGCTTGCGGCGATCTGGGGCGGCTCGTTCCTGTTCCTCAGGATCGCCGCGCCCAAATTCGGAGCGGTTGCGCTGGTGGACGTGCGCCTTGCACTTGGGGCCTTGGTGCTGGCGCCGTTCCTGTGGCGTGCGCGCCGGCAACTCGCCGCCGCGGGTTGGTCCAAGATCATGGCGATCGGCCTGGTCAATACCTTGCTGCCGTTCCTGCTGTTCGCGTGGAGCGCGGAACGCGCGCCGGCAGGCGTCAGTGCGATCGTCAACAGCATGTCGGTACCGTTCGCGGCGCTCGCGGCATTCGTAATGTTCCGGGATCAACTCGGCGTGCGGCGCATGGTGGGACTCGCGATCGGATTGATCGGCGTGGTGGTGCTGGCCAGCGGGGATATGGACGGCGCGGCCATTGGCCCCGCGGTGGCAGCCGGCTCCGTGGCAGCGCTTCTGTACGGCGTTTCCGCGAATCTGGTCAAGCGTCACTTCGCAGGCCTGCCGCCTGCCGCGGTGGCGGCCGCGACGCTGGCGTGGGGCGCGGTGTTGCTGGCACCGTTCGCGGCGTGGCAATGGCCATCGGCGCAAGTTTCTGCGCAGGCATGGTTGAGCTTGATCGCGCTGGGCGTAGTCTGCACTGGCGTGGCGTACGCGGTTTACTTTCGCCTGATCCAGCGGGTCGGTGCGCCGCGCGCGACCACGGTGACGTACCTGGTTCCGGTGTTCGGTGTGTTGTGGGCCTGGCTTGCAATCGGCGAACCACTGACGGTCAGCATGGCTTTCGGTGGCTTTCTGATCCTGGGCGGCATGTTGTTTGGCCAGACACGGGCACGTGCGAAGCGCAGGCCCCACGCGGCGACGGTGTACATGTCCGCAAAGCCCTGCGTCGACTGCCGGAGTTGATGGAAACATCGGACCGCCATGGCCCCTCCTGCGAGGCATCTGACATGAAATCCGGATATCCCACCGCCGCCGAGTATGCGTCCGAGCGTGCCCGCCACCGGCCCTTGACCGTCATCGACATACGTTCGGAACAGGCCGCCGTCACCGGTTCCTACAGCAATAGGGTCGTATTCGACGCCAACGAAAACTGCATGCGGCTTGCTGTGTTCGAGGGTGAGTATCGCTGGCACGAACATCCGGATTCCGACGAGCTTTTTCTCGTGGTGGCGGGCAAGCTTCAGATCGATTTCCAGGACGGCGCCCGTGTGACGCTGGCCGAATGGCAAAGCCTCGTGGTACCTGCGGGCATCGTGCATCGGACGCGGGCGATCGGTCGCACGGTCAATCTCACGTTTGAGAAGCGGCATGCGCGAACCGTGTTCGTCGAAAAAGCCGACGTTTGAGGATCGATTCGATGCCATGTCGCTGCGGGCTGTAACCCATCCGAACGATTGGGGATGGCGGCTATACTGCGGGCATGAACCCGCCCGGCCGCTCTCTCCCGTCACCGCTGGTCCTGCCTTTCGTGATCCTTGCGGCGATCGCAGTCACGGCCTGTTCGCAGCAGGGCGAAGCGCCGCCAGCCGCGCCTTCGGCATCGGCACGGGCCGCAGCCAACGAGGCCGCCGCCGACAAGGAACTGAAGCTCTACCAGCAGATGCTGGCCGAGCACAGCGACGCGTTGGCCGCGCCGGTGGGCGAGGAAATCGTCCAGAAATATCCGGGCACGTCCGCGGCAGCCGAAGTGCAGAAGACGCTGCCGCAGATCCAGGCGGCCGCCAAGGCGAAGGCCGAACACGATCGGCTTGCGAACCTCTGGTATTACCAGACGGCCAACGTCGGCGGCGAGCAGTCGACGGCCAGCACCTATTCCGAACCACGCAGCGCGAACAGCGTGCGATTGGTGTTGCGCCGCCACGTGAAATGGGGCGAGAGCGTTTACCTGTTCGCGCCCGATGGCAGCAAGGGCTTCGTATGCAAGGATCTGTGCAACGTCGTGATGCGGTTCGACGGCAAGCGCCAAAGCTGGAAGGCATACCTGCCCAAGACCGGCGAACCCGCAATGTTCATCAAGGACGAGAAGCGCTTCATCGCGTCGATGCAGAAAGCCACGGTCATCGAAATGGACGTCACCGCGAAAGATCACGGCAAGGAAACCCTGAAGTTCGAAGTCGGCGGCTACGACCCCGCGAAGTTCCTGCCGTTGCCGAAGAAGTGAGTACGCGGATTGCGGATGCGTCGGGACCCCGCATGATCCGCAGCCGGCCTGGTTGATTCCGCAGCCGGCCCGGCGCAATATCCGCGCGTGCCGGCGCGTGCCGAACCGCGCCCGAGGGGAGCCGGAAATGGACGAGAAGATCTGCATCTTCGATGACGTGTACAACGAGGTTTCGGCGCGCGCGCAGGCCGAGCACGAAAAGGTCGGTGCGTTCGGGATGCTGGCGCGGATGAAATTGTGGGATCGGCCGAAGGAAAGCGAAATCACCCTGGCCAACACGGAAAAGCGTTACGAACCGTTCTGGATGGCCAAGGCCGCGCGTCGTACCCGTTACACGCGCAGACTCGCCTATCACGTCAAGGTCGAGCACCCGCACGTCGTGTCGGTCGAACTGCTGGGCCAGAAAATGGCGGTGGATGCGCGGCGCGAACTGCAGCTCGCAGCGGTGGAAGATTGCGAAAACGTCACCGCACTCACGCATTTCGTGGATGCACTTCGCCGCGACACGCCGGAAAAGACGCTGGTCGATTACGCCGGCCGGTTTGCCCATCAGGAGGCGGCGGACGGCAACCAGCCACAGTTCATCGCGCCCACCGTCACCGCGGCTTCGGTCCTGCAGCAGGTGAAGGCGAAACTTTCCGCGCCGGTGGAAGCCGATGCGATCGCCAGCGACGAAGTCGACATCGAATCGCTGACGCTGTTCTACCGCCCGGTATACGCGTTCCAGTTTGCATGGAAGGACAAGACCGGCGTGATCGAAATCGACGGGCTCACCGGCCGCGTCGACAAGGAAGGCGACATGCTGGGCGGCGCGGTGCGCGCGCTCGGCAATCGCGACGCCCTGTTCGACCTCGGCGCGGATTTCGCGGGCATGGTGGTGCCCGGCGGCACGATCGTGGTGAAGCTGATCGACAAGCTGTCGAAGAAGCACCCCGCCTGATACCGCATCCTCGCCGCGCGATCGTCTTCACGAAGAATACACGTCGGCGTATTCAACGCGTGGGGCGCCAATATCGGCGGCGTTCATTTTTGCCTGCTCAAACTTCCGGTCGATGTTCCGCAACCAGGAGGAAGGCAGCATGAGCACGCAAGACTCTTTCAAACGGATTCGCGGCGGAAAGCTGGCGGCATTGATGGGGGCGGCCATGTTCGGCGCAGCCGGCTTGGGCATGGCAGGCGCGGCGTCGGCGGCACAACCCGACCTCGACTGCAAATTGACGTTTTCGCTGAAGGGATGGTCGGCGATCTACCAGCATGCCGACGGCAACGGCAGGATCACCTGCGCCAATGGCCAGTCCATGCCGGTGCATATCCGCATTCGCGGCGGCGGCCTGACGGCAGGCAAATGGCGCATCAACGACGGCCAGGGCAAGTTCACCGACGTCTACAAAATCGATGACGTGCTGGGCGACTATGCGGCGGCTTCCGCGGATATCGGCGCAGTGAAGTCCGGCACCGCGCAGGTGCTGAGCAAGGGAACGGTATCGCTGGCCCTGAGCGGCGTCGGCCAAGGCATCAACCTTGGCATCTCCGGATCGAAGTTCACCATCAGCCGCGAGGGCTCGAACCATCGCGATTGATCGCAGGTGGGCGAACCGCGCGCTCGAGGTGCGGCGCCTTGGCGCCGCATCCCGTCGCCGTGCAGTCATCACTGGAGCGTCACCTGCGCGCGATTGTCGTCGGACACCCGATCGACCAGTTCGTTGAACGGATCGATGCCGGCCTCGTACGGCTTGCCATCCACCGTCACGGTAAGTGTGCTGTCGCCATCCTTCACCGGCATCTTCGCGAGGTACAGCGGTTTTTCGTCCTGCTCCTCACCGTCTTTCGCCTGCGCGAACACACCGAGCTCGACCGGGATGTCGAGCTTGGCGCGCGTCTCCTTGCCCTTGCCGTCGGCGTAATACTTGCCTGCGTGCACGTGCAGGGTGACTTCGTACTTGCCATCCGGCAGCTTCTTCGCCGTCGCCGAAACCATGCGATTGTCGAATAGGGTGATCTTGTCGATGAAGTCGGTGATCAGGTCCTGGTACTGCGGACCGGCCTGCGCGCGCAGGTCCGCGATCAACTCGCGAGTGTCGGTGTACGGCGGCTGCTGGAATTTCACCTTGTCGAGCCAGTTGCGCAGCGCCGCGTTGACCTTGTCCTCGCCAATGTAGTCGGCCAGCGCGTAGAAGATCACCGAAGCCTTGCGGTAGTGGATGTAGGGCTGGTTTTCGACCAGCGCCAGCGGCATTTCCTCGACGCGTTCGCCCGCACGCCCGCGCAGGTAGCGATCGAGTTCGTACTTCAGGAACTTCCGCATCCTGGTCGGACCGTACAGGTGCTTCATCACCATCAGCGCCGAATACTGCGCCAGCGATTCGTCCAGCATCGTCACGCCCTGCACGCTGGCGCCGATGGCCTGGTGTGCCCACCACTGGTGGCCGATCTCGTGCGCGGTCACGTAGGTGACGTAATCGATGTCGGAGGGCTTGCGCAGGTCGGCAATGAAACCGATCGCCTCCGAGAATGGCACCGTGTTGGCAAACGATTGCGCGAAGGATGCGTAGTCGGGGAATTCGAGGATGCGCAACTGGCGGAACTGGTACGGCCCGAAGTGCTTGTCGTAGTAGTCGAGCGACAACTTCATCGCCTTGAACATCCGCTCGACGTTGTACGGGTGCTGCGGGTCGTAGTAGATCTCCAGATTCACGTCGTGCCACTTGTCGCGCGCCACCTTGTAGCGCGCCGACTGGAACGAGAAGAAATCCAGGATCGGCGTGTCCTGCACGTAGTGGAAATAGCGGCGGCCGTCCTTGACCCACTCCCTTTGCAGATAACCCGGCGCCAGCGCGATCTGGTCCGCGCTGGTGGAAAGCGTGGCCTGGAAATGCACCCAGTCGGCATCGCAGGAAATCAGGTTGTTGGCGTGCGCCGCGGCGTCATCGCGCTTGGGCAGGCGCTGCGCCGGGCCCAACCCGTACTTGCGACGGTCGTTGTTGTCGGTGAGCTGGCGGTTTTCGTCGTAGCAGAAATGCGGGAACGCGAAGCTGTTGATGAAGGTGCCGTTGTGGACGATCTGCTCGCCGACCGGCTCGTTGGCGAAGCCCTTGTAGGCGACGTGCATCCGGAAACCGAAATCCATCGTCGCTCCGGGCGCCAGCGGTTGCGAAAGTTTGTAGAGATAAAAACCCTGTTGTTTGTCCGAGAGCGCGACGGTGTGCGCGGGGAAATCCAGGTCGACCGTGTAGTCGCGGGTCGGGAAGGTCGGCAATTGCACCAGCAATTCGTAGATCGGTTTGTCGTGCTTGTTGACCAGCACGTAATGACCGTCGACGTCGACGCGCCGTTCAGCCGGATGCATCGCCACATTTACGTTGACGTCGGTGATCCGCGGCTGGGCGATTCCCATGTACTTCCGGTATTCCTTTTCGTACTGCGCCTGCAAGCGCTGCTGCTGGTCGTGGGTCTGGTAGCGGTACAACCCGTGGGTGTTGTGGAACAGGAATACCCCGATCGCGACGAAGCCGATCAGTGAAAGCGCAAGCACGATCCACGACGGCGCACGGAACCGCTGCCGCGCAATCCGGCCGCGCGCACGCCAGCCGCGGGTCGTCCCGCGCACCCAGTACAACGCGGCGGTCACCAGCAACGCCACCGCGAAGCAATACCAGTACGCACGGAACCACAGGTTGCCGATCCAGAACGAGCCGAAGCCGTTCATGTCGGAATACGGCGTTCCCGGCGCGCTGCCGTAGCGGTACAGATGATCGGACAGGTGGAATTGCACCAGCGCGATCATCGCCAGGAAGAACGCGACGATCAGCGCGTAGCCGACGAACTTGTTGTTGGACCACACCTGCAATACCACGGCGAGGATGGCGAACAACATGAACGAAAGCAGGTCGAGGCCGATGTATTGCAGGTACAGGAGCGGCTGCAGGTCGGAGTATCCGCGCAGCAACTGGTACGCAATGCAGAACAGCGAACCCGCCGCGAGGAACAGCACCGTCACCACGGCCAGCGTGAAAACCTTCGACAGCAGCGGAATCCAGTCCGGCGTCGGGAACGCATCGATCACCTCGCCGACGCGCCGGTCGCGTTCACGCCAGACCAACTCGCCGGCGTAGAAGGCCAGCACGAACAACAGCAGCCATGTGTAACTGCTGCTCATCGCCTGCGCCATCAGGTGCGTGACCGGCCACACGCTGGTGCCGTAGATCTGGTCGCTGAAGGCAAGGTTGCCGCCCAGGTTCGCCAGCCCGAACGCCAGCATCACCAGAAACGGCACGCCCCGAAGCACGCCACGGGTGTCGAACCACGCGAGCTTCAGGAACTGCCGGGTGCGAGCGCCAGCGCCGTTGCGCAGCGTCACCATCGGCAACACGATTGGCGCCGTGCGCATGGCGGCGGGCGCTTCCGGCACCACCGCCGCACGCTTGCGCCGACGGAACAGCCGCAAGCCTTCGCGGTCGGGCTTGAACAGCACGAAGGTCGCGGCGAGCAGCCCGATGCCGATCGCCAACCACAAGCCGCGGTTGCCCAGCAGCATGCCGGCCAATTCGGGAATCCGCACATTCTGGTCGGATGGCGTCCAGTAACGCGTTACCAGGTCCAGCGCGCCGAGCCCGAACGGATCGATGATCGCACCCACTGTCTGGTGTTCGATGTTGCCGTTGCCCAGCGTCACCAGCGCGATCTGCCACAGCACGAAGAATGCGATCACGCCGATGTAGGTGCCCAGCATCGAGCGCGTCAGCGTCGCCAGCAGGAACAGCAGCGCCCCGATGAAAAACAGATTCGGCAGCACCACGAACGCGAAAGCCCAGCCATACGCATGCCAGGAGGTCGGGCCCAGCCGCGCCGGGTCCAGCCACGGCATCAGTGAACCCAGCCATATCCCGAACGCAACCGCGACCAGCACCAGCACGCTGACCAGCCAGCCGGCCGCGAAGCGTCCGCCCAGATAGGCGAAGCGCGACATCGGCGTCGCGAACACGAGCTCGGCGGTGTTGTGGCTGAAATCACGCAGCGCCGCGCCGGCCACGAAGATCGTGATCAGGAACAGCCCGAGCACCGAGAAGAATCCCAGCATCGAGATCACGACGATCGGCGCATTGCGGTGCACGTTGCCGACGCCACCGCCGATCGTGATGCTGTCGGAACACGCCGCCGCGAACGCCAGCGCCGCAAGCGCGAACGCGATCAGCCAGAACAGCGGGCTCCTGAGCTGCTGGCGCAACTCGAACCGGAAGATTTCGCGCAGCACGTCAGGCCGCCTTGGCTTGGGTGGCGCGGTGCAATTGCCCGAAGTAGACGTCCTCCAGATCGGGCGGCACGCTCTCGAAACCGTCCTCGGGTTTCGCATCAGCCAGCACGTGGATCAGCGTGGCGCCGCCCGCGAGCCGGGTCGAAAGCACCGTCATGCGTTCGCGATACTGCGCAAGCGAAGCCTTGTCGATCGCCCGCCGCCATACCTTGCCTTCCAGCGCGCGGATCGTTTCGCGCGGCTCGCCGGTCAGGCGCACCTGGCCTTGCGCGATGATCGCCATGCGCGGGCAAAGTTCGGTCACGTCCTCGACGATGTGGGTCGAAAGGATCACCACCACGCGTTCGCCGATCTCCGCGAGCAGGTTCAAGAAGCGTTGGCGTTCCTCGGGATCGAGCCCCGCGGTGGGTTCGTCCACGATCACCAGCTTGGGATCACCGATCAGCGCCTGCGCGATGCCGAAACGTTGGCGCATGCCGCCCGAGAATCCACCCAGCTTGCGCTTGCGCACGTCCCACAGATTCACCTGTTTCAGCAAAGCATCGACGAGGTCGCGGCGTTCGCCACGGCGGGTGACGCCCTTCAGTACCGCGAAGTGGTCCAGCATCGCCTCCGCGCTGACCTTGGGGTACACGCCGAATTCCTGCGGCAGGTAACCCAGCACGCGCCGCGTGGCCGGCTTGTCGGCCAGCACGTCGATGTCGCCCAGCCTGATGCTGCCTTCGTCCGGATCCTGCAGCGTCGCGATCGTCCGCATCAGCGTGGACTTGCCCGCACCGTTGGGTCCCAGCAAGCCGAACATCCCATTCGGGATGTCCAGCGACACGCTGCTGAGCGCGCGCACGCCGTTCGGATAGGTCTTGGACAAATTGCGGATCGTCAGCATGGCGGTGTTTCCTGGCGGCAGTCTTTCGGGCGTGATCGGAGTCTGCCCGCCCTCGTCTCCCGCCGCCATCCGCCACAGGTCACGGTGACTTTCGGCCTGCGGTGCGCCCCAGGACATGACGCAAGCGGCCAAATGCGCGAAACTGGGCGTCTTGCAGCTCTCGGGAATCGAAGGAATCTGACATGGCAGACGTGCGCGAGGCGAAGGTGCCGGACATCGGCGATTTCCACGGCGTGCCCGTGATCGAGGTGATGGTCAAGCCGGGCGACCACGTGGAAAAGGACCAGGGCCTCGTGACGCTGGA
>Ga0207707_10006565_pt1 | contig 10151 bp, 9 predicted proteins | sample KBSC83BmetaG_FD_184336 | JGI IMG/M metagenome (GOLD analysis project Ga0207707, IMG submission 184336) | Corn rhizosphere microbial communities from Kellogg Biological Station, Michigan, USA - KBS C8-3B metaG (SPAdes) (version 2) | ecosystem: Host-associated > Plants > Roots > Rhizosphere ... | reverse complement strand
GCCTGCGAGAGCGGGTAGATTTTCACGCGCTTGCCGTAGGCGATGGATTTCGCGACGTCGGCATCACCGTGGCTTGTTAAATTCGAGCGCATCAGCGCGTAGCTTCCGTGCGTGTTCGGCCGCAGCACGACGTAGCCGTTGGGGACCTTGTCCGCATATCCGGGCGGCAGCACCAGGAGCTTGACCCCCGCGCCCTTGTCCACTCCGAGCCGACCCGCATCTTCGAGCGGCTCCTGCCAGATGTTGACGATGTTGGCATTGAGAGACCCGTCCTCACCCGCCGGCGGGACATCGATCACGATCGGTCCCACGTCCTTCGTGTTGAGGAAGGTCATGAAGTAGAGTGTGTCGGGATTGGGGGTCAACGTCTGGTTTTTCGAGTCGAGCGGCCGGCCCCAGTAGATCACCTGGTTCACCTTGCCCGGGGTCTTGGTCAGCATCTCCTGGAGCATCAGGTCGTAGTTGACCGCCGGCATGCCCCAGATCACCGCATCGACGGCGCGCCGCTCAGTCGCGCGGCGCGCGAGTTCATCCGGCGAGAGATTTTGCGCCTGCGACGATAGCGTTGCCCAGATCAGGACGACCGCGGAAAGGGCTATTTTGTTCATGGCGCGCTCCACCTGCAAAATGGCACGGTCGAGCAACCAATTTCCCATACGCGCGAAGCAGGATCGAGTTGGACCGAAGTCCAACCGAATGTCCGCTTTGGGCGAACAGTAGACATCTGACCTGCGTAACAAAGAAAGACCGGCTCGCGGGGCGGTCTCTCCTTAGAACCCGTGCGCCACGGGCATCTCGCGCACTGACGCTGGTCGGTTGAGCGATACGATTTCTGCGAGTTAATGGCTCATTAGGCCTTCGCGTTACGGTAGAATTTACATTTCCTTTATAAGACTAGTGTGATCAGTTCCCGCTACTCATAAAAATCCGAGTACGCCTGTGCTGCCGCAGAATCTCATTTCCGATCTTGAAAACGCAGTCGCAACGCGGTCAGTCGAGACCGGTGCGATTTTGCGCCGAGTAACTGACCTCTTCCTCTTGCATGCAGGGCATTATTCCGCGGATCAGCTCGATCTGTACGATGGCATTTTGAAAGTGCTCATTGCCGCTGTCGAAGTGAGCGCACGCGCGGAACTTGCCCAGCGACTTGCACCCGTTGACGGTGCGCCTGCCAAGACAATCCGAGCACTCGCGCTTGACGATGCAATTGAGGTGGCAGAGCCTGTACTCGCTCAATCCAATGCGCTGGACGATGACACTCTTACCCATTGCATAACAATTAATGGGCAGGAACATCTGCTTGCGATTGCCACTCGCAATATGCTCAGCGAAATCGTCAGTGATCAGCTGGTAACAAGAGGTAACATTGAAGTTCTACGTACTCTGGCCAGCAACCCAGGCGCAGCAATCTCTGATCTGGGTTTTCGGATACTCGTCAAAAAAAGCACCGATGATGATTGGCTGTCAGAACGCGTCGCCAGGCGGATTGATATTCCGGAGCATCACCTTCGCGACCTCATATCGAAGGCGTCTGAAGTTGTTCGACAAAGGCTGATGGCCGATATCCCGGAACTTAGCGAAATAATCAAAGAGATTTTGCCCAATAGCGCCCCGGCGACCGGAAGCGAGACTCCCAGCTCATCCAAGGATTACAGAACAGCCGAGCTCGTCGTTAAATCAAAACCGCTGACCGAAGCGATTGTGAATGAATTTGCGAAAGCAAAAAAGCTCGAAGAAATCATTGTCTCAATTTCGCGGCTGTCGGGCCTTTCGGCGACCGAAATTGAACGTTTGTTCATGGGGTCATGGTCAAGCCCAGTTGCCGTCATTCTGAAGGCAATTGGTTTCCGCTTGGCGACAGTCGATGCAATTTATCGTTCGCGCCTGTCGGGTGACGGGGTCATTCACAACGATTTGTCGCAGGTAAAGGCGGAATTTATCGCTCTCCGTCGCCCTACCGCAGAGCGCATCATGCGTTTTTACTGCGCGAGAAAAGCAGCCAAACTTTCCGACCTCGCATAAGCGACCTCATCTGCGCAAAAATTGACGCGGGGGTCTGTCTTTCAGGGCCTGGAAAGAACTTCTCCGATCGGAAGCACGGCGCCGAAACGAATTGTCCGCTTTGGGCCATAGCGGACACGCAGAGGCGTCGCCGTGCCTGTTTGGGCAGCCCGAAGGCAACCGGCAAGTCAGCCAGAAATCATTTTCCCCTATGTGAGCCATTTCACATCCGGCTCGCCGCCACGACCCTAAGCTCCCTTCACGTTCGCTCCTCGATTCGTGGGGGAAGCGTATGCTTAGGGAATTACGCCTGGTTGCCACACTCTGCGCAGCGTGCTTCGTCCTGTACGCAAGCGGCGCCTGGGCGCAGTGCTCGGCACGAGATGTCCTGCAGAACGCAAGCGTCCCGACATTCTCCCCGGTTATTGCGCCGTCGGCTGTTGTCAGAACGGGTGACATTCCTAAGGTATGGAAGACAATTACACTGGGGGCGTTTGCAAATTCATTCGCTCTTCGCAACGCATTGGACGCTGCAGGTTGCGGCATCGGCGACCTGGCTGAAGAAATCCTCGCTCGACCGGCATTTACCCTGGCCTCGAGCAAAACCGAAGTCGATCTTGTCGCCGTCTCAGCAGCCGACCTTGGGCTTGCGGTTGAATCCACTTCGCTCAAAGACATTTATTCGCGCGCTGAAAAGCTCGGATTAAGTCTTGCGCCAGCTGAAGTTGGACCTGAGCTGCGGCTTCAATACTTTAAACAACCGACTGGTGAATTTCTGAACATCGGAATGAGGCCGATCACGACCTGGAACGGCGATCTGGTCATCTTCACCGTTGCTAATGGCGGCGCTGGACTGATCTTGATTGGCAAAAATGCCGGCGCCGAGACTCAAATTCCTGCCTCGTCCACCTTTTTGTTTGTGCGGCCCCGCGAGCTACCAAAAGTAGCAAAAGACAGCGGCCAAGCGGACAAAATTCAGCGCAGATAAAATTCGAACGGAGCAATGCCTGTGCAACGAAACCGACCTCGTCTACTCTCTTTGTCATTCCGCTTTTGTTTGACGCTTTTTGTGCTCATGCCGTGGACTGGCGCCTCATACGCCCAACCAGAGCTGTCCCCATCGGAGCAGTATCCCGGTCCATGGGTTGAAGTCCCACAAGAAGTCAGGGACCTCCTTGCTCTTCGTAAAATCTCCGCCTGCAGCGCGGCTGTGGGGCGTCAATCATCCCGCAATCCCAACGAATATCTCTTGTACTGCACTCAAGACGAGAGACACTGGACAAGCTGGCGTGTACAGCCCGCTACCCACAAAGTGCAGGGGCCCGGCAAACTCTTCGAAGGGATCCCGACGCCCAACAGCTATTAGCGTGTCGCACAAATCATGCGCCATTTATCGACGGGCCCGCGTGGGCCTGGTCCACGAACGAGATGGAATGGCACCATATCATTTGCGCCGTGCCGGCGGATCGCGCGTCAGGTTCTTTGCCGCTAGATCGTCGAGATAGTCTCGCCAATAGGCCGCATGGTTACGGCCAAGATCGCGCAGGTAATCCCAGTCAAAAATTCCGGTTGAGTGCATATCGTCGAACACGAGCCGTACGGCATAATTGCCCACCGGCAACACCTCGATGATACCGACGTCCCGCTTGCCGGGCACGGTTTTCCGTTCCTCGACCGAATGCCCTTGCACTTCCGCGCTCGGACTTTTCACCCGCAAATATTCGGCGTGCAGATTGAAGCTCTCGCCGCCCTCGAATGCGACGGTTAGTGTCCTGCGATCCTTGTGCAGGCGCAATTCGAGCGGCCAGGCTTGCGGATCGGTCATCAATACGTACCTGAAACCAAAAGATAACAAGGGATGGGAGGATCCGCCGACGTGCGCCTGTTGAACAGGATCCTTGGCGCTCCCTAGGGGACTCGAACCCCTGCTTTCGCCGTAAGGTTCAGTATTGCACACATCCGCTGAGATCGCATCTCGCGCCCAACTATGTGGCGGACACGATCAGGGGCAGTTTTCCACGACTGGTGCACGAAGGGCGGAGCGTGGTCACAATCAATCGAATCCGTAAGGACGAGTGGGCGAGTTTTTAGAAGAATCCCACGGATTCGCACCCAGTACCCGCTTGAAACCTCTGCCTCACGCGCCGGCCTTGAATATCGATGACATGCATCGATCCATCGCCCTGGCAACCGACGAACAGCTCTTCGCCGCGGAACGCAAAATCCATCGGTTGGCTTCCGACTCGCACGGTGAATTGATTGCGGAATAAGATATCGATGAAACTCAGCAAATCGCTATTCAGATTGCTGACGACGATCATCTTGCCGTCCGGCGAATAGCGCGCAATCTGGGCTGGCCGCGGCGCGCCTTCCATCTTCACCTCGCGTACGACTTTACCGGCAGCGGTGTCGATGACGAAGATTACTGGTTGTTCGTCGCTAACGGCGATCACGAACTTACCGTCGTTAGAGACCGCGATACCTGCAAGTGCCTGCGGTGTCTTTATCTGACCTAACAGCTTTCGATTTGGCAAATCGATGACAGACACGGAGGCGTCTTCCTCATTGTCCGTATACAAGCGTTGGCCGTCCGGCGCGATCGCAAGGCGATGGCCGTTAGTGGAGCCCGAATTGATGGCATCGATCATTCTGTTGGTCTTGGGATCGATGACTACCACCACGGCACTGTTTTCGCAGGTAATGTAGATCAGCCCATCCAAGGCAAGCCGCAGGGTGTGTGGGGCGATGTACGGCGACAAATCGATGCTGGCAGCCACTTTGCGGCCGAGAAGATCGATGACGTGCAGCGTGTGACCGGGATTCGGATTGCGACCGTGGATACCATCTCCGTAGATAGGCACGTAGGCGACCCCTGCCTCCGGCATCACCAACAGCTCGTGCACCGTACGCTGAAATCCGTCGATCGCTGTTTCGGTTTCATAGGTTTGCGGATTGAGAAACAGGACTTTGCATCCAATCTTGTCGACTGCAATGATGCCGCGGTTGCCAACGGTATTGGTCATTTCCTTCCTCTTTTGTAATTTGGAGGCCGCGTGTGCAATAACATTGTAATCCATGTAAAGATGATCCGAACGGCTGCACAAATGCCTATGAAGGCAGCGATTGGCCCAAAACGCACAATACCGATGCAGGGCTGGTCCACAACATAACCGCTCACCTACATGCGTATGTGCGCAGGATCTGCATTTTGCATAGAATAAGTCCGACACCAAATAGATGGCGTCAAATAGATGGCGTCGTATAGCGCAGCTTGTTGTCTACGGGTGGCAGGCTTTCAAACAGATCCACGTTAGGACAGCGCCCAGCGCCTGTAGAAAGCGCTGCGCTTGGCTTTGCGATGGTTTTAAGCCCGATTAATAGCGCCTTTAATGAAACGCGGTCGCCTTGCTAATTATTGTATACTAAATTATACAGAACGTCTCTATTCAATTCTCTACCTTGCAAGAGGATTCGGTGATGAAAACCGTCATCAAAAATATCGGCGCGATCGTGTCTGGAGACCTGAACAAACCCATGCTCACCGGCGACACCATCTTGATCGCCGATGGCCGAATCACCGACGTCGGCGTGGAACGCGATCTCAAGATCGGGGAACGCGACGCGGTGATCGACGCCCAACAGATGACGGTACTGCCAGGTTTGATCGATCCGCACATTCATCTTGTTGTCGGCGACTGGAACCCACGTCAGACAGTATTCGGGCCGCTCGAAGGCATTTTGCACGGTGGCGTGACGACTGCGATCAGCCAAGGCTCGCCGTATTTGCAAGGCCGCCCGCAGACTGCAAAGGGCACCAAAGCGCTATCGATGCTGCTTGCCTACACCTACCAGAACTTCCGTCCCGGTGGCGGTTTGAAGGTGCACGGCGGATCGGTGATCCTCGAGAAAGGACTTACCAAGGACGATTTTGCCGAAATGCACGAGGCCGGTATCCGCGTCGTCGCAGAGATAGGCGGCTCCGGCATTACCGATCCAAAAGACGTCGATCCCATGTTGAACTGGGTACGCGCGCTCGGCTGGGTGGTCCCAGTTCATTTTGGGCCGAAGTCAGTGCCCGCTTCGTCGTCTCTACTCACGGCCGAGAGCGTGCTCTGTTATCAGCCAGATGTTCTAGTTCACGTCAACGGCGGCTCTACCGCTGCGCCATGGGAAGAAATCGAAAAAACAATCACGAAGTCCAAGGTCTATCTGGAAACGATTTTCGCCGGCAATCCTGCGGTCTCACACCGACTGGTTCGCACGCTGAAGGAACGCGGAGAGCTCAATCGTCTACTGATTGGCTCTGACACGCCTACCAGCCATGGCGTTGTTCCGATTGCGATGTTGCGTATGGTGTATGAAATATCCTCGATGATCGACATTCCGCCGGAACAGGCATGGGCCTTCGCCACCGGCAATGTCGCGGATGCCTATAAACTCGAGGTCGGCCGCATCCGCCCGGGCGCACCGGCTGACCTCTTAGCGATGCATGTGCCAATCGACGCTCCGACCGAGACTGCGCTCGAATGCCTCGCGCGCGGCGATCTTCCCTCAGTCACAATGATCATGGTCGAGGGTCGGCTGATCGCCGAGCACGGCCGTAACACGCGCTTCTGTTCTCGCAAGATCCGTGTCGAGAAATATTCTGCGCCGCCGCTAGCACAAGGCGCCGCAGATCCGCTGCTTCCGCCTTTGTTCCGCGGCGAAGGGCGCTAGCGGGACTGGAGGACGGCGCCGATCAATCCTGTGCCCACGGAACAAGGATTCGTTCGAGCAGTTCGACTCCGTAGAACAACAGGATACTCAAAATTGCAAGCACTGCGATGGCGCCGAACGCAAGGGGCGTTTCGGCCTGTGACATGCTGATCAAGATGAGATAGCCGAGCCCTCGGTCGGAGCCGACGAACTCGCCAATGATAGCACCGATCACGGCGAGGATCACTGCCACCTTGAGGCCAACAAAAATCTGCGGCATTGCCGACGGAAAACGAACCTTGCGGAAGGCATCAAAGGTGGTTGCCGACATCGAGCGGGCCAAGTCTAGCACTTCCTTGGGCGCAGACTCGAGACCAGCTGCCGTGCTGACGACGATCGGAAAAAAACAGACTAGAAAAACAATAATGATCTTGGGCAACTCGCCATATCCCAAAGTGATTAATAGGACCGGCGCGATGGCAACCTTGGGAACAGATTGCGCGATTACCAGGAGCGGAAAAAACATATCGCGCAGAAGGCGCGATGACACGATGACGATGCCGAGGCCGATGCCAATAACGGTTGCTACCGCAAACCCGGCGATTGTTTCATAAAGCGTGATGAATGTGTGAAACGGAATTCGGCCGCCGCTATGAATGCTTGCATGCAGAATATCCGACGGAGCCGGAATAACGAAAAGTGGGATCGAGAATGCATCGACAACCGCCTCCCACAGCAGCAGGAGAACGACCATCGCAACCGTCGGCAGGAACCAGGACGGTAAATTCCAAAGGCGGTCGTAGTTCATGTCGCCTGCCTCTTCTGATAAATCAATTCGCGGATCTCATCCGTCGCTTGGCGAAATTCACTGCTGAATTCCATTGCAAGCGTCCTGGGCCGCGGCAAGTTGACTTCGATGATCTTTGCGACTCGCGCCGGCCGTGGCGTCATCACCACCACGCGATTGGCGAGCAGCACCGCTTCGGGGATCGAATGGGTAACGAATAGCACGGTCTTTTTGCGTTCTTCCCATATACGAAGAAGCTCGAACGACAGTTCCTCACGTGTCATCGCGTCCAAAGCGCCAAACGGCTCATCCATCAGAAGAATACGCGGGTCCGATACCAACGCTCGACTGATACTGACCCGCTGCTGCATGCCGCCGGAGAGTGCGCGTGGGTAGGCGTTCTCAAAGCCTTTCAGGCCGACCAGGGCCAGCAATTCGCGGGCGCGTGTTTCGTATTGTGCTGAATCTTTCTTGAGAAATTCAATCGGCAGCAAGACGTTTTCGAGCGAAGTCCGCCAAGGTAAGAGGACGGGACTCTGAAACACAATTCCAACGTCGCTGCGCGGACCGGTCACCGGCCTTCCGGCGAGCCCGATCGTCCCAGTGGTCGGCGCTAAAAGCCCGGACACGAGCCGGAGCAGTGTACTCTTCCCGCAACCGCTCTGCCCGACGATAGTGATGAATTCTTCATCACGAACGTCGAGCGACATGGACTGCAGCGCCGTCAGCTCTTTTTGACCACGCGACTTATAGATCAGCGAAACCGAATCGAGGCGTAGAACGCTCGCACTACTCACGGCAGACCTATGAAATTGGATGGGGTGGCGATTGCCGACGATCGGGCCGCTTTCAAAGCGGGCTCGACACGCGAGACGATCTGAGACTGCTGAATGTTACGGGAGAGCCTGCGCGCAGATTCGCGGGCCCGCGCCCGAATCGATTTCGCCTCAATCATGGTCGGTTCGCCCTGGTCCAGCACGATACGGCCGTTGACAATGACAGTGCGCACCGCTCGTCCGTTTTCACAAAGTACGAGTTGATTAGCTGCATTATTGAGGGGGGTCAGTCCCTCGCTGTCGAGATCAAGTAGGACAATGTCCGCGAGATAACCGGGTTCAATCCGTCCCAGCCTGCCGCCAAAGCCAAGGGCATAGGCGCCACCTTCCCAGGCCGCCTCCAGCACTTCAGCCGCGACCGGCCATGCATCATAGTCCGGCTCAGATGGCCTATGTATGTAGGCGGCGAGCCTGATGGCCTCAAAAATATTCTGGTGATCGGCGCTCGCGCAGCCATCGGTGCCAATCGCCAGATGGATGTGCTGATCCATCATCTTGCGCATCGGCATAATCCCGCTGCCAAGCTTGAGATTGCTGACAGGGTTATGCACGACGCCGCAACCGCGCTGGCCTATCAGCTCAATGTCGCCAGGCGTAACCCAAATCGCGTGCGCCAATGAGCTGGTTTCAGTGAGAAGGCCTAGCCGATCGAGCACGGTCGGCGTACTACAACCATCGCGTCGGAAGCGCTCGACCGCCTGGATTTTCGTTTCCAAAAGATGCGTGTGAATTGGCAAGTTAAGTTTTTTCGCCAGATCACGGCAAGCGACAAGAAACGCGTCGGTGCAACGCTCCGGAATAACGGGAGCGAGAGCGAGCCGGACGAGGTCCTCACCCGTGCCAATTTTCCAATCGGCCACGGATTGTTCGACAACATCGAGCAGGTCGCTGCCAACCCGCGCCGGAAAGAGTCCATCCAGAGCGTTGATTAATGATGGTTCAAGCCGTTCCACAAGCCCTGGAATCGTACGGTGATATGGGATATCCGCAACGCACGGCGCCACCACCGCCCGCAGTCCCACGTCACGATAGGCGCCCAGAACGGCCGCCACCGCCTCCGGCGTTATTGTGGGAATGTTAGTGAACAGCTCGTAAGCAGCAGTGACACCGTGCTTTAGCATCTCGACGGCGCCAAGCGCCACCGATACATATTGATCCTCCGGGCTACGTTCGTCGGTCAACGCAGCGAGTTGCAACAGCCACGGCTCCAAAGGCCTGTTGTCGATAAGCCCCTTCAAAAGATTCTCGCGGCCATGCGTGTGGGCGTTGATTAATCCCGGAATGACTAAATGTCCCTCGGCGTCGATGACGCGAACACCTTCTGGTGCGTAAAGGTCGCGCCCGATGTTGGAGATCAATGCGCCGTCCACAAGTATATCCACCGTACGCGGCTCGCTGTGAGCGGATGGCAGAACCAAGCCGTTTTTGATCAAAAGAGGCATGTGGTTCCTTCGGGGTCGTGCAACGAAGCCGGCGCTACCGGCGCCTATTTTGGAAGCAACGGCCCCGGATCCCTGATTAGGCCGGCAGTCGCGCAATGCGGCCCGCCTCCGGTCTTCACGAATTCAGACATGTCGATTTCTATGACTTCGACTTGCCGTTCACGCAGCGCCTTCGCGGTCTTCGGATTGCCTGCGGGCAATACCACTACGCCTGGCTCCAGCACCAAAGTGTTGCAGGCCGAATTTGCGGATTCTTCCCGGGAGACCTCGATCAATTCAATTCTCTTACGCTTCAGGTGCGAGATGAACGACGGTTCGAGACATTCTGGATCAACTACCGCTACCCAGTCCGATGCCATGCCAAATGCCATGTCGAGATGAATGACGTTC
>Ga0207707_10006564_pt1 | contig 10151 bp, 7 predicted proteins | sample KBSC83BmetaG_FD_184336 | JGI IMG/M metagenome (GOLD analysis project Ga0207707, IMG submission 184336) | Corn rhizosphere microbial communities from Kellogg Biological Station, Michigan, USA - KBS C8-3B metaG (SPAdes) (version 2) | ecosystem: Host-associated > Plants > Roots > Rhizosphere ... | reverse complement strand
TCGTGCCAGCGCCGGACGGTCGCGAAATGGTCGTGGTCGGTGATGGCGATGAGCCGTAGCGCGCTTGCGTCCGCGCGTTCAGACCAGTCCTGCACCTCGCAGAGGCCGTCACTTCCGACGGTATGCACATGTAGATCGGCGTAACTCTGGCCAGTCGACGGCGCCAGGCCCGGTTCGGCCCAGATCGGCGTGAGCATGCTCCACTGATCGAGGTGTACCGCGATCAGCTTTTCGAGCGCTCGGGCGATGCGTGAGAGCGTTTCCTCGACGGAATCGGACGGCTCGATCGGTTCGCTGACGCGCAGCGTCACCTTCCGCCCACGGCCGTACGTCGCGATACTCGGGATGATGACACTGCCGGTGGCGCGAGCCAGGCGCACAGGGCCAATCGGTAAACGAATGCTGGAATCGAAGAACGGAACGGTGAGTGACGGGGTGGGTGTCGGTTCGTCGATGAGCAGCGCCACGATGCCATGAGTGGTGAGAACCGAGAGAAGACGGTGCGCGAGTTGACGTGGCTGCCCGTCAGCCGGGAGGATCACGACTCCGGCGTCGTGGAAACAGCGTATGAACCAGCGCATGAGCGCCTTCGAACGGAACGGTTCGAAGAGCCGGACGACGACCGCGAATTCACCGTCAAACGAGCGCGAACGCAGCCAGCGGCTCGCGAGCATCCCGAGCAATGGATACGGTCCGGCATGGGGCGCGACGATCACGATGCCGCGCCGGCCGATGTGCGGTTCCAGATACGCACCACCTTCGATGATGAGATCCTCATCATCGAAGCCACCAGCACCAGCACGCAACATGCCGATGACCGTCTTGATATGACTCCCAATCTGCTGCATTCCGAGGTAGAACGCGACGAATGCGCTGGGCTCGTCTCCGGCGCGCACATGCCGGATGTTGATCAGTACGGTTTGGCGCCAGCGAAACAGCATCCCCAGGAGTCCGACGATGGACGCGACGAGGTGCAGGATGGGCCAGGGGATCATCCGTGTCATGCGGGACAGGCTGATCACCACGCCGTGAACGAGTCCGTCGATGACGGGCGTCGTTCGAGTATCGTTCTGCAGCCGGTCCGGCGGAGGGTCTTTGTATGGGGTTGATGCATGCTTCGCCGGTGAAGGTCGTTGTTCAAGACCCAACAGTGTTTGTCCACTCACACGTGCGGAGACGGTCGTGTCAATGACGGTTTCTGGCGCTTCTCTGGCACGATCGCGGGTTATCGCACTGAATCGAATTGACTCGTCTACGAGGCGAGATGCTCCCAGCGATCGAGCCAGTCGAGCAAATCCTCGCGTTTGATATCGAGCACCCGATGATCGACAACTTTCGCCTTGAGTGCGCCGTCGCGAGCCGCTCGTTCGATGACGTAGATATCGATCTCCAGCAATTCGGAGACCTCGCGCGGCGTGAAATGCTCCTTGACCAGCAGCGCCGCGGCTGATTCACGCTTCGGGTGTGGCATACGAACCCTCACTCTCGGTGTGGACGCCCGCGCCATGTCCGGTACCCGTCGGACGTGCGGCGATGCGGGAACGTCGGTTCTCATGTTACAAGATTCATACCAGTCGATGGGTGGATTTCAGGTCTTAATCTGTTCGGAATGAGTAGCCGCCGGCAACGAACCCGATCGGTCGGCGCTGCCGTACAATGGGCGCGATCAGCCTGATCTGCCTCGCGGGATGAGATGATGCCGCCGACGCGAAACTTCGACCCGAGCATCAACTACTATGAGATCCTCGACGTGCCCTTCACGGCGTCGAAACGGGAGATCACACGCGCGTACCGGCAACTGATGCGCGCTACGCACCCCGACAAGTTCACCGAAGACAACCAGCGGCACCGGGCCGAAGAACGAGCCAAACTGCTCAACGCCGCCTACGCCGTACTCAGCCGTACGGACACTCGCCGAGAGTATGACTTGTCGATCCGCTCCAATGCCGTCAACGACGTCCTCTTTCAGCGCTACACCGGCAATACCTCGGCTCAGCAACGACTGGCGAACTACGCCCGACGGTCGCCAAGCCCGGAGATGGCCCGCGCGCAGCGTCGCGCTCAGCGGTCGGCGCTCCGATCATTCCTCCTTTTCGTGGTCCTCTTCATCGTCGCCCTGATCGTCGTCGTCTTTGTCGCCAGCCTCGCCGCAGCTGCCATCCACGCGTCGTTTTGAGCCGATCGGCGAAGCATGTGATGGGCGATGCATGCGTTCGCCCCTGCGCTGGCGAAACGCCGTAGGGACGATCGCACGCGTCGCCCGGCTCTCGCGGGATACCGGATCGGTTGCTATGATGGAATTGCGGTGGAGATGAACCGGTTGCCTGGTGAGAGACCTGGTCGCGGAGCGAGTGGGTCGACTGGTGGCAAGCGGGAACCGGAGAGGAAGTGGCGTGGTGGCGGAGGAGCAGCGGTCGATTCCCAGGGAGGTGGACGCGGTTGTCGTCGGTGCTGGGCTGGTCGGCTGTTCGATCGCCTACCAGCTGGCGAAGCGCGGCAAGCGCGTGGCGGTCTTCGATCTGCGCGGTATCTGCTCGGGCGCGTCGGGGCGCAACGGCGGCATGACCGGCGCCGGTTCATCAATGCTTACCGAAACGGGTAAGGCGGTCTATGCGCTGACCACTGAGAATCTGCGCATGTTGCGTGATGAGCTGCCGCGTGAGCTTGAAGACGATTTCATGCTGCGCCTCCCCGGCACGTTCGATATCGCCACCAACGAAGAGCAACTCGAACACCTCGAGTCGACGACGAAGGCGCAGCGCGAGCTGGGTGGCGAGGTCGAGATGCTCGATCTGAAGGCGCTCAAGTCGATGGTTCCAATCGTGTCGGATAAGGTGCTTGGCGCAAAGTTTGCACGAGGTGGTGGGCATCTCTGGCCGTTCAATCTCGTCCATGCGCTCGCCAATGGTGCGCGTCGCTTCGGCGCTGAGTTCCATCTCTGGACACCGGTCAGCAAGATCTGTGAGGCGAACGGCATCGTGACCGGCGTTGAGACGTCACGCGGCATGGTGCTGGCTGAGACGGTTGTCGTAGCGGCCAATTCGTGGACACCGACGCTGCTCGACGACCTGCCGCCCGGCGCGCTCGTTCCGGCACGCGGCCAGATTCTGGTGACCGAGCCGGTTGGAGACGTCATTCGTCATCCGTTCGGCACGAATTTCGATAAAGAATACGGACGGCAGACAGCGACCGGCCAGATCCTCTGCGGCGGTTACCGTCGACTCGATATCAACGAGGGGCTCGGCTCGTATGCGGAACGGGTTAGTCCACTGGTGCTCAAGGGCATCGGCGAGTGCATCGCGACGCTCTTTCCGCCACTCGGCTCGCTCAAGGTCGTGCGCTGCTGGGCGGGCATCATGGGTTTTACGGCGGATGGCCTGCCGCTGATCGGAACTTACGGTGCGGCGAAAGGGCTCTATGTCGCGGCCGGGTTCAATGGCGGCGGCTTCTCCTGGGGTGCGGCGACCGGCAAAGCGCTGGCGCAGTTGATCCTGCACGGCCGAGCCGCCTTCGATCTGGAACCGTTCGATCCAAATCGCTTCGCCGGTGGCACCGTTTCGTGGGACAACCCGTTTACCGCCGGTGAGCAGAACAATCCACGCAAGCAGGCGGCGCACAGCGGCAACGAATAGCCACGACGATTGAGAGGACACCATGACAACCCTGGTCGCGGCGACGGGCAACGATGTCGTGCGGTTAACGGAGCGAAGTGGGAAATGGTCGGTTGAGCAGTTGCTGGCCGATGTTGGTGTGCAGTGCGTGGCGGTTGACCCACACAATGCACAACGGCTCTACGCCGGCACGTTCGATCGCGGACTCTTCCGCAGCGCCGATGGTGGAAAAACGTGGACGCAAGCAGGCGACGGTATTCCGCATGGGCGCGTGCTGTCGGTGGCAGTGAGTCCATCGGATCGAACGGACAGCAGCGGCGCGGTCTTCGCCGGTACGGAGCCAAGCTCGCTCTATCGGAGTCGCGATGCTGGCGAAACGTGGGAAGACATGCCGAAGCTGCGCGAGATTCCGAGTGCCCCCACCTGGTCGTTCCCGCCTCGTCCATGGACCTCGCATGTCCGCTGGATCGCCCCGCATTGGAACAATCCGAATCTGATCTACGCCGGGATCGAGCTGGGTGGCGTGATGCGCAGCACTGATGGCGGTCAGACCTGGGAGGATCGCAAGTCAGGTTCCTACCACGATTCGCACGCCGTATTGACGCACCCGACGGCGCTGGAGCGTATCTACGAGGCGGCCGGAGGTGGCGTCGCGCTGAGTCACGATGCCGGTGCGAGCTGGAGTGAAGTCGACGATGGCATGGACCGGCATTACGTCTGGGGGCTGGCGGTCGATCCGGCTGATCCTGATCTCTGGTACGTCTCGGCGACCCATTCGGCGCGCTACGCCCACGGCGATCGCGAGAGCGCTGAAGCGTACATCTACCGACGGCGCGGCTCCGACCCGTGGCAAGCGTTGAGCGGTGGTCTACCTGATCCGTTGCCGGTGATGCCGTACGCCTTGCTCGTGCCGCGTGATCGCCCGAACGAACTCTATGCCGGCTTCCGCGATGGGCAGATCTGGCACTCCGGCGATCAGGGCGAGGGCTGGCGACGCTTGGATGTCGAGCTCGGTGGCCTGCTGGCGCTGGTCGCGCTGCCGGAGTAACTGACTCCGGTTCGCTGCCTCCAAGCTGGTTTCGGTACCAAGGTCCGAATCGATTTCGAGCCGAATCGCTCGCTATCAGGACTTATCGCTCAGGGGCAATTCGGCGCGGTTCGCTATGCTAACTCCGGGAAACTCTCGGACGGAGGGCGGGTCGTGTTCCGGAACACGTATTCATCCGGCGGGTCGCACGCCGAGCATGGTGCGGGCAGGTGAGCGAGGAAGCCGAAATGCTTGCGGCATCACAACAGAGCCGATCGTTGGCGCGCGCTGCTGCGGAACTTCAGCCGCACGTCGATCAGATTTGCGTTGATGCCATGGAGATGCAGCGCGAGAGTCCCGATCGCGACACCGTCGAGTCGATTCTCCAGACGCTGCACGTCGTGCGCGATACGGCGGTCGCGGCCGGCGCACATCCGATCGTCGAAGCGGCCGCGCTGGTCGAGCAAGCGGTCACGCTGGCGCTGACCGAAACATCGGCTCCGGCGCCATATCTCGGTCATTTCATTACCGCCGAAGCTGCCGATCTGGCGCGGGTCGTTCATGCCATTGCCTCCGATGAAGACCCTGCTCCGATCCTCCTGCATGCGCGGGCTACGCTCAGTTCGATGCCACGGCGAGGAACCGACTACCTCGTGGAAGTCGATCTCAACAACGCCGTCGAAGTTGCCCGTATCTTCGAAGCGATGGGCGATAGCGAGCCGAGCGACCTGCCGGTCTGCGACGACGTCGCGCAACTGCCATTTGTCGAGCCGCAGGGCGCCACGCAGCAGCTCGGGCGCGAGCGTGAATTGCGCCAGCTCCTCGCCTCATACGTCGCACAGGCCGAAAGCCTGTCCGCCGATCCCGACCGGCGTGAGACGATCGATGCGCTCTTGAACGGCGTCAAAGCGTTGCGCGCTTCGGCCTCGGCCGCCGGTGTGCGCTCGGTCGAGCGCTTGGCGGCGCGCCTGGCACCGCTCTTCCAGGCCGTCCGTGTGTTGGGCGGACCGATCGAGGCGGAGATCGTCGAGGTCACGGTGGCTGGAGGACATGCGATCGCCGCCGTGATTGATAGCAGCGATCCGGCGGCCGCGGCGACCGAGCGCATCGATCAACTGACTGACGAGGTCGGGCGGCTCCTGCGCCGCTACAACGTGCCGGCGAGTCGGTTCCAGACCGGCATGCTTGGGACCGGCCGAATCGGTGGCCCGGCTCCCGACAGTGTCACGCGGCCGGCGAACGTTTACGAGGCGCTGCAAGTCCTGGAGCGGGCGCACGGTGGTGGCGAAGGGCAGGTGCAGAGCGGGCCGGGACGAACACGTGGCGACCCGGATCGTTTTGTGCGCGATGTGGCCGAGATTTCCGAGCGCTTCCCCGACGTGATCGAGGGGCTGGAGGCCGATCGTGCGTCGGTGAGTGGGCAGGCCGCGCTCTGGGATCTGCTCATTAAGCTGAAGGAGACGTCGGCACTGGCCGGTGCCTCAGTCTTCCTCGATCAATGCTGGCGCCTGGAATCGGCATTGAACAAGCTCAATGGTGCGACGCTGACTGGTGACGTCCTCGCCGGTGTGCATCGGTTGAGCGCCGATCTGCACTGGCTCGTCTCGCAGCTGCAACCGGAGTCGTTCCGACCGGTCATTGGCACTGAACTGCCGGCCAAAACGCGCGTCGATGCGGGCGCTTTCGAGCAGGTGACCCGATTGTCCGACGAACTCGTGGTGCGAGCAGGTGGCGGTCCGCAGCGTTCGCGCCGCTTTGGCCAGACGGTGCAGGACATTGCCATTGCCGGTGACCGGTTAAGTGGCCTGCTCGACCGCCTGCGCACCGGCGACAACGTGCTCGCGGTGACGCGTGAACTGGCGGAGATCGTGTCCGACCTCAGTATTTCAGCGGCCGACCTTGACCATATCCGCCTTGAGACGGACGCCGCCGATGAACGTCTTGGACAGGTCGTCAGCCGGCTGGCCGAGTGGAAGCGCAGCCTGCACCTGACGCCCGTTTCGACCTTTGGGCTGAACGCTGAGCGGGCTGTGCGCGGATTGACGCAGCGCCAGGGCAAAGAGGCTGCCTTCGTGCTCGAGGGTGGTGACGAACTGGTTGACGCCGCCTTCGTCGAGCCCCTGAACACCGCCTTGCTGCATCTGATCCGGAACGCCATCGATCATGGTATCGAAACGACGTCGCTGCGGCGAGCGGCCGGCAAGCCAGCACGCGGCATGCTGCGCCTTAGTGCGCGACGCGACGGCGCCTGCGTCGTGCTTGACTTGAGCGACGATGGCGTGGGCATCGACGAGCAACGCGTGCTCGATCGGGCGCGCGAGAGCGGCTATCCACTGCCCGATGAGGGCTTCACGCGCGAGCGAGCGTTGCAACTCCTCTTCCTGCCAGGCTTCAGCTTGCGCCCGGCGTCAGGCGGTCCCCCCGTCAAGGGACACGGGCTCGATGTCGTTGGACAGCTCGTAGCTGGCATGAAGGGAACCGTTTCGCTCGATTCTGAACTCGGGCGGGGCACGACCGTGACGATCCGGCTACCGCTGTCTCTGCCGACGACCAATTCCGCGGTCGTGACGGTGGCGGGTGAGCATTTCGCGCTCCCCTTCGTCAACGTGCAGGTTGTACCGGCATCCGTGGTTCACGGCATTCAACAGAAGGGAACGACCTTCCTGGCCGATCTCGGTCAAGTGCGCGTGCCGATCGTCGATCTCGGCTCGCTGCTTGGGCTACGCGCCGGACACCACGTGCGCGACGACGGCGGCACGATTCTTCGTGTCCAACAACCGGGCGCGCACTGGCTGGTGAAGGTCGATGATGTGCTTGGCCTGCAGGACATCGAGCTTGGTGAAGTGGTGAATCCGAGCGGCCAGTTCTCAGGTGTGGTCGGCACAGCGACGCTTGTTTCGGGCGAACCGGCGCTCGTGCTTGACCTCGACCAGCTGCTCGACGCGCGCCGCACCTCTCGACGACGTCGGGGCCGCTATACTGCCACGTTGACGTCCGTGCCGTTCGCGCTGGTGGCTGATATGTCGGTCACCTCGCGGCGCGGTCTGACGCAGGTGCTCGATCAGGCGGGCTGGCGTGCGGTCGAAGCGCGCGATGGCCTCGACGCCTGGGATCTGCTCGAGTCGATCCTGCCCGATTTGCTGGTGATCGACCTCGATTTGCCCCTGCTCGACCCCTTCCAGGTTATTCGCGCGGCCAAATCGGGCGACGCGATTCCCGTTATCGCGCTCGTCACCAACATCAACGCTGATATCCGGGCGAAGGCGCTCAGCGCCGGCGTTGATGTGGTGCTGCTCAAACCCGTCAACTACGACGACCTCATCACGAGCCTGGAAGCGCTCGGTCGTCAACGTGGCGACACTGGGCCGTCCGAACGCACCCTTTCCTGAACCCGAAGCGCAAACCGTTCGTTATCGTCAGTGGATCGCGCCGGACGCGACGCTGGTAGAATACCTGCTTGTGCCGCGAGATCCGCAGGTTGAAGTCGTCATATAGCGGGAGAAATCATTGACTTTGCATAAGCGAACAGCGCGGATGGTCGGAATCGCACTGGGTATGGCGCTCATCCTTGCCCTGGCGGCCGCGTGTAGCCTGTCCGGTGACAAGAACTCCACGGCGACCGTCGTCGCCTCGCCAACGTCATCGGCGACGCCGATCCCGTTGAAGCTTGGCACACCAATTCCGGTTGGCACGGCGCCGTCACCCGGCACGGTGGATCCCTCGCAGTTCGTGATGATCCAGGAGTGGCAGCAGTATCAAGTGCCTCAATATCCCGGCGCGACCGTTGGTCAGTTGACGCAACTTGGCGCCACGACGGTGAAGAACGGTGGCAGCCTGGTGCTGACGACGTCCGATTCGGTGGAGAAGGTCATCTCCTACTATCGAGCCGCGATGCCGTTCCTCGGCTGGAAAGAGATCAACTCGAACGCGCGGCAGGCGACGTTCACCTCGAAAGACGCTTCAATTAGCATTTCCGCCACCAGTGCCAACGGTAATACGGCGATATTGCTGATTCTGGGCGACGTGTAACCGCCCTCACCCCTGCCCCTCTCCCGCGCCGAGCGGGAGAGGGGAGACGATTTGATGACGCAACCAGTTCAAAACGTCCAGTACGGCTGCAGCGACTCGATCGTTCGTTGAATCGCAGCCGCTTGATCGCCCGAAACCTCAATCGAGGCGGGCCAGCGGCTGTACCGGTTCGGATCGACCGGCTCCTCGATGCCGGTGCGTGTGCCGGTGAGCTGTTCGAAGATGGCGAGCGTGCAGTACGGCGCGTACGTCTCGCTGTAGCCGCCTTCCTGCGCCAGTACGAGCCGCCCACCCGCCGTGCGTTGCGCGATTCCCTGCATAATCGCCGTCAGTTCGCGGTAGTGTTCGGTCGCGAGCACCATTCGTCCGAGCGGATCGCTGGCGCTGGCATCCTGCCCCGCTGAGACGAAGACCAGCTCCGGCTTGAACTGTGCTGCCAGCGGCTCGACGATGCGCTGGAAGGCAGATTTATAGGCCGCGCCACCGGAACCAGCGGGGAGCGCGATATTCGCCGTGAAACCTGCTCCGGCGCCAATGCCGATTTCATCGGCGCTGCCCGATTCGACCGGGAAGAGCCGATCCTGCTGCAAGGAGACGAAGAGGACGTTTGGATCGTCGTAGAAGGCAGCCTGGGTGCCGTTGCCATGATGCACGTCCCAATCGACGATCATGACGCGTTCGATGCCGTGACGCTGCCGCGCATGATGCACTGCGATGGCGACGTTGCCAAAGATGCAGAAGCCGCGCCCCTTGCTCGGCTCGGCGTGATGTCCCGGTGGCCGCACCAGTGCGAAGCATTGCGCTACCCGGCCATCCATTACGGCATCGACCGCCGCCATGACGCCACCGGTTGCCAGCATCGCGATGTCGTAGGAGTCGGCACCAACCGGCGCACCATAGCCGGCATCGCCGCCGCCTGCCTCGCTGATGCTCTTGATCATGTCGACATAGCTCGCCGGATGGAACGGCGCCAGATCTTCCGGTGACGCGGCGTAGCCTTCGATCCGTGTCAGCTCGCGCGTTAGCCCGGTGTAGTCGAGCAGCTTCTTGGTCCGCTCGACCAGGCGCGGATTCGACGGATGATCGACCGGCTCTACGAATGGTAGCGGTTTCCCCGAAGGCAGCCGAAACGGATTCGTGTTGTGCTGCAAATAGCGATCGTCAAAAACAAGTCCTGTCGCCATAGCTCTCTCCTTGTTAATCGTCCGGAACCGCACGTCCTGTCATTCTGGGCCGTAGCGAAGAATCTCCTCTGCGTCTCCCGAACACTACGCTCCGGGGAACGCAAGAGAGATCCTTCATTGCGATTCAGGATGACAATGGATGCGCCTCTGCGAAAGATTTACTTCGTCAATCCTCGCGCACTAGCGGCAGCGTCGAACAGTGGATGCCGCCGCCGTTCTTGTGGATCTCATCGTATGGGATCTCGACCGTGACCACATCTGCCATGTTGAGCCGTTCGACCGTTCGCGGGCAATCGGTGG
>Ga0207707_10006562_pt1 | contig 10152 bp, 6 predicted proteins | sample KBSC83BmetaG_FD_184336 | JGI IMG/M metagenome (GOLD analysis project Ga0207707, IMG submission 184336) | Corn rhizosphere microbial communities from Kellogg Biological Station, Michigan, USA - KBS C8-3B metaG (SPAdes) (version 2) | ecosystem: Host-associated > Plants > Roots > Rhizosphere ... | reverse complement strand
GAGCAGGCCCGCACCCTGTATGAGCAGGCTATTGCACTCGACCCCGGTTACGCCGACGCGCACGCCTTGCTGGCGGGCGCATGGCTCGACCTGACCCAATACTCCACGCTGACGCTGAAAGATGCGTTGCCCAAGGCGCGCGCCGAGGCCAACCAGGCGCTGGCGCTGGACCCGCGCAACGTGACAGCGCTGCTCGTGCTCGCCAGCGACGATGGCGCGGAACACAAAATCGCGCAGGCCAAGGCCAAATTTGAACGCGCGCTGGCGCTCGATCCCAGCAATGTCAGCGCACATGTGGATTACGGCAATGCATTGCCGACCAGGCAAGCGCTGGCGCAGTATCTGGAAGCGGTGCAGCTCGATCCCAAGGCCGCCACCGGGCAGTTCAACCTCGCAATCACGTATCTGGACCTCGGGGAGTACGCGCAGGCGCTGCCACCATTGCAGGCCTTGATGAAACTGACGCCGCACAACGCCGACAGTGCGTTCGTGCTGGCGCTGACCTATTCGTTGCTGCACCGCCCCGAGGACGCGGTGAAGGCTTTCGACTTGATCCAACCCGGTACGCCGCTGGCCAAGGCGCTGGTCGCGGCGGGCCGGCTGACCTACCAATCCGTGTTGGACTCGAAACTGCACGCGCAGGCGCTGGCCGCGGTGGATGCGCTGCGCAAGCGCTCCGACCTCGATCCGAATTCCATGGGCGCCGTGATGCAGCTTGACCTCGCGCTGGGCCAAAACGACACCGCGCTGGACCAGCTGCCGAAGTTCTGCGCAACGATCCCGGTCGCCTGCACCGACCTCAGCATCAATCCGGCGTGGCTGCCGCTGCGCGGCCAGCCCGCGTTCCAGGCGCTGGTGAAGAAGTACGGCACCGTGTCCCAGCCGCCGGCGTCCGCCGCATCCTCACCATCCTCGTCCTGACGCTTTTCCCATCCTTCCACCGACAGCCACGCGCCAAGCGCACAGCATTGGGTGAGGTGTGGCTATACGCCCGTGTGAATGGCGGCTATCGGGCGAACTGAGGCCTGCGCGCGACTGGCCGGTTGTGGCCGACCAGAGACCGACGCTATCGACCCATTGACGCCGGTGGCGGCAGTCCGTATTCGGGATACCTGACTGCTGCCGGATGGGCGACACGATTCGGCACGCTATGAGGCCGGAACGCAGGTCCCAACTCCCTCGCGAGGCCTCTCTACCTGCGTAGTGCCGTGGGATTGCGTACACTCGCAGAAGTAGAGGCCGGCCTGTCGCCGGCGGGGGGCCCTCGCACCGTGCCTGATCGACGATCTGTGCTTGCGGAACTGAAGCACCGCAATGTGTTGCGTGCGGCGGTGTTGTACATCGGTGCGATGTGGGCGCTGGCGCAGGGCATCGCGCAGCTCAGCGGTCCGTTCGGGTTGCCGGACGCGGTGACCCGCTGGTTCGTGATCGCCTGCGTGATCGGCTTTCCGTTCTGGATCACGTTTGCGTGGTTCTACGAGTTCACGCCGCAGGGCTTCAGGCGCGAAAACCAAGTCACTGTAGATGCGCCACAACGGCATACCAACGCGCGCAAGCTGGATTTCGCGATCATCGGCGTGCTCGTTGTCGCGGTGGTGCTGTTGGCATCGGGGTATTTCGTACGTCGCGATGCGCCTGCAAACGCCGCCGTGCTTATTTCCATTCCCGCCAAATCCATCGCGGTGCTGCCGTTTCAGAACCTGTCCAACGACAAGGACAACGAATACTTCGTGGCCGGCATGCAGGACTTGATCCTGACCAAGCTGGCCGACATTGGCGGACTGAAGGTCATCGCGCGCACGTCCACCGCGAAGTACGCGAGTCACCCCGGAGACCTAAAAATAATCGGCGAGCAACTGGGCGTCGCGACCATCCTGGAAGGCAGCGTGCAGAAGGCAGGCGACCAAGTACTGATCAACGTGCAGTTGATCGACACCGGGACCAATGGCCACATCCGGGCTGAGGCCTACACCCGCACCCTCACCAACGTGTTCGGCGTCGAGGGAGACGTGGCTGAGAAGGTCGCGACAGCCCTGAAGGCCAAACTCTCGCCTGCCGAAAGCGCGCGCCTCGCCAGTGACATGAGCACTAATTGGGAGGCCAACAATCTGTTCCTGCGGGCCGAGCAACAAGCCAATCTGGGCAACGTCAATTACGATACCGCGAGCATGAAAGCCGCGATCCCGCTGTATCAGCAGGCCATCCACCACACGCCGAATTTCTCATTGGCGTATGCGCGATTGTCCTACGTGCAAAGCGAACTGGCGTGGTTCGGCGGTGGCGGTCTGGATGTTCCACAACTCATCATCGATGCGCGCTACAACGCCGGGCAGGCCCTGCAGTTGGCACCGAACCTTCCCGCCGCACAGCTCGCCGTCGGCTACAGCGACTACTGGGGGCGTGGCGCCTACGCTGGTGCGTTGAAAGCTTTCGCGACGGCGCTGGCGCTGCGGCCCAACGACGCCGACACGCTGGCGGCGCAGGGCTTCGTGCAGCGTCGGCAGGGTAGCTTCGGTGCCGCGATCGCTTCGTTGCAACAAGCCACTACACTGGATCCGCGGAACTCTTCGCTGGCTTTCGAGCTGGCTGCACGTACATGATTGCAGGCCGCTACCCGGACGCCGAGCGCTCCTTGCAGCGCGCTTTGGCGCTGGATTCGCACAACCACAACGCGAAATGGCAACTTTCCAATTCCATCCTGTGTGCCACGGGAGACATCCGGGGTGCGCTGGCAGCGGCGGACGGCGATGCTCCGGTTTTGAAACTGCAACGCGTAACCCTGCTGACCTATGAGCGAAAGTACGCGGAGGCGCTGGCGCTGCTGGATTCAGTGCCCGACACGGCTGACAACTTTGGCTCTGGATCCGGCGCCGGCCCCAAGGCGATAGCGCAAGCCGAGCTGTACCGGCGGATGGGCGACATTGGCCATGCGAGGCCGTTGTACGCACAGGCGCTGCCGCAAATTCGTGCACAATTGGCGCAGTTGCGCGGCGTCAACCAGGCGTTGCAGTGGAATTACCTCGCCGCTGCCGAATTGGGGCTCGGCAACACCGCGCAGGGTTTGGATGCGCTGGCCAAGTCCAAGGCCGTCATCAAGGACAGCCATGACAACGTGTACGGCCCCATAGCGACGGAAATGATCGCGGCGCTATACGCCGAAGCGCGGCGTTCCGACCTTGCGGTTCCACTGCTGGCGCAGGCCCTCGCAACCCCGGGCATCGGCGCCTATTACGCCCCCGTGCTGCTGTGGCTGGACCCGGCGTGGGACCCGATCCGCCACGGTTCGAGCTTCCAAGCGCTGCCGCGAAAGTACGCCAAGTACAAACCCGCTGTAATGCCCGTCGCGGAGACATCCATTTCAACCGCACCGGCGCCCGCCTTGGCAGCCCCCTGACCGGCCCCCAATTCCGTTCGTAGCGACGTTAGGCTTTCAAGAGTCGAAAGCGCCCGAGTAGCTGCTATACGGCAGCACAATGTGGTTTGCCACAGTCCACCATTGGCCGAACTGCGCCCGTATCTCGTGGCGATGGCATCAGCGAAGCTGGAACTGTCACTGACGACCCTAAGACCCTCACCACCGATACCAAGGAGCCCAAAACCCGGAACCTGAGCTAAGCTGCAACCCCAAACCGGTAGCTCACTTTAAGTGAAAACCCCGCGTTAGAATTGGGGGGCAATCAACAGCCCCCACACCAAGATCCCGCATCACCAATTGCGCAGTAGCGCGATCAAGCCGATCTCTCCGGCCTGCGCACCTCGCATTCAAATCTGGCGACTTCAATGGCTGGCCAGCCGTGCACGGCAGCCGCCCTGTGCAACTTTTTGTTACTTGCGACGCGATTCGTGAACCGCATCGTGACATTGGCCGCCGGCCTGGGGTATACACAGCCGATGCGCGAATGGCGGGGGCACAATCAAAAGAAGCCCATCGCACAGGGGAGCAAATGACCATCCAGGACAATGCGCGCGGCAACGGCAGCGAATTTTACGAGATGCTGTTCGTCGCCAATCCACTGCCCATGTGGGTTTTCGAGATCGCGAGTGGCCGGTTCCTGGCCGTGAACGCACAAGCATGCCGACATTACGGCTACAGCGAGGAAGAATTCCTCGCCATGACCATTGCCGACATACGCCACCCGGACGAGCAGGCGCACCTCGCCGAGGTGCGTTCCACCGGTCCGGCTGGTCACCGCGAGTTCGGCTCTTGGCGGCACCTGAAGAAGGACGGCACGGTGATCCACGTCGAGGTCTCCTCCGACGACATCGTGTTGCAGGGTGTAGCCGCGCGTCTCGTGCTCGCCAAGGACGTGACCGAGCGGGTCCACGTCGAAGCGGCGCTGCGCCTGAGCCTCGAACGCTTCGATTACGTGACGCGTGCCACCGAGGACGCGCTGTGGGACCGCAACTTCGTCGACAACACCATCTGGTGGAACGATGGCTTGGAGCGGCTGTTCGGCGGGACCGTGGAGCCGAGCATCGAATGGGCGCGCGAACGTATCCACCCGGACGATCGCGAGCAGGTTGTCCGCCGCATGGAGGAAGCCATCGACAGCGACGCGCAGCAGTGGACAAGCGAGTACCGGTTCCGGCGCCATGATGGTACCTATGCATTCGTGTATGAACGCGGTTTCGTGATCCGCGATGCCGGCGGACGCGCGGTACGCCTCGTCGGCGCCATCACCGACCTCTCGGATCGCAAGAGGCGCGAAGACATCCTGCGCGAACAGGCGATGCTGCTCGATCGGGCAAAGGACGTGATCATGGTACGCGGCCTCGATCGCCGCATCCGTTATTGGAACCGCGCCGCGGAAACCATCTACGGCATTCCCCGTGAACAGGCGATCGGAAAGCGGGTGGAAGACATCGTCGTCTACGATGATCCAATTGCCTTCGAGGCTGCCGACGCAGAAGTATTCAACAAAGGCGAGTGGTCCGGGCGCCTGCAGCAGACCGCGGCAGATGGTAAGACCATTACCGTCGATGGGCACTGGACGCTGCTCCGCGACGAACGCGGCAACCCGGTGGGGGTTCTGAAGATCCACACCGATGTCAGCGAGCGCGTGGACCTGGAGCGCCGCTTGGCGCAGTCACAAAAGCTGGAGGCGATCGGCCAGCTCACTGGCGGCATCGCGCATGACTTCAACAACCTCCTGACGGTCATCGTCGGTAACGCGGACGCCCTCGCGGACGAGCTTCAGCACCAGGCGGACATACTCCCGCTCGTGGAAATGATCCGCACCGCCGGTGAACGCGGTGCGGAGCTGACCAGCCACCTGCTCGCCTTCGCGCGCCGACAGGCACTGCAGCCGAAATCAATCCAGCCCAACAAGTTGATTGACGGGATGCGCAACCTGTTGCGGCGGACCCTGGGCGAAAACATCGAACTTGCGGTGCAGCATGCGCCCGGCGTCGCGACGGTGTCGGTGGACCCGGCGCAGTTTGAATCGGCCCTGCTGAACTTGTGCATCAACGCCCGCGACGCCATGCCGGGGGGCGGCCGGCTGATGATCGAAACGAGCAATGTGGTCCTGGACGAAAACTACGCCCAGCAGCGTGTGGACGTGGCGCCCGGTGACTACGTGCAGATTTCGATATCCGACAGCGGCACCGGGATGAGTGCCGCGGATGTGGCGCGTGCGTTCGAACCGTTTTTTACAACCAAGGCGCGCGGAAAGGGAACAGGCCTAGGCCTGAGCATGGTGTACGGTTTCGTCAAGCAATCCGGCGGGCACGTGGCGATCTATTCGGAGCTCGGCCATGGCACCGTGGTCTCGCTCTACCTGCGCCAGGCCAGCGGCCCGAGCGAACCGTACGTGAGGGTCGAACCGGGAAACATCGCGGGCCGCGGTCAACGCATTCTGCTGGTCGAGGACGATGATCTGGTGCGCGCGCACGCAATAAAACTCTTGGAAAGTCTCGGCTATGGCGTCGTTGCCGCGAGCAATGGGCCGGAGGCGTTGGAACAGTTGCAGCAAGGCGTTGGCTGCGATCTCCTGTTCACGGACGTGATCATGCCCGGCGGCATGACCGGGCCCAAGTTGGCTGAAGCCGCGCGCGCGCTACGCCCCGGCCTGCCCGTGTTATATACATCCGGCTACACCGAGAATGCGATCGTCCACCACGGTCGCGTGGACGCAGGGGTCAATCTGCTGCACAAGCCCTACCGCAAGCAGGAACTGGCGGCGAAGCTTTTCGCGGTGCTAGGCCAGAGCCAGTCCAAGGACGGTGACAACTGATGGACATGGATTCCGACACCCCGCGAAGACTCCTGATCCTCGACGACGAGTCTGCCGTGGCGCAGACAGTGGCATTTGCCGCGGAGCGGCACGGCTTCGCGGTTCGGATGTCGGGATCAGCCGAGATTTTCTTCGAAGACGTTGCCGGCTTCGAGCCCAGTCATATCATTATTGATTTGCTGATGCCGGGCATGGACGGCGTGGAGGTGCTGCGCAATCTCGCGGCGCGAGGTTGCGGCGCCAGCATCATCATGATGAGCGGGATGGGCAGCAAAGTGCTGGAGTCAGCACAGCGGGTGGGAATCGAGCGTGGCCTTCGCATCACCGGAGTCCTGGCCAAGCCCTTCAAGGCAGCGGAACTTCGCGCACTGCTGGATGCGCACGCGCGTGTCCGAACACACCCCGAGCCACTCGCGGTGGCCGATCGCGAAGTCTTGCTGGACGACATCGGATCAGCGTTGCGCGAGGAACAGTTCGTATTGCACTATCAGCCGAAGGTCCACCTCGGCAGCGGCCGCCCCGCCGGTGTGGAGGCGCTGGTGCGTTGGCAGCACCCACAATTCGGCCTGCTGCCGCCCGACCGGTTCCTGCCGCTGATTGAACAATCCGGCAACATGGATTGGTTGAACGTCATCGTCATCAACGCGGCACTGGCCTGGTTCACTGGCGTGCGGGGTGACGACGCGCTGCAACTCGCCATCAATATCTCCGCCGGCAGCCTTACGGACGTCAGGTTCACGGACCTGCTGCATGAGCGATGCACTCGGTTCAAGGTTGACCCGGCTCGCATCATCCTGGAACTGACGGAAACCACCGCCCCGCAGCGCACCGCCGAGGTGCTCGACATCCTTACCCGGGTTCGGCTGAAGGGATTTCATCTCAGTATCGACGACTTCGGCACGGGCTATTCCTCACTCGTGCAACTGGCGCAGCTGCCGTTTTCCGAAATCAAGATAGATAGGTCGTTCGTCAGGGAGCTACACGCGTCCGACGAGGCGCGCAAGATCGTCGCGATCACCATCGCGCTCGGTAAGCAACTGCAACTCACCACCGTGGCCGAAGGGGTGGAGGACGAAGCGCAAGCGCGTGTACTGGCGGAACTACAGTGCGATCAGGCACAGGGTTATTTCTTCGCCAAACCAATGGACGCGGACAGCGCGCACGCGTGGCTCCGCGAACGCAGTTAGCTGCCAACCACCGACAACAACAAGAGGCTAAAGCCAACAGCAAAACCCAAGCACCGATGCAGTAACCTTCAACCCGCGGACTTCCCATTTATCCGTGGTACGCCGATTGGGGGCAGGTCCATGGGCGCCATTGCGGTATAGCTCGACCGCGCCGCGACCTGGGCGCGGCGTCAATGGCGTATGTACTGCCGTCTGCATGGCCAGGTGAAACGGGCGAGCCGATTCCCGCCATTCAGGAAGGTCAACCATGAGTGCGCAAAGCTCAATGGATCAACGTCGGTCCCTGAAACCGAACGGTGGGGTCAGCCCCGTGAAGTCGCCAATGACTTTTGCATCGTAGGGACCATTCAGTTGGTTGAAGCCGTTGCCTGGCATATTGATCGCGCCCTGCTGAAACACGATCTGCCCGGACGGCGTGACTTCGAGAACGCGATCGTTGAACTGGTCGCTGATCAGCGTATCGCCTTCCCTCAACCGCACGGCGCGTGTCGGCAGTGGTGTTGGATTGCTGCCGGGTGCGGTGTTGGTGACATATTGCCAGACGGCATTGTCGCCACCATCGACCTCGACGATGCGATTGTTGTTGGAATCGGTGATCAGCGTGTCGCCATTGGGCAGCCGGCTGGCGCAAGCACAGGGAAACGTGTCATGACACGCCCTCCATAGAAATCTGTGCTGAAAATGCACGGAGAAGACGATGCCGGTGCAATCCACGAATTCAGTAGGGCCGATTGCCGGCCGTCGCGGGCGTCTGGATTGGTGCGAGGCTCCGAAGACTGGAGTTGAACGGGACCTCGTTGCATTGGCGAAGGAACGGACCTTATATGCCGATCGCAGTTATCGCTGCGTGCGGGTTGCGTCAACCAGTTGTGGAAAGAATCGGCCTCGTCACCGGGAAGCACGGAATTGCCAACTGGCAACAGTTCAACGGGCGATGCTCAGTCATAGGTAATCAGCACGACTCGCACGCCCGTCTTGCGAGGCGGCAGCACCACCACGGTTCGCAATGGATCGCGTTTCCCTGGATCAGCGCTACCGCGTCGAATGATCCGACCGGGGGGCAGTGGAGCAACGCTGTGCACGTCAGCAGCGGCATGTGGACCTGCTGGTACCAAAACGGCGCCACTGAACCGGACCTCGCCGGGCGGGGCAGAAGCCGCCACGTTCTTCCTCGGCGCGGCGTCGGTACCATCGAAAGCGAACAGGGCAAGAGCGGTCAGCAGCGCGGCTTGCGCCAAGCGGGTCATGACAGAAGCCAGCGAAGCACGGCTCGCAAGCGATTCGGCGATCCAAGCCAATACCGTGTTCCGCATTCATCCCGAATGTAAACCTGCCGGCCGCTAAGTAGCGGGTCGAGCAGAAAGCCGGTCGATGCGCCCCCGTTCCGGATGATGCGCCCGCCGCCATCTATGGTCAGGCGATCCGATGCCAAGGCACGCCGTGCTTCGCTACGCCAATCCAAGGGCGGCGGAAGACCTCGGGCGAGTTCGGACCGTGCCTCATCCCGCTCCGGGATGAACTCTCGTTGCCGCGCGGTGGCCGCTTTCGTCATCTGACTCTCTCGTTCCTGTGCTTGAGCGCCAAAAATGAGCGCACAACCTTACGCATCTCGCGCCGGTGCGGGGTCAAATTGCATGCGCATGCGAAACCGTGGGATAGACAACGCAGTTGTGGCCATCCCCAAGACGCCACGGCCTGCGATTCAGCTGCGCATCATGACGACCCGATTCGCGGCCAACTTTGTGCCCAATCACGAAGTAACTTTTCTTTACGATTAATTTTGCGTCCGACACTACGGCGCGAGAGCTGGCCAAATCGCGTAGGGCGGCTGCGCGGCTTGCTGCTGCGGGAACGCGCACCGAGTACCTCGCCGCACTCAGATTTGTCGTGATCGAGCACCGGCTAGCGGCGTCCACTTGCGTCGCCCAGAGAGCAAGCGCGCAAGAGTGTTCCGGCAAGCGACACATCACCAACCACCGTCCCCTGCCGCAGCATCGATCCGCCTCACGTCGCGTACGGCGGCACTCACCGCCGCCACGGTTCCCGTCGCGGCATCGAAAACCATGCCATTGGGAGAATTGGCGTTCGGGATGCGTCCAATGACCTCAAAGGAGTCCAAGTCGAAAATCCTGATCGCGCCGGTCGTGCCGTCCGCGGCAAACTCCCGGTTCAATGGCTGGGTCATGGCGATGCCGGTTGTGCCGTCGACCTTGCGGATGCGTTCCACGGGCGCCGCCGCTGCGTGCGTTCCAGACATCGATGCCGCCGTCGCGGGCCACATAGATGCGGTGGCTGGCGCGATCGAGGAAAATGAAGTGGATGCCATCGCTCGTGGCGCGCGACACGTCTTGGGCCGCCAGGCATGAATGCCCCAGTTGCGGGATCACCTGTTGTCGCTGCTTCAAGCGGCTCGCGCATCGGCATCTTCGAGCGCTACTGACCGTCGGGGTGTTGATGTGCATCGGTGCGGGTACGCTGCTCGGCCATCTGTTCCCGGCACCTTCGCGAGACTGGGCGACGCGGAGGTAGCGCAGGTCAACCTACCGGTTGCCGTGCTGATCTGGCTGATGATCGTGCCGATGTTGCTCAAGATCGATTTCCACGCCTTGGCAGGCACGCGTCAACACTGGAAGGGCATCGGCGTCGCGCTGTTCGTCAACTGGGCCATCAAGTCTTTCTCGATGGCGTTGCTGGGCTGGATCTTCATCCGCCACGTGTTCGCGGCGTAT
>Ga0207707_10006561_pt1 | contig 10153 bp, 5 predicted proteins | sample KBSC83BmetaG_FD_184336 | JGI IMG/M metagenome (GOLD analysis project Ga0207707, IMG submission 184336) | Corn rhizosphere microbial communities from Kellogg Biological Station, Michigan, USA - KBS C8-3B metaG (SPAdes) (version 2) | ecosystem: Host-associated > Plants > Roots > Rhizosphere ... | reverse complement strand
GATCAGCGTTAGGCGGAGCGAGCACAACCTCACCATAGCTCGTGAGCTCGATCTCGCGCGCCTCGGTACCGCCGTTCGACAACGTGACTCGCCGCACCTCCGCCGAGTCGTGCGGCACGATCGCGATCTCGGTGCGCGTCTCGATGGCGTCGTCGAGGCGGGTGAAGGTGACCCGATCGGTGGCAAGCAGCGCCTGGTAGTATTCCGCCGCGGCGCACACCGGCTGATGAGCCGCCGACCACACGCGCTGGCGTCTGACGTCTTTCACGTAGCAGAATTGACCCGTGTTGTCGCTCGTGCCGTCGGCTCGCCATCGGGTAACCGCGAGATCCTCGTACCGGCTGTAACCGGCCCCGCAATGGCTCACCATGATCGTGTACGGCAAGCGGCCGAGGAGCGCGATGTGCGGTTGCGGCGTGTCCACCTCATCGACCTCGCGTACCGTCGGGCGCTCGAGATCGGGGTCCGGCAGTGCCTCCTCGGCCCGTGTCTTCTGCGGCGTCTGGATCACGACCCGTCTCGGCACGCGCTCGAAGAGCAACAACTCGACCGCGCGCACGAGCGGATCGCGATGAAAGCGCCGCTGCCACACCTCCCCGGCAAGCACGTTGGTGAAGGCCACCATCGACATCCCGATGTGATGCGCCATGTAATTCTTCACGATGGCGAACCGCTCACCGGGATTGGGCCGTGTGTAGTCGATCGCGTCGTAGAAGCCGTACTGGCCGAGCGCTCCGAGCGTCTCTTCCGAGGTCAGGTTGGATAGCCCACGGCCCGGCTCGACCAGTAGCGCGAGGGCCGACGCATAGGGCGCCACGACCAGGTCGCGGCTCAAGCCCCGCTTGAGGGCGAGATCGGGAACGCCGAAGGCGTGGTACTGATACGTGAGGTGGCGATCGCGGAGGTTGTACGCGCTCTCACTCACTCCCCAGGGCACGCCCCGCTCGGCACCGTACGCAACCTGGCGCCGGACAGCGCTTCCGTACGTCTCGCCCAGTACGGTATACGGAAACGATCGCATAACGAGTACCGGCATCAGATACTCGAACATGCTGCCGCTCCAGGAGACGAGCGCGCTCTCCCCCGCGGCGCGCGTCAGCGTGCGGCCGAGATGGAACCAGTGCTCGACTGGAACGTCATCCTTCGCAATGGCGACGAAGCTCGCCAGGCGCGCTTCCGACGCCAGTAGGTCGTAATAGGAAGCATCGAGCGTGTGCGTACTCTGCTGATAGCCAATGGAGAACAGCTTGCGGTGGCGGTCGAAGAGAAAGCGGAAGTCCATCTCCAGCGCCAGCTGATACGCCCGGTCCGCGAGCGCCGCGAGACGCGCGCCGAGGTCGTCCGTCTTGCCCCGTTCCAGGCAGGCCTGCCTAACGGCGATCAGGTGCCCGCAGAGATTGCCGCTGTCCACCGTCGAGACGTACGCCGGCTCGAGCACGCGGAGATCGCGCAGATCGTACCAGTTGTAGAAGTGGCCACGGAATCGCCGCATTCGCTCGAGGGTGCGGAAGCCCCGCTCCAGCCGCTCTGCCATCTCCTCGATGCCGATGAATCCGAGGTCGCACGCGCTCACGGTCGAAAGGAACTGCAAGCCGATGTTGGTCGGTGAGACGCGCATCGCCGTTTGCGGCGCCGGATCTTCCTGAAAATTGTCCGGTGCCAGCCAGTTGGTCTCGGCGGTAACGAACGTGTCAAAGTACTGCCAGTGGAGACGAGCGTACCGCGTGGCAACGTCGCGCTCGTCGGGGGAGAGCGTCGGCCGCTCCGGCAGCGCGGGCTTGCTGAGGTTGAACGCGATGGCCGGCGCCGCTGCCCAGAGCACGAGGAGGGGCAGCAAAACGCCGCTGATCGACAGACGTCGCGCGTGATCCGCGTCGACTGCCGCACCCAATGCGAGCGACGCGACGACGACGACGAGTGCGATCGACGGCCACATGGCGCGCCACATCGCGCCCGCACTGCCCTGATCCTCGCGTTCAGCCTGTGACGAGCTCCGCCACTCGAGCAAATGGCGCTTCGTCACCATCAGTCGCCATAGCGTGCGCAGGATCGCGTCCGCCGACACGAGCGCCTGGTGCGGCAGAAAGGTGACGGCCAGCGCGAATTGTTCGGCGCTCGTGGACGCGTCGCGCGCCACCGTGCCGTAGTAAACGCGCCACGACCGATCGAGCGGTGGCTGCAGCACGGCGAGAACGAGAGACACGATCCACGGCGCGGCGATGGCGCCGAGCGCGACGGCCGTCCACCGCAACGGGGAGCCGGCAAGCACCGTCCATCCGGCGACCAGGAGCAACAGCTGCGCGATCTCGACGAGGCTGCGGCGCAGGTTGTCGAGAATCTTCCAACGAGAAAGGAATGAAAGTCGGTTCGGTTCCGGTCCATCCGGGCCCGGAACGATCCGCGTCAGCCATCGCAGAAGCTGCCAGTCGCCGCGAATCCATCGGTGCTTGCGACGCGTGAACGTCAGATAGCCGCTCGGGTAATCGTCGTAGACGTTGATATCGGTGGCGAGCGCCGCGCGCGTGTAACTGCCTTCGATCAGGTCGTGCGAGAGCAGCGCGTTCTCCGGAAATCGCCCGTGCGTCGCCGTCTCGAATGCGGCGATGTCGTAGATCCCCTTCCCCGTGAAGCTTCCTTCACCAAAGAGGTCCTGATATACGTCCGAGACTGCCGTCGTGTAGGGGTCGACGCCCGGATGGCCCGAGTAAATCGCCGCGAATCGCGACCGATGCGCGCTCGGCAGCGAAATGCCGACGCGCGGCTGCACGATGCCAAATCCTTCCACCACGCGACCGAGCTTCGCGTCGTAACGCGCGCGATTCAGAGGATGGGAGAGCACGCCGACCAGCAGCGCCGCGGTCCCCGGCGGCAGCACCGTGTCGGAGTCGAGCGTGATCACGTAGCGAACGGATCGGATCGCGCCGGCGTCCCCGACGACGACCGAAAACGGCTCCCCGCCCCGGCCCTGCACGTATTGGTTGAACTCCGCCAATTTGCCGCGCTTCCGCTCCCAGCCCATCCACACTCCCTCCGCCGCGTTCCAGCGTCGCGGGCGGTGGAAGAGATAAAACCGATCCCTCGCTCCGTCGGTGCCTGCATACCGAGCGTTGAGGTCGTGCACGCCCGCCACCGCCGCTTCGAGAATCGCGTGGTCCTCCGCGCATGTCTCCGTCGCCGAATCGGCGAAATCGCTCAACAACGCGAAGTGGAGGTTGGCTTGACGATTCGCGAGGAAGTGCACCTCGAGCGTTACCAGCGCCTCTTCCACCATCTCGATGCTCGCGAACAGCGTCGGGACGACCACCGCCGTGCGCAGCTCTTCGGGAATCCCCGCGCCGCCGATTCCTTGCTCGCTGAGATCGAGCTTCGGGAGGGTACGCGGCGGCAGGAACGTCGTGACGAGCTGGTTCACGACGTTGATCGCAACGTCATGCAAAGGAATGAGCGCGACCAGCACCGCCGTGACCGCAGCCGCGAACGAGAACGGGGCCGCGATTCGCCACACGATCCAGAGGAGGGCTGCGGTCGCCACGAGCGTCCCACCGCCAAACACCACGTTCGGATGACGCAACACCAAGCGGTGCACGGATTCGACGACGCCTACGCGATACCCGACGGTTCGCTCCAACTCCGCAATCCCGTCATCGACGAGAAAGTAGCCGACGTGTGATCGACGAGCGTCGTTGAGCCCCTTGCTGTCGACAGCGCGCGAGAGGTCGATGGCGATGCGAGCAACCGCTCCCTCATCGCGGCCGGTTCGTTTCGCGAGGCGTTCGACGACGTGGCGATAGCGATCGCGCGTCGCGAAGGTCATCTGGCTGTAAAAGCCCGGCGGGTCTTGGCGCAGCGCGGCTTCGATCGCACTCTGTCGCTCGACGATGGGGCGCCAGTCGACGCGCGCGATGGCCCGCAGACTCGTTATGCTGTTCGCCATCGTGATCTGCGTGATCGACTGCCGCTGTGCCGACCAGGCGTCAGCTTCCTCGGCGCTCGGCCCGTCCTCGCCGATCCATTCCTCGAGCCACACCAGAGGCGGGAAATCGCCCCGTGACTGGCGAAGCCTCTGGAGGAGACGCGACACGAAGTACGGCGTCAGCGCGGGGGGCGAGGTGACGAAGCCGTTGAGTGCCGCGCCGAGCGCGCGCTTGCCGCTGTCGCTCGCCGTCTGGAAGCGCGCGGCCCACCCATCTGCCAGCTCGATTTCGTCCAGGCGCTGCAGAGTACGCAGCGTCATCCGGCGGACGCTTTCGATGAGTCCGAGGCGCAGCATCGCCGGCATCGCCCAGAGCTCCCCGATCGAGAGCGCCGTAACGCGCTGAAACGCGCTCAGGACGAGATCGACATTCTCGTCATCGACGCGCGCCTCCGTGTGCGAGATGAGCGTGATGGCGAGCTCGTAGACCCGAGGGTATCCTGCGAGCGGGCCAGCCTCCAGCTCGGGGAGCTCGTGGTAGAAGCCGCGCGGCAGACTCGCGTGGACCTCGACGATGTGCTCCCGCACGACGTGGAAGTTGTCCAGCAGCCAGTCGCCGGCCGGTCCGACGTCGACTTCTTCTGCCGCCGCGGCCGCAAGACGTGCGTGTGCCGACTGGAGAATGCGCCACGTGTCGTTGAGCCGTGCCAGCAACAGCGCGCGTCGGCGCTGTACGGCGGCAACGCGTTGCGCACGTGCCACGGCGACGATCCGCTCTCCCAGCTGCTCGGCGCCGAGGAGCTCACCGCGAAGCGGGCCCGAAACCAACTCCGCCGCCGCATCCGACGCCGGCCGCTGCCAGCGTGATCGCAGGCGGGTAAACAGTTCAGACGAAGCAGTCAACATTGTGCGCAACCTAGCGGAAGCGTGCAGAGGGCGCCGCGCTAGAGTCGCGCCGCGCACTATCCCGCGGTCCGCGCAGTAAGTAGCTTTTGTGAAGCGCAGCGGGACGTTCGCACCAGCCCCGCGACCCTTCCATGCGCCGGGCGCTTCTGGCGACGCCTCCCTCTGCCCAGGCCTGCCATGCGCTCCCGAGCACTTTCCATCCGCGTCGGTCCCCTCGTCGTCGATTGGCGCCTAACGACACAGCCTCTCGATACGTTCCAGGCTGACGCGAACGCCAGCGAGCGCGGCGACGACGACGGCATGGCCATACCGGCGTGCTCCGGCCAAGCGCGATCGACCGATCGCGCAGATGAGATGCTCGACGAGCTGGACGAACTCGCAAGGCGCGGCGGCGAACGCGACGCGGCAGCGCTCGGTCAATTCCAGCAGAACGTTGCCGACTTGCGCGGACTGCCCGGTGTCAGCGGTCCCTTCCGCGCGAAGATCGCGAGCGCCAGCGGCTGGGCCGCGCTGCTCTTCAGCAGTTGGCGTCACCTCAAGTACGACCGTCCGAACATCTCGGGGGCCGATCGCGTCCGCGCATTTATCAGAGGCGATCTCCTCGACGCACGCCGGCTGTATGGGGCCCGTTTGCCGCGAGCCTAACGAGGGCGTGGCCTGTACTCACCCGCGGCCAGATCTCGCTCTCCAAGAAGATCTTCATCTCAACTACTCGAGACCGCGATCCTCAGGAATCAGCTGACGAGCCGCGGGGACGTTCCGAGGCGTTATGCTCGCGCGAGCCACCGCGGACGTTCACACCAGCCCGTCACGCGAGAGGCCGTCGACATCATGATGCCGGCGGCGGTCGCCAAGCTCCAGCGGCTGGAGCAATCCGGCGACACTCGATGCCTACCGGCGCGCCTTTCAAGCCGTCAGCGAAATCCCTGCGCCGTTGAGTCGAGCGGCGCGTCGGCGCACGACGAGGCCAAAGCCGGCCCGCACGCATCCCGTCCTGGACGGACTTAACGCGGTCTCCGTAAGCTTGGTTCACGGTTGCGTGCTGCAGGCTGTGATCGATCCTCAGAATTTCAGCGTGGTACAGCACTTCAAGGCGGCGTCGGCGCTGCTCGACGCGCTCGGCCTGGCCGGCCGTGGCCGGTCGCGCGCTCGACAGGAGGTTTAGCATTCCTTTAATAGTGGATCGCGGAGTTGCTATTGAACGCCCGCGCGCTATATTTTGTAGAGCGATACGCGCGCTGGTCGCGCGGACATGTCCGATTACTCTGGGGCCTGCCAATGCAGGCCCCTTTTTGTTCCCTTGCCGGACGCCGGCGGGTGAACTCGGTTCGCGCCAGGCCCGTACGCTCCCGTGGTGACCTCCCGGCGCTGGGCAGGCGACCACCGCTCATCCGAGTTTGACGTAAGAACTCTCGCAACCGAGGCCATCATGTATTCGAACTCGATTCTACTCGTTCAATCGCCGACCGATTCGACGTCGCATCTTCGCACACGACTCGAGGACAAGGGGTATACCGTCGTCGAGGCGCCAGACTCCACCTCGGCAATGGCGATCGTCAACCGCTCCGAGATCGGGCTCGTTGTGACGGATTTGTACGTTCAGGTTGGACGCTCCCGGTGTCTGGCACGGGTCATCGCCAAGTCTCCGGCGCTCCGACGCACCAAGCTCCTCGCATATACCGCGCACGGGAAGAAGGAGGATCGCGACTGGGCGCGACGCATCGGTGCGGACGGGTACGTGATCACCCGCTCCGGCGAAGATCGCTTCCTCTCGGTCATCGACCATCTCATGCAGACGGCGTCGACGCCGCGTCGTTCGGCGGCGCCCCGGCCGCCCCGCGCGTCATAGCTCTGCGATCACGAGACACCACTCGAGGTGTAGCATGCCGAACGATGGGACCGTCCTGCCGCTTGCAACGGGCACGGTGCGCTGGTTCGATTCGGCCAAGGGCCATGGCTTCGTCACGCGCGACGCCGGCGGCCCGGATTGTTTTCTTCACCAATCGAGCCTCTGTATGGAGGATCTCCGCCTGATCGAAGAAGGCACTCGCCTCGTGTTCGATCTGGTGGAAGGTCTCGGTGGCCCACTCATCGTGAGCGCGCGGCGTCTCTGAACGGCGTGGGGAAGCCGGCGCCGACGCGACGAGCGCGGGCGTGGGCGCACGTCTCTTCGGCGACGTGAGCCGGTTCGAGAAGACAATACCTAACGAGGATGCGCGATGAATACGCTGACCTGGCTCGTCCTGTTGCTGCTGCTCGGCGTCGTGACGGGTAAGGTCGTCGGTGCGCTGACGGCGTTCACGCGCAGTCCAGCCATCTATGATCTGGTCGCCGGCGGCCTGGGGGCACTCGTTGGCGGTGTGCTCATGCGATCCGCCGGTCCACACAGCCTTCAGGCGCCACTCCTGACGCTCCTCACCGGTGTCGGGACCGCGTTTCTCGCGAGTTGGCTCACGCGAATCGTCACGTGGCCGCCGGAGCCGCCCCTGCGAAGACCGGATGACGCCTCACCCTTCCCCGGTCCTCAGCATCAACCGCATGACGTGATGACCACCGGTGAAGCTACGGCGATGCTGCGCACGCACCCTCACCGGCGACACGAGCTCATGACGGATGGAGAGGGCGCGAAGCTCCTGCTGAAAAAGGGCCAGTTGCTCGCATCGGGATTAGCGCCTGCTGAATCGGACGCCCCGGTGGCGTTACCGCCGCGGTCGTAGCCGTTCAGCGCTCGCTCTGGCAAGGGGACAGCCAATCGTGCAGCCACCGAACGAGAAGCCAGCGGTCGAGCACCGCGGGAACGCCGAGCTCCGTGCCGCCTTCCCTCTGCTGGTAGCGGAGTGGCAGGAGTACTGGCGGCAGCAGCCGTGGCATCATAGCTCGCCGGCTCACGAGCCGGATGCTGTCGTCGAAGTGCTTCGTGCAATCCTGGACACGGCGATGTCGGAGCACGGCGGTCGCCAGGTGCATGAGCGGCTGTTACGCGCTGCGGTGGCACACGGCCGGCAGCGCCGCGAACAGGGCGCGTCCGACGAACTCCTCCTCGGCGAATATCACGCCCTCCGCACGGCCCTCTGGCGTCATCTACTCCACTCCGCGTCTCTGTCACAGAGCCTAACGACGATCTTTCGCGTGGACGTCGTCATGACGGCCGCCTCCGGCCTGGCGTTGCGCGGCTATGTGCAGAAGAGCCTCCCCGTCGATTTTCCGTGGGAGCGCGAATTGGCCCGCGCCATGGCTGAGATCTCTGCCGGTCTGGAAGCGGCGCTCGGCTGAGTCTCTCGCTCCTGAGGGGCCGTCCGGCTGGGCTCGCATAAAGATTGCCTTCGAGTCGGGCATGATCCGTACTCTCGAGGCGAGCATCCTGACTGCGACGCTCGCCGCATGTTTTGGCGCGCCACTGAAAGGTCAGACGAGCGCCCCTCTCGACCCCGCCTTTTCGATCGGCCAACCTCCGATCTGGCGACAGCAAATCACGGCGTTGGGGACAGCGTACGGTCGCGGTGACCGGTCTGGCGCTACGCTGGGCTACGGTGTTTTCCATTCGCTCAACAAGCCGCCCATCCAGGCACTGGATCCGGTCCTCGGTCTCATCGGCGGAACCGTCGAGGGCTACGCCACGATCGGCGGCATCGAGGACGCTGGGCTGCGTGCCCTGGCAACCTCACGGCTGCTCGCTACGAGCATCGGCGCCGATTTGGACATCCGCCATCACCACGTCAACACGATCGTGAGCTGGCAGAGCGCGATCCGCCGCGGCAGTATCCTCGGCCACGGCTCCATGGTGCGTGTCGACTGGATCCCGGGACGCGGCCAGACCGTACGCGTTGGCCTCACCGCACCGCTCTTTCAGCCCCTCGCGGGCCGCACGCGGCCGCGCGACACCGACGTCACCATTCCGGATCCTCCGCAGCCGCACGTGCGGCCGCTCGGGGCAAGTGACGTCACGTCGCAGCGGCTGGTACACGATATCGAGTCAGCGTCGAACGTCATCGCCGCCTACTCCGATCTGTACACGGACGCCGCGCTTCGCGCGACGCACGTGTCGCGCTATCAGGCGGCCATGGAGCACTCGCGTGCGGCGCTCGAGACGTTGGTCGGATCGGCGCCGGCCGCGCGGCGCGCCCGCATCGCCGTGCTCGATCGCATCATCATCCCCGTCGACTCGGTGTTCGGGCGGGTGAAGGAAGTCGACCTGCCGAAACTTGCCGGCGGTGCCACCGCGGACTTCGAACGCTGGGTCAACGACTCGTCAGGCATCCCGTTAGGCGCACGGCCGAAGGCAATGTATGCATTTGCCGCGTGGCTCGAGGCTGTCACCACACCAATTCATAACCTCATCGCAGGCACGCGCGACTCCCGCCTCCTCTGGCTGCCGATGGATCTCGCGCTCACCCTCGATCAGTACGACGACCAGATCGAGGTCGACTCGCTCATTGGCCGAGTGGTGGGTCATCCGTTCACGGACAAGAACGCGCTGACCTACATGCGCAACACGGATCTTCCGCTCGAGGTTGCCCGGTCGATCCTCGCCGCTCGGCAGTACCACGTGCTCTGGACGCATGAGTTCATGGGACGGGACTGGTTCACACGCGCCATCGACAATGTCGGCTACACCGTGGTGGCGGACGCGTACTTTCCCGCGCTCACCGCTGCCGTCAGACGTTACGACAGCACCGGCGTCATGCCGATGTACATGATCCTCCACGATCAGTACTTCTACGAGATCTCGGACGGACGGCTCTGGCTCACGATTCTCGAGAATCCGCTGCATGCGTCGATGCGCATCAAGGGCGACGATGGCACGCGCGAGCGACATCTGCTCGAGCGTCGGAGCGAGCTCCTCGCCGCCATCGCGAGCTCGCGGCGTTTGCAGCAGGACGCCAAGGCAAGCGGAAACCCCGAGCGCTGGCTGCGTGAGACGATCAAAGTCCACGTGAACGTCGGCAATCAATCCGACTTCTCGTTCCGCAGCGCGCACATCATCCCGGGCATCCCGTTCATGCCGGACAACGTGATGCGCGATCACCGCAAGCTGGTGCTCTATGACGTCAACGAAGCGGATCCGTACCGCGGCGCTGTCTTCGTGATGGGCATCGGCATCGGTGAGCTGTACGCCAGCGCCAACTGGGAGGACCGCGGATTTCGGCTGAGCGGTCCTGCAACGCTTGAAGCGCGCGCGGCTCTTCGACAAGCGCTGCGCAGCAACGGCTACTCGGAGAGCGATATCCCCGCCCCGCTTCGCGCCGTCGCGAGCATGCATGCGCCGGAGCAAGCCGCGAACCTCGACGCCTTCGTCGGGCGCGCACTCCAGGTGCACAATCAGGTTGGCTTCGG
>Ga0207707_10006560_pt1 | contig 10154 bp, 12 predicted proteins | sample KBSC83BmetaG_FD_184336 | JGI IMG/M metagenome (GOLD analysis project Ga0207707, IMG submission 184336) | Corn rhizosphere microbial communities from Kellogg Biological Station, Michigan, USA - KBS C8-3B metaG (SPAdes) (version 2) | ecosystem: Host-associated > Plants > Roots > Rhizosphere ... | reverse complement strand
CGTTCCGTAGGACCCGAACATCAACAAGACATTATCGATTTCCACGAGGATGTGCGTGAGATCGGCGGCGTTGGATGCGTCTGAGAGATCATCATACGACATGAAGCGGATCTTGCGGCCGTTGATCCCGCCCCGCTCGTTGATCGTCTCGAAATAGGCGGCTTCCGCTTTCCCGATCTGGCCGAAGCTTTCCAGGGGCCCGGTATACGGCATGAAATTGCCGATGCGAATTTCGGTGTCGGTCACGCCGGGATCGCGCGACTTCTGTGTAATCGCGCCCTGGGACACCAGTGCAACGAGGATGGCCAGCAGAGATCCCAGCAGAGATCGGAGCAGAGTACTCACGGGAAAAACTCGTCCAAGAGCGGCGTCAGCCACGAGATGTCGGCCCGGACGATCCTACCGCTTGATCTAGATCAAGGGAGCGCCCCGTTGCACTTGCCGCGTGCGGCAAATCCGCTTGCCCCTGTCCCGTTCGCGTGAGCCTCATCACGTACGCCGCATTGGGCGGGCGCTAGCTTTCGGTCAACGATTCAGCCCGCTCAAAGAGGAGCACGCCAATGACTCGCCGCGAACACGAAGAACTTCAGCGAAAGCTGATGCGGGCGCGCAAGCTCGCGCTGGAGCCCGCCGACGCCCCGGCGCGCGAACGGGCGGCCCAGGCGATCGAAGATCTGGAATATCAGCTCTTCGCAGGACGGCTCACGGCCCAGGCCATCGCGGCCGGCTACTGAAGACCGCCTCACTCGATCGTGAAATCAACTCATGCCGCCCTTCGTTGGGCGGGCCCGATCAATAATTAAGTCATTCCTGAAAGGAGCGAGCCATGTCCGATGCATCGGTTCTCCGGCAGAAGGCGGAAATGTTCCAGCAGCGCGCCGACAGCGCGGCCGATCCGATCTCGAGGAATCATTATAGCGAAATGGCCGCGCATTACCGCCAACTCCTGGTCGAGCATCTTGATGTGCGCAGGGAAGAGTTTGCGGAATAGGAGCGGAGCAAAGGCCCGCCCTGCCCTTCACCGCATTACAATCCGGTATATCCGGCCTTGACGGGATCGTTGCTGCCGTCGAGCTGCCGCAGATAGGTGAGCCCGCACACGGTGAGCCGCTGCATGTCGCGCTCGCCGGCCTCGAACAGCGTGTTGAGATAATCCGTCACCTTCTCGCGCGCTTCCGCGCTGGCCGCAGCGGAATGGTTCATCAGGAGGTCATAGGTCTGCATGATGCGATCGATGGCGGCTTCCATGGAAATGTCTTCCGTGTTTGTGGGAGTCGTCGTTGGGATGGTCAGGCAACTATGGCGGTTTCCAGGGCTTCGAACCTGGCGATCGCGAGATTGGCGAGCCTGATCTTGCTCACCTCGCCGCGCTGAAACATCCTGACGATGATCTCGAGCAGGCGATCGTTGGTGGTGAAGTCATCCGGGATCGCACCGGTGCGGCGCAGATAATTCGAGGCAATGGCGTAGGCCTCGCCCACCACCCCCATGTTCATTACCCGAACACCGCGCTCGACCAGCATGGTCCTCATCCTCCGATTGCCGGGGATAAGCCTTGAGCACGGAACTGGTTCCAGTTTGGGAAATCGTTTTTGTTATCAACACAAAAAGCAGAGGCGCACCGGCCCTGAAACAGAGCCGATGCGCCAAGGGGAAGGTTCAATCGAACTAAGGGTTTGCCGGTCTTCTTGATGGCCGGCTTTGGCCCTTGAAGAACTCAGAGACGGTACAGGATCTGGTCGGTCCAGAACCGCTCGAGGCGATGCAGCGACTTGTTCAGCGTCGCGAACTCCTCGTTCGAGATGCCACCGACCTGCTCGACCGTCTTGACGTGCTTCTGGTAGAGCGCGTCGACGATCTTGCGGATCTCCTGACCCTGCGGCGTCAGGCGAATGCGGACCGAGCGGCGATCAACGCGCGAGCGCTGATGATCGAGGAAGCCGAGCTCGACCAGCTTCTTCAGATTGTAGGAGACGTTGGAGCCGAGATAGTAACCGCGCGTGCGCAGTTCGCCCGCGGTCAGCTCCTTGTCGCCGATGTTATAGAGCAGGAGCGCCTGGACCGAATTGGTGTCGGAACGGCCACGACGATCGAATTCGTCCTTGATGACATCAAGCAGGCGGCGATGTAGCCGCTCGACCAACGTCAGCGCTTCCAGATAGAGCGGCTGCACCGGCGTCTGCCCTGCAGCGCGGTCAGCGGTTTCCACCGCCGTCGCAACGGCATTCTTCATGACACTTCCCCTGTTGTCGTTTTTATCGACTTATATTCGACGAAACTTTTGTCCCGCCTGGTAGCGCCAACGTAGGGGTCCGGTTTGAAGAACCGCTTAAATAAGACAATAAAGAGAGAATGAATTTAAGACAGTGAATCGCGGATTAAGCCCATGGATAAAGGGCTTTTCGCAACTTTCCATTGACGGTGGAACCGCGATGTTCACGCTTTCGTCCGCCCCGGTGTCGCATTCCAAAACACCTCGCGCGCGGCTGGAAAGGCGGGGCTAAGAGATGTGGCGCAGCGTTTAAGGGAGCCACAACCTTAATCCGGATTCACCTAAAATTTGAAGCGAGCCGGTTTTGGGACACTCGCCCCTTTTTATCGAGGCCGGTGTTCACATCCCCTATGGCGGGCGTTCGCGTGCCGCCATCCAGGCGAGCACGAGGTAGCCCGCGAGCATCAGCGCTTCGCCGCCGACGACCACGAGACTGCCGCCGTAGATTCCCGGAAACATCAGCTCGATTACCGCCATCGACACGACGGTCGTGAGCCACACCACCGCCCCCCAGGGCGTCGCGAGCCAGAGCCCGACGGCGGCGACCAGCTCGATCACGGCGAAATAGACGGTCGCGGCCTGCCAGGCCATGGGCTGGTTCTCGAAGACATCCTCCTCGCCGCCGATGAAGCCGGTCACCTGCGCCCAGTGATAAAGGCCTTTCAGGATCGACAGCACCGCCATGACCCGCAGGAACAGCACGAGCCGCCGGGTCCAGGAGTTCTCGTCGCCATCGATCCGCTCGGACGTCATCGCGGCCGTCAGCATATTGTCGCGCATGTGGTCCCGGGCCGGATCGCGCGATGAGGTGTCAGTCATGCGTCGGGCCGACGATGGCAGGCAAATCGGTGTTCATGGCAGGACTTTTGGCCTCGTGGCAGGACAAAATCAACCTTGATGCTGGTCAAGTGACGGGACCGGACCTAAGTGCTAGAATTGGACTAAATCCAGTCCGGCGGCTCAGGCGGCTCAAAAGAGGCAATCACATGGCAATCAAATTCGGGCGTCCGATCGAAATGCGTGACGCCTCGCGGCGCGAAGCCGCGACGGCCGCCCCTGCCCTCGACCTTTCGATCCGCCCGCGCCGCAACCGCAAGGCGGAATGGTCCCGCCGCATGGTGCGCGAGAATGTGCTGACGACTGACGACCTGATCTGGCCGCTCTTCGTCACGGAAGGCCACAACAAGCGCGCCGCGGTCGCCTCGATGCCGGGCGTCGACCGCCTCTCGGTGGACCAGATCGTGCGCGAAGCCGGGCGCGCGGCCAAGCTCGACATCCCCTGCATCGCGCTCTTTCCCTACACCGATCCGTCCCTGCGCGACGAGCAAGGCTCGGAAGCCGTCAATCCCGACAACCTCGTCTGCCAGTCGGTGCGTGCGATCAAGAAGGAATTCCCCGACATCGGCATCCTCTGCGACGTCGCCCTCGATCCCTTCACCAGCCACGGCCATGACGGCTTGCTGGCAGACGGCCGGATCCTCAACGACGAGACGGTGGCGGTACTGGTGCGGCAGGCGCTGGTGCAGGCGGAAGCCGGCTGCGACATCATCGCGCCGTCGGACATGATGGACGGGCGCGTCGGCGCCATCCGCGAGGGTCTCGACCGCGCAGGCTTCCTCGACGTGCAGATCATGGCCTATGCCGCGAAATATGCCTCGGCCTTCTACGGCCCCTTCCGCGACGCGATCGGATCGGCCAAGACGCTGACCGGCGACAAGCGTACCTATCAGATGGACAGCGCCAATACCGATGAAGCGCTGCGCGAGGTCGAGCTCGATATCGCCGAGGGCGCCGACATGGTGATGGTGAAGCCCGGCATGCCCTATCTCGACGTGCTGCGCCGCGTGAAGGATACCTTCGCCATGCCGACCTTCGCCTATCAGGTGTCCGGCGAGTACGCGATGATCGCGGGCGCGGCGCAAAACGGCTGGATCGACGGCGAGCGCGCCATGATGGAAAGCCTGGTCGGCTTCAAGCGCGCCGGCGCCGACGGCGTGCTCACCTATTTCGCGCCGCAAGCGGCAGAGAAGCTGAAGGCCGGGCGCTGAGGCTCGTCACGATGCCGCCTGCGCCGTCGGGTGCGGGCCGCAGAAGGCGCGGAGCGCCTCGCGCCGCTCCTGCGATATCACCGTCAGCGGATAGATCGGCGCACGCGTGGCGCGCGCGAAGAACGGATGCGGCCAGGTCTTTCCACCGAACCGCCAGCCGATCACCTTGCCGATGGCCCGCAGGAACATCATGGGGTTGAACCGCGTGGAGCCTGGCGGCGGTTCACCGACGGCGCATTTCCCGAAGATCTCGGCCACCGGTGCGCCAAAGGAGTCATCCGGCCGCGGCGGATCGACGGATTGTGCAAAGATACCGACAAAGGGAATGGCAGGGCCCATCGTGTTGCCCACCGGCGTGTTGCAGCAGGTCGCGTACCACCGGTAGAGCCCCTTGGGCGTCAGGCGCAGTCCCACGATGCGATGCTGCCCTTTCGTGAAGCTGAGCGCGGCGGGCGCGACCTGCACGATGTCGCTGCCGCCCTTGGCATTGAGCAGGTCGGCACGGCCGAGCTGATGCAGGAACGCCTGGCAGTCGTCGCAGTAGCAGACCACGCGATTGACCGACCGGGGCGACGGGTCGGCGACGATCCCGCGTACTTCCCCGCAACGGCAACGCATTTCGATGTGTCCGACCATGCGTCAGTCTCCGTCACGCCATAGACCGACCTACCCCATTACAGGTTAGCCGCGGCACCGCTGCGATCCAAGCCGCAGATGGCCGCCGAATAGCCGGAATATTTTGGCTTGTTCCCGTTGCGGTGGCCTTGCGGTGGGGCGGCCGGTTCCCATGTCCCTGTCGCGAGGGAAAATCCCTCAGGAGGATAAGAGATGTCGTATACCGGTCCGGGCAATAGCGGCGGCTGGCGCAGCGACGGCGCGCCGGATTACCGCCATGCGTTCGACCCCTATTCGGAGCCGGACCTGTTCCGCAACGTGCTGATGCGGCGCATCATCGCCTTCATCATCGACGTGATCGTGCTGGCCGTCCCGGTGGCGCTGGCGATCCTGTTCATCGCCGTGTTCGGCCTCCTGACACTCGGCCTGGGCTGGGCGCTGTTCTGGCTGGTGTCGCCCGCCTCGGTCATCTGGGCGATCGTCTATTACGGCAGCACCCTGGGCGGGCCCCACTCGGCCACCATCGGCATGCGGGTGATGGATCTCGAGCTGCGCACCTGGTACGGGGCATCAGGCTATTTCGTGCTGGGTGCCGCGCATGCGGTGCTGTTCTGGATTTCGATCTCGGTGCTGTCGCCGCTCATCCTGTTGATCGGACTGTTCAATGCCCGCCGTCGGCTGGCGCACGACTTCGTGCTCGGAACCGTGGTTATCAACAACTCTGTTCGTTCGCCGGTGGGCCAGCCGGCACGCACGTACTAAGAACGCCACGGCGCTTCGGCTCTTTCGCGGCGCATGATCCCGCGCAACTGTTTCGCGTTTTGCCGCAAGCGAAAACCGGCTCTCACTTTTCAGGATCATGCTCGAAGTTTAGTAATTGACCGTTAGCCTCCGTGGCGCAATGCTAGCATGTCTGCTTCGCCCCGGAGGCTCACAGGAACTCCTTGACCCAGCACTCGCGTGATACCCCGCAATTCTACCTGACGGCGCCGTCGCCCTGTCCTTATCTGCCGGGCCGGCACGAGCGGAAGGTGTTCACCCATCTGGTAGGCGACAAGGCCGGCGATCTCAACGACCTGCTCACCCATGGCGGCTTCCGCCGCAGCCAGTCGATCGCCTATCGCCCGGCCTGCGATCAGTGCCGCGCCTGCGTCTCGGTGCGCGTCGTTGCCAACGAGTTTCGCCCGTCGCGCAATTTCCGCAAAGTTATGGCCCGCAACGCCGACATCATCGGCGAGCAGCGCAGCGCCGTGCCCACCTCCGAGCAATATTCGATCTTCCGGGCCTATCTCGACGCGCGCCACCGCCATGGCGGCATGGCCGACATGACCGTGCTCGACTATGCGATGATGGTCGAAGACAGCCATGTCGAGACCCGCATCATCGAGTACCGCCGCCGGGGTCCCGACTCCGGCATTACCGGCCGCGGCAACGAACTGGTGGCGGTCGCGCTGACCGACGTGCTCTCTGACGGGCTGTCGATGGTCTATTCGTTCTTCGAACCGTCGGAAGAAAGCCGTTCGCTCGGCACCTTCATGATCCTCGACCACATCACCCGCGCCCGGCGCCAGGGCTTGCCCTACGTCTATCTCGGCTACTGGATCGAAGGCTCGAAGAAGATGGACTACAAGGGCCGCTTCCTGCCGCAGCAGCGGCTCGCGCCCTCCGGCTGGCTGCGCATCGAGGCCGACGGCGACGTGACCAGCGAGCCGCAGGATTAGACGCCGTTCATCCCCAGAGCTAGCGGGGCTCGCCGTCTTTTTCGAGCCATTTTGCAGCCACGTCCTGTTGGCGATCTTTCTCTTTTTCCGCACGTGTGCGTCCGGCAAAGCCTGTCGGGCCTAGCCAGCCCATATACGCACCTACGGCCAACACGACGATCGCGATTACCCAATCCACAATACCCACGACAATCTCCGAACGTGGCGGCACAGCATTCCGTCAAGGCTATCCGCTCACAAAATCCCACACCAGCTTCGCATTGAGCGCGATGATCAGCGCAGCCGTGGCTACCGCCAGAGCGGTGAGCCAGCGGGGCGCTACATAGGGGCCCATCTTGGCGCGGCTCGCCGTGAACAGTACGAGCGGCACCACGGCAAACGGCAATTGCAGGCTGAGCACGACCTGGCTCAGGATCAACAATTGCCCGGTCGCCTTCTCGCCGAACCAGATCGTCACGATCACCGCGGGCAGGATCGCGATCAGCCGTGTCGTCATGCGCCGCAGCCACGGCGCGATGCGCCAGTTCAGGAAACCTTCCATCACGATCTGGCCCGACAGGGTCGCGGTGATGGTCGAGTTGAGCCCGCAGCAGAGCAGCGCGACCGCGAACAGCGTCGGCGCCAGGGTCGAGCCGAGCAGCGGCGACAGGAAGGCATGCGCCTGGTCGAGCTCGGCGACGTCGGTCTTGCCAGCGCGATGGAAGGTGGCGGCGGCGAGGATCAGGATCGAGGCGTTGATGACGAAGGCGAAGCACAGCGCGAGGGTGGAATCGATGGTGGCCAGCGAAATCGCCTCGCGCTTCTCTTCCGGCGTGTCGCCATAGCCGCGGGTCTGCACCAGGCCAGAATGCAGATAAAGGTTATGCGGCATCACGGTGGCGCCGAGAATGCCAAGCGCGAGATACAGCATCTCGCGGTTGGCAACGAGGTCGCGGGTCGGCGCGAGCCCGCGCAGCACGGATCCCCAGTCGGGATCGGCAAGCACGATCTGCACCGCGAAGCAGGCCGCGATCACCCCCAGCATCGTCACCACGAAAGCCTCGATCCAGCGGAAGCCGAAGGCCTGCAGCGCAAGAATGAGGAAGACGTCGGCCGCGGTGATAATGACGCCGATCTCGAGCGGGATGTGAAACAGGAGATTGAGCCCGATCGCGGTGCCGATCACCTCGGCCAGGTCGGTTGCGGTGATCGCGATCTCGGCCGACAGCCACAACGGCAGCGCGACATAGCGCGGGAAGGAATCCCGGCAGGCCTGCGCGAGATCTCTACCCGCGCCGACGCCGAGCCGCGTGCACAGCGATTGCAGGATGATCGCCATCACGTTGGACAGCAGCGCGACGGCAAGCAGCGCGTAGCCGAATTTGGAGCCGCCCGCGAGCGAGGTCGCCCAGTTGCCGGGATCCATATAGCCGACGGCGACGAGATATCCCGGCCCCAGGAAGGCGAACAGCTTGCGCCAGAACGATCCGCTCCGAGCGGTTCGCACCGAGCCGAACATGTCCGAGAGCGAGGGTTCGCCGCGCTCACCCCGCCAGCCGCGCATGCGCACCGAAGCCACAGCCGGCGCGGAATCAGGACGTAAATCGGCTGACCTGGCATCCATGGAAACACCATGGCCCAGATCGAACTCTAATGCAACTCATTCGCATATGCATGTAGCGATTGGCCCAGCTTCCGGCAACTCTAGGGTTCCCACCGCCACAGATAAGGAAAAATTAACCAAGATCGCGCCCTGATGGGGCTGCGGCGCGCGACGCCGACTCAAAGGCCGCCACGATCCGCGTGAAACGGCCAGGATTTTCGGCGCCAGCGACGCGCGACCCCTGGGCTCGATAATGCTTTCCACCGAACTCGGCCTCAGGCCTGCTTCCCAGACGCCGATCTCCTGCAAGATCTGCGACGGCGCCTCCTCGCTGTTCGGCGTGGTCGACATGCACCGCCCCTGCGAGATCGGCGGCGTGCGCCCGCCGCTCTCCGGCGTGCCCGTCTACTACCGGCGCTGCGCGGCTTGCGGCTTCCTGTTCACCGATGCCTTCGACGACTGGAACCACGACCAGTTCAAGACGCACATCTACAACGACGGCTACATCGCGTTCGATCCCGAGTATCTGAACAAGCGGCCGAGCAACAACGCCACCATCGTGTGCAGCCTCTGGGCGCCCCACAAAGCCGGCATGCGCGTGCTCGACTACGGCGGCGGCAACGACGTGTTCTGCAGCGTGCTGCGCTCCCAGGGTTTTAGGGAAGCCGTCACCTACGATCCCATGATGCCGGAATTCGCCACGCCACCAAACGGCAAGTTCGATCTGGTGACCTGCTTCGAGACGCTCGAACATCTGCCCGACCCCATCGCCGGGGTTGCCGAGATCGTCAAGCATGTGGGCGAGCCCGGCGCGGTGTTTTATTCGACCATGACGCAGCCGGACGATTTCGATCGCCAGGGCATGTCGTGGTGGTATGTCGGACCGCGCAACGGCCACATCTCGATCTTCAGCAAGCAGGCACTGGCGATGGCATGGGCCCGCCACGGCTATCGCAGCGTCTCGTTCAATCCCGGCACGCATCTGGCGTTTCGCACGCTGCCGACGAGTTGGGGATTGACGGCGCTGCAGAGCTGAGAGCGTTTCAAGCCGGCGAGTTGCTTATCGGAAATCGGGTGGGATCGAGTTCGCCTTGCTCCCATGTTGCGGACAATCACGCAACGGGAGTGTTCCGATGTCCGCCTCCGAAATTCCTCATCTGCCGGCGACCTTCAACCGCCTGGCCTGGTCCAATCTCGCCGCGCAATCGGCCGAGCAGATCGCGCTGGCCGCGGCCCCTATCGTCGCGGTGCTGATGCTCGGCGTCGCCGAGGGCGAAACCGGCCTGCTCCAGACCGCGCTCACTCTCCCCTTCATCCTGTTTGCGATTCCCGCAGGGCTTCTCACCGACCGCATCTCGCGGCGGAAACTGATGGCGGGCGCGGAAGCGCTGCGGGCTGCCGCACTCGCTGCCATCCTGGCGCTGATCGCCTTCGGCTGGCTGACGCTGCCCCTGCTCTCGCTGCTCGGCTTCATCGCGGTCTGCGGCACTGTCGCCTATAGCGTGGCCGCGCCCGCATTGGTGCCGTCGCTGGTGACGCCGTCTCTCTTGCCCGCAGCCAATGCGCGGATCGAGCTCGCCCGCACCGTCGCCTTCGCCAGCGGTCCTGCGCTCGGCGGCGTGCTGGTCGGATGGGTCGGCGCCGCGCCGGCGTTCGGCTTCGCCGCGGCACTTTCGGTTGTCGCCGTCGTGCTGCTCTCCGGAATCTACGAGCCGGCGCGCGAGCCAGCCCCGCGCCGCCACCCGCTGCAGGACATCAGGGAAGGCGCTTCTTTCGTGCTCCATCACGCGCTGCTGCGGCCGGTGTTCATCACGCAGTTCATCTTCAACACCGGCTCGTTCCTGGTGTTGGCGGTGTTCGTACCCTATGCGGTACGCCGGCTTGGCCTTACCGCGACGGGCGTCGGCACCACGCTT
>Ga0207707_10006559_pt1 | contig 10156 bp, 12 predicted proteins | sample KBSC83BmetaG_FD_184336 | JGI IMG/M metagenome (GOLD analysis project Ga0207707, IMG submission 184336) | Corn rhizosphere microbial communities from Kellogg Biological Station, Michigan, USA - KBS C8-3B metaG (SPAdes) (version 2) | ecosystem: Host-associated > Plants > Roots > Rhizosphere ... | reverse complement strand
CGGCCGCAAGTCAGATCAATCGCTTTTGCGAATCCGACTATCTTCGGAATCTTGCACACAGTTCGCACACAAAAATCGCATCAAAGGTTTTCCAGCTTCCGAATGGCCGACAATGAAGGAGTGATGGTCGCCGCGGCAACAGCTTTCGGTGCACCATGGTTGCTGGCAGGCCGGGCGATCGTATAGCATGCCGTCGCCAGATGACCCGACAATTCTTTCCGCAGTCTTACCCGACCCGTTTACGTCGCAGTTCTTTAGCCCTTTACATCGCCCTGCTGCTCCGAGCGCTTCTTGCATGCGGAAGTGCTTGGGGGCAAGTATCCCCTATTTACTTCGGGGCCGATTACTACGCCGAAGACTATTCTTCCGAACAGGTAGAAATAGATGCCGCTGCCATGCAGCGTGCCGGCTTCAACTTGGTTCGCATGCTGGACACGAACTGGGCCGCGATTGAGCCGCGCGATGGCGTGTTCGATTTTGTCTGGCTTGACCGAACGCTTGATGTTCTGGAAAAGCATGGAATCCGCGCAATCCTCGGAGTCCCATCGTATGTGCCGCCGTACTGGATGCTCAAAGCGCATCCAGAATTCCTTTTGATTGGCAGAAACGGGGAGCAGTACCGGCCGGGTGGGATGGGCGGTGTGAACCTTCTGAATCTCCAATACCGTGAGTACGTTCGTCGCCTGGACGATGCGCTGGCGCGCCACTATGGAGCTGACCACCGAGTGCTTGGCTGGCAGATCGACAACGAAATCGGCATATGGGGCGGACCGTGTTACAACCCGGAATGCGTCCGAGCCTTTCAGGATCGACTGCGTCAGAAGTTTGGCTCCATCGATAACCTGAACAGGCGTTGGGGGACGGTGTCATACGGTCACCGCTTTACTTCTTTTGACGAAGTGCCGTTGAATGCTCAGCCGGTGTATGAAGGACATCAGTCGAGCCTGGAATATGAGGCGAGGCGGTTCTTTTCCGATCTTCAGGTGCAGTCAATTGCCGAACAGGCGGAGGTGTTTCGTCGACTCGCGCCGGGGCAGTTCGTCGTCCACAATGCTACCGGGCCGAATCACACTTGCAACTACTTCGATCTCGCCAAAGTCGTGGACCAGTTGGGATACGACAACTATCCACAGATGGGCGACCACGCCTCGCCCGCATTCAACTTCGATCTTGCCCGCGGCTACAACAAAGGTCGTTCGTTCTTCGTCCTCGAGCAACTGGCCGGAGCGCAGGGGCCATACACCTACACCACGGCGGAGCCACCACCGGGGCAATTGCGTTTGTGGGCTTACCAGGCGCTCGCCCATGGGGCCAATGGTGTCCTGTTTTTCCGCTGGCGCACAGCCCGCTCGGGCAGCGAAGAATTTTGGCAGGGACTGCTTGATCCGGTAGGAGCGGACACTCGGCGGTTGCGCGAAATAGCTGGCATGGGCGCAGAGATCCACAAGATTAGCCCGCTGCTTATGGGCACGCATCCCCGAGCGCGCATGGGGCTGGTGTATTCGTGGAACGCATGGACCGCGCAGGAAGTAGGTGGCAAAGAGTCGCACTATATCGATAACCTGCGCGATTGGCATAGCAGCATGGCTGCAATTGGTAATGTAGATGTGGTTTCGCCCGACGCCGACCTGAGGAATTATGCCGTCGTGGTCGCTCCGGACCTTTATCTTGTCGATGACGCCGCGGTCGAAAACTTTAAGCGATTTGTCACGGCGGGTGGAACGTTGATCCTCGGTCCACGGACAGGAGTTAAGGACGCGGACAACCGGTTCTTTCTCGATGCACCACAACCCGGCCCATTACTGCCGTTGACCGGGTCGGCGATTGACGAGACCACGCTACTGACAGCAGAACGTCGGAGTTCAGCGGACTATACGCCTGAACCCGAGAATACGATTCATTCGGCTGCATCAGGCTGGGCGGGAACGTTTGCCAGCACGCAATGGGCTGAAATTCTTAAACCGAAGTCAGCCAGCACCGTCTTTGAATACGGCCTGGATTATTACAAAGGGCGTCCTGCTGTTACTGCTAATCGCGTCGGGAAGGGCACAGTTATTTACCTCGGCACCGTGGGAGATGCTGCATTTCGCAAGATGCTGCTGGATAAAGTTAGCAATGACGCGGGCATTCTGCGAAACTCCAGCAGCACACGAGCCCTCGAAATCGAGGAACGCACTGGCGAAGGACAGAGACTATTAGTTTTGATGAACTTCTCGGCTCACGCCGCTGTAACGAAGGTGAACGGCAGGTGGAAGGATGCGCTTTCCGAAGCCCATGCTGGTCCGGAGATTAGGGTCGAGGGATTGGACGTAAGAATCCTCTATCAAGCAGCCCAGTAGAGCAGCAAATGACACCGACGGCCAGCAGTCGGTTATGAGAACGGGTCCAGCAACGCCCGGATGACGAGCAAAATCGGAAACTGCCCAGAACGGCTGATCGGCCATAAGTCGCGCATTTTCAATAGCATGCGCCTCCATTCGCGAATCGCGAATATAGAATAAGGCATGCCTTTAAAGCCTCAAGACATCATGGTCGTTCTGAAGCTTTGTTCCTACGAGCGGAAGCGCCCGCCCATGTCAATGGTCGCAGCAGATCTCAACATGAGTCCCTCCGAGATTCATGCCGCGATCAAGCGTCTTCAGCAAGCTCGGCTATTGCATGGCCCAGAATTGCAGGAAAAGCCCAACATCTCAGCTCTCGAAGAGTTCCTTCTGCACGGGGCAAAGTATGCATTCCCCGCAGAACACGGCCAGGTGACCCGCGGAGTGCCAACGTCGTTCGCCGCTCCCCCGTTGAAGGACGAAATTGCCTCACCTGATGAGCTTCCTCCCGTGTGGCCATGGCCGGAAGGGGAAACCCGGGGCGTAGCTCTCGATCCTTTATATAGGACCGCCCCCGCAGCGGCCCTCCGCGATCCCGTGCTCTACGAGTTGCTCGCCTTGGTTGATGCCATAAGGGATGGGCGAGCACGCGAACGTAAGATCGCGGAGAAAGAGCTCATACGCCGACTGCACACGGAAAATGTCAAAACACAATCTCGAACTGCTCGTTAAGGCGGCGAGACTTCTAAAGCCACTCCTGGGCGAATTGGTCTTTGTCGGAGGGAGCACGACAGCGCTGCTCATTAACGACAGAGCGGCCGCGGAGGTCCGTCCCACCTACGATGTGGACGCAATTGCCGAGATCACCTCATATGCAGCATATGCGCATTTTTCGGAGCGACTCCGTAATTGTGGTTTCAGTGAAGATGCGAGGGACGGAGCTCCGATTTGCCGGTGGCATCAGAAAGAGACGATTTTGGATGTCATGCCGATCAATGAAAAGATTCTCGGTTTTTCGAACCGCTGGTATAAAAGCGGCAATGGATTCCGCGCTTTTTCACGAATTGGAACCAGACCTTCGGGTACGAGTTGTGAATCCAGTTTACTTCTGTGCGACCAAGTTGGAGGCATTCGCTGGGAGAGGTAAGGGTGATTATCAATCGAGTCACGACCTTGAAGATTTGATAGCAGTAGTAGATGGACGATCGGAACTAGCAAACGAAATCCTTGCGGGGCCAAAGGACGTGCGCGCTTATACCGCAACAGAAATCAGCAAGCTTCTCGAAAACCCGGCATTTCTCGATGCATTGCCCGGCTATCTACTCCCCGATCAAGCGAGCCAGGCTCGCGTCTCCATATTGCTGAAGAGATTGAAAACGATAGCGGCTATTCAACCGGGACCGCGCTTCTGAGGTTTCAGCACAGGTTGGTACTCTCGACTGCCCCCGTCCCAACTATTAAAGCCCTGATCGTGTCTTTTTCCATGCCGACCCATCCCACGCAGTCTTCCGTTCCGACCATTCGAGCAAGCAGAATGTACCTGACCGCAAACGGTGTGGTTTTACTCCCAATAACCCCGGAAAACATGTCGAATTTGCAACTTTCAGATGCTTGCTTCGGATGTTCGGCCGTCAGTCATTCGACTCTGGTTGATCCCTTTTCCCCGTTACACCACCAGTGTGTTGCTTGGATATTCTCCGGATGATCATCTCTCCACGCTCCGCCCATCCCCTTCGGATTTCTGTGGTCCGGAACAATGTCGTTGTAATCGGTGAATTCCTCATGGCAGATGGCGCATATTCCACCCTGTTGCCGGATCTTCCGGTTGAGCAATTTGCGGAGCTCGGCTGGCGACCGCAATTCCCGGAATCCCCGCGGATGGTGAGGATCTGCAATCCTCTGAACTCCGAGTCGTACCAGCCTGGGCTTCGGCAAGAACTCGCGGCCACAGCAGGAGAGCGATTTGTGGATTGGGCAAATTTCATTGGTGCGGAGTCTCATGGTATTCCTCTGATTTGCGTGTGAAACGGAGAAACGTGGAAGTAATTCCGGACGGAGCAGACTCGAACCCCAGATGGCCTGCTACAATTCCGGCCGAGGAGAATCCATGTCGAACTTGGCGAACGTGGTCCAGCAGCTAAGAAAGGAACGGGATCAAGCGCAGAAAAGGATTGAGCAGTTGGACGAAGCCCTCAGAGCGTTAACTGGCCTCAATGGAGTCCGGAGAACCACGCGCACGCGCGGGGGTGTTCAAACGTCTGCCGGAAAACGGGGAGCTATGTCTGCTGAGGCACGAAGCAGGATCGCTGCAGCGCAGCGCGCCCGGTGGGCGAAGTGGAAACGAGCTCAGCGGGGTAAATGAGCGAAATCCAACCACCTTTTCCACATTTCCATTCACAGATATTTTGTTTCACAGCGAGTTTTGCGTTGACAGCGTGCTCACGACTATTTAGCTTAGTCGGCGTCGACGGCTGAAAGGATTGGCGAAATAAAACTTGCCACTCCGAAGTAGGCTGAGTGATCTGCCTCGCAGGGCGACCTGCAGGGCAACCAGACCCGAAAAAACCGGCTGACTCTGCGAGGAGAAGCTGGGGTTTGGAACCGTGAAAGCGGTGATCGCATCAAGGGCTGCGACGGTACGTGTATCCACGCTGTGGGCTCTCTCGCAAAGAGCAGATGGCTGGAACATAACCAATGTCGCAGCCTTTCCCATTTACCTGCCCACTCAATGTCGAAAATTCAGTTGAAGCGTTTGCAAGTTCTCTTTGTGTGCTCAGATCGCCTGACCCGATCGGATTTCAATAGCAATTGTGAATAAGCTGGTGCCGCTGAGTTCAAGATGCCAACGCAGCGCCATGTTGCCGCTTTGCACCATCCTATGGGCACGACTTGTTTGTAAAATTGGAGCACGGCAAGTCGATGAGAGGATGTTCTGCGGTGAAAGATCAGGCCAAGGATGCGAACGATGCCGACGCACGGCTCGATCAATTCATTATTCGCGCACTGAACAAGATTAAGAAACCCAGCACAGCAGAAGAAATCACCGAACTGCTCAATCGGGAGCTCGGACCAGGAGACCGTCCGTTTGACGCCAAGGAAGTGGAAAGCAGGCTTCGGAACCACCACCGCAAGGCTGTTCCACTGTATTGGCTGGCAACGCGCCCTCGCCGGTGAGTTTTTCCCTTTTCCCCTACGCAAACAGCGCAGGTTGCGCACGAGCATCTCGCGGTTCCCGAAAATTGCTCAAAGCAACTCCCATTGTCGTGTCGTTGTTGTGGATCAGAGTGAAGCCGCTCGCGAATCTTGAGCGCAATCTCGCTTAATTCTTCGCCGGTTCAAAGAGGTTCGCCCGGCGTATAGCTACGCATAATAATCGTAAATTCGCTGGTCTTGAGTTTCAGCACGATCGTAGGCGGCATTCGAGTCTCCTTGCGCGAAGCCAACCAGAGCTTGTCCCCAATCCGCCCGATCATCGGCTCCGTTTCTGCCAAAAGCACGCCCTTTTCAAACGTATCCTCGACGATATACGAATTCCTTCTCTTCCGTGTCTCTCCCCTTACCTGAATCCACGGCGGGCGGGGATTGCTGTCGGCGGGATTTAGATCGGCAGGGACTGCACAGTATGCGGGAGCATCCGAGTCTGCCGACTGCTCGGCGTCCCCGCCGAAATGTCGGCCAGAACTCTATAGCTGGAAAGGTTCTATCCCTTCCTTTTCATCTAGTTATAAATCGCTGCTTCGGCACGCTGCGTGCACGCTGAAATTGTGTATGCTTTCCGGACCCGAGACCGAGACAGCCTCCATCAGCAGTGCCGAATCTGCGATGTGCATGTTTTAAGCAGCCCAGTTTGAGGCTATTGCCCAGCTGGACAGTGCGTACTACCTGAATCCCGCACCCACTCTTCTTGACCGGGCCAAATACTACCGGCGGCAACAAGTCCTAGAACAAGTCCGGCATCGTCTTTACGCGGCACTGGACGCGGCTCGCCGAGCCACCGCAAATTAAGCAGCTCAGATCAAAGGTTTTCCACTAAAGTTCTCTTCAATGTGGTCGATGTGCTCGATAGGAGGGCACAATGACCGCTGACCAACCCGTTCCTGCTGCTCAGTACCTTCGTATGTCCACGGAACACCAGCCGTATTCCCTCGACAACCAGTCCGCCACGATACAGAAGTACGCAGAATGCCAAGGGTTCCGCATCCTTCAGACGTACTCCGACGCGGCAAAGAGCGGGATTGCGCTCAAACGCCGAGCCGGCCTACGCCAACTGTTACAAGATGTCGTGTCTGGGGCCGCTCCGTACCGAGTGATCCTCGTCTACGATGTCAGCCCTTGGGGGCGCTTTCAAGACACTGATGAGTCCGCTCACTACGAATTTCTCTGTAAATCGGCAGGCGTTCCGGTACATTACTGCGCGGAAATCTTCGCGAACGATGGCACGCTTGCCAGCCTGATCATGAAGGCGCTTAAACGGACTATGGCGCGGGAGTACAGCCGTGAACTCGCCGTTAAAGTTCTGGAGGGACAGAGGCGGTTAGCACGCCTTGGTTTCAAGCAGGGCGGAAGACCAGGTTATGGTCTGAGACGTGTGTTAGTCTCGCCAGACAGGCTTCCCAAACAGCCACTGGCGCACGGCGAGGGGAAAAGCCTGCCACTGACCAGGTGATTCTTGTACCCGGTCCGGCGAATGAAGTGCAGATCGTGCGTGAGATGTACCGAATGCTCACTTCCGAGGGCTTCACCGTCCATGGAATTGCGACTGAACTCAACGGAAGAGGCGTTCCGTACACTGGCTTTTCCACGTGGGACTATCAAGCGGTCTTCGGAATCCTCGCCCATCCGAAATACATGGGATGTCACGTCTACGGCAGAACCTCCTGCCGTCTCTACACCCCGAGCATAAAGGTGCCGCAGTCGGATTGGATTGTTGCCCACGGTGCTTTTCGGCCAGTTGTGGATGAAGCTACGTTTGTGGAAGCTCAGCGGATGCTCAAAGGGCGCACCTTCAACAAGTCGAATGAAGAACTGCTTGACAGTTTAAGGTCTCTACTAGCCAGAGAAGGAAGGCCGTCTCTCAGACTGGTAAAGAACTCGCCGGATGTGCCCTCGCCCTCCACTTACCGACTACGGTTTGGAAGTTTGCGACGAGCATATCAATGCATCGGCTACGGTCGTCCTGAACAGTTTGGCCCGATTGATTTGCGCCGTCGAACTCAAGCTCTTCGAGAAGAGCTTGTGGCAAGTCTAGCAACCATGTTCCCAAATGACCTATCCGTGGTTCGCCGAGGTGGAAGATGGCGCAGCCGATTGCGCGTTCGGCAAGGGCTCATCGTCTCGGTAATAGTTGCTCGATCCATAAAGATTTGGAAAGAGACTGTCGGATGGCAAATTGATCCCGTTCGGCACGAGCGGAAATACGTGACCCTCCTAGCTCGGCTGGACACTGAAAACCAAGCCTTCCTCGACTTTTACGTTTTGCCCTATATCGACCGTCCAAGAAGGTTCCACATACGCATGATGGATAGCTGGTTGGAGAGAGGAGTGCGTCTCGAAGACCTTTCGTTTTTCCGCGACGGCGTGAATAAGTAGCCCAATCACGGAAAATTCGCTGAATGGAGACTCATTCCATGTCACCCAAAGCTCCCATTACAGCCGCACAATACCTGAGAATGTCTACGACGATCAACCCACCTCGATCGCGACTCAACGTGAGGGAATTTGACTGTACGAAACGGTTCAGTGTTTACGACTGTAGCGGCCCAGTGAGTGTATTACTAGACAAGGGTGAGCAACGGAGGTCCTCGGCCATAGCGTCCACGAACTAAGGATGTGGGAGATCCCGTGGACCGGCGGCTATTGGTTGCGCATTGAAACGTGCTGGTCCAATCCGCAACGCGGTCACTCGTTTTCGCACGAAATCTGGCGAACTCAAACTCCCTGCGTTGTCCGCAGACCGAATCCAATTCGACGGTCAACGCTGTGGTGCTTACCGTTTCCCGGGATGCAAACCACGACGCGAAAAGGATTTACTGATGCTTGAGGCGTCAGCAGTCCACGACAAAGATGCCGCCGATGAGCCGCTAAGTCTTGCAAACCCCTGGGGCAACAATCGCGAACCCCAACGGCATTGACTGGGAGGTGTCCAGAATTCCGGCCGCCGAAAATAAATTTCAACACCTCCGAAGAAAAATACGGCACGATGCTGATCATCTTTTCTGCGAGAAGATGCTGTGGGCACCAGCCATCGAGTAGTCCGCAAAGTGATACCGCTACCTGATGATTCAGGAAGCTCAACCCGCCCGGATCTCCGTGTTTGCGCAAGCTTTCGCAAACACGAGAGTTTCACCAGTTCGAGCCTGCGGATCAGTGCTTTTCGCTACTTCGAACGAGCGCCGATTCTTGAGCAGATGGCCGCCTGTCGTCACAATTTTCGATTTCCGAACACTATCGCAAACGCTCCCGAACCCGCACCGAAGGGGCTTGCGACTCGCAAAGTGTACGGTTTCCCGACCGTCTCCTTGGCGCCGGTATTTTCCCAACCGACACTGGCACCGAGGACTCGCCAGAAACTACACTCGCTCCCCCGTGCGCGCGAAGAGATTCCCTGTCGACTCTCGCATTCGCCTCGACCTAGATGCTTCCGCCTGGCCCGGATGTAGTCTCTAATTCCACAACTCGCAGTCACTCAAATGGAGCAGCCATGGCGTGCGCAGGGAGAATACTTGTCTGGTGGGACCGGGATTATGATGGCAGCGGGCGGCCCATTCGCCCCGATGTGAGGTCAGCGGGCCGGGAGATATGGAAACAAGCGTGTCAGCAAACGATGGCAGTTGTCGCCGACGATGCGCCGGCGGGAGAGCTCATGGAAACGGCAGTGGCGCAGGTGTCAAGGTATCTCGACCGCATCGGTGCGCCCCTGTCTTCGCGAAAACATGGACTGCTCATGGTCGCATTCTATCGGGCTTTGCGGCGTTACCGCGCGAAATCGGCCCGGCTTGAACTGCTGGGGGCCTCAACCGACTTCAGCGATCTTGCGATTGCCGACGATTGGCTCGCCCGAGCGAATGCGCGCCTCGATCTCGAAAAGTTTATTCGGCGCCTCACGGGCAGGCATGCCGAAGTGCTTATGCTCAGGGCAGCCGGATATGAGTGGAGGGAAATCGCAGAAATGTACGGAACCACGGTGGGGGCAATTCGGAGTAGCTTCTGGCGCGAGATCGAGAAGCTGAAATGGGCTGCCTGATGCTACGGGCTCCAATTTCGCGACCTGCGTGTCATGGATTGCCTATGTCCCGGCTTCCTTCAACTCGGAACGATAAAAGTGACGTCGTTCGAAAATGGCAAGGGGACCTTGGATGTGCGGATTTCATCCCACGCAAATTCGAAGTGTTTATGGCAGTCCAGCGCAGGACACGACGTCTTGACCTTTGCCCGGGAGGACTCAATCTGCGCATGCGAACCAAGAACAACCCACGTCCCGCACTGGGGGCAGGTGACGCATGAGCACAGTATGCGATCGGGCATAGAGTGATTATAGGTTTTCTCAATGAAACCATCCCTGCCACCCCTAGGCGCCTGGTCGACATTCCGGCATCAGACCGGTTGAACGTGGTTTCTAGGCGCTCGCTCCCAATGCTTCATCGTCCCGCCCGTCCCAAGCAGTTTCCTTTCTCATCTGTTCGTCGTAGGACGCCTGTTCCTTCTTGGCATTCCTGACGGGCAGAAGTTCGGCATGGCTGGGAGGAAAGACAAAGGTCTGCACAAAATCGAGCCGGTCCATATTCAGCCGGTGCCCCACAATTTCCCGGCGGTATTGCTTGCAGAACTTGCAAAAC
>Ga0207707_10006558_pt1 | contig 10158 bp, 8 predicted proteins | sample KBSC83BmetaG_FD_184336 | JGI IMG/M metagenome (GOLD analysis project Ga0207707, IMG submission 184336) | Corn rhizosphere microbial communities from Kellogg Biological Station, Michigan, USA - KBS C8-3B metaG (SPAdes) (version 2) | ecosystem: Host-associated > Plants > Roots > Rhizosphere ... | reverse complement strand
GCCGGCCTTCGTGCGCACCAAGTTGAAGAACGTGCTGTCGGGGAAGGTAGTCGACAAGACCTTCAACGCCGGCATCAAGGTGGACGTCGCCAACGTTGACAAGCGTGAGATGCAGTACCTGTACCGCGAGGGCGACGACTTCGTGTTCATGGACCTGTCGGACTACGACCAGCCGCGCATCCCGTCGGCCGTGGTCGGTGACGCGGCGGACTACTTGCTTGAAGAGCAGACGGTGACGATCGCGTTCAACGACGGCACGCCGCTGTACGTGGACATGCCGGCCGCGGTCGAGCTGGTCATCGCGCAGACCGACCCGGGCCTGCAGGGCGACCGCTCGACCGGCGGCACCAAGCCGGCGACGCTGCAGACCGGCGCGACGATCCAGGTCCCGCTGTTCATCACCACCGGCGAGAAGGTCAAGGTCGACACCCGCTCCGGCGCCTACCTCGGCCGCGCGTAAATGCCCTTTACCGCAAGCGCCCGCCACCGCGCGGGCGCCTTCGCCGTGGGTGCCCGCCCCCGGGCGGGCGCCCGCGGCCGCGGCGGCGCCCCCGGCTACCGGGCGCTGCCTGGAAGAATTACCCGTACAACACCGCGTCGTTCCGGAGGAGGATCACATGGCCGCGCGTAGCAAGGCGCGCAAGCGGGCGCTCGACATCCTCTTCGAGGCTGAGCTGCGCGGCCTGCCCACGCTCCAGCTGCTCAGCGAGCGCCAGTCGCTCGGCGACGTGCCGGTCCAGCCGTACGCGGCGGAGCTCGTCCGCGGCGTGGCGGCGAACCGCGAGCGCATCGACGAGCTGATCTCCTGGAACCTGGTCGACTGGACCCTGGAGCGGATGCCCGCCGTCGACCGGAACATCCTGCGGATCGGCGTCTACGAGCTGCTGTGGGCCAACGACGTGCCGGACGGTGTGGCGATCAGCGAGGCGGTCGCCCTGGCGCAGGACCTGTCCACGGACAACTCGCCGTCGTTCGTGAACGGCGTGCTCGCGCGCATCAAGGCCGAGAAGCCGACCCTTTCGCTCGACCCGGAGGCGTCCGCCTTCGCCTCCGACGACGCCGAAGCCGAGGATATGGGCGAGGACGAGGAAGACGACGAGGACGACCCGTACGCGGACGACGACGACGACGGTGAGCCTGCCCAGGCTCAGGGGCCGCACGCGCACCCGTAGCTCACCCGTACCTCCGCGAAAGCGAAAAGCCGCCCGACATTTCGGTATGTCGGGCGGCTCTTGCGTCTCCGGTGCGGTGCCAGCCGCGGGAGCGGGCGCGTGCGGGCTAGGCGGCGCTGAAGCGCAGGCGCAGGCCGAGACGCCGGATCACGGCGAAGAACCACAGGACGCAGATGCCGGCGCCGACCACCGTCAGCGCGATGGTCACCAGCGTGGACAGCAGCATGAAGAGCTTGAACGGCTCGGTGACCATCATGACCGCCATGCCGAGCGTCAGCACGAGGAACAGGCCCGCCCACAGCCACGTCGCGCCCTGGAAGAAGCGGTGCAGCCCGGGGTGCGGCTGCTTCATCGCCACCACTTCGGCGGCGAGCTGCGCGACCAGCGGCTTGCGGGTCGGCGCGGTGCGCGCGAACATCACGCACATCGCCAGGTTGCCCAGCGGGAACTGGAGCTGGAACATCCACAGGAATCCCGTGCTGACCGCGACCGCGGTCTGCACGGTGAGCACGAGCGCGGAGATCGTCAGCAGCGACGTGACCGACCCGGTGGCGATCTTGCGCGCCGCTATCAGCAGCCAGACCACCGCCGTCCCGGCCAGCAGCCCCGCGTCGGGGCTGACCAGGTCGGTGAGCACGACGTAAGTGCCGAAAGGAAGCCCGACAGACTCTGCCATGCTCCACGCCGACGTCCACAGCAGGCGCCGGGGGTGGGGGAGCTCGAGGTGTTCGGTGGCGGCTGGCATGCGGTTGAGCATACGTGTCCGGGATGCTTCACGTGGCGTCATTTGCTTACGACGGCGTGTCGCTTTTGCCCGCTTGGCGAAACCGCCGGTTGAGGTCTCCACGATCGTTAGAACGGGGCCTGGGCGTCCTCGGTTCACCCCTCTAGTCAACAATGTGTAATGTAATAAATACAGAGAGTATTCAATGCCTGCTCCCAGGCAGGCGACACTTGGCCCGGCCGCCGCCACTACAGTGAGACTGCGCCGTTTAGCTTGAACTTTGCTCTTTTGCCCTTCTGACGAGGTTTCACCAGGCTGGCACCGTCAAAAGAGCAAGGTTCACAAGGGAGTGGTTAAAAGTGACCGCAGAGGTTCCCGCGAGAGCCGTGCCCGGCATGCGCGGGCCGGACACTGGGGCTATGGACAGTGGGCGTAAGCGCGACGGGTCGCGATCGTCGCTGGTCTGGGACGTTCTGGCGGAGGTCATCGCGGCGAGGGCCGCGCAGTCGGGCCGGACCGCGCTTGACGTCGTTGACGTGGGCGCCGGGACCGGCGGGTTCGCGGTGGGTATCGCCGGCCTCGGGCACCGGGTGACCGTGGTGGACCCGAGCCCGGACGCGCTCGCCGCCGCCCGCTGGCGGGCCGGCGAAGCCGGCGTGACGCTCACCGAGGTCCAGGGGGAGGCCGTCGACCTGCCGGACCTGGTCGGTGAGCCCGGCGCCGGTGCCGATAAGAGCGGTGCGGACCTGGTGATCTGCCACAACGTGCTCGAGTACGTGGACTCGCCGTCCGCCGCGCTCGCGGCGATCGCCCGCGTGCTGCGCCCGGGGGGCACGGTCAGCGTGCTCGCCGCCAACACCGTCGCGGCGGTGCTGCAGCGGGCGCTCGCCGGGAAGTACGCCGAGGCGCGGGCCATGCTGCCTGGGCCGTCAAGCCCCGTGTCGTCAAGTCCCGTGTCGTCAAGCCCCGTGTCGTCAAGCCCCGAGCCGTCCGTCGCGGGGGCGTCGGCGGTGCGGCGGTTCACCCTGCCGGAGCTGACCGCGCTGATCGAAGGCGCCGGGCTGCGGGCGGGCGAGGCGCACGGCATCAGGATCTTCTCCAGCCTGCTGCCCGGCGCGGGGGCGGACCCGGCGACCGCCGACGCGCTGCGCGAGCTTGAGGAGGCCGCGGCCACCTGCCCGCCGCTGCGCGACATCGCCACCCGGCTGCACGTTCTCGGCAGTCGTCCCCCGGGGAACGACCCCCCGTACCCCGGCAGTCGTCCCCCGGGTGGATGACCCCTGTACCCCGCTGTGCATCTGGGTCAGGCCTGATCGCGAAGACCGCGGTCGTATCAGGCCCGCCCCAGACGCACCAAGGCCGCGGGCGGGCCCGGCCGGCCAGGGGTTTCGCTACTTCCTGGGAGGTGACCACCGTTGTCTGACGACCAGGGGTGCCACATCCTGCACGTGGACATGGACGCCTTCTACGCGAGCGTGGAACTGCGCGACCAGCCCGACCTGCGGGGCAAGCCCGTTGTGGTCGGCGGCCTCGGCACCCGCGGCGTGGTCCTTTCCGCGACCTATGAAGCGCGGGCGTTCGGGGTCAGGAGCGCCATGCCCGTCGGCCGGGCCCGGCGGCTGTGCCCGCAGGCGGTCTTCCTCCCGCCCCGGCACCGGCTCTACGGCGCGGTGTCCAAGGAGGTCATGGCCATCTTCCGCGCCGTCACCCCGGAAGTGGAGCCGCTGTCGCTCGACGAGGCGTTCCTCGACGTGTCCGGCGCCAAGCGCAGGCTCGGCTCGCCCCGGGCGATCGCGGAGCTGATCAGGCGGCAGGTCCGCGAGCAGCAGTCCATCACCTGCTCGGTCGGTGTGGCGCCGGTCAAGTTCGTCGCGAAGATCGCCTCGGCGCGCTGCAAGCCGGACGGGCTCCTTGTGGTCGCGGAGCAGGGGCTGCTCGACTTCCTGCACCCGCTGCCGGTGAGCGCCCTGTGGGGCGTCGGCGACCGGGCCGAGGAGGTGCTGACCAGGCTCGGCCTGCGGACGGTGGGTGATATCGCGCACGTTCCCGAGGCGACGCTCAGGCGTGAGCTCGGCGTCGCGGGAGCGCATCTGCACGCCCTCGCCTGGGGCAGGGACGAGCGGCCGGTCACCCCGGGGCGTGAGGAGAAGAGCGTCGGCGCCGAAGAGACGTTCCCCGCGGACGTCGATGACCCGGAAGTCATCAAGAAGGAGCTCCTGCGGCTGTCCGGCCGGACCGCGCAGTCGCTGCGTGCCGCCGGGTGCGTCGCGCGGACGGTGACCGTGAAGCTCAGGCTGGCCAGCTTCAAGACCATCACGCGATCGCGAACGCTCAGCGAGCCGACCGACGTGGCCAGGGAGATCTACACGGCCGCGTGCGCCCTCTACGAGGGCTCGGGGCTGGACGGCCGGGCCAGGTTGCGGCTCGTCGGCGTCCGCGCCTCCGGGCTCCGTCCGGTCACCGGCGCCGCGCGACAGCTCGCGTTCGGTGACCGCCCGGCGGGCTGGCGGGAAGCGGAACAGGCCCTCGACCGGATCGCCAGGCGGTTCGGGACCGACTCGGTACGGCCCGCAGCACTCTTTGGAACTGCTCAAGAGCCTGAGCAGTCGGCTTCTCAAGACAGCCAGCCTGAGGCCCCTTCCAACCTGCGTGATCTGCCGCGTAATCTGGGAAATGAACCAGGTATCTAACGTGAGGTGAAAGTCACCCCACCCCCCGGGTTCCATGGGAGGCGTCGTGCCGCTCTCTGAGCATGAGCAGCGTCAGCTCGAGCAGATCGAGCAGGCGCTCTACAGGGAGGATCGGAGGCTAGCCCGGCTAGTTCGCTCCAGCGATCCCCGCGTGCACTACCGGCGTCGGGTGGCAGAGGCGCTGGTTGGTTTGGCCCTCGGCGCGGCCATGATCGCCGCTGGCATTGTCCTCGCGGTGATCGGCCTGGCCGTCGCCGGGTTTGTCGTCTTGCTGCTCTGCGGCATCTGGGCGCTGAACGGCTGGCGGCAGATGGCCACCGTCGCCCTCGGCGCCGCGTCGGCCGCCGGGCAGCCGGCCAAGCGCCGCTCTCGCCGTTCGCGCCGCGCTAGATCGCCGCACGGCAGCTTCGGCGAGCGGATTGACGAGCGCTGGCGCAGGCGGCAGGAGGGGGATCTCTGAGCAGGGCTTACGCGGAGGGCTCGGTCCGCCGCAGCAGTCGTCGTCCTCCCCTGGACCCCCGGTAGAGATCGGCCGCCGACGCGATCGCGGTGAGCGCCGGACCGAGCACCGAAGCCGGCAGTAGCCGCGCCCGCCAGCGGGCACCGCGGGGCACCGCGGCCGCGATCGCCCGCCGCACGACGGCACTGTCGGCCCGCAGCCCCGCCCCGTCGGACGGCGCTGGCGCGTACCTGGCGTGCTCTTCGGCCATGGCGATGCGGCCGAGCGCGGCCCGCGCCGGGTCGGCGAGGCCGAGCCCCTCGCCCGTCCTGGCCGCGACCGCCCGCGGCGATTCGCTTGGCAGCGAACCAGCGCCGTGGTCCATAAGGTCATCGCGCAACTCCTGCCAGGCGGCGTGCGCCCAGACGACGTCCCTGGCCCGCACCCGGTCGGCCCGGGCGGTCCCTGGCGCCCCTTTCGCCCCTGTTGTTCCCGTTGCCCTGGCCGGCGGCAGCCGCCGCCAGCGCCGCCGCCTGATCACGCGCCGTGCGCACCAGGGGGCGACCGCCGCGAGGACGACCAGGCCCGCCACGACCAGACCGAATATCTCCCACGGGCTGACCGTGCTGGCCTTGGCGGTCGTCGGCCCGCCGACGCTCCCCTCGTTCGGGAAGAGGTTCCGCAGGTTCGGCGGAATGCCCTTGAGGCCCGGCTGCGTCGTGGTCGGCGCGGTGCTCGGCTTCGTCTGCGGCTGACCCGTCGACGACGGGTTGGCGGGCCCTAGCGAGTAGGACGGCGAGAACGCGGTGCCCTGCCCGGCGGGGGTGGGCTCGAACCGCAGCCAGCCGAACCCCTGGAAGTACAGCTCGGGCCAGGCGTGCGCGTCGTGGGTGGTGACGAGCCAGGAGTTCCCGCTGACCGGCGTGCCCGACGTGAACCCGTAGGCGATCCGCGAGGGAATGCCGAGCAGCCGGGCCATCACCGCCATCGCGAAGGAGAACTGCTGGCAGTACCCCTTCTTGGTGACTTTGAGGAACTTCGTGAGCCCGTTGGCGTCGGCCACCGTCGGTGCTTTCAGCGTGTACTTGAACGACCCGTTGGCCAGCCAGTTCTGCAGGGCGATGGCGTCGTCGAACTGGGTCTTCGCGCTAGCGGCCTGCACGACGGACACCGCCAGGTTCCGCAGCGAGTCGTAGGCGGAGGGCGTCGACACGTAGTGCGATGTGATGTTCGCGGGTGGTGGCGGCGCGGCGTTGAGCTGCTGTTCCGGCGGTGTCTGGGTGAGGCTGGTGACCGTGTACTTCAGCCCGGCGAGCTGGACGTTCGGGTCGAACACCATGAGCGTGGACTTGTCCGCCCGCAGGCTTCCGTTCGCCGTGACGGTCGTCGCCGGGTACGGCACCGGCAGCGCCCCGCGCTGGTCCTGGCTGACGCTCCGGCCGAGCGTGATCGTGGTGGACACCCTGGCCAGCGACGAGGTGGCCGTCAGTCCGGGCGGCGCGGGCAGCTTGGGGCTGACCGGTACCAGGGATTCGGGCTGGCCGAACAGCTGCCAGCCCGAGTCGGTGAGCTGGTCGAACGTGTAGATCTGCAGGTAGTCGGGCTGGGCGGTGCTTGTCGTGTAGGCGAGCACGTTGGACGCCTGCGTGGAGTTCAGCTGCTGCGACAGCTGCCTGTTCAGGCTGGGGAACCCAACGGCGGCGGTGCCTGAACCGTTGCCGCCGGAGCCGCCGATTCCCGGCTGCCCGCCGCCGAACAGCCTGGTCATATGCAGCCCGGGGATGAACAGCGGCAGGCAGAGCGCGATGGCGACCGAGGCGAACCCCACCCGCCGCCCCGCGGCCGCCAGCGTCCGCGTGTCGGGGGCGTCGTTGGCGGAGGGGTTGGGGTGCTCCCACTCGCGGATCCGGTCTCGCCCCTCGCTCGACAGCAGCGCCAGGTAGCCGATGACGGTGGCGCAGAACACGATCGTGGTGCCGGCGAAGCCGCGCGACACGCTGAGCGTGAACGGCTCGGTGAACAGCAGCAGCAGCGGCAGCCCGGCCAGCGCGGCGCTGCGCAGCCTGACCGCGATCAGGTCGGTGAGCAGCGCCGTGATCCCGATGCCGGCGGCGGCGAGCAGCAGCATGCCGCGCAGCTCCGGTACCGGGGGAGCGTACCTGGACGCCTCGTTGAACCCCTGGCCAGCGGTGTTGAGCAGCGCCGCGAGCGACGCGGGCGTGGGCAGCAGGTGCCATAGCGACTTGGCGTTGGAGAACGCCAGGTTGAGGTACAGCAGCAGCGCCACCACGCCGGCCAGCAGGACCACGGCGACCGGCAGCCGGCGCAGCCTGGTGGCCGTGCCCGTGAGCGCGACAACGATGGCCGACGCGCACCCTGTCCAGAACCAGAGCCCTCCGTCGAAGACGGGATAGAGCGACACGGACGCGAGGATCACCGCGAACGCCGCGGCCGCCGTCCGCCGATGGCTAGTCATGCGCGGCCTCCCCAGCCGAAGCCCCGGTTGAAGCGCTAGAGACAACCCCGGAGGAAGCGCCGGCCGACGGCTCGCCGGCCCGGTACAGCTCCTGCCAGGCCACGGCCAGTCGCGCGGCGTCAGACACGACCTTGACCTTCCATCCGGCCCCCGCGAGCACCTGCGCGCTCGCCGTCACGTTGGCCGCGCCGTCTTCCGCCAGGAGCAGCGCCACTCCCGCCGCGGTGCCGCGCCGCGCCGCCGCGAGCTCCCTCGCCTGGGCAGGCGCGATGCCGCCGAGCACCGCGATGAGCTGCCCGCCGCCCGTGCCGAGCGCCTGGACGCCCGCGTCGAGGGAGACCGCCCGCGAGGGCCGCAGCACCGCGAGGGTGTCGAGCAGCGTGTCACGGAACGTGCCCTGCCTGGGCACCTCTCCTTCCGAGGTCACGAAGCGCGCCTCGAACCCCTCGCCCGCCAGGTGCACCCCGATGGACGCCGCCGCCGTCACGGCGAGCTCGAACATCGGGGTGGAGTAGGCGGAGCGCCGCGTGTCGAGGAACAGCGACGCGGTGTTGCGCCAGTACTGCTCCTCGCGGCGAACCATCAGCTCGCCGTACCGCGCGGTGGAGCGCCAGTGCACCCGGTGCAGGCTGTCCCCGGTGCGGTAGGCGCGCGGCGCGACGTCGTCCTCGCCGGAGGCGGCGATGGACCGCCGCCCGTGCTCGCTGTCCCCGAGCCAGTACCCGCCGAGCGGCGGCCGCGCCAGCGGGATGATCCGCGGCGTGATCGTCAGCACCGACGTCGAGGTGAATGCCCGGGTGATCGACACGAGCCCGAACGAGTCGGCCACCCGCACCCGCAGCGGCCCGACGGTGTACCGGCCGCGGGTCTCCGACCCGAGCTCGTAGGTGTACGCGCGGGATCCGCTCGCGCCGATCCCCTCGAAGATGAACCGGGGCCGCGACCCGAGCGCGTAGGGCACGGTGTCCTCGGCGAGCAGCAGGCCGGTGCGCAGCCGGGACACGTTCGTGAGCCTGATCGTCAGCGACGCGGTCTGCCCGACGGGCAGCCGAGCGGGCGAGACCGTCCGCACGCAGGACAGCCGGTACCGCGCCCGGCCGGCGCCGAACGCGGAGAGCACGGGCAGCGCGAGCAGCAGCGCCCCGATGCGGACCAGGTCGGGCTCGGGGATGAGCAGCCCGCAGACGATCGCCGCCGCCCCGGCCGCGACGAACGACCGGCCCCGCACCGTCAGCGCCCCAAGCAGCCTCCGCATCGGCTAAGGCCTCATGGCCGCGGCAGCGGCGTCTGCTCGACGAGCCGGGCGACCACCTGCTCAGGCAGTTTCCGCTCCACGAGCGCCTCGGCGGTCGGCAGTATCCGGTGCGACAGCACGGGGCCCGCCAGGGCCTGGATGTCGTCGGGGATGACGTAATCGCGTCCGTCGAGCGCCGCGCGGGCCCGTGACGCGCGCAGCAGCTGCAGCGCGGCCCGCGGCGAGGCGCCCAGACGCAGTTCCGGCGCGGTCCGGGTGGCCGCGCACAGCGCGATGATGTACTCCTTCACCTGGCCCGCGACGAGCACGCCGCGGACGGCCCCGATCAGCGTCCGCATGTCGAGCGCGGTGGCGACCGGCTTGAGCTGGTCAAGCGGCGACGACGAGCCGTGCGTGTCGAGCATCTCGAGTTCGGCCGCCGCGGTCGGGTACCCGATCGAGATCCGGGCGGTGAACCGGTCGCGCTGCGCCTCGGGCAGCGGGTAGGTCCCCTCCATCTCGATGGGGTTCTGCGTCGCGATCACCATGAACGGCGCCTGTAGCCCGTAAGTAGCGCCGTCAACGGTGACCTGCCGCTCTTCCATGCACTCGAGCAGCGCGGACTGGGTCTTCGGCGAGGCCCGGTTGATCTCGTCGCCGACGACGATGTTCGCGAAGACCGGCCCCGGCTTGAACTCGAAGTCGCGCCGTTCCTGGTTGTAGGCGCTGACCCCGGTGATGTCGCTCGGCAGCAGGTCGGGGGTGAACTGGATCCGCCGCACCGAGCCGTCGATGGACCGCGCGAGCGCCTTGGCGAGCATGGTCTTGCCTACGCCGGGCACGTCCTCGATGAGCAGGTGGCCCTCGGCGAGCAGGACGATCAGCGCGAGCCTGACCGTCTCGGCCTTCCCGTCGATGACCGACTCCATGGCCGTGGCGACCTGCCGTGCGGTGCCGACCAGTTCATCGAGCGCCCGTGCGCTGTTTGGCACACCGCCGCCGCGCCCCGTGTCGAGTACCAAAAAAGCCCTCCTCGAAAAGGCCCGGCTTGCCCGGGACACGGGGGTCATCCCCCGGATGGCCACCGCGGCGCCGGAGACTGCGTCGTCGTCTATTGACAGTATGCGGTGCCGCCCTGAATGTGCCACGTCGCACGCCTGTCCCGTTCAGGAACCTATCCAATCGAACCCCAGGGAACTTCCCTTTTCTCCCGGTACGCAAGCTTCCGCCCAAATCAGAGAATCATCAGAGAATAAAGGGTCGCGGCCGCCCGCGATACGGCCTCCTGGTCCGTATGCCCGCGTCCATTCCGCGTTCATTCACGGGACGGCGGATCGCGGTGCGGGAATCGCGCCCCGGCCCCGGCCGGGACGGAAAGCGCTCCGGCCGATCGCGGGCCCCCCACCAGCCGATCAACGGGCCG
>Ga0207707_10006555_pt1 | contig 10160 bp, 19 predicted proteins | sample KBSC83BmetaG_FD_184336 | JGI IMG/M metagenome (GOLD analysis project Ga0207707, IMG submission 184336) | Corn rhizosphere microbial communities from Kellogg Biological Station, Michigan, USA - KBS C8-3B metaG (SPAdes) (version 2) | ecosystem: Host-associated > Plants > Roots > Rhizosphere ... | reverse complement strand
CAAGTAAGGGCTCATCGATATGCCACGTTCACTCAAGAAAGGCCCGTTCATCGACCTGCACCTGCTCAAGAAGGTGGAGGCGGCGAACCAGAGCAACAGCAAGCGCCCGATCAAGACCTGGTCGCGCCGCTCGATGATCCTGCCGGAAATGGTGGGTCTGACCGTCGCCGTCCACAACGGGCGCCTGCACGTGCCGGTGCTGGTCAACGAGAACATGGTCGGGCACAAGCTCGGCGAGTTCGCGGTGACCCGTACCTTCAAGGGCCACGGCGGCGACAAGAAGACCGCCGAAGCGACCAAGAAGTGATGGGTACCGACATGACAACGACTCAAGCCAAGGCCGTCCTGCGCGGTGCGCGCATTTCGGCGCAGAAGGCGCGGCTGGTGGCCGATCTGGTCCGCGGCATGCCCGTGGGTACGGCCAGCGCAGTGCTGGAGCACACCAACAAGAAGGCGGCACACCTGGTTCGCAAGGTGCTGCTGTCGGCCGTCGCCAACGCCGAAAACAACGTCGGCGCCGACGTGGACGAATTGAAGGTATCGCGCATTTACGTGGACGAAGGCGCGGTCATGAAGCGCATGCACGCGCGCGCCAAGGGTCGCGGTGCACGCATCCTCAAGCGCACTTCGCACATTACCGTCGAGGTAGGTTGATCATGGGTCACAAAGTCAATCCAATCGGAATCCGCCTCGGCATTTCCAAGGACTGGAACTCCAAGTGGTTCGCGGGCAAACGCCAGTACGCGCTCAACCTGGTTTCCGACCTCAAGGTGCGCGAGCTGCTGAAGAAGAAGCTGGCGCAGGCCGGCGTATCCAAGATCCTGATCAGCCGCCCGCAGAAGAACGCCGACATCACCATCTTCACCGCGCGTCCGGGCGTCGTGATCGGCAAGAAGGGCGAGGACATCGAGAAGCTGCGTCGCGAAGTGTCCGCGATCATGGGCGTGGACGCCCACATCAACGTCAGCGAAGTGCGCAAGCCGGAACTCGACGCGCAGCTGGTCGCCGAATCGATCGCGCAGCAGCTGGAGCGCCGCATCATGTTCCGCCGCGCGATGAAGCGCTCGGTGCAGAATGCGATGCGCCTCGGCGCGCTGGGCATCAAGGTCAACGTCGGCGGCCGCCTGAATGGCGCCGAGATCGCGCGTTCCGAGTGGTACCGCGAAGGCCGTGTGCCGCTGCATACGCTGCGTGCCGACGTCGATTACGGCTTGGCCGAAGCGCACACCACCTACGGCGTCATCGGCGTCAAGGTGTGGATCTACAAGGGCGAGATTTTCGACTTCGCGAGCGTTGGCCAGACGAAGGAAGAGGATCGCAACGAAGGCCCGTCGCCGCGCCGCGAACGCGGGTCACGCGACGATGAACCGCGCCGCGACCGCGCCCCGCGCGGGCGTCGCGACCGGCAGTCGGCAGAAAATTGAACAGTCGGTCAGGACGACCGGCCTTTGATCTTCGCGGTCAGGGACGACCGCAATAAAGGGTAAAGAACATGTTGCAACCCAAGCGAACCAAATTCCGCAAGCAGTTCAAGGGCCGCAACCGGGGCTTGAGCCTCAACGGCAACCTTGTCAGCTTTGGCGAGTACGGCCTGAAGGCGACCAACCGCGGCGCGATCACCGCGCGCGAGATCGAGGCCGCGCGCCGCTGCATCACGCGCTACGTGAAGCGCGGCGGCAAGTTGTGGATCCGCGTGTTCCCGGACAAGCCGATCACCAAGAAGCCAATCGAAGTCCGCATGGGCGCCGGCAAGGGCAACGTCGAGTACTGGGTCGCCCCGATCCAGCCCGGCCGCATGCTGTACGAAATCGAAGGCGTCACCGAAGCCGAGGCGCGCGAGGCATTCCGTCTCGCCGCGGCCAAGCTGTCGATCCAAACCCAATTCGCGACCAGGGCGCTGCTGTGATGGATACCAACGAGATGCGCGGGAAATCCGCGCAGGAACTGACCGACCACATCGCCGATCTGCGCCGCGAGCAGTTCAGCCTGCGCATGCAGAAGGCACAGGGCCAGAACGCACAGACCCACCAGTTCGCCAAGGTCCGCCGCGAGATCGCGCGCGCCACGACGATCGTGGGTCAAAAGCAGATGGCGCAGAAGCAGAACGGAGCCGCGTGATGAACGAAACCAACGACCAAGCTGACAAGGGCAGCGCGCGCACCATCGATGGCCGCGTGAGCAGCGCCAAGAGCGCGAAGACGATCACCGTGGTCGTCGAACGCCAGGAACAGCACGGCCTGTACGGCAAACTGCTGCGCCGTTCGAGCAAGCTGCACGCGCACGACGAAAAGGGCGAGTGCCACGAGGGCGACCTGGTGCGCATCGCCGAATGCCGGCCGCTGTCCAAGACCAAGCATTTCCGCGTCGTGGAAGTGCTGGCGCGCGCGGCGGAATGAGGAGCCGACGAACATGATCCAGATGCAATCCATGCTGGCCGCGGCGGACAACAGCGGTGCGCGCGAACTGATGTGCATCAAGGTGCTGGGCGGGTCCAAGCGCCGCTATGCCAGCGTCGGCGATGTCATCAAGGTGTCGATCCGCGAAGCGATCCCGCGCAGCAAGGTCAAGAAGGGCGAGGTGTACAACGCCGTCGTGGTGCGCACCGCCAAGGGCGTGCGCCGTCCGGACGGCTCGGTGATCCGCTTCGACGACAACGCCGCGGTGCTGTTGAACGCCAAGCTCGAGCCGATCGGAACCCGTATCTTCGGGCCGGTCACCCGTGAACTGCGCAGCGAACGCTTCATGAAGATCGTTTCGCTCGCGCCGGAGGTTTTGTAGGGCGGGTCTTGACCCGCCGACAAATGCGGATTGAGACCGCCGCAAACGGCGGGTTGAAACCCGCCCTACAGAGATCAACGTTATGAACAGAATCAGAAAAGGCGACACGGTGCTCGTGGTCGCGGGCAAGAACAAGGGCCAGCACGGCGAGGTCACCCGCATTGCGGGCGATCGCGTGTTCGTGCAGAACATCAACATGGTCAAGCGCCACACCAAGCCGAACCCGCAGCTGCAGCAGCCGGGCGGCATCGTCGAACGCGAGGCCCCGCTCCACATTTCCAATGTCATGTTGTACGACCTCGCCACCGGCAAGGGCGAACGCGTGGGCCGCAAGACGCTCGGTGACGGGCGCAAGGTGCGCGTGTTCCGTTCGACCGGCGAAGTCGTGGACGCATGAGGACACAGCCATGACCCGCCTCGAAAAAATCTACAAAGAAGAAGTTTCGGCCGCGCTGATGAAGCGCTTCGGCTACCAGAACCCGATGCAGGTTCCGCGCATCAGCAAGATCACGCTCAACATGGGCGTGGGCGAAGCTGCCGCGAACAAGAAGGTGCTGGAGAACGCTACCGCCGACATGGCCAGGATCGCTGGCCAGAAGCCGATCGTGACGAAGGCGCGCACGTCGGTGGCGTCGTTCAAGATCCGCGACGGCTGGCCGATAGGCTGCAAGGTCACCTTGCGCCGCGCCAACATGTGGGAATTTCTCGATCGCCTGATCAACATCTCGCTGCCGCGCGTGCGCGATTTCCGTGGGGTGTCCGGCCGCGCGTTCGACGGCCGCGGCAACTACAACATGGGTGTGAAGGAACAGATCATCTTCCCGGAAATCGACTTCGACCAGGTCGATGCGATGCGCGGCATGGACATCTGCATCACCACCACCGCCAAAACCGACGCGGAAGCCAAGGCGCTTCTCGAAGCGTTCCACTTCCCGTTCCGCAACTGACGAGAGACGTAAACCGATGGCCAAGAAATCCATGGTGAATCGCGACCTGAAGCGCGCCAAGCTGATCAAGCAGCACGGCGGCAAGCGCGTCGATCTGAAGAAGATCATCGCCAGCGCCGACGCGAGCTACGACGAGAAGTTGGCCGCCGCGGCCAAGCTGCAGAAGCTGCCACGCGACTCCAGCCCGTCGCGCCTGCGCACGCGTTGCGCCTTGACCGGCCGCCCGCGCGCCGTGTATGCGAAATTCGGCCTGGGACGCAGCAAGTTGCGCGAAGCGACCATGCGCGGCGACGTGCCGGGCTTGCGCAAGGCCAGTTGGTAACGCAAAAGAAAATGGATTCCGGCCTTCGCCGGAATGACGAAGCAATCGGATATCGATGCAGTTCCAAGGAAACAACCCATGAGCATGACTGATCCCATCGCCGACATGTTTACCCGCATCCGCAACGCCCAGGCCATGGGCAAGCAGGCGGTGAGCATGCCGGCTTCGAAGGTGAAACAAGCGCTGGCCGACCTGCTGAAATCGGAAGGCTACGTGCTGGATTCGCGCCGCACCGAAAGCGAAGGCAAGGCCAGCCTTGAAATCAAGTTGAAATATTTCGAAGGCAAGCCTGCGATCGAGCGCATCGAGCGCGTGAGCCGTCCCGGTCTGCGCGTGTACCGCGGCAAAGACGGACTGCCGAAGGTCATGGGCGGGCTTGGCATCTCCATCGTGTCTACACCGTCCGGCCTGATGACCGACGCGCAGGCGCGCGCCCAAGGTCTTGGCGGCGAAGTGGTCGGCCGCGTCGCTTAAGCAAAAGTAGGAGCCGGCGTGCCGGCGACCGGTCGCGTGTACGCACGCTCCTACATGAATGCAGGATTCACGGAGTTTCTATGTCACGAGTAGCCAAGCAACCCATCACGCTGCCCAAGGGCGTCGAATGCCAGATGGCCGCGGACGGGATCACCATCAAGGGGCCCAAGGGCACCCTGAAGATGCACGCGATCCCGGGCGTCGAAATCAAGAATGCCGACGGAACCCTGACCTGCGCCGACGGCAGCGCCGAAACCAAGTTCGCAGGCACCACCCGCGCACTGCTGGCCAACATGGTGCAGGGCGTCAGCCAGGGTTACGAGCGTAAGCTGGAACTGGTAGGCGTGGGCTTCCGCGCGGCGGTGCAGGGCAAGAGCCTGAACCTGTCGCTGGGGTTCTCGCACCCGGTGGTGTTCCCGGCGCCGGAAGGCATCACACTGGAAACGCCGACGCCGACGGAAATCATCATCAAGGGCGCCGACAAGCAGCGGGTCGGCCAGACCGCCGCCGAGATCCGCGGTTTCCGTCCGCCGGAACCCTACAAGGGCAAGGGCGTGCGTTATGCCGGCGAACGCATCACGCTGAAAGAAGCGAAGAAGGCCTGATCATGATCGACAAGAAAACATCGCGTCTGCGCCGCGCCAAGTCCGCGCGCGCACATATCCGCAAGCTGGCCGTGCCGCGTCTTTCCGTGCATCGCACCGGGCAGCACCTCTATGCACAGGTGATCGCCGCCGATGGCGAAACCGTGCTGGCCGCCGCTTCGACCGTCCAGAAGGCGCTGAGCGGCGACCTCAAGGGCACCAAGAACAAGTCCGCCGCCGCGGCGGTGGGCAAGGCGATCGCCGAGAAGGCGCGCGCCGCGGGCGTCGAATCGGTCGCGTTCGACCGCTCGGGTTTCCGTTATCACGGGCGTGTCGCCGCACTGGCGGATGCCGCGCGCGAAGCGGGCCTCAAGTTTTGATTTGAAGTTAATACAACAACTCCAAGCGGCCGATGCTTGATGCCGCAAGCAAATGTCCGCACTTCGCGGGCGCAAGGTGAAAACAATGGCGAACAACGATCGCAACGATCGCGAAAATTCCGACGGGATGCTCGAGAAGCTGATCCCCGTCAACCGTGTGGCCAAGACGGTCAAGGGCGGCCGGCAGATGAGCTTCACCGCGTTGACCGTGGTGGGCGATGGCGCCGGCAAGGTCGGCTTCGGGTACGGCAAAGCGCGTGAAGTGCCGGTCGCGATCTCGAAGGCGATGGAGCGTGCGCGCCGCAACATGGTCAGCGTGGGCCTGAACAACGGCACCATCTGGTACGCGGTCAAGGCCAATCATGGCGCGGCGCGTGTGTTCATGCAGCCGGCTTCCGAAGGTACCGGCGTGATCGCCGGCGGCGCGATGCGCGCCGTGCTGGAAGTAGTCGGCGTGAAGGACGTGCTGGCCAAGGCGGTCGGCTCGCGCAACCCGATCAATCTGGTGCGCGCCACCATCAAGGGCCTGCAGTCGGTCGCGAGTCCGCAGCACATCGCGGCCAAGCGCGGCAAGAAGGTCGAGGAGCTGGGTCATGGCGGCTAAGAAATCCACCAACACCGGCACCGTGAAGGTGCGTCTCGTGGGCGGCCTGCGCGGCGTGCAGTCGCGGCACCGCCTGAGCGTGAAGGCGCTGGGCCTGAACCGCACCGGCGACGTGCGCGAATTGAAGGACAGCCCGCAGGTGCGTGGCCTGATCAACACGGTCAATTACCTCGTGCGGGTGGAAGACTAAACCCGGGAATCGAGAATCGGGAATAGAGAATCGGAAAGCAGGCTTTTGCTTTGACGATTCCCCATTCTCCATTCCCCATTCCCGAATCACTTGGAGTTTCATCATGCGTCTCAACACACTCAAACCCGCCAAGGGCGCGCGCAAGGAACGCCGCCGCGTCGCGCGCGGCATCGGTTCCGGCCTCGGCAAGACCGCGGGCCGCGGCCACAAGGGCCAGCACGCGCGCGCGGGCAACACCCACACTGTCGGCTTCGAAGGCGGCCAGATGCCGCTGCAGCGCCGCCTGCCCAAGGTCGGCTTTCGTTCCAAGAAGCAGGTCGAATCGCAGCAGATTTTCCTGTACCAGCTCGCAGGCCTTAAGCAGGACGCGATCGACTTGACCGTGCTGCGCGAAGCCAAGCTGGTCGACGGCCGCGCCAAGCGCGTCAAGATCGTCAAGAAGGGCGAGATCGGCCGCGCCGTCAAGCTGTCCGGCATCCTGGCGACCGCAGGCGCCAAGGCGGCGATTGAAGCCGCCGGCGGCAGCGTGGAGTAAGCATCTTGGCCGCAGGCAAGACATCGTCCAATCCGCTGGCCCAGTTCGGAAAATTGACCGAGCTGCGTCAGCGCCTGCTGTTCCTGGTCGGCGCGCTGGTCGTGTTCCGTCTGGGTTCGTTCATCCCGGTGCCGGGCGTCAACCCGGAAGCCATGACGCGGATGATCGAGCAGGGCGGCGGCCTGTTGAACATGTTCAACATGTTCTCTGGCGGCGCGTTGGCGCGATTCTCGTTGTTCGCGCTGGGCGTGATCCCGTACATCTCTGCATCCATCGTGGTGCAGATGATGGGTTCGGTGCTGCCGGCCTGGCAGCAGCTCAAGAAGGAAGGGCAGGCAGGCCAGCGCATCATGACCAAGTACACCCGTTGGGGTACGGTCGGATTGTCAGCGTTCCAGGCTTTCGGCATCGCGATGGCGCTGCAGAAGGAAGGCATCTCCGGTGGCGTGCCGGTGGTGTACGACCCCGGCTTCGGTTTCATCTTCGCGTCCGTGATCGGGCTGACCGCGGGCAGCATGTTCCTGATGTGGCTGGGCGAGCAGATGACCGAGCGCGGCATCGGCAACGGCATCTCGCTGATCATCTTCGCGGGCATCGTGGCGGGCCTGCCGCAGGCGCTCACGCAGACCTTCACGATGGCCAGCAACGGCCAGCTTTCCGCAATCAAAGTGTTGATCGTGGTGGTGATCGTGCTGGGCGTAACCGCGTTCTGCGTGTTCATGGAAAGCGCGCAGCGCCGCATCACCGTGAACTACGCGCGGCGTTCCGGCGGCGCCAATGCCTACATGAACCAGAGTTCGCACCTGCCGCTGAAGATCAACATGTCGGGCGTGATTCCGCCGATCTTCGCCTCGTCGCTGATCCTGTTTCCGGCTACGGCTTCCACGTGGTTTTCCAACGCCAGCCAGATGCATTGGCTGCAGCAGATGACCACCGCGCTGACGCCGGGCGAGCCGCCGTACATGATCCTGTACGCGGCGATGATCATCATCTTCGCGTTCTTCTACACCGCGATCGTGTTCAATTCGCAGGAAACGGCTGACAACCTGAAGCGTTCCGGCGCGCTGATCCCGGGCTTGCGTCCGGGCAAGGCCACCGCCGATTACATCGATGCCGTGCTGACCCGCTTGACGGGCGCCGGTGCGGTGTACCTGGCCGCTGTCTGCCTGATCCCCACGTTCATGCAGACCGAGTGGCACGTGCCGTTTTATTTCGGTGGCACCTCACTGCTGATCGTGGTGGTAGTGGCGATGGACTTTCGGGCACAGGTTTCGGCGCACCTGGTCTCGCACCAGTACGACAGTTTGTTGAAGAAGGCCAATCTGCGCCGCAGATAGCCCGCGCCGGCTCGCCGGCGGGGCGGCAGTACCGATCGGGGGATGTGCTCCCATTCGGATCAATTTCGAGCTATAATTGACAGTTTGCCGAATCGGCAACGCATTCGAGGTGGAGTAACCGCACATGGCACGTATCGCGGGCGTCAACCTGCCGGTCAACAAGCACGTTTGGATCGGTTTGCAGAGCATCTACGGCATCGGCCGCACCCGTTCGCGCAAGATCTGCGTCGACGCCGGTGTCGATCCGACCACCCAGATCAAGTCGCTGTCCGAAGGCGAGGTCGAGAACCTGCGCCGCGAAGTGGCGAAGGTCAGCGTGGAAGGCGACCTGCGTCGCGAGGTCGGCATCAGCATCAAGCGCCTGATGGATCTCGGCACGTATCGCGGTCTGCGTCATCGCCGTGGCCTGCCGGCGCGCGGCCAGCGCACACGCACCAATGCGCGCACGCGGAAGGGTCCGCGCCGCGCCATCAGGAAGTAACACCTTCCGGGCCAGCGTGGCCCGCGGGGTTGCAACGAAACACATTCAACCGGATTACCCATGGACAAACCAGCTGCCAAGTCGAAGAAGAAGACCAAGCGCGTCGTCACTGATGGCGTTGCTCACGTCCATGCTTCGTTCAACAACACCATCATCACCATCACCGACCGGCAGGGCAACGCGTTGTCGTGGGCGACTTCCGGTGGCGCGGGTTTCCGCGGTTCGCGCAAGTCGACCCCGTTCGCTGCGCAGGTCGCGGCCGAGAAGGCCGGACGCGTGGCGCTGGATTACGGCGTCAAGTCGCTGGAAGTCCGCATCAAGGGCCCCGGCCCGGGCCGCGAGTCGGCGGTGCGTTCCTTGAACGCGCTCGGCTACAAGGTCACCAACATCATCGACGTCACGCCGATTCCGCACAACGGCTGCCGTCCGCCCAAGAAGCGGAGGGTCTGAAGACATGGCACGTTATATTGGTCCCACCTGCAAGCTGGCCCGTCGCGAAGGCGCCGACCTGTCGCTGAAAAGCCCGGCGCGCGCGATCGACTCCAAGTGCAAGTTCGACAACAAGCCTGGCCAGCACGGCGTCGCGACCAAGCGGTCGCGTCCGTCCGACTACGCCGTGCAATTGCGCGAGAAGCAGAAGGTCAAGCGCATCTATGGCGTGCTCGAGCGTCAGTTCAGCAACTACTACAAGAAGGCCACCCAGCTCAAGGGCAACACCGGTGAAAACCTGTTGCGCCTGCTGGAAGCGCGCCTCGACAACGTCGTGTATCGCATGGGCTTCGCGGTGACCCGCGCGCAGGCGCGCCAGCTGGTTTCGCACAAGGCCGTGATGGTCAACGGCAAGAAGGTCAACGTGGCGTCGTACGTGATGCGTCCCGGGGACGAGATCAAGCTCACCGAAAATGCACAGAAGCAGTTGCGCGTGCAGGAAGCCATGAAGGTTTCCGAAAGCATGGACCTGCGTCCCGGCTGGATCGAATTCGACGCGAAGAACGCGGCGGGCGTGTTCAAGGCCATGCCGGATCGCGGTGACCTGCCCAGCGACATCAACGAAGCGCTGATCGTCGAGTTGTATTCGAAGTAAGGCGTCGCAGCCGGCGCGTTTCGGCCGTTCGGCCTGAACGGCGCCACCGACGCAAACCGGGCGGGTTATTCCGTCCGGCGAAGAACCATCGGAGCCCCAATCCTGTGTGGCTCCAACAGTGATATTCCGGAGTGTAGCCCATGGCAGTTTCTTCCACTCACGTCCTGCGTCCGCGCGGCCTCAAGGTCGAGCCGGTTGGTCCCAATCATGCCCGCGTCGTCGTCGAACCGCTGGAACGCGGTTACGGCCATACGCTCGGCAACGCGCTGCGGCGCGTGCTGTTGTCCTCCATCGTCGGCGCGGCGATCGTCGAAGTTGAAATCGACGGCGTGCTGCACGAATACACCACGCTGGAAGGCCTGCAGGAAGACGTGATCGAGGTGTTGTTGAACCTCAAGGGTGTCGCGATCCGCCTCAACGGCACCGACGAAGCCAACCTCAGCC
>Ga0207707_10006550_pt1 | contig 10163 bp, 9 predicted proteins | sample KBSC83BmetaG_FD_184336 | JGI IMG/M metagenome (GOLD analysis project Ga0207707, IMG submission 184336) | Corn rhizosphere microbial communities from Kellogg Biological Station, Michigan, USA - KBS C8-3B metaG (SPAdes) (version 2) | ecosystem: Host-associated > Plants > Roots > Rhizosphere ... | reverse complement strand
GACGCTCTCCGAATACGTGAGGGACGTCGATGACGACGTGCTGCAGGCGCTCTTGTTCCTAGGGAACGGGTTCCGGCTTCTCGCCGCGGCTGACTGGGCGAGCACGTACCTCCCGCACCCTTGGCCGGAGAAAGGGGTGCTGACGCTGCGGCTATACGAGCAGCCCCTGCGGACGTGGGCCGCGGCACTCGAGAGGGCAGGTGGGGCTGGCATGCCGGGCATGAACCTTCCCCAGTGCGGCAGAAAGGATCGCTGCAATGATCGACGGGCTGGACAGCGCGCTGCGAGACTACGACGAACAGGGGCTGACGGAGCTCCGTGATGCGCTGCTGGAGGTGTTGGACGGATCCCGGGTGACGGGCAGGCTCACGAGCGAGCAGTGCTTGAAAGAGCAGAAGGTCTACCGTCTGGGGTTCGAGATCGAGGGCGCGGCTCGTACGTTCGTCGTCAAGCGCATGAGCTTGCCGCGCGCTGCTCGCAACCAACTCGTCGCGACACGCTGGCTGCCCGCAGGCGGCCTCGGCGGTGCAGGCCCCGCCCTGCTCGGCGTCGCCGCCGAGCGGAGCGCCGAGTGTGTCTGGCATGTCTACGAAGATTTCGGAGACCGCACGCTGGACACCGTAAATCCCGAGCGGAGCCGGGTAGAAGCGGCCATCGACCTGATTGCTGCGCTGCACATTCGCTTCGCGGAGCATCCGCTACTGCCGGAGTGCCGGATGTACGGAAAAGACATGGGGATGACCTACTACCTGACGAACATCCGGGATGCTATCCGTGGGCTGGAATCCCTCCAGCCGCCTTTGGTCTACGTCGACTCTGGCGATTTGGCGTTGCGCGACCGGCTGCTGCGGCGGCTGTGCAAGCTTCTCGGCGAAGGCCCCGGCCGCGCCCGGGTCATGGCCGAGACAGGTGGGCCTGAGACGCTGCTACATGGCGACCTGTGGCCGGAGAACATCCTCGCAGTGCCTACGCCGGGCGGCCTCCGAACCCGCCTGATCGACTGGGACGCGACGGGTGTGGGGCCGCTCACGTACGATCTTTCGACGTTCCTGTACCGGTTCTCGGCCCAGCATCGGCCTTGGATCCTGGACCGGTACCAGCAAGCGGCGACACCGCTCGGCTGGCGCGCGCCGGCCACGAGGGACCTGAGCCTGCTGCTGGAGACAGCCGAGATCTCGCGCATTGCTAACTGCCTCATCTGGCCCTGTATTGAGGCAGTACAGGCACATGCCGAATGGGCATTCGAAAGACTAGCCGAGATGGAGACCTGGTTCGAGTCCGTCGAGCCTGCGCTTTGACCAGTTGGGTGCCACACGATGAAGTGCCTCGTTGTGAACGGCGATGACCTGGGCGCCAGCCCGGGAGTGAATCGTGGCATTGCCGAGGCGTATCGGCGCGGCCTGCTGACCAGCGCGAGCCTGATGGTGAACATGCCGGCCAGCCAGCTGGGGGCCCGCCTGGCCCGTAACCTGCCAGGGCTGAGCGTGGGCCTGCACGCTAACCTCACCGATGCGTCGGGGCGTGCGTTCATCGATCTGGAAACCGGGGAGCACTGCCGGGCGCTCCTCCGCCAGCAGGTGCTCGCTTTCGTGGAGCTCATGGGTCGGCCGCCGACCCACCTCGACTCGCATCACAATCTGCACCGGGATCCCCGGCTGCTCCCGCATTTCCTGGAAGCGGCCGGCCAGTACGGGCTGCCGCTGCGGGAGCACTCCCCGGTGCGCTACTTCCCCGGATTCTACGGGCAGTGGGGGGGCGAGACGCATCTGGAGCAAATCGGTGTCCAAAGCTTCATCGCCATGGTGGAGACGGAGATTCCGGTGGGTGTCACCGAGTTGGGCTGCCATCCCGGCTACTGCGACCCGCAACTGCGGTCCAGCTACCGGATGGAGCGGGAGGTCGAGCTGCGGACGTTGTGCGACCCCGCGGTGCGGGCGTTCTTTTCCGCGCGGCAGATCCGGCTCGTCAACTTCCCCGACGCCATGGATCTCCTTACTGGAGACCGCCCCGCGGGTGAGGCCGGGAATGGGTTGCCATGACTACCGTCGTGGTCTGCCCGTACCGCACCTTGAAGTTCCTCGAAGGTGGCGGCCATTTCTGGGTCTACATGCAGTATGTGCAGGGCCTGCGCCAGGCGGGGTGCGACGTTTACTGGCTCGAGCGTGTCCCTGCCGACGGCCCATGGCGCAACCGGTCCCGGATCGAGACCTGGCTGGACCGGCTGGGGCGTTACGGGCTGGGCGGGAAGGTCATCCTCTACGCGGACGTAGACGCCGGTGAAGGGGATGCGGGGGGCAAGTCGTACGACTACCTGGTAGGGACCAGGGCCGAGGCCCGCCAGGTCTTCCAGCGAGCCGACCTGCTGCTGAACTTCCACTACGCGATCGATGCCGAGCTGCTGGCCTGCTTCCGCCGGACTGCCCTGGTGGACATCGATCCGGGCCTGCTGCAGAAGTGGATGAGCACCGGCCAGCTCGTCGTTGCGCGACACGATCTGTACTTCACGATCGGGGAGATGGTTGGAAGGCCGTCAGCATCGTTTCCAGACTGCGGCCTCAACTGGGTCCACATCAGGCCGCCAGTGTGCCTGGAGCTGTGGCCCTACGTGTATGACCCGCAGTGCGAAGTCTTCACGACGGTCACCGACTGGTGGAGCGGATTCGCTAGCGAGATCGTGGACGGCCGCGAGATGCTGTACGACAACAACAAGCGGGTGTCATTTCTCGCCCTCGCCGAGCTACCCTGCCTGACGAGCCAGCCGCTCGAACTGGCTGTCTACCTGGCCGCTGACGATAACGAGGACCGGCGGACGATGGAGCGCCATGGCTGGCGGCTCCGTCACTCCCTAGAGGTCAGCGCAACCCCGGAGATGTATCGCTCCTACATCCAGCGCTCACGGGGGGAGATCAGCTGCGTGAAACCGTCGTACGTCAAGCAGCAGGCCGGATGGATCAGCGATCGTAGTCTGTGCTATCTGGCCAGCGGCAAACCGGTGGTGGTGCAGCGCACCGGTCTGAGCTCTTACTTGCCCGCAGGCGAGGGCATCCTCCAGTTTTCCTCGCCGGCAGAGGCAGCCGAGGCGCTGGAGACGGTCAACGCGGACTACGAGCGCCACTGTCGCAGCGCCCGGGAGATCGCCGAGACCTACTTCGACGCCCGGCAGACTACAGCAAAGATCTTGGACGTCGCGTTGCGGTGACCAGCTGACCCGGAGGAAGGAGCGATATGCCCACCGTTGTGGTCTCGACGTACCGGACCGCGGAGTTCCTAGAGGGGGGCGGCCACTTCTGGGTCTACTTGCAGTACGTCCACGGCCTGCAGCAGACAGGGTGCGAGGTCTACTGGGTCGAACGTTTCCGCAGTAACGGCACGGGACGGGAGAGATCCCGGGTGGGGACCCTGCTGCGGCGGCTGAAGCGTTACGGGCTGGATGGGAAGGTCATCTTCTGCACAGACGCGGGCAGAGAACGCACGCAGGACATGAACTACACCTATATAGGGGCCACTAGATCAGCGGCACACGAGGTGTTCAAACGTGCCGACCTGCTATTGAACTTCCACTACGCACTCGATCCCGAGCTGCTGGCCTGCTTCCGCCGGACCGTTCTCGTAGACATCGACCCGGGCCTGCTGCAGACATGGATGAGCAACGGTCAGCTCTCGGTGGCGCCGCACGATGTGTATCTCACAACAGGGGAGACGGTCGGAATGCCGTCAGCGTCGTTTCCGGACGGTGGTCTCGGCTGGCTTCACATCCGGCCACCAGTGTGCCTGGACCTCTGGCCCTACACGTACGACCCCCGATGCAAGGCGTTTACCACAGTCACCAACTGGTGGGGCGAATGGGCGACGGAGACAGTGCAGGGCCGCCCGGTGCTGTACGACAACACCAAGCGGATAGCGTTCCTTTCCTTCGCCGACCTTCCCCGCCTGACGAGCCAGCCGCTCGAACTGGCCGTCCATCTGGCTTCCGCCGATGAGGTGGAGCGTCAGATGTTGGAGCGGCGCGGCTGGCGGATCCGCCACGCCTCGGAGGTCAGCAGAACGCCGGAGATGTACCGCGAGTACATCCAACGGTCACGTGGCGAGCTGAGCTGCGTGAAGCCCTCCTGCGTCAAGCTGCAGAACGGGTGGGTCAGCGACCGGAGCCTGTGTTACCTGGCGAGTGGAAAGCCGGTGGTGATGCAGGACACGGGCCCGAGCCCGTACCTTCCATTCGGCGACGGCATTCTGCGCTTCAGCACGCCCGAGCAGGCGGCCGACGCGTTGGCGGCGGTCAATGCGGACTACGAGCACCACTGCCGCAGCGCCCGGGAGATCGCCGAGACCTACTTCGACGCCCGGCAGATCGCAGAAAGGATCCTGAATGTCGCGCTGCCCTGAGCGCCGGGCGTGCGCATCACCACAGGCCGCGCCGGATCGCCTCCGCTTTGACCACGAGTGTGGTCACGGCATCGTCCGGATACGCCCACTCAGTGGATCGAGCCAGCGAGCGCAGGACCCTGTGCAGGCGAAGACCGTCCAGCTCCACCAGCATCTCGCCAGTCCTAGTGACTGCGAGGCCGAAAGTGCCAACCGCCTCGGCATAGGCCTGGCAGAACCGTTCGATCGTGGGGCGGTGGTCGACCTCGTTGGCCAGGCACGCCAGGTCATGGAGCGGGGGACCGATAGCAGCCAGTTCCCAGTCCACTGGGCAGATGCGCGCAGGCGTGGCCGATGTGTCCACAAGGATGTTCTTAGGCCGGTACGATCCATGTACGAGTGTGGGTTGAGTCGCGCGGAACCTCTCGATCATCGCCTCGTAGCCATCCAGGGCGGTTGCCAGCCGCTGATGGAGGGAGCTGGAGCGCGAGCCGACCGCCTGCATGGCCCGCTCAGCCATGTCGCGGAAATAGGCGTCATCGTAGTTGACCAGGATGCCAGGCCGGGCGAATTCGGGCTCCTGGCCCGCGATAGTCCGGTGCAGCCGCCCAAGCCAGCTGGCAGCGGCGATCCAGTCCTCGATTGGGGACTGGCGCAGCATCCGTCCCCAGACGAACTCAAGCAACAGCCAGTGATGGCCGCTCGGTCCGTCCCAGACCGCGCCATAGAGCTCGGGCGTCCCGAGGCCCCGCCCGGCGAGTATCGCCTCGTAGACGTAGCGCTCCCGCGCGCCACGCCACAACGCGAGATCCGCCGCGTGCGGAGATATGCCGAAGTCCTTGAGAAACACATCGAGCGTGCGGCCATCGGCCAGGTCGAGCATCAGCCGCCGGGCCGCGTACGAGGTGAAGGCTGGCGCTGCCAGTTCCCGCACCGCCGTTACCTGACGTCCCAGACAGCGCTCCAAGATCACATCAAACCCGCCCTCAGGCGGCACTCCATGCCCGATCATGGGCGACTACATCCCCTCAACAGTGCACCCGAACACAGGAGCGGGAAGGCCCGTGCCATGCGACATTACAACGATGCCGTGCTGGTTCCAAGACAACCATCCGGAGGGCCCGGGGGCGGGTCAGCCGCGTGCAGCTCGTGGTGGAGACCCTTCGAGATGGGAAACGGATGGCAGCGTCACGACAAACGCCCGGTGAAGCATAGGGAAACAACTGATACATCCTCGCACCGGAGTATGCAAGGCTGGCCGTCTTCTTACGCTGCCTGATGCCTGTACATAGTAGAGCGGTACTGGACAAACTGGGCAGAACAGAAGCTTAGCGGGAACGATCGTGGTTCGGGGGAACTGTGACAGAGGATGACAGCGCCATTGCGGTCGTCGGCAGTGGATACGTCGGGACCGTCGTAGCCGCCTGCTTCGCTTGGCTCGGTCGAACGGTAGTCGCGGTTGAGGCTGACGGGGACCGACTAGCTGCTCTATCGCAGGGGAAGGTCCCCTTCTACGAGCCAAGGCTTGACCAGATAGTGGCTTCGGCGGTTGCGACCGGCAGATTGCAACTGACCAGCGATGTAAAGCGAGCGCTCGACTCAGCAGAAATCGTCTTTCTCTGTCTTGGGACACCTGCCGGAATTAAGGGTGGTGCAGACCTGACGGCGTTCAGGTTGGCCGCCAGCGCCATCGGGGCGAAGGCCGACGGTCATCACATCCTTGTGGTCAAGAGCACCGTGCCGATCGGTTCGAGCCAGGTGATAAGAGCGTGGTGCGAAGCGACAGCGACCGAGGCGGATCGCTCACTTCCTACGTTCACGATCATTTCCAACCCCGAATTCTTGCGGGAAGGCAGCGCCGTGGAAGATTTTCTGCATCCGGACCGCGTCGTGGTGGGAGGTGAAGACGAGCGCGCCCTCGACCGAGTGGCCGAACTGTATCGGCCTATCCTAGAGCAGAATTTTACCGACGCCGATCATCGCTACCATCCCGTCCTCATCAGAACGACCTCGGCGACAGCCGAGATGATCAAGTACGCGGCAAATGCATTCCTGGCTACCAAGGTCAGCTTTATCAACGAGATTGCGAATATCTGCGATCGCATTGACGCTGATGTGGTTGAAGTGGCTCATGGCACCGGGCTGGACCATCGCATTGGAGCTGACTGCTTGGACGCCGGCCTGGGCTGGGGTGGCTCCTGTCTGGGAAAGGACTTGGCCGCACTCATCTCACATGCCGAGAAGCGGGGCTACGAACCTGAGTTGCTTCGTGCGACCTTGGGCGTCAACGAGCGGCAGAGAGCTCAAGTTGGTGAACGGCTGAGGCAACGCCTTGGCACCCTTACGGGAAAGCGTGTCGCGCTACTAGGTTTGGCGTTCAAGCCCGGTACAGACGACTTGCGAGATGCGCCCGCCATCCGGATCGCCCAAGAACTCGTTGATGCGGGAGCCACGGTAACTGCCTACGATCCGTCTGTCTCCAGGGTTCCCGAGGTGCGCGGACTCAGCCTCGCGGCCAGTGCGTACGACGCGGCAGAACAGGCCGACGCCGTCGTGATCGCCACGCAGTGGCCCGAATTCCTGGAGCTTAACTTTGACAAGCTTCGGGCTCGCATGCACGGGACCATGCTTCTGGACGGGCGCAACTGTGTCAACGCAATCGCAGCCGCAACCGCCGGGCTTAGCTACCAGGGCACCGGACGTTCTGCGCCCCTGCGATCTGCGGTGCCGAATCGACAACCCGTCGACGGGCACTGCGGAGAACGTTCGCGAGTTCGCGAAGGTGGATGGCTTCGAGTTCGTGATGACCTAAGCGAGCGTACCGCTGCCGGTCAATGGTCCAGCAGACGCGGAGGATCCGATGCAACGAATTCTTGTAACTGGTGACCAAGGACTCATCGGCACTGTGTTGACGCGTCGGCTACAGGATGCAGGGCACGAGGTAATCGGCTATGACGTCGCAGGCGATAAGGCCAGGGACGTCATAGATAAAAAATCAATGGACGCACTCGTAGCGACTTGTACTGGCGTCGTCCACCTCGCCGCTGTATCTCGCGTTATCTTGGGCGAGCGAGAACCTGCACGATGTCATCTAGTTAACGTACAAGGAACTAGAAATGTGCTTAGCGCGGCCGCGAGGACTGGCACACGTCATCCCTGGATCCTCTACGGAAGCAGCCGGGAAGTGTATGGACAGGCAGAGCACCTACCTGTGCGAGAATCGGCCCCGCTTCGTCCGGTGAACGCCTACGCCTGCTCCAAGGCGGATGCAGAAAAGCTTGTTATAGCCAGCACGGATGAGGTCGGCCTCAAGACATCAATCGTACGCTTCTCTAACGTGTACGGTTCAGTCTCCGATCACAGCAATCGGGTAGCCCCCGCGTTCGCACGCTTGGCATCGCAGGATGAGGTACTTATCGTCGAAGGTAATCGAACCACCCTTGACTTTACCCACGTCGAGGACGTTGCCGAAGGGCTCCTTAAAATAATTGAAATCCTATCCTCAGGTGAAACGCTACCGACCCTTCATTTGGTGTCCGGTCAAGGCACAATGCTCACTGAACTCGCCGCGATGGCCACAGAACTCGCTGGAAAGGGCAGGGTTAGGATTGTCGAACCAAGGCCTTATGATGTCGAATCTTTCGTTGGCGACCCGACTCAGACTGATCATACTATCGGTTGGCGCACTACTATTCCCCTTCGGGTGGGAGTTGGTCATCTTATCGAGCTCTTCCGCCAGTGCCAGTAAACCCGTTATCCTCAGGTGGCTTGTAGTCAGGGTGTCTCGTACCTGTCCGGCCCAACCCCGGCACTTAACAAAAGGCAAGGAACTGCTATTTGCGCAGGCAACATGGTGGGCGCTCGGCGCGTTCATCGACGGGCACCCGGCGACGCGGTGGTTCTCGTCGGAGATCGCGCGGACCGAGCTGGCCAGGACGGTCCGCCGCGTCAACCACGACGACCGCGGACGGCTCATCGACGAGCAGCGGCTGCGCGCGGAGCTGGACTACGCTGAGCGCATCTGGGAGCGGCTTGACCTCATCGCGGTGAGCACCAGGATCCTCACCGAGGCGGCCGCGGTCGAGCAGCCGTTTCTGCGCACGCTCGACGCGATTCACCTGGCGGCGGCGGTATCGCTGCGCGCGAGCCTGTCCGCGTTCGTCACCTACGACAAGAGGCTCGCCGCGGTGGCGCAGGAGATCGGCCTCCCGGTCCTGTCACCTGCTTAGCCGCCGCGCGTGCGACCAGACGGTCGCCAGTTCCCTGGCGAGGCCGGCCACTATGCCTCCGATCACGGCCGCCCCGGGCCTGGCTGCCGTGCGCCGGCGAGCGCGCCCGCGGCCATCAGCGCGATGACGAGGTAGGCGTCCATGGCGAGCACGGCGGGCGTGCTGTCCTGGCCGGGTGAGAGCACGCTGGCCAGGTAGATGCCCGTGCCAAGCGGGACGTAGGCGATGGCGGCCACCCGGATGGCCTGGCCGGCGGCCCGGGCGTAGTCGGCGAGTCCAAGGGGCGCCTGGATGCCCCGCGCATCGACCACTTCAACCTACGCGAGGTGCTGCCGGGCTGACATCCTGGCCGGTCAGCCGACGCGGGTCATCGCGTCGGCGGGGCGGAGGCGAGCTGCGGGCCAGCCGCCGATGGCACCGGCTAGCAGGTCGCCCGCGATGCCGAGCAGCACGGCGACCAGCACCGTGTCGATGGTGACCGGGGCGTGCAGGTCAACGAGGGTGGCCGGCCCGGTGCCAGGATCTGTCGCCGGGCCGGCCGGGTCGGCACCGGACGGGCCAGCCGCCGATCGAGCCGGCCAGCAGCGCCCCGCCGATCCCGAGCGCCACGGCGAGCAGCACCACGCCGACCGAGACGGGCGCGCTGAAGTGCACCACGATGCTGTGGTAGGTCCCGGGAGGGGTGAACTGGCGCTGGTGCGTGACGCCGTTCTGCGTCACGGTCTGTATGGCCTGTCCTTCCTTGCTTCCCGGCGCGTAGGCGACGATCGCGGTCAGCCGCGGCGCGAGCGCGCCGAGCAGGGCGGCGCCGCCGTGGCCGAGAAGCACGCCGGCGAATGCGCCGAGCATCCCGACCGCCGCCGATTCGCCGACGATCTGCCGGACGACGCGGCCGCCGCGCCAGCCGAGCGCCTTGAGCGTGCCGAATTCTCTGACCCGCCGCGAGGTGGCGGCCAGCGTCAGCAGGCTGGCCAGCGCCACGGCGGCGACCAGGGCGCCCGCCGCCACCCACCGGCCCAGGTCGCCGGCCAGCTGGGCGGCGCTGTCCAGCGATCCGGTGATGTCGCCGGCCAGGTTGCCGGAGTTAGTCGCGATCGCCCACGGTAGCTGTGCCTTGATCTGCCGAGACAGCGCGGAGACCGCGGCGTCGCTGGCGGCCTGGACGCTGATCGTGTTGATCTTGCCGGGCACGCCGGCCAGCGTCTGCGCCCTGACGAGCGGGATCAGCAGGTTAGCCGCGGCGCCGGCCGGCTGGCGGACCAGGCCGACGACCGTGAACGGGACATGCGCGACGGTGAGCGGCGAGCCGGGGCGCAGGTGGTGTGCCGCCGCGTAGCCCGCGTCCACCAGCGCCACGTTGGCGTTTGCGTCGGCCGTGATGAACCCGCGGCCGACGACGATGGTGGCCTGGCTTAGCGGCCCAAGCCCGCGGTGCGCGACATCCACGCCATCGACCAGCATCGATGTCATCGCACCGGGGCCGCCGCCGGCCGGGATCGCGATCTGCTGGTCGACGAGGGCGATCCACCCGACCGCCGCCGTCGCCTTCGGCAGTCTGGCTACGGAGTTAAC
>Ga0207707_10006545_pt1 | contig 10167 bp, 4 predicted proteins | sample KBSC83BmetaG_FD_184336 | JGI IMG/M metagenome (GOLD analysis project Ga0207707, IMG submission 184336) | Corn rhizosphere microbial communities from Kellogg Biological Station, Michigan, USA - KBS C8-3B metaG (SPAdes) (version 2) | ecosystem: Host-associated > Plants > Roots > Rhizosphere ... | reverse complement strand
CATCGCCGCGGGTATCGCAGGGAAGTAGCGAAAGCGCCGCTCCGAGAGACGCTCGCCGCGGCAATGCTGCTCGCCAGCGGGTGGCAGAAAAACGAAACGTTGATCGATCCGCTTTGTGGGTCGGGCCCGATCCCGATCGAAGCGGCAATGATGGCGCGAAAGATGGCGCCGGGGCTGCGCCGCGCTTTTCAGTTTGCACGCTGGCCGGGTTTCGTCTCGGGCAGATGGGATTCGATTCTCACCGAAGCGCGCGAGATGGTGACGGATCCAGCGCTGAACATCACGGGAGGAGATCGGGATTCCGGAGCGATCGAGGCAGCGGTGCGAAATGCGGAGCGTGCGGGGGTAGCAAGCGATATCGTTTTTGCGACGGGTTCGCTGTCGGACTCGCTGGCGCGCCTTCGGGAATCGGGCGCCGAACGGGCGTGGCTGCTGATGAACCCGCCGTACGGGGTGCGGGTTGGCGACGAACGGGAATTGCGGGATTTGTACGCCGCGATCGGGAACGCGGTCGTCGAGCATCCGGGGTGGCGGGTCGGAATGCTGACCGCCGACAAGGTCCTGGCGGGGCAGCTCCGTCTTTCGCTGCGCTCGCGGTTCGATTCGCGGAACGGCGGGATTCCGGTGAGCTTCCTGGTGAGCGGGAAAGGGGGATGAGGGATGGGTTGGGGAAACTGGAGGGGTGAACCTGCCATGAACGGCGGAGCCGACGGGCAACGGGGGCAGTTAGATAATGGTCGAACCGGGGCAATAGTCGCGGTAAATCTTTCTGGCGGGGGCGTTCCTAAAAGGCGCGTTAGTGTCGCACGAGTGACGCTATCAGGGCTTGAAGGAGACGCCCAAAACGACACGAAGCACCACGGCGGGCCCGATCGCGCGGTGTGCATCTATGCTCTCGAGTTGATTCGCGCGCTACAGCGGGAAGGACATCCGATCGACATCGGTACTGCCGGCGAAAACATCACCGTCGAGGGTATCGATTGGGGTTTGGTCGAGCCCGGCCTCCGGGTTCAGCTCGGGCCCGACGTACTCCTCGAAATCGCGTCGTTCACCAACCCCTGCAAGACCATCAAAGGGTCGTTTATCGAGGGAGAATTCATCCGCATCGCCCAGAAACTCCGCCCCGGCTGGAGCCGGGTGTACGCGCGGGTGATCTCGGAAGGTGAGGTCCGGCCGGGAGACCCGGTTCGCCTGATTTCGGCGCCGGAATAAGCCAGCGTTCGGGGCGTCTCAGCAACGGCCCCGCTTTTGAACAGTAGAAGCCTCTAACCCCAGGCTCGGAATCGCTTTCGGCGGTGGCCGGGATCGGCGGCCGCACGAAAACGCAGCGGCCAAAAGAAGTCACACTAAGGAGTTCAGTCGTGGAGATCGGCGACACAATCGAGATGGAAGAAGGCGCGGAGGAAACCACCGCGCGCTCCACCTCCCCAGGCTCCCGCCGCAAGAATGGTAGAAACGGGAGCAAGACGCGCAACGCCAAGCGAAACGGCAACGGCGGCGGCACCAAACGAGAAGGCGAGCGCGAGATCGACCTGCTCTCAGGCAACGGAAGGCTCAAAGAGATGGATCTCCGGCGCCTGCTGGATGCGATGCGCGATCTGCGCGACGGCGAGTTCGAGGTGAGGCTACCAGCGTCCGATGATCCGCTGCTGGCGGAAATCGCCGACGCCTTCAACGGGATCGCCAAACTAAACGAGCGGCTGTGCGATGAGATGCAGAGGGTGAGCGCGACCATCGGCCGCGAAGGCCAGATGAATGACCGCGCGTCAATCGGACAGGTGACGGGTGGATGGCGAGCAACGGTGCAATCCGTAAACACGCTCATCACCGACCTGGCTTCGCCGACCACCGAAGTCGCGCGCGTATTGTCCGCCGTCGCGGAAGGTGATCTCGGCCAGAAGATGGTGCTCGAGATCGACGGCAAGCCGGTGCAGGGCGAGTTCCTCCGCATCGGCACCACCGTCAACACCATGGTCGACCAGCTCGGCTCCTTCGCCAACGAAGTGACCCGCGTCGCACGCGAGGTCGGCACGGAAGGGAAACTGGGCGGACAGGCCGAAGTGCCGGGAGTCGCAGGCACCTGGAAGGACCTGACCGACAACGTCAACACCCTCGCCGGAAATCTCACCAGTCAGGTGAGAAACATCGCCGCCGTCACCACCGCCGTCGCCAAAGGCGATCTCTCCCAGAAGATCACCGTCGAAGCCAGGGGCGAGACGCTGGAGCTGAAGAACACAATCAACACGATGGTCGATCAGCTGAGCGCGTTCGCGTCCGAAGTCACCCGTGTCGCGAGAGAAGTTGGAACCGAAGGCAAGCTGGGGGGCCAGGCGCAGGTCGCGGGCATCGGCGGCACCTGGAAGGATCTGACCGACAACGTCAACGCGATGGCCTCCAACCTGACGGGGCAGATCAGAAACATCGCCGACGTCACCACCGCCGTCGCAAAGGGCGACCTGTCCAGAAAGATCACCGTCGATGTGAAGGGCGAGATCCTCGAGCTGAAAAACACCGTCAACACGATGGTCGATCAGCTCAGCACCTTCGCGGAGGAAGTAACGCGTGTCGCGCGCGAGGTTGGAACCGAGGGACGGCTGGGCGGGCAGGCGCAGGTGCCGGGCGTTGGTGGAACGTGGAAGGATCTCACCGACAACGTGAACTTCATGGCGTCGAGCCTCACCGGTCAGGTGAGAAACATCGCCGACGTCACCACCGCCGTCGCGCGCGGCGACCTGTCGCGCAAGATCACCGCCGATGCACGCGGCGAGATCCTGGAGCTGAAAAACACCATCAACATCATGGTGGACCAGCTGAGCGCATTCGCGTCGGAAGTCACGCGTGTCGCCCGTGAAGTGGGAACCGAAGGAAAGCTGGGTGGCCAGGCGGAAGTGCCCGGCGTGGGCGGAACGTGGAAGGACCTCACCGACAACGTGAACACGCTGGCAGGCAATCTCACCAGCCAGGTGCGAAACATCGCGGCGGTCACCACCGCTGTGGCGCGAGGAGATCTGTCGCAAAAGATCACCGCCGATGCGCGCGGCGAGATTCTCGAGTTGAAGAACACCGTCAACACCATGGTCGATCAGCTCAGCACCTTCGCGTCCGAAGTAACGCGCGTCGCGAAGGAAGTAGGTACGGAAGGGAAGCTGGGCGGCCAGGCGGAAGTACCGGGCGTCGGTGGCACGTGGAAGGATCTCACGGACAACGTCAACGCGATGGCGTCGTCGCTTACGGGCCAGATTCGAAACATTGCCGACGTGACGACAGCGGTCGCGAAGGGCGATCTCTCGCGCAAGATCACGGTCGACGTGAAGGGTGAGATCCTCGAGCTGAAGCAAACGATCAATACCATGGTCGATCAGCTCAGCTCCTTCGCGTCCGAGGTCACCCGCGTCGCCAAGGAAGTAGGTACCGAGGGCCGCCTCGGCGGACAGGCAGAAGTTCCCGGCGTTGCCGGCACATGGAAGGATCTCACCGACAACGTGAATTTCATGGCGTCGAACCTCACCGGTCAGGTGAGAAACATCGCCGACGTAACAACCGCGGTCGCAAAGGGTGATCTGAACAGAAAGATCACCGCCGAAGCAAAGGGCGAGATTCTCGAGCTCAAGAACACCATCAACATCATGGTGGATCAGCTGAGCGCCTTCGCTGCCGAAGTGACACGCGTTGCGCGCGAGGTAGGTACCGAAGGAAAACTGGGCGGCCAGGCGAGCGTGCCCGGTGTGGCAGGGACGTGGAAGGATCTGACCGACAACGTGAACACGCTGGCCGGCAACCTCACCGGGCAGGTGCGAAACATCGCGGCGGTGACGATCGCGGTCGCGCGCGGCGACCTGTCGCAGAAGATCACGGTCGAAGCAAAAGGCGAGACGGCGGAGCTCAAGGACACCATCAATACGATGGTCGATCAGCTGAGCGCATTCGCATCCGAAGTCACGCGCGTGGCGAAAGAAGTAGGAACCGAGGGCAAGCTCGGCGGCCAGGCGCAGGTGCCGGGCGTGGCGGGAACGTGGAAGGATCTCACCGACAACGTCAACGCGATGGCGTCCAACCTCACCGGCCAGATCAGAAACATCGCCGACGTTACGACGGCGGTCGCCAAGGGCGATCTGTCGAGAAAGATCACCGTCGACGTAAAGGGCGAGATTCTCGAGCTCAAGCAAACCATCAACACCATGGTGGACAGCTTGAGCGTCTTCGCGGGTGAAGTGACGCGTGTCGCGCGCGAGGTAGGAACCGAAGGACGACTGGGTGGACAGGCCAACGTGCCGGGCGTTGCAGGTACGTGGAAGGATCTGACCGACAACGTGAACTTCATGGCGTCGAACCTGACGGGACAGGTGAGAAACATCGCCGACGTCACCACCGCGGTCGCGAAGGGCGACCTGTCACGCAAGATGACGGTGGATGTAAAAGGCGAGATCCTCGAGCTGAAGAACACCATCAACACGATGGTCGATCAGCTCAGCACCTTCGCCTCGGAAGTGACCCGTGTTGCGAAAGAAGTCGGAACGGAAGGAAAGCTGGGTGGCCAAGCCAACGTGCCCGGCGTCGGCGGAACGTGGAAGGATCTGACCGATAACGTCAACGCGATGGCTTCGTCGCTGACCAGTCAGATCAGAAATATCGCACTCGTCACGACGGCCGTCGCGAAGGGAGACCTGTCGCAGAAGATCACCGTCGAAGTCCGGGGCGAGATTCTCGAGCTGAAGAACACGGTCAACGCGATGGTGGACTCGCTGCGCGTATTCGCCGACGAAGTCACCCGTGTCGCCAAGGAAGTGGGCACCGAAGGGAAGCTCGGTGGCCAGGCCGAAGTGCCGAACGCGTCGGGCACCTGGCGCGCCCTCACCGACAACGTGAACGCGATGGCCAACAGTCTCACGGCGCAGGTCCGCGCGATCGCCGACGTCGCCACTTCGGTGACGCGTGGTGATCTGAGCAGACAAATCACGGTCGAAGCTCAAGGCGAGCTGGACGAGCTCAAGAACAATCTGAATCAGATGATCGTGAACCTGAAGTCCACCACCGAGAAGAACTCCGAGCAGGATTGGCTGAAGACCAACCTCGCCAAGTTCTCGCGGATGATGCAGGGCCAAAAAGACCTGGAGTCGGTCTCCAAGCTCATCATGTCGGAGCTGACTCCGCTGGTTTCCGCGCACCACGGGGCCTTCTACATCATGGAGGACGAGAACAACGCGCCGGTCCTCAAGCTCATTGCGAGCTACGCCTACAAGGAGCGGAAGCATATCGGCAACCGGTTCTACCTCGGCGAGGGCCTCGTCGGACAGGCGGCGCTGGAGAAGAAGCCGATTCTGCTCACCAATGTTCCCGACGATTACATCAGGATCTCGTCCGGTTTGGGAGAGGCGCCGCCGCGCAACGTCATAGTGCTGCCGGTGCTGTTCGAGGGCGACGTCAAAGCGGTGATCGAGCTCGCTTCGTTCCTGCCGTTCAGCCAGATCCACCAGCTATTCCTCGATCAGCTCGCCGAGACCGTCGGCGTCGTGATCAACATGATCGCCGCGAACATGAGAACGGCGGAGCTGCTCGAGCAATCGCAGAGCCTGACTCTCGAGTTGCAGAGTCAATCCGAGGAGCTGCGGAAGCAGCAGGAAGAGCTCAAGAGATCGAACGCCGAGCTCGAAGCGCAGGCAACGACCCTGCGCACATCGGAGGAGCTGCTCAAGGACCAGCAGGAGGAGCTGCAGCAGGTCAACGAGGAGCTGGAGGAAAAAGCCTCACTGCTCGCCGAGCAGAACCGGAAAGTCGAGTCGAAGAACGCGGAAGTGGAAGCGGCGAGACTCGCGCTCGAGGAGAAGGCCGAGCAGCTGGCGTTGAGCTCCAAGTACAAGTCGGAGTTCCTCGCCAACATGTCGCACGAGCTCCGGACGCCGCTCAACAGCCTGCTGATCCTGGCGCGGCTGCTCAGCGAGAACAAGGACGGGAACCTGACGCCGAAGCAGGTCGAGTTCGCGCAAACGATTCTCACATCGGGCAGCGATCTCCTGAATCTGATCAACGATGTGCTCGACTTGTCAAAGGTCGAAGCCGGAAAGATGGACGTGAATCCGTCCGACGTTCGTCTCGGCGAGGTCAAGGAATTCGTCGATCGCAGCTTCGGTGCAGTCGCCGAGCAGAAGGGGCTGGGCTTCCGTGTCGAGCTCAACGCCGATGTGCCGCAGACGATTTACACCGACGGCGGCCGGCTGCAGCAGATTCTCAAGAACCTGCTGTCGAACTCCTTCAAGTTCACCGAGAGCGGCGAGGTAAGCCTTACGGTGCGGCGCGCGGAGAAGGGCCGGCGGTTCCAGAATCCGGCACTCGATGCGGCGGCCGAAGTCATCGCCTTCGCCGTCACCGATACGGGAATCGGCATTCCGAAGGAGAAGCAGCGGCTCATCTTCGAGGCGTTCCAGCAAGCCGACGGCACCACGAGCCGCAAGTACGGAGGTACCGGTCTCGGGCTTTCAATCAGTCGTGAGATCGCGCGCCTGCTCGGCGGCGAGATCCGGGTGGAGAGCACGGAGAACCAGGGCAGCACCTTCACGCTGTTCCTGCCGGCGCGCTACATCCCCCGTCAGGACGGCCCCGATCGTGATCCATACAGCTCCACCGAGGGGCCTGGCGGGTCTCGTGGGTCCGAACCGCAATTCACTCCGACGTCGGGCGGCGCGTCGCGCTCACCGGTGCGGGCGCCCGCGCGACGCGATCAGAGGCGCAAACCCTCGGGGGACGCGCTGCAGTACCGGCCGGAGCGGCGTGCGGTTGCCCAGACCGTCATCGATGACGATCGCGATCAGATCGAGGAAGGTGATCGCTCGGTGCTCATCGTCGAGAACGATCAGAATTTCGCCAAGGTCCTGCTCGACATGGCGCGGGACAAGGGCTACAAGGGTGTCGTCGAGCTAGACGGCGAGGCGGGGTTGAGGGCAGCGCGCGAGGTGCGGCCCGACGCGATCACCCTCGACATCGACATGCCGGGAATGGACGGACTGGAGGTTCTCGATCGTCTCAAGCGCGACCCGGAGACGCGCCATGTCCCGGTGCACATCATCTCGGGAGTCGAGCAGAAGCGCGAGGGCCTCAAAGCCGGGGCGATCGCGTATCTCGAGAAGCCGGTAAGCAAAGAGGCGCTCGATGCCGCGTTCGCGAGAATCTCGAGCTTCATCGACACTGTCCCGAAGACGCTGCTCGTCGTGGAGGACAACGAGGCGCAGCGCCAGAGCATCGAGGAGTTGATCGCCCACGATGACGTCGAGATCACCGCTGTCGGCTCGGCGTCCGAAGCGCTGGACAAGCTCCACGAAAAGCACTTCGACTGCATGGTGCTCGACCTCGGTCTGCGAACGGGCGAGATGAGCGGCTTCGACCTGCTGGAGAAAGTGAAATCGGATCCCGACAATCACGATCTGCCTATCATCATCTACACCGGCAAGGAGCTGAGCAGAGACGACGAGACGAAGATCAAGAAGTACGCTGAGACCATCATCGTGAAGGACGTGAAGTCTCCGGAGCGACTGCTCGACGAGACAGCGCTGTTCCTGCACCGCGTGGAAGCCAAGCTCCCCGAGCAGAAGCGCAAGATGCTCGAGCACCTGCACGACGCGGATTCGGTGGTGGCGGGCAAGAAAGTTCTGGTGGTCGATGACGACGTCAGAAACATCTTCTCGCTGACCAGCGTGCTGGAGGATCACGGCATGGTGGTGCGCTTCGCGGAGAATGGAAAGCAGGCGATCGATCAGCTGAAGCAGGAGTCCGACATCGATGCGGTTCTGATGGACATCATGATGCCGGAGATGGATGGCTACGAGACGACCAAGGCGATCAGGGCGATGGACCAGTTCAAGGCCCTGCCCATCATCGCCCTGACCGCGAAAGCGATGAAGGGCGACCGTGAGAAGTGCATTGCGGCGGGAGCGTCGGATTACATCACCAAGCCCGTCGACACCGAGCAGCTGCTGTCGCTGCTGCGAGTATGGCTGTACAGGTAGCCGAGGCACCGAATTCGGGCGGTCCTGACCGGCCACCGCCTGCCTCCGACGCGCCGGATCGGCCGACCTTCAAGCCCGATCTCGAGCGCATCGAGATCGAGCTGTTGCTGGAGGGAATCTTCCGGCATTACGGATTCGATTTCCGGGCCTACGCGTTTGCCTCGATCCGGCGGCGGCTGTGGAAGCGCATCGAGGAGGAAGGCCTGAGCAACGTGAGCGCGCTGCAGGAGCGGGTGCTGCACGAACCCGAGATGATGGAGAAGCTGCTGCTGGATCTCTCCATCAACGTCACAGCGATGTTCCGCGATCCCGGCTTCTACGTGACTTTCCGCGAGCACGTGGTGCCGCTGCTGCGCACCTACCCGTTCATCCGCATCTGGCATGCGGGATGTTCGACGGGCGAAGAGGTGTACTCGATGGCGATCCTGCTGCGCGAGGAAGGTCTTTACGAGCGCGCCCGCATTTACGCCACGGACATCAACGAAGTGGTGCTGCAGCGCGCCAAAGCGGGGATTTTCCCGCTGGAGCGGATGCAGGAGTATACCGACAACTACATTAGGGCCGGCGGCAAGAAATCGTTCTCGGAGTACTACACCGCGAAGTACGGCGGCGCCCTGTTCGATCAGTCTCTGACGAAGAACGTCGTGTTCTCGCAGCACAACCTCGTCACCGACGGGTCCTTCAGCGAGTTCAACGTCATTCTCTGCCGCAACGTGCTGATCTACTTCGACAAGTCGCTGCAGTCGAAGGTGCACGGACTCTTCTACGACAGCCTGGCGATGTTCGGCGTGCTGGTGCTCGGCAGCAAGGAGACCCTGCGGTTCATGTCGCACGAGGAGTGTTATCAGCAGATCGCGCCGCCGGAAAAAATCTTCCGGAAGGTTCGGTAGCGTGCCGTATTCGGTTGTTGCGCTCGGGACCTCGTGGGGCGGCTTGTCAGCGATGACGAAGCTGCTCGGCGGTCTGCCGGCGGGCTACCCGATCCCGATCGTGGTCGTGCAGCATCGCAGCAAGGATTCCGACACGCTGCTGGTGCGGCTGCTTCAGGACACGACGGAGCTGAAAGTCTGCGAGATCGAGGATAAGGACGTGCTCTGCAAAGGCACGGTGCACATCGCCCCGGCGGATTATCACGTCCTCATCGAGCCGGGTTACCTGTCGCTCACTGTCGAAGAGCCGGTGAGATTCAGCCGGCCATCCATCGATGTGATGTTCATGTCTGCTGCCGACGCGTACGGAAGCGGCGCCATCGGGATCGTGCTGACCGGCGCCAATGAAGACGGAGCGCGGGGTCTGGCTCAGATCATCCGACGCGGCGGGTGCGGCCTGATCCAGGATCCACGGACTGCCGAGGTCCCGATCATGCCCGAGGCGGCAAAGAAAGCGGCGCCGACGGCTGAGATCGTGCCGCTGGACAAACTCGCGCCGCGACTGATCGAGCTGAGTGAAGAGAAGCCTCGCGCCGGGAGGCGGACGGCAGTATGACGACCGACAGCGCCGAGATGAACGGTCAGTCTGACGATCGCGTCAGCCTGTTGCTCGTCGATGACAGGCCAGAGAATCTGCTGGCGCTCGAGGCGATCCTGGAGCCGCTTGGGCAAACGCTCGTCCGTGCGCACTCGGGACCGGAAGCATTGCGCCACGTGCTGGCGCAGGAGTTCGCGGCGATCCTGCTCGACGTTCAGATGCCGGGGATGAACGGCTTCGAGGTGGCGGAGATCATCAAGTCGCGCGAGAGGTCGCGGACGATCCCGATCATCTTCCTCAGCGCGATCAACAAGGAAGAAGCCTACGTCTTCAAGGGCTACTCGATGGGAGCCGTAGACTACGTCTTCAAGCCGTTCAATCCCGACGTGCTGAGGTCGAAGGTTTCGGTGTTCGTCGACCTGTTCGTGAAGCAGCGCGAGCTGCAGCGGCAGGGCGAACTGCTGCGCGAGGCGCAGAAGCGCGAGCTGGAGCTCGAGCACCGCACGTCTCTGCTCGAGGCGGAGGCGCGCTCGGCGGCGAAGCTGGCGCAGATGAACGAGGAGCTGCATCGCCGGCAGGTTGCGCTCGAGCAGGCAATGGGCGCACGCAACCGCTTCTACGCGTCGATGAGTCACGAGCTGCGGACTCCAATCAACGCGGTGATCGGTTACAGCACGCTGATGCTGGACAACATCTACGGCCC
>Ga0207707_10006538_pt1 | contig 10172 bp, 9 predicted proteins | sample KBSC83BmetaG_FD_184336 | JGI IMG/M metagenome (GOLD analysis project Ga0207707, IMG submission 184336) | Corn rhizosphere microbial communities from Kellogg Biological Station, Michigan, USA - KBS C8-3B metaG (SPAdes) (version 2) | ecosystem: Host-associated > Plants > Roots > Rhizosphere ... | reverse complement strand
CAACTCGACGAGCGCCGCGGCCAGACCGGACCGGAGTGCCCGTGATCACCATGTTGTCCCTGCCGCACCTCACGCGCCTCGCGCGTTTCACGCGCGTCACGCGCTTCACGCGCTTCACGCGCGTCACGCCCCTCGCGCGGCGCGCCATGGCCGCCGGCGTGCTCCTCGTTGCGCTGCCCGCGCTCCCGGTGCTCGCGCGCGCGCAGGCGAGCGCCTATTCGCTCTCCGACGTCGTGGGCCTCGTGAAGAACAAGGTCCCCGCGAAACGCGTGCTCGCGCTGGTGAAGGAGAACTGCGTCTCCTTCAGTTTCAGCGATGACGCCAAGGCGCAGTTGCGCCAGGCCGGCGCCACGGATTCGCTCGTGGATGAACTCAAGTCCGTGTGCGGCCCGGACAATCCCAATCCCTCGGCGCCGCCCCCCGACAGCGCCAAACCAGCGCCTGCCGGGGCCGCTGCCGCCGCTCCAGCCCCCGCTCCCGCCGCGGCCGTCGTGCCGCCGCCCGATTCGACGTTCCCCGTGAAGTTTCGCGCGGCAGTCGTGGGCGCGGACATCACGGTGCGTCCCGTGCCGCAGATGGACCTCTACATCATCAGCCCGCAGAACGACACCACGCGCCTGTCCACGGATCTGGATGGCGCGGCGGATGGATCGTTCAGGGAAGGCGTGTACCGCGTCGAGAGCGCGCAGAGCGTGACCATCGGGAACGCACGCTATCACTGGGCGTTCGACCAGCCCTTCTCGAAGGACATGCGTCCGGTCGAGCTGACGCAGAAGAACGCGACGATCGACACGGTCGTCGACAGCGCCGCGGTCGCGGCGCGGGCCAAACCCGCGAAGCGCGAGAACGTCGAACGCGACATCTTCGCCAAGTACAGGAGCGGCGTGTTCACCGTGTTCGGCGCCGCGCGCGGGACGGGATTCCTCGTGGACTCCACGGGCCTCGTCGTCACCAATGCGCATCTCGTCAAGGGCGCCGAGGACGTGCGCGTGCAGATCGACTCGGCCACGAAGGTGTACGCCACGCCCGTCGTGACCGACGATGACAGGGACATTGCCGTCCTCGCCATCAACATGAGTCACTGCGGCTCGTGCGCCGTGCTGCCACTCTTCGACAGCACCAAAAGCACCGCTCCCGCCGCGGGCGATCGTGTGCTCGCCCTGGGCTCGCCGCTCAACCAGCTCTCGGTGCTGTCCATCGGGATCATCAGCTCGGCCAACTCCAGCGCCATCATGAGCGACGCCGGCGTGAACTGGCTCAACACCGGCGGCCCGCTCATCAATCTCGATGGCTTCGTGATCGGGTTGAACAGCACCAGGGAAACGCAGTTGGCGCTCGTCGACGCGGGCGCCGGACCGCGTGTCGCATCATCAGTGCCCGCCGCGCAGGTGGCGGACGCCGTGCAACGCGCGCGCAGCGCGCTGCCGTCGCTGGCCGCGCGCGCGCCGAGTGATTCGCTGCTCCCCGTGCTGCCGGCGGACCCGTTCCCCAAGGCCCCGATCGACGCGGTGAGCGCGCTGGCCAACCTGGACCTGCACGTGTACCAGACGGGCGACGGCCCGTTCCGCGTGCTGGTAATGACGCCGCAGATCATGGCCTGGCGCCAGGTGCAGGCGGACAAGGCGCTCGCCGACCGCAAGCAGCACGATCCCCGCAAGGCGGCGCAGTGGCGCCGCATCGATCCCATTGAAGGGTGGCGCGACTGGCACGACTATCTCGACGACCGGCGCGCGGTGGTGATCGTGAACGTGATGCCCGACGGCGCCGCGTTCCCGTACTACGATGCCGACAAGCTCAGGAATTTCGATGCGGGGAACTTCAAGTCCATGGTGATCACGCGCGACGGCGTGCCGATCATCCCCGTGGAGGAAGTGCGGATTCCCGCGGTGCTGAACGTGGATGAGATGCGCGCCAGCGGACGGCAGGTTCCCATGCAGGGGATCTACGTCTACCGCATTCGCGATTTCGCGCCGCGCGCGGTGGGCACGACGGCCACGTACGTGATGCGCATCGCGGATGCGGCGCCGGGCGGCAAGCCCGTGTCGATTTCGGTGCAGCCCGCCTTGATCGAGCAGCTCTGGAAGGACTTCACGTCGTATCGCTTTCCGTAATCGCAGCCGGCGATGCCGACCCTCATCAAGGCCGCGGTCTGGAACGCAAAGACAGAAGTTGGCAGTGCCCCCAGCGATGCGCGGGACCTCGCCAACTTCACCAGCCTCCTCGCGTGGCAGGACCGGCTGGTTCTCCTGCGCAGCGCGATCGAGGCGGCAGATCGCGCCATGCCGATACCTGGCGGGCTCGCGGCAGGCACGCCGGTGCTGCGCCTCTTCATGGCGCCGGAATATTTCTTTTCGGAGTCCTGCAACCGCCACGTCATGGACTACGAGACGCGTGGCCACGTGGTTCAGGCAATGGCGAACATCAGTGCCAACTTCCCTGACATGCTGCTCCTGCCCGGAACCGTGTCGTACTTCAAGCCGCTCGTCGACAAGAAGCTCGAGACGGCCCGGTTGGCGGCGGACCCCCTGCACACATCACGGCTCGTGAAGTATGCGGGGACCTACACGGTGGGCGAGGAGAAATCGACGTATCTCGCCCACAACACCGCCTACGCCTTCCACGGCGGCCGCCAGGTGTTCAAGTATCGCAAGATGCTCGACTGCGCCGAGCTGAACCCGCAGGACAGGAAGGCCGGGAAGGTGATGGTGTTCGCGACGGGCAACAGCGTTGGCGCTTTTGATTTCAATCTCGGCGGAGTGACGCTGCGCATCGGCGTCGAAATCTGCGCCGACCATGACAACGGACAACTGAGCAAAGGCGGAGTCTCGAACCTCGATCTGCAGATCGTCCTGTCGGCATCCACCGGGCTTAAAAAGGATTACGCGGTCGTTCGAGACGGAGGCTGCGTGTTTCACTGTGATGCCGGTGAGGCGTCGGCCGACGGGAAGAGACGTGCCTGGCAGAATGTCGGTGGCACACTCGTGGATCTGCGGACCGCGGGTGGCGCTGCAGCTCCTGCGTCCGAGCGCATGGATCCGCTCACGCGACCGGAGCTCGCCGGGCTGCGCAAGAAGACGACGAAGCTGGATAAGAACTTCGAAAAGGCGCAGGTCAAGAAAGCCGGCGAGACGCTCGGCAAGGCCCAGGCCAAGGTGCACGGGCAGCAGCGTGCTACCCAGTACCTGCAGACACGAGGAGGAATGGTGCATTTCTACGAGGCGACCATTCCATAGCACGCCGAACCCAGGCATCCGTGGCTCGGTCATGGACGAACGTCGTATGGCGATGGTATGTCGGCGAAGTCGATATCCCGTGTCATCCGGATGAACGGTATCTCCACGCCGCCGGCGAGCGTCGAGACGACGCGCTCGACGCCAGTGAACCCCAGCGCCTGATACAGTGGCTCGCCGGGCAACGTGGCCATCAACTCGAACCGGTGAAATCCGGCGGCGCGCGCCGCTTGCTCGCATGTCGCGTAGAGCTGTCGCGCCAGGCCCTGGCGCGCCCAGTCGGGATGCACGAAGAAGGCGCGAATTCGCGCTGCCTCCGTGACGGGATCCAGGAGTGGATCATTGCCCCGCTTCATCCTGTCGCCGCCGTAGAGTGTGCGGCGGGCGCTCCAGCCGCCGGCTGCCGCCAGCCGCGCTGAACTCTGGATGACGTAATACGTTCCGTCCGCGATGAGCTGGGTATCGACGCCAAAGACCTGGTCCATCGCGGCATCGACCTGCGCAGCGGTGTAGAAACCAACGCTGAGCGCACGCACCGACAGGCCGATGAGCTCCTCGAGCGCGGGAAGGTCTGCGATGGTGGCGACGCGTACCGGAAGCATGTGGGATTCGTGAGAAGTCAGCGACGATGGACATCCCGTCCATGTCCGAACTTACCACCATGACTCCCAGTCCTCCCATAATCCATGGTGGGGACGATTCTCTTCGGCTTCGGCGCCTATTGAACCACAGGATAGGGCCCTGAAAACTCAAAGTCGAAGACACTCCTGATCCGTTCGAGATCGTGCGTGTTCGCGGATACGAGAATGGCGCCGGCCGAGCGACACGAGTGGGCAATGAGGATATCGAAGACGAAGCTGCGGCGCGTTTGCGCGAGGACGAGGCCATCGCGCTCGATGAGCGTGGCCAGCGTCGTCCCCAGCATCTGCCAACTTTCCAGCGATGGCGTGAGGACCAGGCCCCGTCGGACATAGGGGGCAAGCACGACGCGTTCAAGCGTTCTGCGACTCGGGCCGGCGCCGGCGCGGAGTTCCGCGGCGACCACGGCGCTCAGGTACAGGCCGGGTGCTGCGCGGAGCGAGAACGCTTCAAGTGCCGCGCGCGCAGCGGCATCGTGCGCGGCATCGATGAAGCAGTTGGTATCGAGAACGTACTTGCGAAGCCTGCGAGCGGCCACGCCGGGCGCCTCAATCGAGGCGCGTCAGCCGTAAGCCGCGCAGCGCGCGTGCTCCGGCAGCAAGATCGCGGCGAAAGGCGACGAGCTCGAGGGCTGCTTCGACGGTCTCCCGCTCCGTGGCGGTGCCAAGGAAGGCCTGCGCCTCTGCGAGCGTCGCCGGATCGAGCCAGAACTCCTTGCGGACCTTGCCCTCGCCGGCGGCGGTGCGGCCAGTGCGCTTGCGGTGGCGTGCGGGCTTGCGGGATGTACCAGGCATCGCGGGGCTCCAGGGTGTACGGACAAAGTTACAATTGCGTCCGTACAGCCGCAAGCCGCGCCCGTGCATTCATGGGCCGATCATCCGCACGCACGGTATCTTCACTCCACCGGCGTGCACCGCGCGCGCCAGGAGCATGCGCGCGGGGTCGCGCCATGTCAGTCTTCCTGCAGGCCACTTACACGCGAATCAGCCGGCGCGCTTGAGAGGCTTGATCCGCGCGTGGGTGCGCGCCGCTGGTCCGTGCGCCGCGTGATACAGATCCCACGCCAGTTGCAGGTTGAGCCAGAATTGCGCTTCCACGCCGAATAGCCGCTCCAGACGCAGCGCCGTGTCCGGAGTCAGGTCGCGTTTCCCGTGCACCAGTTCATTGACTCGCGGATAGGACACGCCGAGGCGTGTGGCCAGCTCGGTCTGCGAGATTGCGAGCGGCTTCAGGAATTCTTCGAGCAGCATCTCACCCGGATGGGTGGGCGATCGGTTCGTTGGAATGCGTACCATAGCGTCGCTTCGACCTCCTGCCCCTCAGTGATAGTCAACGATCTCGACGTCGCGCGGGCCAGTGCCGGACCAACTGAAGCAGACGCGAAATTGGCTGTTGATCCGAATACTGTATTGACCGCGTCGATCGCCCTTGAGCGCCTCGAGCTGATTACCTGGCGGCACCCGCAACGCACCGAGCGTCACCGTAGCATCCAACTGGTCCAGCTTGCGCCGTGCAACATCCCACACGGCGCGTGGGCAGGTTCGCCGAGCCAGGCGGGAATCGACACCATTAAAGACGTCCTCGGTGCCGCGATTGACGAATGAGCGGATCACTGACGCACCGACCGAACGAGCATGCAGCGAATATAACGGATAGCGTTATACGTAGCAATGCGGCATCGACATCGGAGCGTTGCGAGAGCGAGCTTCCAACTCACTGCTGCTTACGCCGCGCATGCTCCTGAACCTGTTCCCACGTGAGCGTCGCCTGTTCCGCACAATCGGCGAGCCGTTTGTCCAGGACCTCACGGTGCCAATCTGGCACAGGGACGGCATCTGGCGACCGAGCGAGGCTGTCCCAGATCTCCTCAACAAGCTGGAGACGTTCCGCGCGGGAGCTGAAGGACTTCGTCTCGAAGGGTGCGCTGACTCATGGAGGAATGCTGTGGCCTGGACTACGCGCCGGCAAGCTGCCCACGCCTCCATCCGCGCCCGGTCAGCGAAGAAAGACATTCTCATGGTGCCAGGCGAGAAACTCAGGAGACGGCCGATCCTGCATTGAGCTCGGCGCGCGAAGCGCCTGGCCATGCATCGGGTAGTACGTGCGCCCGTTGTGGTAGTCCGCTCGCAGGCGAGGGCTGACATCGAGGTGGAGATCAGGCGTTACCGTGAGGTACCCCTTGTCGAACAAGCGGTGCAGATCGGCGCGCAACAGGAGACCGTTCCGCACTTCATGCGGGCCGTCCTTTTCGTAGGACCTGATGTGCGCTGCGTCCAGTGCAGGCAGTGAATGCTCGCCGGTCACGGCGCATGATCGTTCGTAGGCATCCAGCACGCTGATGCGGAACGTGCCCTGGCCGAGTCGCGGAACTGTCACGAGTGGCGCGCCGTAGCGAGGGCCCGCCGGACCCGCGACTTGTGGCAGCCCCGCAGACGGAACGGCCAGGACTCCCGCGCGTTCCTGACACTCCACCCAGATCCGCCGCCCCTCGCCAACGGTGAGGTCGTACGCTTCGCTCGAAACAGTTCGATCGTGCCAGTCGCGCGGCTGCTGCACCCACGCGTCGCGCGGAAAGAACGTTGGCTCGACGAGCAGGATGCACCCGATATTCGCGGGCCCGCTGGTTAGCCGGTGCTTGATCCTCGCTCGTATCGCGGCGAGTCGCGACTCGAGTTCAGCGAGCGTCCCACAGCCGTTGCCCTGGCCGAAGCACTCCCATGCGAGCCATGAGGGCAGCGGACTCCACCGGGCGAAGTAGCCGAAGCCGGCGATGGCACGGTGCGGGGCCTTGAGCTTGAAAAAGAACGGTGAGAACTCGGGAGCGCTGAAGCGCCGCCGGTCGGACGGCGTCCAGAAGTTGACCTCCTGCATTGGGTGTCGCGACAGGAATTCGTACCAGCCGGAATCCGTTACGGCGACGGTGCCACGCATCGTGCTCACTGGAAGTCAGTCTGCTGTCCCACGCTGCAGCACGACATGCAGCGCCTTCTCCGACGCCACGAACTGCGTGCATTCGAATCCCAGGGACTTGAGGTCAACGCCCTCGAACAGTCGCTCGCCCTTCCCAAGCAGAACCGGCGCGATCGCGATGTGCAGCTTATCGATCAGGCCCGCGCGAAGATACTGCTGAATGGTGTCGGCCCCGCCGCCGATGCGCACGTCCATTCCAGCCGCCGCCGCGCGTGCCCGGTCGAGCGCCTCGTGAATGCCGCCAGTGACAAAGTGGAAGGTCGTGTCGCCCTTCATGTGAAGGGGCGGCCGCGCGTAATGGGTCAGGACGAACACCGGAACGTGATAGGGCGGGTCGTCGCCCCACCAGCCTTTCCAGTTCATGTCCGGCCAGGGGCCGCGCACGGGTCCGAACATGTTCCGCCCGAGAATCCAGGCGCCAACGCGCTCGGTGCCCCGCGCGGCGAACTCGTTGTCCAGCCCTGTCCCTCCACCCTCGTCGCCATGCATCTGCGACCACGCGCGAGTCGCCATCATCCAGCCGTGCAGCGTCTCGGCGCCCACGCCGAGCGGATGCTCGACGCTCTGATCCGGGCCCGCCCCGTACCCATCGAGCGAGATGGTGAAATTCTCGACTCTGACCTGTGTCATGTGTACCTCTCAAGTGAAAACGGAATCCACGCCCTCGCGGTCAGCGCGGGCGCGCGCGATTGACGAGCGCCGCGAATCGCGCATCGCTGCGCCAGGACGCGAACGCCTGATCGCCCGCGAGCGCCCATAGTTCCCACACGTGGTTCGTCACGGCGCGGTCGAGTGATGGCCACATACGGGCCGTGTCGCCGAGCGCGGCGTACAGGCGCGCCATGGGGTACGGGTCCACGAAGCCGCCCTGAGCGGCCCGTGCTTCGAGCGCGCGCGTGAAGCTCCGCGCGGCCGTCGTGTCGCCGCACCGGGCGCGCGCGTACCAGGGGAGGGAGTTCTCGAACTGTTCCGGCGTCGGCTGCAGCTGGGCCGCGACGCGACGTGCGGCGTCGCAGCGGCCGTCGTCGGCGTAGACCTCGGTGAGTTGGCGGCGTGCGAACGTGTTCCCCGAATCGGCAACGAGCGCCTGTTCCAGCGCGCGGACCGCATCCGGTATCCTGAAGGCGTGATAGAGCACCGTTCCTTCGCGCGCACGGATGATGGGCGAGGCGGGATCGAGGCGGCGCGCCAGCCGAATGGTGATGATCGCGGAATCGGGCTGACCCGTGGCCAGATAGTACCAGCTCTGGAAGAGACGCGTGGACGCGTTCGTGGGGTCGAGCGCGAGACTGCGCTGGAATTCAGCGGCCGCGGCGCGATAGTCGTGGTCGGCGAACACATGCAGCACGGCGCGCGTGAGGTGCGCGCCGGCCAGCGTGCTGTCGAGCGCCAGCGCGCGGCTCACCGCATCACTGGACGCCGAGAAGTCGCTGTCGGGCTGGAGGCCGTCATAGACGGCAATCAGCAGGTGCGCGCGCGCCAGGAGCGCCCATGCCGGTGCGTACGACGAATCCATGGCCAGCGCGTCGCGCAGCAGGTCGACGCCGGCGTGCAGCGACTCGTCGTCGCGCCGCTCGATGTAGCCGCGCGCCCGCACCAGCGTGCGATGCACCTCCGGCGGTACCGTGGGCGCGCTGCGATACGTGGCGAGCTGTGTGCCGGTGAGCGTGACGCGCAGCGCTTTCGCCACGGCCAGCGCCACCGAGTCCTCCAGGTCGAACAGGTTCGCCGCGCCGTTGAACTGGTTGGACCAGAGCACGCGGCCGCTGTGCTGGTCGAGGAACTGCACGTGGATGCGCACGCGGCCGTTGTCCTGCTCGAACTTGCCGAGCAGCATCGCGGTGGCGTGCAGCCGCCGGCCCAGCGCGCCGGCGTCGTCGTTGGCGTAGTGACGCGCGACATCGGCGGACGTCTCGATGGGGATCACGTCGAGGCGCAGCGGGCGGAGCGCGTCGAAGATGGCGAGCGGCAGACCCTGTCCCAGCGCCGTGTTGTTCGTGTCGCCCGTGATGTTGGTGAACGGCAGGATGGCGATCACCGGCGCCGTGCTCGCGCGCCGTTGCGTGCCCAGCAGCAGGCCGGTCACGAGCACCGCCACCGTTGCCGCGGCGGCGATCCAGCGGCGCCGGCGTGGCCGTGCCGGCGCGGTCGGTGCAGTGAGCGCCGCGCGCAGCGACTCGGCCGACTGCGGGCGCCGCGCCGGATCCTTCTCGAGCGCGTCCATCACCGCCCTGTCCACCGTGGCGGGAATGCCGCGCCGCCCGCGCGAGAGCCGCGCCGGCGTTTCGGTGAGCGTGCGGGCGACGATGGCTTGCGCCGTGGGCGCGGTGAACGGCGGCGCGCCGGCCAGCATCTCGTAGATCACCGTGCCGGCCGAATAGATGTCGCTGCGGGCGTCGAGTGAACTCTCGCCCAGGATCTGCTCCGGGCTCATGTACGCGGGCGTGCCCACGGAGATTCCCGATTCCGTGAGGCGGCCCGAGCCCGACCGCGCGGCCAGCGCCACGCCGAAGTCGCCGAGTACGGCGCGTCCATCCTGCAGGAGAATGTTCTCGGGCTTGATGTCGCGATGCACCACGCCATGACGGTGCGCGTGGTCCAGCGCGCTGCACAGGTCGCCGGCGATGGCGAGCGCGGCATCGAGCGGCAGGGGCGACTCACGCTCCAGCCGGTTGCGCAGCGTCTCGCCGGTGACCATGGGCATGACGAAGAACAGCAGCCCGGACGCCTCGCCGGAATCGAAGAGCGGCAGGATGTTCGGGTGCTGCAGCCGCGCCGTCGTGCGGATCTCCTCCAGGAACCGCTCGGCGCCGACCGCCGAGGCCACTTCGGGGCGAAGTACCTTGATGGCTACCGTGCGGTCGTGGCGGAGATCGTGCGCCGCGTACACCGTGGCCATGCCGCCCGCGCCGATCTCCAGGTCCACGCGATAGCGGCCGGCGAGCGCGGCGCGGAGGTGGGCGAGGCGTTCTGTCAGCGTGGGATCCGGCATTTTAGCTTCGGCGTCGGCATGCGCGCGGTGAGCGGGGGCGGGGGCGGAGGCTCGCGAGGTGGGGGATCGGGAGTGGCGTGTGTCGCCGGGGACGAGCTACGGGCGGCTGTGCATCCCGGGCTGGTTGCCGGCTGCGCAATAATGTAAACTGGCGCGCGAGGAATCCATGACGGATCACCACGACCACCACGCCCACACCGCCTCCTCCACCGACGTGGAGCGCGCCACCGCCTACGCCGAGGCGTGCGCCGCGGCGCAGCCCGATCCCGGGCGCCGGGTTGTGGCCGTCGCGCTGGAAGCCGGCGAGTTCGACTGGGAGTTCGTGCCGGGCGTGCGCACGC
>Ga0207707_10006532_pt1 | contig 10175 bp, 13 predicted proteins | sample KBSC83BmetaG_FD_184336 | JGI IMG/M metagenome (GOLD analysis project Ga0207707, IMG submission 184336) | Corn rhizosphere microbial communities from Kellogg Biological Station, Michigan, USA - KBS C8-3B metaG (SPAdes) (version 2) | ecosystem: Host-associated > Plants > Roots > Rhizosphere ... | reverse complement strand
GCACGTTGCGGCGTTCGTTCAGGATGCCGGCGATGTCGGCGATCGAGCCGTTGGGATTGCCGCTGCCGCCCTCATGCGGGCTGCAATAGCGGAAGGCGATGCGGTCCTCGTCCTGCAGCCGCTTCAACGTCGCCTCGTCGGCGAAGTAATTGCCGTCGCCATGGGCGATCGGCACGGTCAGGACCTGGCCGGCATTGTAGGCGCGGGTGAAGGGGCTGCTCGAGGTCTCGACCTTGAGATGCACGTCGCGGCAGACGAATTTCAGGCTGGCATTGCGCAGCAGCACCCCCGGCAAAAGCCCCGATTCCGTGAGGATCTGGAAGCCGTTGCAGATGCCGAGCACGAGCACGCCGCGATCGGCGGCGTGCTTCACCGACGCCATGATCGGCGAGTGGGCGGCGATGGCGCCGGTGCGCAGGTAATCGCCGTAGGAAAAGCCGCCGGGGATCAGGATGAGGTCGCTGCGCGGCAGCTCATGATCGCGATGCCAGACCAGGGCCGGCGGCGCACCGAAGGCGGCCAGCGCCGCCGCCGCGTCGCGCTCGCGATTGGAGCCCGGAAAGACGATGACCGCGCTCTTCAACTTAGGCGCTCATCTCGATCGTGTAAGTCTCGACGATGGGGTTGGCGAGCAGCCGCTCGCACATCGAGCGGACGCGCGCTTCCGCCTGCTTGGGGTCGCCCGGCGCCAGCTCGATCTCGATATATTTGCCCTGGCGCACATCCTTCACGCCGTCGAAGCCGAGGCCGCTCAGCGCATGCGCGATGGCCTTGCCCTGCGGATCGAGGACGGCCGGCTTCAAGGTGATGTGTACCCGCGCCTTCATGGACGCGCCCCAACCGGTGCGGTCAATTCACGACTCTGGGAATCTTCTGCACGTCGCCCTCGTTCTCGGGCAGCACGCCGAGCCGGCGGGCCACCTCCTGATAGGCTTCCTTGACCGAACCGAGATCGTCGCGGAAGCGGTCCTTATCGAGCTTTTCGTTGGTTTTGGCGTCCCACAGCCGGCAATTGTCCGGGCTGATCTCGTCGGCCAGCACGATGCGCATCTCATCGCCCTCGTAGAGCCGGCCATATTCGAGCTTGAAGTCGACGAGACGCAGGCCGACGCCGAGGAAGAGGCCGGAGAGGAAGTCGTTGATGCGCAAGCTGAGCGCCAGGATGTCGTCGAGGTCTTGCGTGTTGGCCCAGCCGAAGGCGGTGATGTGCTCCTCGGAGACCATCGGATTGTGAAGCTCGGCGTTCTTGTAATAATACTCGACGATCGAGCGCGGCAGGGTAGTGCCCTCGGCGATGCCGAGCCGCTTGCACATCGAGCCCGCGGCGACGTTGCGGATCACCACCTCGATCGGAATGATCTCGACCTGGCGGACGAGCTGCTCGCGCATGTTCAGCCGGCGCACCAGATGGGTCGGCACGCCGATCTCGGCGAGCCGCGTCATCAAATATTCGGATATGCGATTATTGAGGACGCCCTTGCCGCTGATGATGCCGTGCTTGTCGAGGGAAGTCGCGTCGTCCTTGAAATACTGGACGAGCGTCCCGGGCTCCGGACCTTCGAAGATGGTCTTCGCCTTGCCTTCGTAGATGCGTCTGCGCCGCGCCATGGTGGGAGCCCGATGTTTGCAAAACCCACGCGAACGGGGGTCACTGGAATAAGGGAATACCCACGCCCGAAAGGGGGGTGGCTCCTCATATAACAGCAGGGGGCGGCCGATACAATGAACCACATGGCGGGCCCCCGGGACCGCGATGCCGGGCCCTGGGCCGGGTTCGCGACCCGGCCCAAACCCGCAGAAAGCCTAGGATTTTCAGGTTAGTGCTTACATTCCTGGAAGGCATTGTCCTTGTACTGGCCGGCCTTGTCCGCGTTCTGGAACCACACCACGGCCCCTTTCGAGTCGCACTTGTCGAAGCCGATGAAGCGGCCGGTGCAGCCGCTGAGCGCGAAGGCGGCGAGGCCGAGGCACAGGATCGTCTTTGTCATGAATTTCCTCCCGGTGGGCTGGTCAAAGGGCCGGCATGCTAGCCCGAACGGGGGAGGGGTCAAAGGCCAAGCCTAGGTTCGTGCGGCTCCTACTGGGGCGTAGGGCGCCTCGCCGGGCCGGCCGGCGGCGAACAGGAAGACCGGCCGGCGCTGCTCGGCGGCGCGGGTGGGCAGCGCGATGAGGGCGCTCGAGACGGTGCCGTAGCCGGTATCGGTGCGGACCGTCATGCCTTCGCGCGGCCGCTCCGGCCGGCGCTCGGCCAGCAGCTCGGCCCAGCCGCGCCAATCGCCGGCGCCGGGATCGGGCGCCGCGGCGGCCGCGAAGCGCGGCAGGTAGCGGGCGATGCGCGGCGAGCTCGTATCGTTGCGGTCATGCGCCGTGATCATGCTGAAGCCCGGCGGCAGCGCGGCCAGCGTCAGGCGGCGCTCGTCGTTCTTCAGCCAGAAGGCGTCGCGATTGTCGGCGATCACCAGGTTGAAGGCGCGGTAGGAGTCGGGCGCGAGCCCGGCCAGCGCCTCGGCCGCCTCGGCCGCATCGGCATGGTCGAGCGCCTCCAGCACCAGCTCGCCGCGGCTGCGCTTGCCGGATGCCGGCCCGAGCGTGCCCGAGCGATTGAGGATCGCCGCCATGACGCCGTGATCGTTGAGCCCGAGCCAGCTGCCCTCGGCCAGCCGGTCGCGGCCGGCCAGCACTTCCGGCCGGTCGGGCCAATGCCGGCCCGGCGGATCCCAGGGCCGGCTTGCCATCTCGTCGCGGTTGGCCGCGGCGAGCAGCGGCCAGTCATGGCCGGGCCGGATCAAGAGGACGATCGAGCACAACTCAGCCTTCCCCGAAGACGCGCGCGAAGATGGTGTCGACATGGCGGGTGTGCTGGCCGAGATCGAACAGCCGGTCGAGATCCTTGGGCTTGAGCCGGGCCGCGACCTCGGGATCGGCTTCGAGCAGGGTGCGGAAGGACGTTCCCTTGGCCCAGGAGTCCATCGCGTTGCGCTGCACCGCACGATAGGAGTCCTCGCGGCTCATGCCGGCCTGGGTCAAGGCCAGCAGCACCTGCTGCGAATGGACGAGCCCGCCCAGCCCCTCGAGATTGGCGCGCAGCCGCTCGGGATAGACGACCAGCCTCTCGACGAGGCCGGTGAGCCGGGCCAGCGCGAAATCGAGCGTCACCGTCGCGTCGGGCCCGATCATGCGCTCGACAGAGGAGTGGGAGATGTCGCGCTCGTGCCACAGCGCGACATTCTCCAGCGCCGGCACGACGCAAGCGCGCACCATGCGGGCGAGCCCGACGAGATTCTCCGACAGCACCGGATTGCGCTTGTGCGGCATGGCCGACGAGCCCTTCTGCCCGGCCGAAAAGAACTCCTCGGCCTCGCGTACCTCGGTGCGCTGCAGGTGGCGGATGTCGGTCGCGAGCCGCTCGATGCCGGCGGCGATGACCGCGAGGGTCGAGAAGAACATGGCGTGCCGGTCGCGCGGAATGACTTGTGTCGAGATCGGCTCGACCGCGAGCCCCAGCCTCTCCGCGACATAGGCCTCCACGCGGGGATCGAGATGGGCGAAGGTGCCGACCGCGCCCGAGATGGCGCAAGTGGCGATTTCCGCCCGCGCCGCCACCAGCCGCGCGCGATTGCGGGCGAACTCGGCGTAATGCGTCGCGAGCTTGAGACCGAAGGTGATGGGCTCGGCATGGATGCCGTGGCTGCGCCCCACCATGGGCGTGTGCTTGTACTCGAAGGCGCGGCGCTTCAAAGCCGCGAGCAGGGCGTCCAGATCCTCGAGCAGGATGTCGCTCGCCTGGCTCAGTTGCACCGCGAGGCAGGTATCGAGCACGTCCGAGGAGGTCATGCCCTGATGGACAAAGCGCGCCTCCTCGCCGACATGCTCGGCGAGGTTGGTGAGGAAGGCGATCACGTCGTGCTTGGTCTCGGCCTCGATCTCGTCGATGCGCGCGACCTCGAACTTGCCGCGCGCCCGTACGGCTTTCGGCACCTCCTTGGGGATCATGCCGAGCTCGGCCATCTTCTCCGCCGCCAGCGTCTCGATCTCCAGCCAGATCCGGTACTTGTTCTCCGGCTCCCAGATGGCGGTCATGCGGGGACGGCTGTAGCGGGGAATCATGGCATCCTCAGGTGGCAGGTCCTAACCAGAGCGGGCTAGGGGCGGGAACAGTTAGCGCCGGCAAGGCATTAAGTCATGGCCAATCCATACTGCACCGCAACAGCGAAGCGAAAAATATTCATCGAATGTCACCTTACTTCGCCACCCATGCCGGACTGCTGCGCTATGTCGCCCGAGATCTCTCGGATTGCGCCCGTCGCTCGGAGTCCCCGCAGGCGAAGAAGCTGGAGCTTTACGCGGCCATCCTCGACCGTATGATCGAGGAGCTGTCCGCCCCCAACCGGGCAGTCTGAGCGCTCCAGCCACGGGACCGGCATCCGAGCCGGAATAGTGTGATGCCCTTCGACCTGCCGTCCGACTGGATGGCCCTCGTCACCATCTATGCCGGCAAGGTCGGGCTCAGCCTGCTCATCCTGGTCCTGTTCTGGATCGGCGCGCGCGTGGCGCGCGGCGTCATCGGCCGGGTCGGGCGCCGCGATGTCAACCGCGTCGATCTCTACGAGGTGCTGGGCTCGGCGATTTCGCTGACCATCATCGGCTTCGGCGCCATGTCGGCGCTCGGCACGATCGGCGTCGATGTCACGGCGCTGATCGCCGGCATCGGCATCGCCGGCGTGGCGCTCGGCTTCGCCCTGAAGGACATCGTCTCCAACTTCACCGCCGGGGTGATGATCATCACCTTCCGGCCTTTCGTGCGCGGCGATCTCGTCGAGGTCTCGGGCGCCAAGGGCCAGGTGGTGGGCATCGATCTGCGCAACACCCATCTGCGCGGCGACACCGCCGATTACCTTGTGCCCAACCAGAATATCCTGTCCAACGTGGTGACGATCGAGCATCGGCCGCCGGCCGGCGAGGATGCGGACCGGGATTGAGGACTCGCTCGATGCCCGGCCTGGCGCGCACCATATAGTCGGCATCATGCCCGCCGAGAAATCCGTCAAGCTCACCGACCGTCAATTCGCCGCCATCGCCCGGGCGCTGGCCGAGCCGCGGCGCTACCAGATCCTGAAGCAGATCGGCGAGGCCGACGGGGTGCTGCCCTGCACGGCGCTGCACCGGTCGCACAAGATCAGCGCCGCCACCCTCTCGCATCATCTGAAGGAGCTCGAGCAGGCCGGCCTCATCCAGAGCAGCCGCGCCGGCAAGTTCATGAATCTCGCCCTCGAGCGCGCGGTTCTGCGCGCCTATCTCGACCGGCTGGCAAAAATATAGCGCCCGCCTGCCCGTCGCCCCTTGCGGCTAACATTTCGACGATTATCTAACCGTCGAAGTTTAAACCAGGAGGGCATCGCCATGAGCAAGCTTGCGGGCAAGGTCGCGGTCGTCACCGGGGCATCGAAGGGCATCGGCGCCGCCATCGCGCGCGCCTTGGGCGGCGACGGCGCCGCCGTGGTCGTGAACTACGCGGCCGATCGCCAGGGCGCCGAGCGCACCGTCGCCGAGATCGCGAAGCGCGGCGGCAAGGCCATTGCCGTCCAGGCCGACGTGTCGAAACCGGCGGATGTCACGCGCCTGTTCGCCGAGACGAAGCAGGCCTTCGGCCGCCTCGACGTGCTGGTCAACAATGCCGGCGTCTACAATTTCTTCCCGGTCGAGGAACTGAGCGAAGCCGAGTTCCAGCGCCAGTTCGGCACCAACGTGTTCGGCCTGCTGCAGGTGACCAAGGAGGCGGTCGGGCAGTTTGGCGCCGAGGGCGGCAGCATCATCAATATCAGCTCGGTCGCGAGCCATATGGGGGTGCCCGGCAGCGCAGTCTATGCCGGCACCAAGGGTGCCGTGGATGCCATCACCGCCGTGCTCGCGAAGGAGCTGGCGCCGCGCAAGATCCGCGTCAACGCGATCAATCCCGGCGGCGTCGAGACCGAGGGTCTGCACAGCATGGGGGTGCCGGGCAGCGATTTCGAGAAGCAGATGATCGCGCAGACGCCGCTCGGCCGCCTCGGCCAGCCCGGCGACATTGCGCCTATCGCCGTCTTCCTCGCCTCGCCGGACTCGGGCTGGATGACCGGCGAGATCCTGCTGGCCTCGGGCGGAATGCGCTAGGTCGATGAAATTGCCGGTCTTTTAAGACGGGAGAGCAGGCTGCATGTCGGACAGGAGCCGCCGCAGATCGGCCAGCAGGAAGGGCTTGGCGAGCGTCGGCGACCCGGCGAAGGTGCCGTCCACCCCGCCCGGCCCGTAGCCCGTGGCAAAAGCGAAGGGTATGCCGCGCGACGCCAGCAGCTCGGCCACCGGATAGCTCGGCTCGCCGTCGAGATTCACGTCGATGATGGCGAGATCGAAGCTGCCGGTGCGCGCGACCTCGAGGGCCTCCGACATGTGGGAGGCCGTGGCGCCGACCTCGTGGCCCAGATCCGCGAGCATATCCTCGATCAGCATCGCGACCATGCTTTCGTCCTCCACCAGCAGGATGCGAAGCCGCTTCATCGTCTGTTGCTCCGGCTCGCGGTCATCGGCCGGGTGGGAAGGGTTGCGAAGAGTCATGCGAGCGGCGCCGCGATTTCGCAGACGACGCCCTCGCTGCCGTAGATCAGCCGGGTCGTGCCCCCCAGCTCGCGGCTGAGGGCATGCTCGATCATCCGGCTGCCGAAGCCGCGGCGGGTCGGCCTCTCTACCGGATGGCCGCCGCGCTCGCGCCAGGTGAAGCTGAGCGTGCCGACCTCGCGCCGCCAGGCGACCTCCACGCGACCGGCGGCCGTCGTCAAGGCCCCGTACTTCGAGGCGTTGGTGGCCAGCTCGTGCAAGGCCATCGAGAGCGCGAGCGCCTGTTTCGGCGACAGCTGCACCGACGGCCCGGTGATGTCGAAGCGCGCTGCGGAGAAAGGCTCGATCGCGCGTGCGACGACCTCGGCGAGATCGGCTCCCGACCAGTTCTGGACTGTCAGCAGATCATGGGCGCGCGCCAGCGACACGATGCGCGATTCGAGCGCCTGGCGCGCGGCTTGAATCTCGTCGGCATTGCGCAGGCTCTGATAGGCGATCGACTGAATGGTGGCCAGGGTGTTCTTCACCCGGTGATTGAGCTCGTTCACGAGCAGTCTTTGATGCTCCTCGGCGAGCTTGGCGCTGGTGAGATCGCGGCTGGCTCCCGTGATCGCCACGGGCTGGCGCGCCGCACCCTCGCCCTCGAACTCCACGAGGCCCCAGGCGCTGAGCCAGCGCCAGCTGCCGTCGAGCTGGCGCACGCGATAGTCGACATTGTAGCGGCCGTCGCCGAGCGGATGGACGGCCTTGGCGACGGCTTCCCACATGCGCGGAATGTCGTCGGCATGGATCAGCCGCGTCACCCCGGCCTCGTCATGCAGGAAGCGGCCGTCGGTCAGCCCATACAGGCGCTGCGCGCGCTCGTCATAAAGGCAGATATTGTCCGCGACCGTATAGCGCCAGGAGCCCATCTCGGCGGCTTCCATGGCGAGATCGAGCGTATGGCGCTGGCGCGCCATGATGGCCTCGGATTCATGCCGGCCGATGGCGAGGGCGGCGGTCTGCGACAGCGTCTCGACGAGACGCAGCTCGAAAGGCGAGGGACGCCGCTTTTCGCGAAAGTAGGTGCCGAAGGCGCCGACCACCCGTCCGTCGCGCGTGACGATCGGATGACTCCAGGCTGCCTTGAGGCCGATCAACTGGGCCAGCGGCCTGATCGCGGCCCAGTTGGGATCGGCCGCCATGTCCTGCGTGACCGCCGTGAGTCCGGTGGCGGCCGCAACGCCGAAACCGCCGAGATCGGTGGCGCCGAGCGCATCGATGGCGCTGCTGAAGGCCGCCGGCAGGCTGGGCGCGGCCGCGGTGCGCAGGCATCCTCTGGCATCGAACGTGAGAATGGCCGCCACCGCGCGCGGCGCGCAATCCTCGACGACCCGCGCGAGGTCGGCCAACACCGCCTCGACCGGTGCGCCCTGCACGAGCAGCTCGAGCGAGCGCTTCTGGGCGGCGAGAACCGTCTCGGCGGTCACTCGCGACCCCTGGCGTGCCGGCAGCGCGACAGCGGATGACTCGATACCGAGCTCGCCGTCCAAGCTCATTCCCCTTGCCCTTCCCGAAGTCCGAGGACGTCTCCCCGCGCCGCAGCGCCGGAGGTGCGTCCCATCATCCTTAAGCTGTGTCAGCCGCCTCGGGAAGCTTCGATTCTTAGCCCCTTTGCTCTAGGCGAATCGCCTGCGAGGATGGTGGTCCTACGGGCCGGCATGAAAACGCAGTTCGCAGGATTGAGATCCTCGTCCCGACAGGGCGGATCGGCGGCGCGCAGACTCGGTGCGGCTGTTCGCCGCGCGCGCAGCCACGGGACAGAATCAGGCGTGCACGGGCTCATGCGATCGGCGAGAAGCCGGTCGGGATCAGGATGCGGCTGTTCATGGCCTGGACCAGCGGCAGCATCTTCTCGGTATAGGCGAGCCAGACCGGATTGCGGCCGAGCTCGGCGCGTCGCCGCTCGCGCTCGCCGTAATTCTCGTAGCCCCAGAGATGCACCACATGCTGCAGCTCGCCGATGTCGGTCGAGAAATAGCCCAGCATGTTGCCGAGGATCTGCTTCTGCACCGCCATGCCTTCCGCGGCATAGAGCTCGAGATAGGTCTTGAGCGTGCCCGGATGCAGGCGGTAGTCGCGTTCCTCGACGATCATGCCCCGTCTCCCCCTCGCCCGAGCCGCGCAGACGGACGGAAGGCCCGCTCACGACGCTCGCTGCCGGGCACTATTTCCGCTGCGCATCGAATCCGCAACGACCTCGCGAGGTCGGCTTGGCGAGACGGGCGACGGCGCCCGAAGCTCCTCCGCAACGGTCCGCCGACCAGCGCTACTCGCTGGCAACCGCGCGCGCCGCTTTGACGATGTCCGGCGGGGTCGCATAGAATTTCTGCAGGATGGCCTGTGCCTGCGCCGCGGATTTCGGCGTCACCGGCTGGCGAATCGTCGCCGCATCGGCGAGGAACTGCGCATCCTTCATGGTCTCGTCGAATGCGGCGCGCAGAATGGCGACGACATCGGCGGGCACCGAAGCCTGGGTAATGAAGGGCTTTCCGATCTCGCCGGCATCCGACAGCACGGCAATGATCTGGCGGCTGCGGTCGTTCTCGGCGATATCCACGGCATTCGGCAAATCGGGCGGCAGGTCCGGCGCCGTGGCAGAGGAGAATTTCAGGATCGGGACGATCTTGTGTTGCTGGCTCCATTCGGGGGGCAAGCTGCTCCAGGTGAGGCAGCCGCCATCGAGCTCGCCGCGTTCGACCGCAAGGGCGGCCTCCGCGCTGCCGCCATAGCCGCCGACCGAGTGGACATTCACATGGAAAAGCTTGTGCAGCATCTGCTGCTCGATGTCCGACGAGCTGCCCGGATTGGTGCGTCCCATGTTGATTTGCGGCCGCGTGCGCGCGCTCGCGAGGTCGGTGACGCCGAAGGCCCGCCACATATAGCAGACCGCGAGGTCCTGCGCGATGCTGCCGATCCAGCTGAACTTGCGGAAATCGATCGGCACATGCTCGGGCGTCAGCAGGGAATTGGTGATCTGCGTGAAGTCGAACAGGCCAAGGAAGGTCCCGTCGGCCGGCGCGCTGCGCTGCAGATATTCAATCGCGTGCAGGCTTCCGGCGCCCGGCATGTTCTGGACAATGATGGAGGGGTGGCCCGGAATATGCCGGCCGATATGACGCGAGAGAAGACGCGCGTTGAGATCGTAGCCGCCGCCGGCGGCATAACCGACGAGAAGGGTCAGCGTTTTGCCGGCATAGAAGTCAGCCGCCCGCGCGCCGCCGCCTGCGGCCAGCGTCGCAATCGTGCCGAGCGCCAGCATGAGGCGACGATGTTTTCTGGGTCCGCGCACCGCCTTCACTCCTCCAGCTCGTGATTTCGCGCCCGCCATAGTGGGGGCTGAACGCCGGCATCGAGAATGCGCGACTCGTGACGGTGCCGGCAAGAGAGAGCCGATCCGGCGCCGGACCCGGTCGCGCGGCGCCGCAACCCCCAACCCGTCCCTTTCGATGGCTTGGCCCGATCGCCGGCGGCGACAGGTGGTCAGAGTCATGGACCCATGCTAGTTTGCGGTCTTGCGAAATCGGGAGGCTTCACGATGCAAA
>Ga0207707_10006524_pt1 | contig 10189 bp, 9 predicted proteins | sample KBSC83BmetaG_FD_184336 | JGI IMG/M metagenome (GOLD analysis project Ga0207707, IMG submission 184336) | Corn rhizosphere microbial communities from Kellogg Biological Station, Michigan, USA - KBS C8-3B metaG (SPAdes) (version 2) | ecosystem: Host-associated > Plants > Roots > Rhizosphere ... | reverse complement strand
GCAAGGTGATCTGCATGGTCGGCGACGGCAGCGCGATGTACACGCTGCAATCGCTGTGGACGCAGGCGCGCGAAGGCCTCAACGTCACCACGATCGTGTTCGCCAATCGCATCTATCAGATCCTGCGGGGCGAATTCGACGGCGTCGGCGCCGGCGAGCCGGGACAGCGCGCGCTCGACATGCTGAAGATCGATCGCCCGGCGATCGACTGGGTCTCGCTCGCCAAGGGCATGGGCGTGCCGGGCCGCGCGGTCGCCACTGCCGACGATTTCAACAAGGCGCTGGCGGAGGCCATCGCCGAGCAGGGACCGCGGCTGATCGAAGTGCAGATGTAGGGGGAGGGCGTCGAACCGGTGTTAAGCGGCGCTGCGCTGCGGCTGCCGCCGGTCGGCGTGCGCCTTTCTTATCCCTCCCCCTCGTGGGGAGGGTGGCCGGCCGAAGGCCGGTCGGGTGGGGGGCTCCATCCGCAAACGATAGTTTCTCGCGCACTCCGTGCGCTACCCCCACCCGTCACATCGTTCGCTACGCTCACGACGTGCCACCCTAAGAGCGAGCTTCGCTCCTCTCGACCCCACAAGGGGGAGGGATCAAGAAGTGCGGCTGTCGTACGCTTTATGCAGCCGGCGCCTGGCTCTTTGCAATGACGGAACGCATCTCCAATTTGCCGCGTTTCTGGCTAGTCTGAAGCTGTTTTGTCGGAGAGCAACATGCAGTCCGAGTTGAACAAGGTCATAAGCGCGCTTCATGACTTCTACGCGCGCGAGACCCATTTGCTGGAAAAGGATCTCGGCGAGCGCACGCTCACCCACCGCCTGGCGGTGCACCTCGAGAAGCAATTTCCGGGATGGGAGGTCGATTGCGATTACAACCGGCTGGGCGAGCGCACGCTGCGGCTGCCGAAGGGAACCATCGTCTCCACCGACGATCATCTCGGAAAATCGGTTTATCCCGACATCGTCGTGCACCAGCGCGAGATTCCCAATAACCTGCTCGCGATCGAAGTCCGCAAGGCCGCCAATCATCAGCCGCCGGAGCATGACCAGCACAAGCTGCGGGCGCTGACCGATCCGCATCTGTGGTTCGCCTACTGGATCGGGGTCTATCTTGTGCTGGGCAAGGACAGCGTCGTATCGGATGTTTACACCGGCGGCGTCATCGACCAGCCGATGTCCCGCTGGTTTTCCCAGCGGCTGAAGGAAGCGGGCTTGGGGTTGGGCTGAAAGATGCGGAGGCTGCAAATGAGAATTTCGCTCACACGATGGTACAAACCGGTCGACGCCTATTATGGGCCACAAAACGCGCTGCTCATGATGCTGATGCTGACGGGGCTCGATGGCGTGACCAAGCCGGCGCTGGCGGTGTGGGCGGGGAAGTAGGGGTGGGGAGGGTGGTCGCGCGCCGCAAGTTTGAACCTGTGCCGCGCGACCGAAAGGATTGGTATGACTGAGTGCCCATTATGGTAACGCCAAATGACAAGCTCTTGACGGCGCTCAGCGCCTGCGTCGTCCACGCACGTGATCTTCTTGAGTCAGCGAAAGCTGTGCAAGCGAGAGGCCGCCACAATATTGCATATCACTTGGCGACGCTCGCCCTCGAAGAAATGGGAAAGCGAGAACTCTATCAGATTCAAGAAGCGGCGAAATCCGTTGGTGAACCCCCATCCTGGCAAGCCAATGCTGTTCAAGATCACGTAAAAAAGCTGTTCTGGTGTTTGTATTCTCTCGGCACGATACCCGATGCCATCGATCAAGAGCAGTTCTTCGAAAAGCGCGGGGCTGCTGGTGATATCCATGCGAACCGAATTGCTGGTTATATGTCGGGCAGACTGAAGATGGTCTTAACATCCCATCGCAGGCTATCTCGGCTCGTCAGTCAGTCGCATTAATCAAGTTGGCAGAGTCCTTGGTTCAATATGCAGAAACTCAAAAACCGCGCGAAGATATCCCGCGCGAAGAATTCGATCTGCAAGTGTGGTTTTTGAACGCGATGGATGATCCAGAACGTCGAAAACGCATTTTCAACAAGGGATCATTTGAAAAGCTTAAAGAGCTAAACGACATCATCAAATGGACTCGCTCGATAAAAGAAGAGCTTGAGGAAGAAGACGCGTCCTTGAAAGCATTGGCTGAGCGCGAATTTAGTCGCCAGCCAGTATCAGATATGCAGACCAGAAAGGAGCGATGGAAGATACGGCTCAAGCTCGAAACTTCATCGAACTCCATTCGACCCGCATTTTTGAAAGCATGGAATGATTCGGTCACTTGGATAAAGATGGTCCCTGTGCAAGGTGAACGAAAGAAAGATCACCTGTTGATTGAACTGACCTTGGCCGACGATATCCCCGCAACGGTGTTGTGGTCTGTCGGGTTTACACTCTCGCTCAGATTAATAATCGCTATGAACTTCGCTACAAGCGGGTTTTGGTGGTGGCGGCTTCCCTCGAATAAAACGAAGTTCTATGAAACGATCCAGGACTTGCAAAACAAATGTGGCCTTGAGCTTGAGGCCGGCGGGTTTCAGGTTTTCGAGCGCAGGGCAGCGTTGACTGAAATACACGCGAAAACGCTAGTGATGTGCCTTTCCGCGTTGCCGGATGATCCGTACGACCCTAAAAGAGGGCAGGCGTACACGAACTATATGGGAGGCTTAAATTTTCTCGCGCTTAATTGCATCACATGGCGCTGTGAGCATCTAGCTTTTGGCCATTTCTTAGAAGCTTTTAGATTGCTAATGGTCGAAGCGAGCTATCCGTTGCCATCTGAAACAAACCGCGTGGCGATCAGCCGCTTTCTGGATGAGAAATGTCCCACACTTGATCGCGACCTTCACGCAAAATTTGTTGAGCTGACAGATGCGTTTGGGGCTCGATCTAACGTGGTGGTAAAAATCGATGATGTCTACTTGATGAAGCTGCTATGCGAGATGATCTTTCGCGATTTGATCCTTCCAATGGTGCTACGCCAACGGTAGTCGTAGACGGCAGCCAATAAGGCATGACACACCCTAGCGGCGCTTTCGACCTGACCTGTGAGCAGGGATGCGAGACCAGAATCTCTCAATCGCATTCCAGGTCCTTTCTATCCGGCGCCTAATTCTTACTAGGTCGCGTAGGTAGAGCGTGGGATGAGCTTCTGGATTGAATCGTACCGCCAAGGAGTTATCGAAGATGGAAGGGCGAATGTGGGTTCGTCGTCCCGATCGATTGGATGGGAACGTGTGAACTAGCGAATGCGCGATCGCATTCCTTACCGTTTCAAGCTTGCCGATGCGGCGGCGCAAATTTGTCCATTCGCGCAGCCGCAAAGGTTGTTTTGCCTGCTTGTTGGTTTGGCCAAATCGATACTTCAGTAGAGCATCAATGATTTTTAACCGGATGGGGAAGCTGTTGACCGAGTAGTAAATCACCGAGGGCAAACCTCTATGGCTAGAATCAACGAGGGCGTCGAAGACGGCCTCCAAATTGTCCTCGAGAAAGCGCCACTCGCTAATTACTCGACCCACCGCCTCAAAGAATTGGCGTTCTTCTTCTTTCGACGAAATGCTCCGAACCATGGAAAACTACCGCGAAAATAGTCTTGAACAAGTAATACTACTCAAAATTGCTGTCCCTTCTATCGTTCACTGGTAGCGGTGCCCACATGGGCAGTTGGATCGGTCGCGATCGTAAGATTGGGCAAAGTAGTCGAATAGAGTCATTCGAGAAGCTGGTGGACGCACAAGGGATCGAACCTTGGACCTCTCCCGTGTGAAGGGAACGCTCTCCCGCTGAGCTATGCGTCCGGGATTTTCGTGCACCATCAAAGGCCGGTAAATCGGCGTCGGATCAGGCCATGCACGTCGTTAGTAGCCCGCGATTTACGAAGTGCGGGGCATCAGTGTCAAGCTAATCGGATCAAATTGCACCGGCCGCTCAGTGCCACCTCTCCCATGGGGAGAGGTGGATTTGCCAACGGGTCGGCGCAAGCGCCGCCCGATGATAAACTCCGCAAATCGGGTGAGGGGTTACGGCCTAACGATAGACTGCAACCCCTCACCCCAACCCTCTCCCCGCAAGCGCGGGGCGAGGGAGCCCACCTCCGCTGCGGCGATGTCACGGATACAAACTCCCTCATCCCGGCTGCCGCGCGCGGGAGGCGTGGGACTGCAGCGCGCGGATGCGCTCGGCCAGGGTGCCGCCGCCGCCCTCGGGGACGCCGCCACTGGCGCTCGCGCCATTGGCGGGGCGTGACGCCTTCGCCGGGATCGCCGGTTCCGCGTCCAGCATGGCCTCGATCGGCGAATTCGGCCCTTCCAGTTGCATCGCGAGGTTTGCCACTTCGGCTGCGATATCGTTGATGCGTTCGCGCAGCAGCGCGTTTTCCATGCGCTCGGTCGCCCATGAGCTTTCGGCCTGCTGCTGGATCGCGTTGAGGTCGCGCTGCAGCTTGGCGCGCTCGTCGCGCGCAATCCGCAGCTGCTCCTCGGCCGCCGCCTTCTCGTTGCGCAGTTTTTCGATCGCCGGCGATCTGCCGCCCCCGCTCAAGGCTGCGATTTCGGCGTGCAATTCGCCTGCCATGCGTTCCGCCGCCGCGTTCGCCTGCCGCAACTGATTGTTTTCGTATTCGCGTTCGGCCAGGAGCTTGCCTTGCGTGGCCAGCCGCGCTTCCAGGTCGTTGACGCGGTTGCCGAGCATCTCGGCTTCCTTGACCTGGATGATCAGCTGGCGATCGAGATCGGTGACGCGCTGGCTCAAATTCTCGACGCGGCTGCGCGCCTCGGCGAGCTCGCGCGTCGCCTTTTCGGATTCGCGGCGCTCCTGTTCGAGCCGCGACTTCGTCGTGGCGAATTCCTTTTCGGCGTCGCTGACGCGGCCCTTGAGATCGTCGATCTGGGCGCGCACCGCCATCAGCTCGACCTGGCGGCTCTCCGCCATCATCGAACGGTCGGACAATTCGGCATTGATCCTGGCGAGCTCGCTTTGCTTGTCCTTTAGCGCCTGCCCGGCGTCGCGCACCGATTCGGTCCTGGCGGTGAATTCCTCTTCGGTGGCGCGCAACTGCTCCTTGATCGCCTTCTCGCGCGCTTCCAGCGAAAAGATGGTGGCGTTCTTTTCGCCAAGCTCGATCTTCATGCGATTGATCGCATCGGATTTCTTGCCGAGTTCGGCGAGCTGGCTGGTGGTCTTGTGCTTGAGCTGATCGACGCTCATCTCCAGCCGCCGCGCCGACATCGCGAATTCCGCGCGCAGCTGGTCCTTGTCGGCCTGGATTTCGGCCATCGACAGCGGCGTCGCCGCCTCGAGCCGCCGGGTCGTCAGCCGCACCGCGCGGTTATGCACCAGCGGCACGATCATCAGCCCGAACAGCATCGAGATCAGAAAACCGATCGCCAGATACATGATCGGTTCGATCATCAGCGGTCACTCCCCACCAGAAAACGGTTGATCACAATGCCATGGGGGACAGGGTAAACGCCAGCCTGATGCCGCGTTAACGCGAAACCGTAACCGGAGTTGCGCTGGCCGGAAATGCCCTTCGTTTTGCGCGTATTCTGATCGCAAAACCGGTATCCACTTTTTGCGGAATACGCGCTGGAGTGGCGTCAGAACGGGTTCCAGGTCGCGCGCGGGGTATATTTGAGATAGCCGATATTGGCGCCGAGCCGTAACCCGATGCCGGAGCGGATCGGCACCAGCACGATGCTGTTGGCGGTCAGCGCGGTCATCCCGAAGCCGCCGATGATATAGGCGGAGCCGTCGATGCCGGCGAAGCGCTGGTAGATCGCATTCGTCGCCGGAAGATTGTAGACCAGCGTCATGGTGCGCGCGCCGTCGCCGCCCCAGTCGAAGCCGACCGACGGTCCCTGCCAGTAGACCCTGAGATCGCCGGCATTCTTGGTGTAGAGCGTGCCTTCGCCGTACCTCAATCCCGCGACAAAGGCGCCCGAGCCTTCCTCGCCCAGGATATAGCCGTTCGGCAGGCCCCATTGGCTGACCGCGCGTTCGATCACGGAAGCGAGACCGCGCGATACGTTGCCGAAGAACTTGTGCCCGGCGCCGAGCAGTTCGTCCGGCCCATAGGTATAGGGGTTGGGCTGGCGTTGCGGCGGAGGTATTTCGGGCGGCGGTCCTTGCTGCGAGGAAGCGGGCACGGTCCAGCACATCAGCGCGGCGAGCGTCACCGCGGCAAAGCGTAAGGCGAAATTCATCAAAGAACCCCTGGCATCGAAATCCTGGCCGCCACCTTAACCTGATGCCAACACGCACGGCTCTAGGTTGCGCCCAGTGTCCCCCGACTCGGATGTTATCGGCATCAACTATGACGGCACAACGGCAGGAAAGAAACGGCAGTCGTTCAGGAATGGGTTTTCGCCCCGGAATAGCCCTTATTTCTTTGCTGGCAAGCCTTGGACTGGCAAATCTTGGATTGGCAAATCTTGGACTGGCAAGTCTTGGACTGGCAGGTCCGGGCGTGTTGGCCCTCTTTCCGTATCCGGCCCTGGCCACGACCACCGAGCGGGTGGTCGTGAACCGTTATACCGGTCTTGCCATCGAGGGCTTCGACCCCGTCGCCTATTTCGTCGACGCCCGCCCGCTGATCGGCCGGGAGGCCTTTGAGGCCTCCGAATCGGGCGCGGTCTGGCGTTTCCGCAACGAGGGCAATCGCGCGTCCTTTGTCGCCCATCCCGATATTTACGGTCCCCGGTTCGGCGGCTACGACCCGACCGATCTGGCCCGCGGCGTCACCTTTGCCGGCAACCCGCGGCTCTGGCTGATCTCGGGACAACGGCTTTATCTGTTCGGCCGCGAGGAAGCCCGGGATGCCTTTGCCGCCGATCCCGAGCGTTTTTTGCGCGAGGCGAACCAGCGCTGGCCGCAGCTCGAGCAGGGTCTGGCGCAGTAGCTGTTTCTCGTCGCAATGACAGTCTCACCCCGCCGCCGCAGGATCGCCCCAGGCGATGAATTCCGGCACGGTGAAGCCGTGGCGTCCCGCACCGAACGTCAAGCCGGCGCCTTGCGCATCGGTGATCTTGCCGCCGGCCGCGGTGACGACGGCATGCCCCGCGGCGATATCCCATTCGGAAGTCGGGGAGAGGCGGGGATAGATATCGGCGCCGCCCTCCGCCACCCGGCCGAATTTGACCGCCGAGCCAAGCTTTTGGCGGATTGCGCCGGGTCTCGCATCAATGAAGGCTTCGGTCCTGATATCGCCGTGCGAGCGGCTGACGGCTGCGATCCAGGGCTCGCCGCGCTTCGGGAAGGGGCGGGTATGGATCGGCTCGGCCGCGGACCCTGTGCCGGTCGTCAGCCGCTCGGCGCCTCGGCCCACCAGCCCTCTCCATATCAATCCAAGCGCCGGTGCGCCGATGATCCCCAACAGCGGCGATCCGTTGGTCACCAGCGCGAGATTGACCGTAAACTCGTTGCGGCCGGCGACAAATTCCTTGGTGCCATCGAGCGGATCGATCAGGAAGAAGCTGCCGCCGTAAGGTGGCTTCGCCAGATGCACGCATTCCTCGGAAAATACCAGAATGTCCGGGATCAGCCACGCCAGACCTTCGGCAATGATCCGGTCGGCGACAAGATCGGCTTCCGTCACCGGCGAACCGTCGGGCTTGCCGTCGATCTTCATGGCAGCGCGGTTGAGGCTCAGAATGGCGGCGCCGGCGCGGACCACCAGCTCGGTCAGGGGTTCCATCAGCGCGGCCGCGCTATCGCGATCAATCATGGGTCCGGAGGAACGTGCCTCATTCATTGGCGTGCCTCATATGCAGCTCGTCACCCGCGCTGCCTTGTGTTGGCAGCGCGCGCGTCCGCAGTGTATCAAGCCAGCAAGCATGCTTGATTCGCCGCGTCCGCGCTTTCGCGGATTTCCAGGAACATCTGATGTCTGGCACCTCGTCTCCCGGTCCCGCCCCCGACGCCCTCGAACTCGCGGCGCTGCTGTGTTCGCGGGTTTGCCACGATCTCATCAGTCCGGTGGGCGCGATCGTCAATGGGCTTGAGGTCCTCGATGACAATCCCAAGCCGGACGATCGCGAATTCGCCCTCGATTTGATCCGCAAGAGCGCCAAGACCGCCTCGGCGCGATTGCAGTTCTGCCGGCTGGCGTTTGGCGCTGCGGGATCGTCGGGCGCACAGATCGACCTCGGCGACGCGCAGACCATGGCGCGGGGTCATCTCGAGGACGGCAAGACCACGATCGCGTGGAATCTGCCGCGCATATTGCTTCCGAAAAACAGGGTCAAACTGCTTCTCAACATGATGGTGATCGCGCAGCAGACGATACCGCGCGGCGGCGTGCTCACCATCGATCCGGTGGGCGAGGGCGAGGCGATGGGCTTTCGCGTCGCCGCCAGCGGGCTGAACGCCCGCATGCCGCAAAATATCGCCGATCTCCTGAGATCAGGCACGACCTCGGCCGTCGATGCCCACGCGGTGCAGCCCTATTACACGCGGCTATTGGCGCAGGCCTGCGGACTGAAGGTGGTGCTCGCGCCCGAGGGCGATGCGGTGGTGGTGACCGCTTCCTAAGGTTTGCAGGGGGCGAAATATGGTTAACCAACGGTTTACCGCCTGCCGCCGGATTCGATGAAGCCGTCTTATCTCTTTGTTGAGCCCGTTCTTTTCCAATTACTCAACCAATATTAAACGCTTTGCGCAGATGCTGGCCGAACTCTGTAAGGCGCGTCGAACTCGCGCGCCCCTGCGTTCGAAGGCCTGTTTCATGGATGACCTGTTGCGGGAGTTCCTGACGGAAACCAGCGAAAGTCTGGATACCGTCGACAATCAATTGGTGCGGTTCGAGCAGGACCCGAACAACGCCAAGATTCTCGATAACATCTTCCGCCTGGTTCACACCATCAAGGGCACCTGCGGCTTTCTGGGGCTGCCGCGGCTGGAAGCGCTGGCCCATGCCGGCGAAACCCTGATGGGCAAATTCCGTGACGGAATGCCGGTCACGGCCGAAGCCGTCACCCTGATCCTGAGCAGCATCGACCGCATCAAGGAGATTCTCGCACGGCTCGAGGCCACCGAGGCCGAGCCGGAAGGCAACGATCAGGATCTGATCGTCAAGCTTGAGCAGATGGTCGAGCGCGGGATGCAAGCGATGTCAGCGCCGGCTGCGCCGGTCGCGACAGCGCCGGCTACGCCGGTCGCGTCAGCGCCGGCTGCGCCGGTCGCGTCAACGGCTCCGGTCAAGCCCGCGATCGAGCAGGGCACCTTGGTGCCACAGGTACTGCAGCGGCAACTGCGTCGCGGCGAAGTATCGCTGGATGAGCTGGAGCGCGCTTTCCGCGAAACCGCGACGGAAGTTGCTCCGCCGCCCGAGCCGGCGGCCGCCCCTCAGCAGCGCGCCGCGTCACCGAAACCGGCAAAGCCGGCCGTAAGGAAAACCATTGCCGAGTCGGAAACCGCCGATGGCGATCGCGTCGCCAACCAGTCGATCCGGGTGAATGTGGATACGCTGGAACATCTGATGACGATGGTGTCGGAACTGGTTCTGACCCGCAATCAGCTGCTGGAGATCTCCCGGCGCAACGAGGATACCGAGTTCAAGGTGCCGCTGCAGCGGCTGTCCAACGTCACCGCCGAGCTGCAGGAAGGCGTCATGAAGACGCGGATGCAGCCGATCGGCAACGCCTGGCAGAAGCTGCCGCGGATCGTGCGCGATCTCTCAGGTGAACTCGGCAAGCAGATCGAACTGGAGATGCACGGCGCCGACACCGAACTCGACCGCCAGGTGCTCGACCTGATCAAGGATCCGCTGACCCATATGGTGCGCAACTCGGCCGATCACGGGCTGGAGACGCCGGCCGAGCGCTTGGCCGCCGGCAAGCCGGAGCAGGGCACCATCCGGCTCTCGGCCTATCACGAAGGCGGCCACATCATCATCTGCATCGCCGACAATGGCCGCGGGCTCAACACCGAGAAGATCAAGGCCAAGGCGGTCGCCTCCGGGCTCGTCACCGAGGCTGAGCTGGAGAAGATGACGGAAGCGCAGATCCACAAGTTCATCTTCGCGCCCGGTTTCTCGACCGCGGCCTCAGTCACCAGCGTGTCCGGCCGTGGCGTCGGCATGGATGTGGTGCGCACCAATATCGACCAGATCGGCGGCACCATCGACGTCAAGTCGGTGGCCGGCGAAGGCTCTTCCGTCACCATCAAGATCCCGCTTACGCTGGCCATCGTCTCGGCGCTGATCGTGGA
>Ga0207707_10006523_pt1 | contig 10190 bp, 10 predicted proteins | sample KBSC83BmetaG_FD_184336 | JGI IMG/M metagenome (GOLD analysis project Ga0207707, IMG submission 184336) | Corn rhizosphere microbial communities from Kellogg Biological Station, Michigan, USA - KBS C8-3B metaG (SPAdes) (version 2) | ecosystem: Host-associated > Plants > Roots > Rhizosphere ... | reverse complement strand
TGTCTCGAGCGTCCGCCGCAGGCGTTCGGCGTTGTCGCGCGCGCGGCGCGCAACCTCGCGTCTGCCGAGGCGGACGAGCCGGAACCGCTCGTCGCCGGCGGCGGCGAGCGGGAGCGCTGCTCCCGAGACGTCCGGGAAGCTCGCCTCCCACACGGGATCCTGGATCACGACGGGAACGACGTCCCAGCCGTGCGCGCTCGCCGTGTGCCACGCGGCCGCGGGCACGGGGACGACGAAGTCGGAGACGACGAAGACGAACGTGCCCGATCGCAACTCCGCCTGGTGCGTCCCCAGCTCGGCCAGCGCGCGCTCCGCCGAGTCGTCGGGAGCGGCGGCCGGCAGCGCGAGGCGCCGCTCGAGCTCGTCGCGCGGATCCTTGTTGGACGGCGGAAGCCAATGCGGCGCGCCGGTCGCGTAGTCGAGCTCGGCGACTGCGGCGCGCGCCGCGGCCGCGCTCTCGACCAGGATGTCGACCACTTCACGCATCGCGACGTCCTTGCGCAGCCACGGCAGCCCGGGCGGGTACAGCCCCATCGCCGGCCGGCGGTCGAGGACGAGCGCGACGCGCGGCGCGTCCTCGGCCCGCCGTTCTCGGACGATGAACTGGTCGCGCCCGCTCGCGGCCGAGACGCGCGCGGTCGCGCGCCAGTCGATTGTCGAGACCGGGTCACCCGGCCGGTACGCGCGCGTGCCGATCACCTCGCTACCCGGGCCGCGGCGGTGCGACGCGAGCGCGCCGAACGGCAGGCCGGCGAGTGGGTGTCGCGGGACGAGCGGGATCGCCCGCCGCTCGTGCGCGCTCACTACTCCACCCAGTCGGGCGCCGGCGGCGGCGCGAGCTCGAGGCACCGGGCCTTGATCCGCGCGAGCGCCGCGTCCCGCCCGATCGCGCGCGTCTCGGCGGCGTACGCCGACGTGGGCAGCAACCGGTGGCCCAGCACGGGCAGGAACAGGTCGCCGACGTCGCCGGGCACGACGTGGTCGCGTCCGTCGACGAGCGCACGCGCACGTGCGGTGCGTTCGAGGGTCAGGCTGCCGCGCACCGACGCGCCGAGCGCGACGGCCGCCACCTCACGCGTCGCGCGCACGAGGTCGACGATCCAGCCGACGATCAGGTCGTCGACGTAGACGTCCTCGACCGCAGCGCGCAGAGCGGCGAGCTCGGTCGCGTCGACCACCGGGCCGACCCCGGCGAGTGGATGGCCGTGGCGCTGGGCGACGACGATCGCGACTTCCTCGTCACGCGCGGGATAGCCGAGGCTCGAGCGCAGTGCGAACCTGTCGAGCTGCGCCTCCGGGAGTGGGAACGTCCCCTCCTGGTCGATCGGATTCTCGGTGGCGATGACGAGGAACGGTTCGGGCAGCGCACGCGTGACACCGTCGATCGTCACCTGACGCTCCGCCATCGCCTCGAGCAGCGCAGACTGGGTGCGCGGCATCGCGCGGTTGATCTCGTCGACGAGGACGATCGTCGCGAAGACCGGGCCGGGCCTGAACTCGAACTCTCGCATCTGCTGGTTGTAGATCGAGAGGCCGGTGACGTCGGTGGGCTGCAGGTCGGGCGTGCACTGGATGCGCGCGAACGTGGCGCCGTTCAGCGACTGCGCGATCGCGCGCGCGAGGATCGTCTTCGCGGTGCCGGGCACGTCTTCCAGCAGGACGTGGCCTCCGGACATGAGCGCCGCGAGGACGAGGGCCAGCTCGTCGTGCTTTCCGACGACGACGGTCTCGAGGTTCGCAAGCAGACGTGCCGCAGTCGCCTGCGCGCGCTCGAGGTCACCGGCGGCGTGCTGTCGTGTCGAACCCGCCATCGCCAAGAGCGTATGCGACCCGAGTGGGCGGACGAACCGGCGCCGCTAGACGAGGGTGAAGCGCAAGACCTGCGCGTTCTTGCTCGTCGGCGACGCGCTCGACGACACCTGACCGCGCGCACCGACGTGCCGACCCGTCCCGCCGGTCACCGCCAGGAGGATCTGGCTGCCGTCGAGCCGCGCAGGCCCCATCGCGATGACCGTCCCGCGGCGAAGCTCGAAGTCGGCCTCGCACATCGCTTCCTGAGCGAAGTTGAACGTGCAGGAGAAGATCGCGGTGCCGGCCGGCTCTGTCAACTTCTTGTCGACGTAGAGCACGAGGGTGACGAGCGCGTTGTCACCGGCCCGCGCCCCCTTCTTCCCTGAGTTGGCGCTCGGAGGCGTCGGCAGCACGAAGTCGCCGAACGGGTTCGTCGTGTTCCCGCGGTCGCGGTCGTCGGCGTGGTTGACGAACTGCGCCCGCTTCCCTTTCCCGTACAGGACGAACGACTGCGCATGCGACTGCGAGGCGGACGTCGTCGCCGGGACGACCAGCGCCGCGCCGACCACCGCGGCGGCGAGCATCCTCCGGCTCACGTGCGCAGTCCCGTCATGCGGAGGTCGAAGCGCTGCGCATTCCCGGCCGCAGCCTGCGCGTTGACCTGCCCGGACGCGCCGAGGTACCCGTGCGTGCCGCCGACGACGCCGAGCGTGAAGCGGCTTTGACCGAACCGCACCTGCCCGGAGGCGAGGACGAGGCCCTTGGTCAGGTCGAAGTAGGAGTCGCAGGTCGCACGCTTCTGGAACTGGTAGTAGCAGGTGAACATCGCCGTCCCGATCGGCTTCGAGCGCTTCGTGTCCGTGAAGAGCTTGAAGCCGTAGAGGATGTCGTCGCCCGGGAAGGGTCCGTTCCCCTTCTCCTTGCCGCCCTGACCGAGAATCACTGCCTCCGACTTGAGCTTGAACGGATTCGTGCTCATCCCGCGGAGCCGATCGTCGGCGTGGTTCATGAACTGCACCGTTGCGGGGACCGCGTAGATCGTCAGCTTCTGCGATGCGCTCGAAGCGCCTGACGCGCGCGCGACGAGCAACGCAGCAGCGACCAGCACCACGCTTCCGGCGACACAACGCGCGAACGTCGTGCGGCTCATCCGAGCAGCTCGAAGTCGATCCGCTGGGCGTTGCCACGCGCGGCGACGGCCGATGCCTGGCCATGGGCGCCCAGGTACTTGCTCGTGCCGCCGCTGACGACGATCGTGAACCGCGAGATCTTGAAGTTCACCGGCCCGGACGCGACGATCGTCCCGCCGGCCTTGAACCTGTAGTAGGCCTGGCAGAGCGCGTGCCGGTCGTAGTTGAAGAAACATGTGTAGACGGCGGTGCCGACCGGCTGCTTCACCGTCGCATCGCGGTAGAGCTTCAGCGCGTACACGGCGATGTCGCCCGCGAAGGGCCCATTCGGGCTGTTGGAGCTCTTCGGGGCCAGCTTGCTCGCCGTGCTGTCCAGCGGGTTGTTGACCTTCCCGCGCGCGCGGTCGTCGGCCGTGTTGATGTACTGCAGGCCCGTCGCGACGCTGTAGATCGTCAGCCGGCGATCAGCGGCCGCGCCGGAGCGGGACACCAACGCGTCCGCGCCCGACACCACCGATGCAGAGACCAGTGCGGACACGACGACAAGGAGTGCCGCTCGGCGGAGTGGCATGACCGAAGAGTAGCGCGGCCCCTGCCTTTCCATCAGTTCGGAAGGAGCCGGAGGCTTCCGTTCTTGAGCACCTGGCACGAGGCGCCGGGCTTCGTGAAGACGTCGCCTCCGTGCGCGACGAGCAGCTCGTGGCCTTTCTTCACCTGGTCCTCTCCGTACCGCGACAGCAATGTCGTGTCGACCGACAACCGGTTGACGGTCCGACCGTTCCTCGTCAGCCGGCCGCCCGGCAGGACGGGCTGACTCGTGCCGAGCCGGAACGTGCTCGTCCGGGAATCGCCGGTGACGTTCATGGTCAGCCAGACGTACGGCTCGGCGGCGAGCCACGGAGTCCAGAACACGTAGACCTTGTAGGTGGTCGGGCTCCGCGACTCGAGCGCGACACGGCACGCCGTCGGGACGCTCTGCACCCAGCGGGTGCTGATCGTGACGAGCTGGAAGGAGATGTTCGAGTCCTGCAGCGAGTCCAGCGCGCGTTGAGCGCCCTGTCGCTCGCCCGCCGTGAGCCCGCCCGAGCTCCCAGCGGCGGCGACCCGCTTGATGTGCCGCACCCGGGCGGCGACCGGCGGGACCGTCGGAATGGGGTCGAACGAGACCGTCGCGTTGCGAAGCCGGAGCTCGCCCGCGTCGACCGCGATGCCCTTGTTGGTCACGAATGTGATCGTCACGGCGCCGCCGTCTCCGCGGCAGGTGCACGTTGCGGCCTTCAGATCGAGCTTGTCGCAGAAGATGTTCGGATACAGGACGATCGTCGGGAACTGATTGCCGCCGAAGCCGCTCAGACCGGCGCTCGTGCAGCGGCCGCGGCTGCTCCCGATCACCTTGACGATGCGCACGCCGGTCGGCGGATACCACTGGAACGCGTTCACGGCACCGAGCGTGGACGTGTTGAAGACGGTCATCCGATACTTGTTCGCCCCGAGAGGAAACAGCGTCGTGCCGAAGTCGATTCGCGACACGGAGGGATCGACGTCGACCGGGATGCCCCCGGCGATGATCGGGACCTTGGGTCGAGTGACGGTGATCGGCACCCAGTCACCGGTTGTCGGTGCCGTCCCCGTCGTCACGACACGCGTACGCGTCGAAGCGTCACGTGGTGTCGGCACCCCCGGCGCCGTCGGTGCAACAACCGCCGGCGATGAGGTCGTCGCACTCTCGTGCACGTCGTTCGTGATACCCACAGCCACGATCACCCCGCCGACGGCGAGCGCGCACGCCCCGAGCAGGAGAGCGAGCCTGGCGTTCCGGACCCGCGGTCTCATGAAGTCAATCTAGCTCCGACAGCGCGCGCTGCCTCGGCGCCGTCAGGTGACGATGAACGCGCCGACGACCTTGGTCTTGGCGACCGTGCCGACGGCCGCAGGCAGCGGCCCGCGGTAGTCGAGCGTCAACAGCACGCGCTTCTGCTGGTTGCGCGCGAGCTTGATCGCGAACCCGGTGCCGCGGTGATGCGTCAAAGAGACATCGCCGAGCGTGAACACACGGGCGACCTTGGCCCGGTTGGACACGAGAAAGACGCCGATCTGGCCGCGCCGTGCGTGGTTCGGGGTGATCGTGACGGCCTTGGCCGTGACGACGACCCGGACGGTGAAGTAGCCGCCGGGGTTCGTCGTCTCCGAGCCGGCGAACCCGCGTGCTGCCGGCCCGAGAAGCGCCGCGGAAACGGCGAACAGGAGCGCGAACGACCTCAACCGGACGAGGGTAGCACGGCATTCTGGCGGGTCTTCGGCCCGAGCTGCGCTAAGGTCGCCCGGCTTTGTCCTCCGGGGTGCGGATCGGGCTTCAGGTCGCACTTGCAGCCGTGATTGTCGTGGTCGGCGCCGTCGCCGTCGTGCGCTACGACCACGGCACACCGGCGCAGCCGCGCATCGCGCCCGCGGCCTCGCTCGTTCCGGCACCACCGTCCGGGGCGGTCGTCTTCGCGCGCGAGGCCGGCCCCGACGTGCTTGCGCTCGGCGTCGCCTCACGGCGCGACGGGCTCCTGCTACAGGCGTCGGTGCTCGACGGCGACGGCAACGGGGTCTCCGGCCGCCGCGTCGTCTTCTCGGTGCACAGCGCGAGCTACGCCGGGCGTGCGTGCGGCGCCGGCTGTTATCGCGCCACGGTGCCGCTCGTCGCGAAGCCGGCCGCAGTCGTCGTCGAGCTCGCGGGCGGCGCGACCTCGACGCGGTGGCGTGTGGCGATCCCCGCGCTGCCCGCGCCCGACGGCACGGCGATCATGGCGCGCGCGGGCCGCGTCTGGCGTTCGCTGCGGTCGCTCGCGTACGTCGAGCACCTCGCCTCCGACGCCACCAATCGACAGACGAGCGACTGGGTGGTCGCAGCACCCGACCGGGTGGCGTACAGCATCCGCGGCTCCGGGGGAGGGATCGTGATCGGCACCCGCCGCTGGGACCGCTCGACGCCGGCCGGCCGCTGGGTCGCGTCGCAGCAAACCGCCGTCCTCACCCAGCCGGTGCCGTTCTGGGTCGCCGTCTCGAACGCGCACGTTCTTCGCTCCGGCCCCGCGACATGGGTCGTCTCGTTCTTCGACCCCAGAACGCCCGGATGGTTCGAGGCGACCGTGGACAAGCGCACCGGGCATACGCTCGAATTGCACATGGTCGCGGCAGCCCACTTCATGCACGACAGCTACCGGTCGTTCGACGACGCGCCCGCGGTCGTGCCTCCTGTTCGCTAGTGTTAGGTTTAGTTGCAACGCGTAAGCGCTGCGTGCCAAGCTTTTCGAATACCACCAACCAACCGCCCAGGGGAGGATTGAATGCGTCGCACAGTCTCTATTGCAGGTGCGGTCGCGGCCTGTGTCGGACTGCTGGCGGCCGGAGCAGTCGCTTCGGCGGCAGTTCTCTCGACGCATAGCGCGAAGGCGACCGTGATCAACGTCGTGTCCGGCAAGCCGAGCGAGCTCAGGTTCGAGATGTCGCAGAGCTCGAAGCTCAAGCTCGGCACCTACACGTTCAAGGTGACGAACAAGGGCCTCGGCTTCCACACGTTCAAGTTCTGCACGAAGCCGGTGAAGACTGCGGCGAAGAACACGTGCGTGGGCAAGGTGACCAAGACTCTGAAGCCGAATCAGTCCGCGTCGTTCACCGTCACGATCAAGAAGGCCGGCAAGTACGAGATCCTCTGCAGCATCCCGGGGCATGCCGCTGCCGGGATGAAGGGGCTCATGGGCTTCGGCGTCGCGGTGAAGCCGTTCCCGAAGCCTCCGGTCACGACGACGAAGACGACGACCACCGGCACGACCACGCAGGGTGGGACGACGACGACGCAGACCGGCACGACCGCGAACGGCTGCCCGGCCGGGACGCCGCCGGGTACGACGATCGGCAGTGACGAAGACGGCGACGAGAGCGACGCAGTCGGCAAGGACGACGGAGACGGCTGTCTCTAACATCCTGCTGCGCACAGACCTTTCGATCGCATAGACGAATTGCGTGAGCGCCGGGGGAGTCTCTCCCCCGGCGCCGCGCGGACCGCGACTGTCGCCGCACTCGCGGCAACGGTGCTCTTCGCCGCGGCCGGATGCGGGTCCCACGGAGACGGAGCGTCCTGGGCTGTCGCGAACGGGAGCCTCACCAGCGAGCGTGCGGCCACTGCGACCAAGCTGGACGCGCGCACGATCCCTCGCCTCCAGGTGCGCTGGCGGTTCCGCCTCCGCGGGGGCGATGCGACGGGCTTCGGCGCCATCACGTCGAACCCGGTGATTCGCGGCGCGGCGGTCTACGTGCAGGATTCGACGTCGAGCGTCTACGCACTCGACGTCCGGAGCGGCGCGCTGCTCTGGAAGGACACGATCAGGGCGCCCAACGACGGCCCGAACGGCGTCTCGATCTCCGGTTCGCGGGTCTACGGCGCAACCGACACGACCGTCTTCGCGCTCGACGCGGCGAGCGGCGCACGGCTCTGGTCGAAGCGACTCGCCGGCCCGTTCGAGCAGTTCATCGCGATCGCGCCGGTCGTCGACCGCGGCCGCGTGTACGTCAGCACACAGGGCTTCCTGCCGGGCGGCCGCGGCAAGCTCTACGCGCTGTCGGCGGCAACGGGAAAGGTCGTCTGGAGCTTCCAGACGGTCAAGCTGGCGTGGTCGCACCCCGCCTCGAGCGGCGGCGGCGGCGCCTGGAACCAGGTGAGCGTCGACGAGCAGGGCAACGTCTACGCGGGCATCTCGAACCCGGGGCCCTGGGGAGGGTCGAAGGCGTACCCGAACGGCGGGCTCTTCCCCGGGCCTGCGCTGTACACGGATTCGCTCGTCGTCCTCGACGGTGCGTCGGGCCGTCTCCTCTGGTACGACCAGGTGACTCCACACGACGTACGCGACTACGACTTCCAGGCCTCGCCGATCCTCGCCAGCGTCGGCGGCCGCGACACCGTCTTCGGTGCCGGGAAAGGCGGAGTCGTCGTCGCCTGGGACCGCACCGCGCACACCCGGCTCTGGTCGAAGCGGGTGGGCGTCCACCTGAACGACGTCGGGCCGCTGCCCGCAGAGCCGACGACGGTGTGTCCAGGCCTGCTCGGCGGGGTGCTCACACCAATGGCATACGCGTCGGGCCGTTTGTTCGTCCCGGTGGTCGAGCTCTGCTCACGGGAGAGCGCCGTCACGACGAAGAACGCATTCGCGCGACCGCCGTCACAGGGAACGGGAATGGTCTATGCGCTCGACGCAACGAGCGGCGCGACCGTCTGGAGCGTACGCCTCGGGTCGGCGCCGTTCGGTTGCGCAACCGTCGCGCGGGATGCGGTCATCGTCCCGACCTACGACGGCGTCGTGCGGGCGTTCGCGACGGCCGACGGGCAGCTGCTGTGGCGGACACGACTGCGTGCGGGAAACAACAGCTGCCCTGCGATCGGCAACGACGTCTTGGTCGTCGCGGGCGGTGCGCCGCACCCCCGCATCGCGCACCCGGTCGACGAGGTCGTCGCGTACGGCCTTTCGCGTTGATCGAGATACCCGAGCTAAACTGCCGCGATGCTGTCCAGCGTCAAGCGGCGGTCACTGGTGTTGATCGCGTCGGGCGCGTTGGTGCTCGTGCTCGGCGCTGCTGCCGCGACTGCCGGCGGAGCAGCTTCCGCCAAGTGGCTCGTCTTCTCGGCAGTGCCGCCCGGCCAGCACGTCGACCAGCTCTTCCGCATTCGCACCTCCGGCACCGGCCTCAGGCGGGTGACCAGCGGGCCGTATCCGTCGATCGCCCCGGCCTTCTCACCCGACGGGAAGAGCATCGCGTTGGCGCGCGTCGGCATCGGGATCGTGACGATGGACGTGGATGGGAGACATCTGCGTCGCCTGACGACGAACGGACGGGACAGCTTCCCGGCGTGGTCGCCGGACGGAAAGCAGATCGCATTCGTGCGACCGGCGAACGCGGCGTGGTCGATCTTCCTCATGTCGTCGTCCGGGGCGCATCAGCGCCGGTTGGCGAAGGCGCCGTCGTCGGGCCGGCCGACATGGAGCTCGAGCGGTCTCCTGATCCCGTCGGACGGCGACCTGCTGAAGATCGACGCCGGCAACGGGCACGTGCTCAAGTACTTCGGAGCGTCGATCGACGCGGTCTGGGGCCTGAACAGCGTCGCGCTCGCGCCGGACGACTCGAGGCTCACGTTCATCGGCGCCGCGGCTCCCGAACCGGGAGACAAGGAGTGCGGTGACGGTGTGCCCTGCCAGCGGTTCGCGCTCTACCAGCAAACCGTTCTGCCGAAGGCGAAGCCGCCGCGGCTGCTCAAGAAGAATGTCGGGCCTGCGACGTACTCACTCGACGGCAAGCAGCTCGCGTTCGTGTCGCGCAACACCAAGCTGGATCTCTACACACCCGCGACCGGCCGGACGCGGGTGCTCCCGCTCGGCACGAACTACGCGACGATCGCGGCTCCTCCCGCCTGGCAACCCTGAGCCGTCGGCAACCCTGAGCCGGCAGCGCTCAGCAGTGCGTCTTCGCCTTCCGCCCGCTCGGGCAGATTGCCTCGGACCAGCCGACGTTCTTGAGCTTGGCGCCGGTGAGGTTCGCGCGCCACAGGTCCGAGCCCATCAGCGCTGCGCTCCGAAGGTTCGCGCCGGTGAGACGGGTGCGGATCAGATACGCCCCCGTCACGGTCGCGTCGACGAGGACCGCCCGATTCAAGTTCGCGTTGCTGAGGTTCGCCCCGACGAGCGACGCCGTGGTGAGTGTTGCACCCGTGAGATTGGCGCCCGCGAGGTTCGCGCCGGCCAGGTTCGCCAGCGACAGATTCGCGTGCGCAAGGTTCGCCCCGACCAGATTCGCGCCCGCGAGATCCGCCCGGACCAGATTGGCGCCCGAGAGATTGGCGCGGGCGAGACTCGCGCCGTAGAGCGACGTGCGAGTCATCTTCGCATCGGTCGAAACGGCTCCCACGAGGTTCGCGAACGCGAGGTTGGCAAGGTCGACCCGCGCGCGCGAGAGGTTCGCGCGGGCCAGGTTGGCCGAGGCGAGATTGGCCTGAGTGAGTGTCGCCCCGATCAGGTTCGCCCCGGCCAGGTTCGCGTCCCGAAGGTTGGCCCGGACCAGGTTCTTCCCCGCGAGGTTGGTGTGCGCGCAGGAGATCAGCGCGCGCTTCTGGGTGAGGTTGCAACTCGAGCGCGAAGCGGCGTGCGTCGCTGCGAGCGCCACCCCCGAGAGAGCGACTGCGGCAGCAAGCAGGACGGTGACGACAGATGCCCGACGCATGACGACGAAGCCTATCCG
>Ga0207707_10006522_pt1 | contig 10190 bp, 8 predicted proteins | sample KBSC83BmetaG_FD_184336 | JGI IMG/M metagenome (GOLD analysis project Ga0207707, IMG submission 184336) | Corn rhizosphere microbial communities from Kellogg Biological Station, Michigan, USA - KBS C8-3B metaG (SPAdes) (version 2) | ecosystem: Host-associated > Plants > Roots > Rhizosphere ... | reverse complement strand
GATCGAGCACGCCCGCTGTCACGGGAGGGAGGGGAAGGGCGGACATTGCGAGGAGCCTGACGGGGAGCCGCTGCCGGGGCAATAGCCCGGGCGGCGCATTCGTTTCGCTCCGCCTCTGGCGAGAGCGGGCCGCTTGGGCTATGGACGTGCTGCCATCAGGAGGATTGGTCTATGGCCGTCGCCGTCAGCTTGCATCTTCTCGCCGTGCTGTTCTGGGTCGGCGGCATGGGTTTCGCCTATTTCTGCCTGCGCCCGTCCGCCGGCCATCTCGAGCCGCCGGCCCGCATCACCTTGTGGCACGGCGTCTTCGGACGCTTCCTGCCCTGGGTCGGGCTCGCCATTCTCGTGATCCTGGCGACCGGCGTTTATATGTGGAAGGGGCTCGGGATCGACGGGCCGCATGTCCAGGCCATGATGGGCCTCGGCATCGTCATGATGCTGATCTATGGCCATTTGTATTTCGCGCCTTACCGGCGTTTCCGTCGCGCCGTCGCGGCCGCGGACTGGCCGACGGCCGGCCGCCAGCTGGGGCAGATCCGTTGGATCGTGTTGGTTAACCTGGGTCTCGGCATCGTCGTTGTCGTCATCGGCGCCGGCGGACGCTACTGGCCGTAATGCCTAAAAAGCCGGGTTTAAGCCGATTTTAATACACCGCCGCCGACTATCCCGGCAGTAGAGGAGGAGCGCTGCCATGGCCGACGAGACCCCTAATGCTGCCCTGATTTTTGCGCGGCTCATGGGTGATTTTCAGAATTCCTTCGGGAACTTCGACCGCCTGCATCAGATGCACCGCAAGAATCTCGAAGCGATGATGGAGCTCAATCAGCTCTCGGTCGAGGCGATGCAGAGCTTCGCGCGCCGTCAGGCCGACATCATGCAGCGCACGACCACCATGTTCGCCCGCGCCTCGAGCGAGATGATGGGCGCGCGCAACCCGACGGACATCGCCGGCCGCCAGCTCGAGATCGCGCGTGACGCCTTCGTCATGGCGCAGTCGGAGCTGAAGGCGCTGGCCCAGATGACCCTCGCCGCCAACCAGGATCTGCAGCGCATCTGCGCCGAGCGGGTGAGCGACACGCTGAGCGACATCGCCGAGGGCAGCCGCGAGACGATCGGCGCCGCTGCCGTCGTCGTCGAAGGCCCCATGGCTCCCATCGACCGGCCGAGCGCCGCCCGCCAGAAGGGCCGCACGACCTCCAAATAGCCCGAGACGGTTTGCCGCCCTCGCTCCCAGCCCCCGGGAGCGAGGGTTTTCTTCGCCTGCCGGCAGCCGCCTGTCCTCGCGGGTCAGGGCCGGAACGGTGCTACCATCGAACAAGCCTGCCGATGACGGAGATGCCTCGCTATGGCGCGCCGGTTCCTCATGCTGCTGCTGCTCGGTCTGGCGCTCGCCGCGCCGGCCGGCGCCGAGCCGGTCGCCGATTTCTATCGCGGCAAGACGGTGCGGCTGATCGTCGGCTACGGCACCGGCGGCGGCTACGACGTCTATGCGCGCCTGCTGGCGCGCTTCATCGGCCGCCACATTCCCGGTACGCCCTCGGTGATCGTGCAGAACATGCCGGGGGCGGGCAGCCTCGTCGCCGCCAACTACATCTATAATACGGCGCCCAAGGACGGCACGGCCTTCGGCACCTTCTCGCGCAACATGCCGCTGATCGGCCTCATCGGCGCCAACGCCAATGTCCAGTACGATCCCAGGCGCTTCACCTGGCTGGGCTCCTCCTCGAGCTATGCCAACGATGCTTATGTCATGTTCGTACGGCCGGAGCTGCCCTACGCAACCATCGAGGATGTGCGGCGGGCCGGCGGACGCACGCTGCTGCTGGGCGGCACCGCCGAGGGGGCCACGGGCAACGACGTGCCGGTGCTGCTGCGCGACGCGCTCGGTCTCAACCTCAAGATCATCGCCGGCTATCCCGACGGCAACGCCATCTTCCTCGCGACCGAGCGCAAGGAGGTGGACGGCCGCACCGTCGGCCTGTCGGCGGTGCAGTCGACCCGTCCCGACTGGCTCGACCCCAAGGTCATGCGCCCGCTGGTCCAGTTCGGCCGCCCGACGCGCCATGCGCTGCTCGCCGAGGTGCCGACGGCGCGCGAGCTCGCGGCCACGCCGGCGGCGCGCGCGCTGATCGAGATGGCGGAGGTGCCCTACCAGCTGGCGCGCCCCTATGCCGCGCCGCCCGGCCTGCCGGCCGACCGTGCCGCGGCGCTTACCGCCGCTTTCCTCGCGGTCCATGCCGATCCCGACTATCTCGCCGAGGCGGCCCGGCTCAAGGTCGATGTCAGCCCGATCGGCGGCCCGCAAGTGCTGGCCGTGCTGGAGCGCATCGCCGGCGCCCCGCCCGACATCCTCGCCTATATGCAAAAGCTGCTGGCCGACAGCAAAGAGTGAGGCCATGCCGGCGGCAGGGGACGCAAGACGCGTCCGGGGCCGCCGCGATCGCTCGAGGAACCCGATTCCGGAGCCAGCGTTGACGGGACGATGTCCCAGATCCTGTCGCCCGGCGAAACCTGTTTGGTCAGGAGCAGGTCGGACCGGACTGCCTTTCTCGTCGATGGGCAGAACTACTTCCGGGCGCTTGCCGCGACCCTGCGCCGTGCCCAGCGTTCGGTCCTGATCGTCGGCTGGGATTTCCACAGCCGCATCCGGCTCGAGCCCGATCATGAGCGGCACGGCGAGCCGGCCGGGCTCGGCAAATGGCTGAACTGGCTCGCGCGCCATCGCCGCAAGCTGCGCATCGACATCCTGATCTGGGATTTTCCGGCGATGTTCGCGCTCGACCGCGAGGTGCCGCCGCTGTTCGGCAAGCATTGGCGCACCCATCCGAGGGTCCGCTTTCGCTTCGACGACAGCCATCCGCTCGGCGGCTGCCATCACGAGAAGATCGTCGTCGTCGACGACGCCGTCGCCTTCGTGGGTGGCATTGACCTCACCCATTGGCGTTGGGATACTTGCGGGCACGAGCTGAGCCATTCTTGCCGGGTCGATCCGGCAGGAGCCTCCTACAATGCGGTCCACGATCTGCAGATGATGGTTTCCGGCGAGGCGGCACGCACGCTCGGAGCGGTGGTGCGCGCCCGCTGGTCGCAGGCCGGCGTGCGGCCGCCGCGCCGCGTCGGCGAGATCTTCGATCCTTGGCCGCCCGAGCTCGAGCCCGACCTCGAGGATTGCGAGGTGGCGATCGCGCGCACCCGCCCGCCCTATGCCGGCCAGCAGGAGGCGCGCGAGATCGAGCGTCTCAACCTCGACGCCATCGCCGCGGCCAAGCGGTCGATCTATATCGAATCCCAATATTTCACCTGCGACCGGGTGACCGCCGCGCTGGTCGCCCGCCTGAGCGAGCCCGATCCGCCGGAGGTGGTCATCCTGCTGCCCGATCAGTGCAAGGGCTGGCTCGAGGAAGTCACGATGGGGGCGGCGCGGCTGCGCCATTTGCGGGCGCTGGCCGCGGCCGATCATGCCGGCCGGCTTGCTGTGCTGCGCCCGGTGCAATGCGCGGCGGACGGTGGCGAGCAGCCGATCCAAATCCATGCCAAGCTGATGATCGTCGACGACCATATTCTGCGCATCGGCTCCTCGAACTTCGCCAACCGCTCGATGGGTCTCGACACCGAATGCGATCTCGCGATCGAGGCGGAGAACGACCGCGTGGCGGGCGCCATCACGCATCTGCGCGACAGGCTGCTGGCCGAGCATCTCGCCTGCGCGCCGGAGGCGGTGCGCGATGCCGTCGCCCGCGAGGGCTCCCTGCTCGGCGCGCTCTGGATGCTGAACGGGCGCGCCGCGCGCCGGCTGTCGCCGATCGAGCTCACGCCGCCCTACGGCCTCGCCGAGGCCCTGAGCCCGTCGGCGCTCTACGATCCGGCGCGGCCGGCCGCCATCGAGGAGTATGTGCAGCGGCTGGTGCCGCCGGCCAAGGGCCGCCGCCGCCGCGGCGCCGCCGCCGCCCCTTGGGCGATCGCCGCCGGCTTCGTCCTGGCGCTCATCTTCCTGGCGCTGGCGACACCGCTCGGCCATCTCGTCTCGGCCGAGCATGTCGAGCGCGTGCTGCGGTTCGCGCAAGGTTCCTATTTCGCGCCGCTCTACGGTCTGGTCGCCTTCACCACCCTGTCGGCCCTGATGGTGCCGGTGACGGTGCTGGTGGCGGCGACGGGCGCCATTTTTCCCGGCCTGGTCGGCGGCCTGATCTCGATGCTGGGCGTGCTGCTCACCGCCTCCGGCACCTTCTGGCTCGGTCGCGTGCTCGGCGAGCGGGCGATCAGGCGGCTGGCCGGCCGGCGGCTCAACGAGCTGTCGCGGCGGCTGGCGCAGCGTGGCATCTGGGCGGTCTCGGCGGTGCGGCTGGTGCCCGTGGCGCCCTTTGCCGTGGTCAATCTCATCGCCGGCGTCAGCCATATCAGGTTCCGCGATTTCGTGGTCGGCACCGCGCTCGGCACCCTGCCTGGCGTCGCCGCCGCGACGGTGCTCGGCGACGCCATCGGACGCTACGCCTCCTCGGCCGACATCACCGACCTCATGGTGCTGGCCGGCATCGTCGCGGCACTCGGCGGCACGCTGTTCGCGCTCGCCCGCTGGCGCCGGCGCACGCGCGGCGGCCGGCCGGGGCGGCCGGAGGCCAGGCTCACGTGACCGGTCCGGGAGAGCTGACCGTCGCCACCTATAATATTCACAGGTGCGTCGGTCTCGACCGCAGGCGCGATCCCGAGCGCATCGCACGGGTCATCGCCGAGCTCGCCGTCGACCTGGTCGGGCTGCAGGAGGTCGATGCGCGGCACGGCATTCGCCGCACGCCGGATCAGTTCGAGTTCTTCGCCAAGGCGATCGGCGGCAATGCGATCCGCGGCCCCAACATCCGCGGACCGCGCGGCGAGATGGGCAATGCGCTGATCACGCGCCATCCGGTGATCGAGGCACGGCTGCTCGATCTCAGCCTGCCGGGCCACGAGCCGCGCGGTGCCATCGACGCCGATATCGACGTGAATGGTCTGGCCTTGCGCGTGATCGTCGCCCATCTCGGCCTGCGCGTCGCCGAGCGGCGGCTGCAGGTGGCGCGCCTGGTGAGCGCCATCGAGGGCACGCCCGACCGCCAGGTCGTGGTGATGGGCGATTTCAACGAGTGGCATCTGCACCGCTCCACCCTCATGCCGCTCGACACCAAGCTCGGCCACTCGACGCCGGTGCCGAGCTTCCCGGCGCGCTTTCCATTCCTGTCGCTGGACCGCATCTGGGCCGGGCCGGACGGGGCGGTCAGCGGCATTCGCGTGCATCGCACGCCGCTGGCGCGGCGGGCCTCGGACCATCTGCCGGTGCGCGCCCAGATCCGCTGGCACCTGCCGCTGCCCGAAGCCGCGCGCGCGCGCGCCGAGGCCGACACCGCCGGCTAAGTCCATCGGCTGGAAAAGAAGCGGCCCCGAAGTTTCCTTCGGGGCCGCTGGCTTGCGCCGTCGAAAGCGCGTCGGAACTACATCTGTCTGCCGCCGACCTCGTCCCAGATCCGCACAGTGTGGGTGGGCTCGCGCAGGAAGGCGAGGCTGACGACGACGCCGAGAGCGGCAATGCCCATCGGATAGAACAGCCCGCTGAGCGCGATCCCGGTATAGGCCGCGATCGAGGCGCCGGCCGCCGGCACGAGCCCGCCGAACACGCCGTTGCCGACGTGATAGGGCAGCGACATCGAGGTGTAGCGGATACGCGCCGGGAACAGCTCGACCAGGAAGGCGGCGATCGGCCCGTACACCATGGTCACCAGGATGACCATGTAGAAGACCAGGATCCCGAGAATGAACGGATTGTCCTTGAAGGTGCCCATCCAGGTGAAGACCGGCCAGTAGGTCGCCACCGCCAGGACAAACCCTGCCGTCATGATGTTGCGCCGGCCGATCTTGTCGGAGAGCGCGCCGAACACCACGAAGAAGGGGGCGCCGGCGGTCAGCGCGATCATCATGATCACATAGACCGTGATGTAGTTCACCTTCAGCACGGTCGTCAGATAGAACAGCGCGTAGAACTGGCCGGTGTACCAGACCACGCCCTCGGGCGCCGTGGCGCCGAACAGAGCGAGGAGGATCAGCCCCCAGTTCTTGCCGCTGGTGAAGCTCTCGAGCGCCGGGTTGGCCGAGGCCTTGCCCTGCTGCTTCAGCGCCGCATAGAGCGGCGATTCCGCGAGCTTGAGGCGGATATAGGCCGACAGCAGCACGAGGGCGGCGGAGATCAGGAACGGCACGCGCCAGCCCCAGTCCGCGAAAGCCTGCTCGCCGAAACCCTGCCGGCAGGCCAGTATGACGAGCAGCGCGAAGACGATGCCCATCGTCGCCGTGGTCTGGATCCAGGAGGTGTAGAAGCCGCGCCGGCCGTCCGGCGCATGCTCCGCGATATAGGTCGCGGCACCGCCATATTCGCCGCCCAGCGCCAGGCCCTGGAGGACACGCATGGTCACCAGCAGCACCGGCGCCAGCGCGCCCAGCGTCTCGTAGCCGGGCAGGAGGCCGACGACGAAGGTCGAGGCGCCCATCAGCAGCAGGGTCAGCATGAAGGTGAATTTGCGGCCGACGAGGTCGCCGAGATGGCCGAACAGGATGGCGCCGAACGGCCGCACCAGGAAGCCGGTCCAGAAGACCAGCAGGCTCAGGATCAGCGCCAGATTCTCATCGAGCGTGGGCGCGAAGAAATGCTTGCTGAAAAACACCGCCAGCACGCCGTAGAGATAGAAATCGTACCATTCGATCAGCGTCCCGACCGAGGACGCACCGATGATGAAGCCCAGGCTTTGTGTTCCGGCGCGCCTGCCGCCCATAGTGGTAGATGTTGCTGCCATTGACCGATTCCCCCCAAAGGCATGGCGCCATCTATGCCAGCAGGCATGTGCGACATGGGTTTTACCGCAACAGATTGTAATGGGAATGTGTAGGAGGCGCAATTGCGTCCCTCCGCGCCCTGACCATGCGGCTCGAGCGGTGCGGAACGCCGGTCGGCAGGCGGCGTTTGGGATTCTGCAGCTCAGCCAGGAGGCCGTCCCCCATGTCGAACCGGTTGGCAGCGGTCGCGCCGCTCCCCGCGCGCAAGCCGCGCGGCGCCCTATTGCTGTCCTTCGCCTGCGGCCTGGCGATGCTGCTCGCCCCCGGCCTGGCCTCGGCCCGTGAGGCGCCGAGCTCCTTCGCCGAGCTGGCCAAGCGGGTCGCACCGGCCGTCGTCAACATCTCCTCGACCCAGTGGATCGCCCCCGATTCCGAGGAGGTCCAGTCGCTCATCTCGCGCGATTCGACGCGCCGGAAGGCTGTCCGGCCGGCGCCCAAGACGCGCGACGACCGCGCCGCCCGCCATGTGCTGTCGCTCGGCTCGGGCTTCATCATCGACCCGTCGGGCCTGATCGTGACCAACGATCACGTGATCGAGAATGCCCATTCCGTGAAAGTCACGCTGGCCGACAACACGGTCCTCGAGGGCAGCATCGTCGGACGCGATCCGCGCAGCGACCTGGCGCTGATCCGGGTCAAGGCGGGGCACCCGCTGCCAATCGTCGACTGGGGCAATTCCGACGCCGCCGAGGTCGGCGACTGGCTGATGGTGATCGGCAATCCCTACGGGCTGGGCGGCTCGGTCAGCACCGGCATCGTGTCGGCGCGCGGGCGCAATATCGATGCCGGCCCCTATGGCGACTACATCCAGACCGATGCCGCCATCAATCGCGGCAATTCCGGCGGCCCGGTCTTCAACATGGCCGGGCAGGTGATCGGCATCAGCACGGTCATCTTCTCGCCCAACGGCGGCAGCGTCGGCATCGGCTTCGCGACGCCGGCCAGCCTGGCGCGGCCGGTGATCGAAGCGCTGAAGCGCGACGGACGGGTTGTGCGCGGCTTCATCGGCGTCGAGATCCAGGAGATGTCGCCCGACCTCGCGGAAGCCATGGGGCTGAGGGCGCCGTTCGGCGCGCTGGTTGCCGACGTCACCGAGAAGAGTCCCGCCGCCGACGCTCGCATCCGCTCGGGCGATGTCATCACCCGCATCAACGGCACGCCGATTCCCGATCCGAGGCAGCTGCAGCGCCTCGTCTCCAGCCTGCCGATCGGCCGCGAGGCACCGATCACGGTGTTGCGCGACGGCCGCGAGATGACCGTCTCGGTGCGCATCGTGCGCATGCCGGAAAAGCTCGATCCGATCGACACCGGCTCCGCCGATGCGCCGCCCGTCCCGCACAATGCCTCGGCCGTCCAGGGCATGACCCTGGTGCCGACCGACGCGGTCAAGCGCGAAGCGGTCGTGAAGCCGAAGCAGTCCGGCGTGATGGTGCTCGATGTCGAGCCCGACAGCCCCGCCGCCAATGTCGGGATCGATCCCGGCGACGTGCTGGTCGAGATCGACAAGAAGCCGGCCGTGCGGGTGCAGGAAGTGGCGTCGCAGCTCAAAACCGCGGCGCGCAATGGCCGCAAGGTGCTGGTGCAGGTGGTCGACCGCGACGGCACGCGGCATTTCCTCGCCCTCGCGCCGCATTGACCGGCGTGACCTTCGTCGAATAGGACGCAACTCACGGGCGCGCGCTGTCGTTGCTTGCGCATCTTCAGTCGGGAGGATGCGATGCGCGCGCCGTTGGCACTGGTTCTGGGCGTGCTGCTGCTGAGCGGCTGCGTCGCCGCGGGTCCGGGCTCCGCGCCGGGCACGGCCGGCGCGACCACAAGGACCAGTGTCGCCGGCCATGCCAGCCTGACGCCGGCGGTCGCCAATCCCGGCCAGCCCGTCACCGTCACCTACAGCATCGACTATCCGGGCAACTGGTCCGACATCACCGGCGTGAGCCTGGCCGGGCTGCCGGTCAGCGGCCCGGCGCCCGCCGCCCTCGTCGCCTTGCCGCTGCCCGCCGGCCCCGGCAAGAGTGCGAGCGCCGATCTCGACTTGCCGCTGCCGGCGCGGGCCGGCCTCTATCCGCTGCAGCTCCAGATCGCGACGGCGCGCGGCCTCGCGGCGCCGCTGCCGGTCGGCACGCTCACCGTCAACCAGATGCCGGCCAGCCTGAGCGAGGCCGCCATCACGCCGGCGCTGCATAGCGCCAGCGCCTGCTCCGGCGCGAGCCTCACCGCCGAGCTCAGCTACACGATCGAGAGTCCCAATGGCGCCGCCGCGGTTTCCGAGGTGCGCCTGCTCGGTCCCGAGCTGGCGCGCTTGCCGGTCCTGCCGAGCACGCCGCTCGATTTGCGCCATCCCACCGTGCTGGCGCCGCCGCCGGCCATCGCCTCGGTGCAGAGCTTCCCGGTGCGCGTCCTGGCTGCAATACCGCCGGCACCGCGGCAGGTGGCTTCGGCCGGGCCGGTCTCCGCCGGCGGCACGCTGCTGCTGCCCTCGTCGCACTGGGACCTCGCGCGCGACCGCATCACCACGCCGATCGAGATTCCCTGTACCCTGCCGGCGCCGACCGCGTGGCGCCTCGCCATCACCGGCGTGGTCGCCGGTGCGCTGCCGACCAACACCATCGCGGCGCAATACCGGGTCGATCCCTAGAGCCTGCGCCGGGCACGACCCGGCCCGCGCCGGTTCGGCCGCCCTTGCGCGGCCGGCCTCGGCTCGACATCTTGCGGTAAAGGGCGTACCGCTTGCCGCGCCCGCAACCGCCGCATTTGCCAGACGATCCCTTGTCCCAATCCTCCGTACCCCGCCTCAACCAATCGGGCGAGCAGCCTGTCGAGCGGACCGATCCGTCGCCCTTGCGCGGCGTCGAGCGCGCCATGGGCGAGCTGCGGCGCGGCGCGCCGGTGATCGTCGAGGATGCCGAGCATGCGCTGCTCGCCTTTGCGGTGGACGGGCTGACTCCGCCGATGCTGGCCCTCGCGATGCGCGGCGAGGGCGGGCCGGCGCGGCTCCTGCTGACCGGCCGGCGCGCCGCCGCCTTGTCGCTCGGCGCGGCCGATGCGGCGGCGGTCGGATTCGCCTGGACCGGGCCGCTCGACGTCGCCCAGCTCAACGATCTCGCCGACCCGCTGTCGACGGCCGGGGCCGGTCCGCAAGGCCTGCGCAAGGTGCCGGTCGGCCTGCTCGATCGCGCCGTCATCGAGCTCACCAAGCTCGCCCTGCTGCTGCCGGCCGCCATCGTAGCGCCGATCGACGCCGCCAAGTCCGCTTCACCCATGCGCCACACGCTGCGCATCCAGGCGGCCGAGGTGCTGGCCTATCGCCGCAGCTCGGCGCGCCAGCTCAATCGCGT
>Ga0207707_10006521_pt1 | contig 10191 bp, 5 predicted proteins | sample KBSC83BmetaG_FD_184336 | JGI IMG/M metagenome (GOLD analysis project Ga0207707, IMG submission 184336) | Corn rhizosphere microbial communities from Kellogg Biological Station, Michigan, USA - KBS C8-3B metaG (SPAdes) (version 2) | ecosystem: Host-associated > Plants > Roots > Rhizosphere ... | reverse complement strand
TCTGGAGCCAGGGGCGCGATGCCTCCACGACGTTCGAAGGCAACCAATCCTTCGGCGGTGACATCGGGAATCTCTTCGGCCAGCGGTCGAACGACATCTTCCTGATAAAGTTCTCGTACTGGCTGGCACGGTAGTGCGGGAAGCGCTGGCCTGCGGCCAGCTGCGGGAAGCGTCGCGCGAAGCGCGACTGCGGGAAGCGCCCGGTGGCCTGCGGCCACGGGCTGCGGGAAGCGGGAAGCGGGCGATTCCCTATTTGCAGGATTCTCACAGTGCCGTTCCCAAAGAATTTGCCGTCAGGCCGAGTCCCATCCCATGGGGCCCGGTAATTCGAAGCTGACCCTATTGCTTCCCAGGGGCAGCCCCTGGTATACAATCCGCCACCCTACCCGCCCGCCGGCCGCCGACCGCAGGCGGACTCGCCGGACGCCACCCTGCAGGGCGGACGATACTACCGCAGCACCGGTCGCCTCGGCGCGCACGAACCGGAACCCTGCCGGCTCGCGCACGGAGAGCACGTAGTCATCGCCGGCCACGACGTCGCTCGTGCCACTCAGCGTGTCGCCGCGCCATGAGACATCAACGAGATCCACACCGCCGCAGCTCACGTGGCGGTTCGTCGCGACGAGCTGCGGGTGCGGGAGCGCCTCACGGATGCAGAAGTCCTGGACCTGGAAGCGCGCAGCTATCGCGCCGGGTGCAAACTGGTCACGAAACGCGCCGAGCAGCCGCTGCGTCCAGAACTCGTAGACCAGGTAGCTGCGGTCGGCGGGCAGGCCGAGCTCACTGAATCGAATGCGTGCGGTGTCGCCGCCGATGCGCGCCAGCACCGACCAGTGCTCGAACGGCCGATTCACATCGAGCAGATAGAGCGACGCGGCGGGGCGCTTGTCGGCGTCGAACGGGCGTGGCCCCGCGCCACTCAGCGTGACGGCGGCTTCGCCGATCCGCGACGAGCGCGACGGATTCACGTCGTAGATCTGCCCCGGCAGCGTGAAGAGCACGGGCGCCGCGCGCTTCGCCGCCTCCGCGCGATCGGTGAGATACACGTCGGGCCGATCGGTGAGCATGAGCAGCGATCCCGTGAGCGAGGTGAGCGTTGTCGCGCGGTACGCATCGGCGGCGGCGATCTGGATGTGGTCGGGGTCGTTCCGCCATACCACGTTGTTGAACGAGTTGTACTCGGCGAAGCCCCCGTAGCCGAAGCCGTCGTCGCCCACGCGCACGGCGTCAACCACCCCCGCCAGCTCCGGGCGAATTCCCCAGCACGCCAGCAGAAAGCTGGCATGTCCGATCACATCGCGAATTGTCTGCACGACCGAGCGATACACCGAGTCGCGCCGCAGCCCGCGCGCGCGAAAGTAGTCGGCGTTGCTGTTGTAGCCCTCGTAGCGCAGGTGACGCAGCGCGTCCACCTTGAAATACGTCCATCCCATGCGCCGCAGGCTGTCGTACACCGGGACCACGAGATCGCGCATCGTGGCGGCGTTGGCGCCATCCATGACGAATCCGATCCAGTTTCCCCACGCGGGCGCGCCGGCCGTGTCGCGCACGAACTCGTCCGGATGCGCCAGCGCGTACGCGCTGTCGTGAAACGCCACGTTGGTCCAGATGGCGGGCTGGAGGCCACGCGCGGCAATATCGCGGGCGACGACGCCAAGCCCGGAGGGGAACTTCGCATTCGCATCGAGCCAGTTGGCGGGCGGGCCGACCGGCGTGCGCTGATACCCGTCGTCGATCTGCAGGTACGTGTAGCCGAACGGCTTCAGCACGCGCGACAGGACGTCGGCCGTGTGTTCCACGTCGCGCCCAGTCACCGAATCGAAGAACGCATACCACGACGACCATCCGGCGACCGACGGCCGCCACGCGGTGTACGTCCACGGATGGAACGCGCGCAACCCGCGATGCATCTCGTAGAAGCGCGGCCGAAAGCGGATGGCGACTTCCCCGCCCTCGGCGTCGAGGCTGAAGGTCGTGCTGTCCGCGCCGGCCTTCGGCAGCACTACGACATGGGCCGGAAAGTCCGCCGAGATCACCCAGTCGCGCGCGCGATCGTACACGGCGCGATTGAGCAGGTTGACGTCGGGGCCCGATGCGGTGCGCACCATCGGCACGACATCCTGCCCGGGGTCCACGTCGCAGGCAAAGGCCTGCGCGCTCGCGGTGACGTCGCCACTCACGCGAACCCGTCCGCCCGAGGCGGTGAACTTGATCACCTGCGTGACCGCGTCGTTGACCGTGTCGGCCAGCATGCGCACGTCAACGCGCGCGCCGCCGGATTGGACGACACCGCGAAAGATCGGCCGGCCTTCATAGGTGAGCACGAGGCTATCGGCACGCAGGCTGGCGGTGGCGGGCATGTCGGGCGGAGCGGCGGCCTGTGCACGCAGGCCTGGCGCGGCCGACAACACGAGCGCGGCGAGCAGAATCCGTTGAAACATCGACGGGACAGTCATGGCATCAAGCTACCGGCGACGCGCCGGACCCGCGATAACGCTCAGGTAGCGCCCCCGTAACGCCCGCATGGTATCAAGTGCGCCCCGTCACCCACCCCGAGGCGCGATCATGCCGGCATTCCCCCACCATCGTTCGGCAGCGTTCCTGCTGTGTCTCCTTCTCGACTCACCCGGCGCCATCGCACAGGGCCAGTCGCCGGTCCCGCGCACCCGCACGTATTACCTGGCAGCCGACCCGGTCACCTGGGACTACGTGCCCGGCGGCCGCGACGAGATCGCGGGTCGCCCCTGGGCCGACACGGCATTCTTCGCGAAGGTGAAGCCGCGCCCGGTGAGCACCGTATATCACAAGGTGCTCTACCGGGAGTACACGGACAGCACGTTCCGCACGATGAAGCCCCGGCCGCCAGAGTGGCAGCACCTGGGATTCCTCGGCCCAGTCATCCGCGCGGTGGTAGGTGATACCATTCGCGTCGTCTTCCGGAACAACGCCAATCGGCCGTACAGCATCCACCCGCACGGCGTGTTCTACGAGAAGAACGCCGAAGGCGTGCCGTACAACGACGGGACGAGCGGCGCCGACAAGCTGGACGACGGGGTGGCGCCGGGCGCGACGTACGTGTACGTGTGGGCCGTGCCCGAGCGCGCCGGCCCGGGGCCGATGGACGGCAGCTCCGTGATGTGGATGTATCACTCCCACGTGGACGAAGTGCGCGACATCAACACCGGGCTGTTCGGTCCCATGATCATCACCGCGCGCGGCAAGGCGCGGCCGGACGGCTCGCCCATGGACGTGGATCGCGAAATCGTCGCGTCGTTCATGCAGGTGGAGGAGCAGGATAGCTGGCTCGCGCAGGAGAATGGGATTCCGTCGCCTGATTCCCTGGGCAGCCTTGGCCCGATCGCGAACCCCTCGTTGCGACAGGACATCTATCCCTGGTTCGTCAAGTTCAGCATCAACGGGTTCGTGCACGGCAGCATGCCGCTCGACGCACTCACCATGCGCGACGGTGAGCACGTCCGCTGGTACCTCATGGCCTCGACGAACGACTTCGACTTTCACGCGCCGCACTGGCACGGGAACACCGTCATTCTGAACGGCATGCGCACGGACGTCGCGCAACTGGCGATGATGCAGATGGCCACGGCCGACATGATCCCGGATGACGTCGGTACGTGGCTCTTCCACTGCCATGTGTCCTTTCACAACGAGGAAGGGATGGCGGTGCGGTACCGGGTGGTGCCGTGAGGCGTGCAGTGCCTGGTTATGAGTCGGGCTCTGGGGGATTTTGGCCAATTCACCAGCCTGAATCAGGTAAATTCTGGCTCGTGCCGTAGCCAGAATCAGGCTGTGCGCGTCGTTCAATCCCAAGCGCGCCGCTCGCGGCGCTGGAGCCGGCGATACGAGGCGTCGGGAAAATTCTTGACGCTCAACGTCGCCACGGGAATTCCTCCGGTATTCCTCCAATTTGTCACCACATGGCCTGAAGGGCCGCACGGGAGTGCGGATTCGCCTCACTCCACACGCAGCACGACCACCGGATCCACCCGCGATGCTGCACGGGCTGGCAGCCAGGAGGCGACGAGCGCGACGATGCGATGCTCAGCGCGACGGTTGAGTAGAGCACCGGCGAACACGAGGAGGACGCTGCACGGAACGCATCGCCGTCTCGCTCGCCCTGAAGTAACCGGCGAGCCGCTACAAGCTCCCACCGCCCAGCGACTACCTTTAACCCATGAACCACCTCGCCACAGAAACTTCACCCTACCTCCTCCAGCACGCCGGCAATCCGGTGGAGTGGTACCCGTGGGGATCCGCTGCGCTCGAGCGCGCGGCGCGCGAGGACAAGCCGATCCTCCTCAGCATTGGCTACGCCGCCTGTCACTGGTGCCACGTGATGGCGCACGAGTCGTTCGAGGACGAGGACATCGCGCGCCTCATGAACGAGCTGTTCGTGAACATCAAGGTGGACCGCGAGGAGCGCCCCGACCTGGACGGGATCTACATGAGCGCGGTGCAGGCCATGACCGGACACGGGGGCTGGCCCATGACGGTGTTCCTCACGCCGGCGGGCGAGCCATTCTATGGGGGCACATACTTTCCGCCGGAAGACCGGCAGGGGATGCCGGCCTTCCGCACGGTGCTGCGGTCCGTGGCCACGGCGTATCGCGAGCGGCGCGGTGATGTTTCGCGCGCGGCCGGAGAGATGCGCGAGCTGTACGAGCACGCGAGCGCGGCGCCGCGCGGCACGGGCACGCTCACCGCGCCGCTGCTCGATCAGGCCTTCCGCACGCTCGCCCGCCGCTACGACGAGCGTCACGGCGGCTTCGGTGGCGCTCCCAAATTCCCGCAGACCATGGTGCTCGACTTTCTCCTGCGCCAGTCACGCCACGCGGACAACGAACAGGCGCTCGCGATGGCGCTCGACTCGTTCGTGCACATGGCTCGCGGCGGAATCTGCGACCAGGTGGGCGGCGGCTTTCACCGCTACGCGGTGGACGACGTCTGGCTCGTGCCCCACTTCGAGAAGATGCTCTACGACAATGCACTGCTCGCGCGGCTCGGCGCACACCTCTACCAGGCAACGGGGAGCGCGGAGATCGCGCGCGTCACGGCCGAGACGGTCGAGTGGGTACAGCGCGAGATGACATCGCCGGAGGGCGGCTTCTACGCGTCGCTCGACGCGGACAGCGAGGGACACGAAGGACGCTTCTATCTCTGGACCGCCGCGGAGCTGGACCAGTTGCTGCGCCGCGATGCGCGAGTCGCCCGCGCGTGGTGGGGCGTCACCGACGCGGGCAATTTCGAGGGGAAGAACATCCTCTTCGTGCCCAACGAGCCCGCCGTCGTCGCCGCGCGGCTCGACGTGCCGGTCGAACAGGTGTACGCCACGATCGAACGCGCGCGCCCTGTGCTGTATGAGGCGCGCGCCGCGCGCGTGTGGCCCGCGCGTGACGAGAAGATCATCGCCTCGTGGAATGGCCTCATGCTGCGCGCGGTAGCCGTGTGCGCGCGTGTGTTTACCCACGACGCGTGGCGTGCCCTCGCGATCGCCAATGGTGAATTCCTCTTCCGGGAGATGGTGCGCGACGATCGCGTGATGCGCGTCCACACCGCCGGCGCCACGAAGCTCAATGGCTATCTCGAGGACCACGCCGCCGTCGCGCTCGGCGCGCTCGCGCTCTACGAGCTGACCTTCGATCGCGCGTGGCTCGATCGCGCGCGCGCACTGGGCGAGTCCATGATCACCTGGTTCTGGGACGACGCCATGGGCGCGTTCCATGACACGTCGAGCGACCACGAAGCGCTCGTCATGCGGCCGCGCGAGGTAACCGACAACGCGACGCCGAGCGGCACGTCGCTCGCGGTGGAGCTGATGCAGCGGCTCGCGGTGCTGTTCGACGACGCCGCCATGCGCCGCCGCGCGAACTGGGTGCTGGAGACGCTGGTGGACCCGATGTCGCGCTACCCCGCCGCGTTCGGCCACATGCTCGGCAATGCGGGCTTCGCGGTCCATGGCGCGCTCGAGGTCGCGATCAGCGGCGAGCCCGGCGCCGCGGACTTCCACGCGCTCACCAGTGAAGTCGCGGCGCAGTATCTGCCGGGGCTCGTCCTCGCTGGCGGCCCCGAGGCCGCGCACGCCGGCGTGGCGCTGCTCGCCGATCGTCCCAGGCGGGACGGCCGGGCCACGGCGTACGTGTGCCGGAACTACACGTGCGATGCGCCAGTGACCGAGCCGGCGCTGCTGGCGGGTCAACTGGTCGTGAATTAAGGGTCAGACCCCTTCAGGGGTCTGACCCTTTCCGGCTCCGCACTACGGGCCTTGCGCACTGACGCCGGGCGCCGCGTGAGCGAATGCCAGGTTCACGTGCACCTGAATGTCCGGATGCATTTTCAGCATGCCGAGCATTCTCGAGAGATGCTTCACCTGGTAGTCGTTCAGATTCAGCGGAAACGAGCTGGTGACGTGCACGCTGTCACCCTTGAACACGAGCGTGGCGGGCAGCGCCACCTCTTTCGTCACACCGTGAATGACCAGCGTGCCGTGCAGCGTGGCCTGAAGGCTGTCGCCCTGCGCCGGCGACACGTCGCTCACTCCCGCGAGATCGAAGCGAATGACCGGATACTTGTCGGACTCCATGGCGGACCGCATGTCGCGGTCGCGGTGATCGTTGTCCGTCCGGAGCGAGTCCACCGGCGCTTCCACCCAGCCGTGCACCGTGGCGAGCGCGCCGCCGCTGGACTTGCCGGTGACGGCCGTGGTTCGGCCCACGAAGTCGCCCACGGTGGAGTGTCCGTCGAAGCTGAGTGTCCCGCTCACCACCGAGGCATCGGGCACGGTGCGCTGCGCGTGCGCCGCATGCGCCATCGCAAGGAACGCGAGGCAAAAGGCTGCTCGCGAGCAGGACTGAAACATCCTGTTCGTCATTGTCCCAGAGAGCTGAGAGCCACAGACCTGGCGCGAGCCCCGTGCTTGCGCCGCGGTCAGCGATTCATTCACATTGGTGAATACGGTCAGGCCGCACATAATTCCCGCGATCCGCACTGACGCAGCGAATGCGGCCGGCGCCGCGTAGCATCCGGTGGTTCGTCCCGCCGCACTTCCCCTCTCTTCCTCCCCGCTCCACATCATGAAAGTCCTCGTGTCTTGCCTTGCGGCCGCCACGGTGCTGACGGCGTGCACGCACCAGCAGCCGGCGCCCGCACCGGCGCCCGCACCGGCGCCCGCATCGGCGCCCGCATCGGCGCCCGCGCCCAGCCAGGCGATGGGACGCAGCCCCGTCAACCCGGCGGAAGGCGACAGCGGCCGCGCGGTCGCACCCCGCGCGCCGCGCCCGTACAATCGGGTGATCACGTCGCGCGCCGTCACGAAGCACGGCCTGTTCACGACGCACCAGATTGACGAGAAGCTCTATTTCGAAATTCCCGCCTCGGCGCTCAACCGCGACATGCTCCTCGCGGGCCGGTTCGCCAGGTCGGCGCCCGAGCCGGGCGACTTCGACGGCTACGGCGGGGACGAATTCATCGAGCGCACGCTGCGCTGGGAGCGGTCGGGGAACCGCGTGATCCTGCGGCGCACGAACTTCGACATCACCGCGGATTCGTCGCTTTCCGTATATAAATCGGTGCAGGCGTCGAACAATCCCGCGGTCGTCGCGATCTTCCCCGTGGAGGCGTACGGCCCGGACAGCGCCGCGGTGATCGACGTCACCTCGCTCTACACGACGTCGGTACCGGAGTTCCAGTCGTCGAACGGCATGATCGACCCCAAGCGCTCGTACGTGGAGCGCGTCTCGAGCTTCCCCGAGAATGTGGAAGTCGAGGCGACACAGACGGCCACGCCGCGTCCCAGCCCGGGCGGCGCCGGCGGACCAGGCGGTCCCGGTGGAGGCGAGGGCCCGCGCGGCCCCGTGCCCGCGGTGAGCGTGCTCGCGCATTGGAGCATGGTGCTCCTCCCCGACAAGCTCATGACGCCGCGCTACTACGACGACCGCGTGGGCTACTTCTCCACCCGGCAGATCGACTTCGGCACGACACAGCAACGCTCTGTCGAGCGCAAGTACATCGCGCGCTATCGCCTGGAGAAGAAGGACCCCACCGCCGCGCTCTCCGAACCGGTGAAGCCCATCGTCTACTACGTGGACCCCGGCACGCCCGCCAAGTGGATTCCCTACATCAAGGCCGGCATCGAAGAGTGGAACGCCGCCTTCGAGATGGCCGGCTTCAAGAACGCGATCATCGCGAAGGACGTCCCCGCCGACAGCGCCGACTGGTCCATGGAAGACGTGCGCCACACCGTGGTGCGCTGGCTGCCGTCGACCGTCGAGAACTCCGTGGGTCCGCACATCAGCGATCCGCGCACCGGCGAGATCCTCAACGGATCGGTGCGCATGTTCCACAACATCCTGAACCTCCAGCGCGACTGGTACTTCACGCAGGTCGCACCGCTCGACCCGCGCGCCTGGAAGCTGCCGCTGCCCGATTCGCTCATGGGCCGGCTGCTGCAGTTCGTCGTCGCGCACGAAGTGGGACACACACTCGGCTTCCAGCACAACATGAAGGCGAGCGCCGAGTATCCGGCGGACAGCGTGCGGAGCAGAACGTGGGTGCACCGGATGGGACACTCACCATCCATCATGGACTACGCGCGCTTCAACTACGTGGCGCAGCCCGAGGACAGCATCGCCCTCGAGGATCTCATTCCGCGCGTGGGCCCGTACGATCGCTTCGCGACGATGTGGGGCTACACGCCGATCGCCGGCGCGAAGACACCGGAGGATGAGCTGCCCACGCTCGACACGTGGGCGCGCATGCAGGACAGCATTCCGTGGTACCGGTTCTCGACGGCGAACGACAAGGGCGCCGACCCCGGGAGCGAGACGGAAGCGGTGGGCGACGCGGACCCGGTGAAGTCCACCGAGGCGGGACTCCGGAACATCAAGCGCATCATGCCCATGCTGATTCCGGCGACCGTGCATCCGGGCGAGGACAACGATGATCTCGACGAGATGTATGGGAGTCTCATCAGTCAGTGGCGGCGCGAGATCGGCCACGTGGCGAATCTCGTGGGTGGTGTGGAGTCCCAGGAGAAGTACGGCAGCCAGCCGGGCCCGCGCTTCACGCCCGTGTCGCGTGCGCGGCAGCGCGCGGCGGTGGAGTTCCTCAACCGGAACGTGTTCGCGACGCCCACCTTCTTTCTCGACACGGCGATACTCCGTCGCATCGAACCTGACGGCGCGATGGCGCGCATTCGCGCCGCGCAGGCGGGCGTGATCACCACGCTGTTCAACAATCAGCGGCTCACGCGCCTGATCGAGTTTTCCGCGCTCACGCCCGGCGCGAAGGACGACTACACGCTGGAAGACATGCTGGCCGACGTGCGCCACGGTGTGTGGACGGAGCTCTCGGCGTCGCGCGTGCACATTGACGCGTTCCGCCGGAATCTGCAGTTCGCCTATCTCGATCAGGTTGACGCCAAGCTCAACCCTCCGGCCGCGACCCCCCGGCCGCGTGCCCTGCCGCCGCAATTCGCCTATCTCTTCGCGCCGGTACCCGACGAAGCGCAAGCGGCGTTGCGGGGAGAGCTGGTCGCGATCGACGCGGAAGCGAAGGCGGCACTCGGCCGCGCATCAGACCGGGAGACGCGGGCGCACCTGGCCGAGGTGCGGCATCGGATAGATCGGATCTTGAATCCGAGAAGCTAGCCGCTCCCCACCGCCCCGCCCTTGGGAATCGGCAATCGGGAATGGGGAATCGTGGGAATGGGGAATGGGGAGGCCGATTCCCTGCTTTTGATGAAATAGGGGTGCGGCGGCAGGGGGCGGACTGCCTTCTCGATTCCCCATTCCCGATTGCCGATTCCCAAGGGCGGGGTGCCGTGGGGCGGCCGATTCCCATTGGCAGGGTGCCGGGAGACGCTGGGCTGCCTTACCGCCAGCGTCCGTCCACCCAGTACCAGCCCTGTCGCTCATGCGCCCAGTGACCCGGGACGTAGCGCCGTGCGCCAGGGCGAACGCGCACCCAGTTGCCGGGCACCCAGGCATACGCTCGGCCGTCCCAACTGTAGCGACCCGCAACCCAGGCGTAATCCGGACCGGGGCGGACAGTGACGACTTCGACGCGTGCAGGCGGGGGTGCCACGCGGACGTACACGCGGCCAGGACGCTGCGCGGGTGCCGACGCGCAGGCGCCAAGCGCAATCACAAGGGCCAACGACATAGCCGCGGATTTCAC
>Ga0207707_10006520_pt1 | contig 10191 bp, 8 predicted proteins | sample KBSC83BmetaG_FD_184336 | JGI IMG/M metagenome (GOLD analysis project Ga0207707, IMG submission 184336) | Corn rhizosphere microbial communities from Kellogg Biological Station, Michigan, USA - KBS C8-3B metaG (SPAdes) (version 2) | ecosystem: Host-associated > Plants > Roots > Rhizosphere ... | reverse complement strand
ACTAGCTCCTCCGGCTCGAACTCGGCACGCACCTCCTCATAGACGGCGTCGGGCACGTGGGTGTCGGCGATCAGCGTCACGGCCTCGGTCCAGGCGAGCGCCGCGCGCTCGTGCGCCGAGTAGAGCGGCGACTCGCGCCACGCATTCAGCAGGTAGATGCGCTCCTCGGTCTCGCCTTTCGCGCGCGCGTCGTGCGTGTGCATGTTCAGGCAGAAGGCGCAGCCGTTGATCTGCGAGGCGCGGATCTTCACGAGTTCCATCAATGTCGGGTCGAGCCCGCTGTTGGCCACGTGGGCTTCCAGCGTCGCCATCGCCTTCATGGCGTTGGGGGCCGCTTGGTAGGCATTCAATCTGGGCTTCATGATCGTCTCCTTCGGTGAACGAAATCAGTGCGCGCCGCCCGCGGACATATGGGCGGGTTTCTTGAGCAGAAGACTGGCCAGCAGGGCCACGACCAGCGCCGCACCCAGCAGGTAGAAAGTGTCTGCGAAGGCCATCGTGAACGCCTGCTGGTGCAGGCGGCCGCCGATCGCCATCAGCGCCTTGTTGGTGGCGGTCGCGGTGTCGGTGACGCCGTGTTGCAGGAAGTACTGCACGAGCTGGTTCATCCGCGCGTGGGTCGCCTCGTCGAAGATCGAGACCGACTGGTTGAGGATGTTCGAATGGAACTGCTCGCGCTTGGTGAGGAAGGTCTGCAGTCCAGCGATGCCGATCGCGCCGCCGAGGTTGCGCATCATGTTGAACAGCGCCGAGGCGGAGCCGGCGTTCTCGGCCTCGATGCCGGCCGCCGCGACCGCCGCCAGTGGCGTCAGGACCAGGGCCTGGCCGATGGCGCGCACGACGTTGGGCCACAGGAGCTGGTCGGCGGCGGTGTCGGCGGTCATGAAGATGTTCATGAAGTTCGAGGCGGCGAACAGGGCAAGGCCGGCGGCGATCACCAGCCGGGCATCGACCTTCTTCATCAGGCGCGGCACCAGCGGGATCAGCACGAGCTGGGGCAGGCCGGTCCAGGCCAGCACCATGCCGATCTGCTCGGCGTTGTAGCCCTGGATGCGCGACAGGTAGACCGGCAGGATGAACACCGAGCCGTAGAGCGCCACGCCGAGCAGGAAGGCGGCCACCGTGCTGAAGCCGAAGTTGCGGCGCAGCAGGAGTTTCAGGTTGAGCAATGGATGGCTGCTCCTGAGCTCGATCCAGACGAACAGCGCGAGCGCGACGGCAGCCACGATCGACAGCTTCACGATGAAGGGTGAGCCGAACCAGTCGTCCTTGTTTCCTTCCTCCAGCACGGTCTGCAGGGCGCTGAGGCCGATCGCCATGGTGGCGATGCCCGCCCAGTCGCCCTGGCGCAGCAGGCCGAGCTGCATGGGCTGCTTCTCGAGCGACAGCCACAGCAGCACGAGCATCACCGTGCCGGGCACGAGGTTGACATAGAAGATGTATTCCCAGCCCCAGTTCTCGGTGAGATAGCCGCCGATGGTTGGGCCGATCGCCGGCGCGAAGGTGGCGGAGATGGCGAACAGCGCCAGACCTATCGGCTGCTTGGCGGCGGGCAGCAGCGTGATGATCAGGGTGAAGGCCATCGGGATCAGCACGCCACCGGTGAAGCCCTGCACCGCACGCAGGACGATCATCTGGCCGAGGTTCTGGGCGAGCGCGCAGGCGGCAGAGAGAACGAGGAAGAGGGCAGCGTTCGCCAGCAGGTAGCGCCGCACGGAGAAGACACGGGCGAGCCAGCCGGTCAGCGGGATCACGACGATCTCGGCCACCAGATAGGCCGTCGAGATCCAGCCGCCGTCGTCGATGCCGGCGCCGATGGCGCCCTGGATGTCGGCCAGCGAGGCGTTGACGATCTGGATGTTGAGGATCGCCATGAAGGCGCCGAGGTTGGCGCCGATCACGGCGAGCCAGACCTTGACGGGAACCGCCGATGCTTGCGTGTCCATGACAGTCGTCTCCGCCGCGATCAGTTGTGGGCCTTGGTGTCGATCGTCGGCTCGACCGACATGCCCGGGCGCAGCAGGCCCTCGAGGCTGTTGTCGTCGAGCACGATCTTGACCGGCACGCGCTGCACGATCTTGGTGAAGTTGCCGGTGGCGTTGTCGGGCGGCAGAAGGGCGAACTCGAGGCCGCTGGCCGGGGACAGGCTGTCGACATGGCCCTTCAGCGTCACGCCGGGGAAGCCGTCGACATCGACCTCGACCGGCTGGCCGCTGCGCACGTGGGTGAGCTGCGTTTCCTTGTAGTTGGCCACGACATAGACCGCGTGCAGTGGCACCACCGCCATCAGCGGGGTGCCGGCCTGGACGTACTGGCCGACCCGGAGCGAGCGCGAGCCCACCGTGCCTTCCACCGGAGCGGCGATCGTCGTGTAGGACAAATTGAGTTCGGCCTGGTGACGGACCGCGCTCGCATGATCGCGCTGGGCCTCTGCCTTGGCGTGCTCCGTGGTCAGTACGTCGATCTTGCGCTGGGCGACGATCAGCCCGGCGCGCGCCTTGGAGAGCTGGGCGGTGCGCTCGCGCATCGCGGTGTCGGCCTGCTGGGCGCGCTGCACGGTGCCGTAACCGGTCTTCATGAGCTGGTCGTAGCGGTCGCTGTCGGCCTTGGCGTAGGACAGCGAAGCCTCGCCCTGGGCGATCTCGGCCTTCTCCTGGTCGATCACCGACTGCTGCTGGTTGAGCTGTGCGTCGATGTTGCCCAGCGCCGCCTCCGCCGTCTTCACGTCGGCCGTCGCCTGATCGAGCGCCACCTGGAAGTCGCGATCGTCGATGCGCGCCAACACCTGGCCGGCGGCGACTTTCTGGTTGTCCTGCACCAGGACCTGGCCGATGTAGCCCGAGATCTTCGGGGCGACCGTGGTGTAGTCGGCCTGGATGTAGGCGTTGTCGGTCGACACCTCGTACTGGCCGACCTTCCAATAGTCGTAGCCGGCGTGGGTCGCGAGGCCGAGGCCGGCGAGGAGGGCGATGCCGACTGCGGTGCGCTTGAGCGCCGGCTTGGAGGGCATATGAACCAGTCCGGTGCGGCTGAGGCCAACGGCTGCGGCGTAGGACAGGATGGGCATCGGATACTCCTCGTTCGACGCGGAGTATTTAGGCTGTCCCTGGAAAGTTGATAATAATGGATATTATGGAATAATTATCCTGATATACGGGATAATCATGGATCAGCTCACTGGCCTCTCTGTCTTCGCCAAAGTCGCGGAAACGGGCGGTTTTTCGCTCGCCGCCAAGCGCCTGAACATGTCGACGACCATGGTCTCCAATCACGTCCAGGCTCTGGAAGACCGGCTCGGCGCGCGGCTGCTGAACCGCACGACCCGCAAGGTGAGCCTGACCGAGGTCGGCCGCATCTACTACGAGCGCTGCGCGCGCATCCTCGAGGAGTTGCAGGATGCTGACGCCGCAGCTGGCCTGCTGCAGTCGACGGTGCGCGGCGCCTTGCGTCTGTATGTCGGCACGCACCTGATTCCGTTCATCGCGCCGGTGATCGTCGACTATCTCGGCCGCCATCCCGAGGCGACGGTCGACCTCAACACCGGCGAGCGCCAGATCGACATGGTGGAGGAGGGCTTCGACGTCGCCATCCGCGCCACCCAACCACCCGACTCGAGCGTCGTGGTCCGCAAGCTGGCCGAGTGGCATCACATCCTGTGTTGCGCGCCGTCCTATCTCGAGAAGCATCCCGCACCGAGCCGCCTGGAAGATCTCAAGCAGCACAACTGCCTGCGCTTCTCGCTCTATCCGTTCGGCGACGAATGGCATTTCATCGGACCGGGCGAGGCGCAGATGTCGGTCAGGGTGTCGGGCAACCTGGTCAGCAACAATGCGCCCGTCATCCGCACCATGGGGCTGGCGGGCCGCGGGATCATCATGGCACCGACCTTCGTCGGTGCAGCCGACCTTGCGGCCGGTACGCTGGTTCGCCTGCTGCCGGACCACCGCGCGGTGGGCTTCGCCATCAACGCGAGCTATCCCACGCGGCATCATCTCTCGAGCAGGGTCCGCACTTTCCTCGACCTCGCGTCCGAGCACTTCCTGCGCCATCGCGGCGAACTCAATCCCGATGCGCACCCGCTTTAGAGGACGTCACGGGCGAAGGTGCCGTGCAGAGGATAGGGGATGTGGTGCGTCAGCCGCGCCGTGAACAGCGGGCGCTGGGCGAGATCGGCGGCGTCGAGGCCGACAATGGATGTCCGTTGCGTCGTTGCATCGAAGACGAGAGTGATCACGATGCCGTCGTCTTCGGCGGCATCGGGACTGCGCGGCACGAACAGCGGCTCGCCGACATAGCCGCCCGGCGCGAAGTCGTGCGAGGTAACGGCGCCCGACTCGAAGTCGACGCGGGTCACGCGCTGCTGCAGACCCATCCGGTTGCCTGCGGGATTGCTCGCGATGTAGGCGTAACGATAGGTCCGGCCGACCCGGCGTGGGTCGATGCACGGGAACTCGTTGGCGACGCCCGTATCGAACGTCTGGCTTTCGAGCTTGCCTGCCGGATCGATCCGCAACCGGGTCAGCCGCGCCATGCCGTCGGCCGGCCATTCCGACTTCCAGTAGGATCGCAGCGCCTCGCCGATCGTCGCGTAGTCGGGATAGCGGGCGAGGTCGAGCACGAGCGTGCCGCCGCTCTCCTCGAAGCCGTTGGCGAAGTGGAACTGGAAGAAGGGTGCCGTCTCGACCCAGCGCGGGGTCGTCTTGCCGTCGCGCGGCACGATCAGGATGCGGGTCGGTCGTCCACCGTCCCACTGCAGCGTGGCGTCGAAACTCTTCAGCCCCAGGATCATCTTCACCGGCTGCACCAGGATCGGCCCGATGCAGAAGACCAGGTGATACTCGGTCAGCACGAAGTCATGGTTCATCACCGCATCGGGCAGGACGATCGGCGCGAATTTCTGCAGGCCGGCGGTGTCGAGCCGATAGATCGTAAGTGTCGTCCTGCGGCCGTAGTCGATGCCGAAGTTGAAGATCTCGCCCGTGGCCGGATCGACCTTGGGATGCGCGGAGAAGGCCTTCACCTGCCCGTCGAACGTCTCGAACCCCGTGGTTTCGAGTGTCGCCGGGTCGAGCGTGACCGGCGGCCCGCCTTCCCACAGAGAGAGCAGCCGGCCGCCTTGCATCAACACCGAGGTGTTGGAGACGTTGGCGGGTTGGCGGAAGGCATTGGCGAGGGCGCCGCCCGGCCGCATCTTGCCGAAACCGCGATGCGTGATCCGTCCGGCGGCGGTCTCGTCGCGATAGTTTTCGGTCCGCACGTAGCGGTTGGCGAAGCGCACGCTGCCCTGGTCGAAGCGCACGGCCGAGATCATGCCATCGCCATCGAACCAGTGCGGAAACCACTCTCCGTCGAGCTCGTTGCGGCCGGAACCATTGCGGAAGAGGGTGCCGCGCAGCCAGGCCGGCACGGTGCCGTCGATGTCCGCGATCCGCTGGTCATGCTCCTGGTCGAGCGAGCGGAAGCCGCCGCTCCAGGGATGTGCTGCCATCGGCATTCGATGTGGACCGGCCATCGCGCGCCTGTTGTCCTTGCTGTTCAGGGAACGCCGAACTTGTAGGCGAAGCCGGCGCGGACTGCGTGCGTTGATGGCTGGATACTGATACCGCCGCCCAGGATCGATCGCGTCTCGTACTGGCTGTAGCGATACTCGAGCTTGGTCGACCAGCCGCCGAAGATCACCGTTTCGATGCCGGGACCGACGGTCCAGCCGCTCAAGGTGTCGTTGCTCTGCAGGAAGGCCGTGCCGCCGCCCGCACCGGCGATGGCCATCGTGCCGACCTGTTCGGCAGTATAGCCCGCGGCGGCGTAGAGCAGGGTCGAAGGCACCGGCAGCAGGCCGACGCGGCCCAGAACGCTCCACGACATGCTGGGGCTCACCGTCACTGCCGCTGTCGCCCCGCCGCCCGAGAGCGTCATCGTCGATTGCGGATTGGACCAGCTCGCATCGCCCATCGCGCCGATCACCACCTGGTCGGCGATTTGATAGTCGTAACCGCCGTACACAGAGCCCAGCATGCTCTGGCCGCCGCCATCGATCGAGGCATTGGCGCCGCCGACGCTGGCCGTCGTGCGCGTGACCGCAGAACTCGCGCCACCGGCCACGCCGAGATAGGGGCCGGTCCAGTTGGCCTTGGCGACGGACGTCGCTTCCTCGTCGCGTGTGCCCGCGCCGGCACCGAACTTGTAGCTGAGGCCCGCGCGGATCGCGTGTTCGTAGGGCTGCACGTTGAAGGTCGTGCCCGACAGGTTGCGGCTCTCGAACTGGGAGAAGCGATACTCGAGCTTGGCCGACCAGCCGTGGTTCAGCATCGTCTCGACGCCGCTGCCGATCGTCCAGCCGTTGAAGAAGTCGTCACGCGAAAAGGACGCGAAGGCGCCGCCCGCCGTCGCCGTGCCGCTCGAATGGATGTTCTGTCCGCTGTAGCCGCCGATCAGATAGAGCAGCGTTCCCGGCGTCGGCAGCACGCCCGCGCGCACGAGCGCGCTGAAGCCGAGATTGGGTTGCGTGAAGACGTTGGCGCTGGCACCCGCCACCTGGGCCGACGCGTTCGACTGGAGGCCGGACCACGTGCCCTCGACCAGCACGCCGACCAGCGCGCGCGGTACTACCTGGAAATCGTAGCCGCCATAGACCGACGCCAGCACGCCTTGGCCGGCCGTATCCTCGGTCAGCGTGGCGCCGCCGTTCGACGAGACCTGCCGCTCGACCAAGGTACCGGCACCGAACGCAGCGCCGACATAGAAGCCCGTCCAGGTCCGCGATTCATAAGAGGGAAGGTCTGTGACGCGTCGATCCTGCGCCTGCGCCTGTGTCAGGCCGGAAGCCGCCAGCACGGCCGCAAAGGACACTGAAAGTCGGTTGATCATTGCCCTGCTTTTATCGGCCGTTCGGCTGCAAATGTATCATACAGCGTGCACTAGCGATATATGCGACTAGTAATCAATCGCCGCGGTATGGGTGACAGCATCGTGGCCGAGCAGTCGCGGGTGAACCACGCAAGCAAGGCGACAAGGTCACCCGCACGCTGGGGCACCTATCGGCGCGCTATGTGCCCGACTTCAGTGAACGCAAACCGTCACTGGCGCTCGACATCGTGCCGGCGGGCAAGCCGGGCGCGATCAAGGCCTTCTACAAGGGCCAGCCGCTACCCAAGGCCAAGCTGGAGCTGATTTCCGAATCGGGCTGGAAGCGCGAGTTGAAGACCGACGCGCAGGGCGCGCTCGTTGTCGCTCTGCCGCGGCGTGGCAACTACGTAATCGAGGTCGAGCATCTCGACACGACGGGGGCACCCGGGGCAGCGAGGCCTACGAGTCGATGCGGTTGGTCACGACGCTGTCGTTCCGCGTCGCCGACGGCGGCGAGGCGCCGCCTACGCCACCGGTCTACACGCCCAAGCGCTGATCAGGTCTTCTTGTTCAGGACCCCGAAGCGATCCTTCGGGTTCTTCTCGCGTGCCGCGGCGCCGTAGGTGCCCATCTCGATGCGGTGCGGGATCGTCAGCATGTAGTTCTTGAACGCGCCCTCCATGGCCTCGCGCCATCCTTGCGCGTTCTGCGTCTCGTTGACCGATGCCTTGGCGAACTTGAGCGCAAACGAATCGCGCGTGGCGATCTTTTGCGCCAGCGCCATCGTCTCGGCTTCGAGCCTGTCGCGCGGCACCACGCGGTTCACCAGGCCGAGCTTTTCGGCCTCGGCCGCACCGATGAACTCGCCAGTGAAGAGATATTCCTTGGCCTTGCGCGGACCGAGATCCCACGGCATCGAGAAATACTGTACGTGGCCGCCGCCCCAGCCGACCGCGCGGTCGGCGAACTGCGCGTCCTCGCTGGCGACGATGATGTCGCAGGCCGAGGCGATCATCATGCCGCCCATGATGCAATAGCCCTGGACCTCGGCGATGGTGGGCTTGGGCAGGTCGCGCCAGCGCATCGTGTTCTCGAAGAAGCGCTCCCACAGCCGCCGGTACTCGCCCTTGAAGCCGGGCTCCAGCAGCGTCTTCTTCTGGTCTTCCATCTCCTGCGGGCTGCCGAGATCGTGGCCGGCGGAGAAGTGCTTTCCGGCGCCCGCGAGAATGATGACCTTCACCGCATCGTCGTCGATCGCTGTTTTGAAAGCGTCGTCGAGTTCCTCCAGCAGGATCCGGCTCTGCGCGTTCAGCACCTCGGGCCGGTTGGTCGTGATCTTGAGGACCGCGCCGGTGCGCTCCGTCAGCAATGTCGAATAGGTCACAGCGCCAGTCCTTTGCCCATGAGATCGATGAAATTGTCGCAATAGAAACGCTGCTTCTGTGCTTCGGTCGTGCCCGCGGCCTCCATCGATGCCTCGAAGCGCTTGATCGGATTGCGCCCGCCCTCGACATGCGGATAGTCCGAGGAGAACAGGCAGACCTCGTCACCCGAGTTGGCGATGATCCAGCCGGCGTCCTCGTGCGGATAGGGCGTGACGCGAATCTGGCGCTTCACGAACTCGCTGGGTTTCAGCGACATCTTCTGCAGCCGCTCCTCGTTCTTGTAGAAGGCAGTATGGGCGCTATCCATGTTGCGCATCCAGCCCGGCAGCCACGACGCACCTTGTTCGATGCAGCCGATCTTCAGGCTCGGAAACCGGTCGAGCACCCTGTCGACGATCAGCGCCGTCATCGCCTTCATCGGCGGATAGGCGATCGCCATGTAGTCGATCGACTTGAAATTGTCGTCACCGCCGTGGAAGTCGGGCACCGGCGGCCCGCCATTGTTGAAATAAGCCTTCTCCAGCAGCACACCGCCACCGCCGACATGAAACAGGATCGGGATGCCGGCCTCCTGCGCCATGGCCCACAGCGGATCGAGGCCGATGTGGCTGGGCGAGTGGCCGTCGGGGCAGCGCGACGGGATCATCAGGCCCTTGGCCCCCATCCCGATGGCCTCGCGCGCGGCCGCCTTCGTGCGCTCGAAGTCGGCGAGTGGCACGTAGCCGGTCGCCAGCAGACGTTTGTCGACCGAGCAGAACTCAACCATGTGGCGGGTGTGGGCGCGGGCGACGGCGTAGATCGTGTCGACGTCGCCCTGGCCCTCGAGCAATGTCGAGAAATTCAGGAGCTGGGTGGTGAACATGAGCTGGCTGGCGAAGCCCAGCAGGTCGATCGAGCGCGGCCGGTCCTCCCTGATATGGGAGCCCAACGCATCCCAGTTCTTTTGCAGCATGATCTGCGTCTCGTCGGTCTCGCCCTTTTTGGCGTCCGGCTTCATCAATTTGTGCAGGCCGCGGCCCCGATCGCGCGGGAACAGCACGTCGTCGGTGATGATGTCGCGGTACCTGGCCTCGAGATGCCCGGCGAGGAAGCCAGGCACTTCCATGACATGGGCATCTGCGTCGTGAATGACGCGGCCGCTGGCGTAGGGCATGTTCCCTCCGGAACCGTTTTATCGTTTTGCGGAGCTTAGCATGAGCCAGGATATCGCCAACGCGGTGCAGGCCCTTCTGGAGGCCCGTCGGACCGGTAAGCAGGTGCCGGTCCCGTTCGCGCTGCGGGATCGTGCGGCGGTCTATGCCATCCAGAACGGCGTCGCCAAGGCCACCGGCCCGGTATCCGGTTGGAAGGTCGGGGCCAAGACGCCGACCGCCGATCCCAGCTGCGCGCCGCTGCTCGCCAACACCTTGATGAGCTCGCCGGCGACCTTCGACGGCAAGTCGATGCACATGATCGGCGTCGAGGTCGAGATCTCCTTCCATATCGTGCGCGACATCCCCGCGCGCCGCGAGCCTGTGGACCGCGATGAGGCGCTGGCCGCCGTAGGCGACGCCTTCGTCGGCATGGAGGTGGTCGACACGCGTCTCGCCGATTTCAAGTCGGCCGATCCGGAGTGGCTGCTGGCCGACAACCAGATGAACCACGCGCTGGTGATCGGCTCCGCGATCAAGGACTGGAAGGCGCTCGACTGGGCGAACCTGCAAGTCCGTCTGACCATCGACGGCAAGGTCGAGGTCGACCAGAAGGGCGGGCTGGGCGCGGTCGACCCGGTGCGGCCGCTCGCGTGGATGATCGACCATGCCGTGCGCGAGCGTGGGGGTATCCGGAAGGGCCAGGCGATCACCACCGGCTCGTGGACCGGCCTGCGCTATTATCCGCCCGGCACGAAAGCGCGCGGCGAGTTCGCGGGGCTGGGTGCGGTGGAGGCGCGCTTCTGATGCGCTTGCTCGCGGCTCTTCTC
>Ga0207707_10006519_pt1 | contig 10192 bp, 8 predicted proteins | sample KBSC83BmetaG_FD_184336 | JGI IMG/M metagenome (GOLD analysis project Ga0207707, IMG submission 184336) | Corn rhizosphere microbial communities from Kellogg Biological Station, Michigan, USA - KBS C8-3B metaG (SPAdes) (version 2) | ecosystem: Host-associated > Plants > Roots > Rhizosphere ... | reverse complement strand
AATTTCGTGCTGGCCAGCAACGAGCGCGCCGTGCGCCTGTGGACGCATATGGGCTTCGCCACGGTTGGCCGCATCCCGGAGGCTTTCGACCATCCGACGCTCGGCCTGGTCGATGCGCTGGTGATGTGGCGGAGCCTATGAAGCTCGCCAGCTAAGCTGCGGCGCGCTTGCGAGGCTTCTGCGCAGTGAGTTCGAGTCCGACTTCCTCGAGCGCCCGGGCAATCTCAGTTACCCGGCTATCAACGTTGAAATCCAAGAGCCGGCGAATCTGCTTTTCGTCACGGCCGAGACGTGCCGCCAGCTCGACATTGCTGATCTCGGCATCACGCATCGCCTGATAGAGCGATGCTTTGAGCAGGACGCGCGGCGGAGGCGACACAATCGGGCGTCCCTTCTTGGGCGCGGAAGGCCTGGGCAGATCGCGGCGATCGTCCTGATACATCTCCAGAGCAGTAATGAGGGCATTTTGCGCATGCCGAAGCGCATCTTCTCGATCATCGCCGAAAGTGACGAGTTCGGGAATGTCAGGACAGGTCACTAAAAATGTCTCGTTGTCGTCGCGCTTGAGAACGACAGGGTATTCAAAATTCATTTCATACCTTAAGGGGCCACGCCCCGCTTATTTCAGCCCGAGTTGCTTCAGGATGGCTTCGATTAATGCTAGGCTGTTTCGCTCAGCACCTCGGCAAACAGCGTCGCATCGACATTGCCGCCGCTCAAGATCACTGCCGTGGTGCGGCCGCGGGGGTCGTAGGCGCCGGACAGCAGGGCCGCCAAGGCGGCGGCGCCGCCGGGCTCGACCACCAGCTTGAAATGCTCGAAGGCGGCTCGCATGGCGCGGCGCACGGCCTGGTCGCTGACGGCAAAGCCGCTCGCGATGTGCTGCCGGGCGATGGCGAAGGGAATGTCGCCCGGCATGGGGGCCAGCAGCGCGTCGCAGATCGAGCCGCTCAAGGCGGCATTGCGTTGGCGGGTGCCGGTGCTGAGCGAGCGCGCCATGTCGTCGAAGCCGGCGGGCTCGACCGTATGCAGAACGGTGCCCGGGCTGCGGTCGGCGAGCGCCAGCGCGATGCCGGCGGCAAGCCCGCCGCCGCTGCAATTGACCAGCACGGCGTCGAGCATCGTGCCGCGGGCCTCCGCCTGCATCGCGAGCTCGAGACCGATGGTGCCCTGGCCCGCCACGATGAAGCGATCGTCGAAGGGCAGCACCAGCGTGGCGCCGCGCTCGGCGACCAGGCGCCGGCCGATCGCCTCGCGATCCTCGGCGACGCGGTCATAGAGATGCAGCTCGGCGCCATAGGCTTGCGTATTGGCGATCTTCATGCGCGGCGCATCGCTGGGCATGACGCAGAGCGCCTTCATGCCGAGCATCCGCGCCGCCAGCGCCACGCCCTGCGCATGGTTGCCCGAGGAGATGGCGACCACGCCGGCGGCGCGCTGCCCGTCCGGGATCAAGGAGATGCGATTGTAGGCGCCACGGAATTTGAAGGAGCCGCCGAGCTGGAGGCTCTCCGCCTTGACCAGCACGCGGCCGCCGACCGCCTGGTTGAGCAGCGCCGATTCGAGCAGCGGAGTCGTGAGGGCGCGGCCGGCGAGCCGCTGCGCCGCCTGCTCGATGTCGCCGATGGTGGGAAGCTCAGCCCCTATTGCGGGGGGCTCGCATCGTCGAGCGCGCCGCCGTCGCCCGGCGTGTCCTCGAGGCTGTCGTCGGCCTGCTGGGTCGGCAGCGCCACCGGCTCCTTGAGGCAGGCGAGCAGGCACCAGGCCGAGGCGGCCGGCGGCACGGCGGCGGCATGGCTCACCAGCGGCGAGCCGAGCCGCAGGCGATAGACCTGCAAGCCTTCGAGCACCCGCTCGACATAGTTGCGCGTCTCGGCGAAGGGCAGGCGCTCGATCCAGTCGATGACGTCCATCTTGCCGCGCGGATCGCCGATCTGCTGCAGCCACTGATGCACGCGCGCCGGCCCGGCATTGTAGGCGGCGAGCGCCAGAACATAGGAGCCGTCGAAGCGGCCGATGATGCGGCTCAGATAATTCTCGCCGAGCGCCACATTGTAGTTGGGATCGGCCAGCTTGTGCTCGTTGAAGGGCATGTTGAGCTTGGCGGCGATCGCCTTGGCCGTCGCCGGCATCAGCTGCATGAGGCCGCGGGCGCCGGTGCGGCTCACCGCTTCGGTCGCGAAATTGCTCTCCTGCCGGATCACCGCATAGGTGAGGGCGGGCTCGGCGACGCGCGACTTGTCGAGCGGCAGCAGCGGATAGCCGGCCTCGACCAGGGTGATGCCCTGCCGCGCGACGCGGCGAGCCACCGACACGCCGAGATCCTGGCGGCCGACTTTTCGCGCCAGCTCGGCGGCGAGAACGGCCTCCTCGGGCTCATGCGCGAGATCGGCGAGGCGCAGCACGAAAGGATCGATCTGCGTGTTGGCGCCGATCTCGGCGAGCTTGCCGACGGCGCGCGTCACCTCGCGCTTGGCGAAGGCCTCGACCGCCTTCTTGTCGGGTTTGGGATCGGTCGGCAGCTGCTTGAGCTCGCCGCCGAGCTTGGCTGCTGCGAGCTGCCCGTAGAAGGTGGTGGGGTGCTGCGCCGCCTTCTCGAACCAGCCGCGCGCCGCGGCGCTCTTTTGCTGCGCCTCCTCGGCGCGGCCCGCCCAATAGGCGCCGCGTGCCAGGCTGACCGGCGTGCGCACCGAATTATAGAGATTCTCGAAATGGCCGAAGGCGACATGCGGGTCGTGCTCCAGCCGCAGCGCGATCCAGCCGGCCAGGAACTCGGCGTCGGCGAGCGCGACGCCGGCGGTCACGTGATGGTCGCGCGCCAGGCGGTAGGCCTCGGAATAGGCGCCTTCGGACAGGGCCTGGCGGATCTCGGCCTCGCGCTCGCGCCACCATAGCTCGGGCCGCGGCAGGCTCGCGGGCGTCTTGAGCAGCAACGCCCGTGCGTCGCGATCCTTGCCCTTCACCCGCCGCCAATGGATGCGGGCATAGACCAGGCCGGGATCGTTCTCGAGCGAAGCCGGGACCTTGCGCAAGGCAGCGTCGAAACCGCCCTGGTTGTTGAGCAGCATGACACGCGCCTCGGCCACCCAGCGATGGCCTTCGTCGACACGGTTCATCTGCCGCTTGGCCTGGTCGAACTGCTGGCGCCAGATTAGCCGGTCCAGACGCTCGATCTGATCGGCGCTCTGGATCAGCCCGTGAAACTTCTCGAGGAAGGCTTTCTCCTCGGGCGCCGAGAAATTGTCCTCGACCCAGGCCCGCCGGATCCAGCGGACGCCTTCGGCCTCCCGCCCCTTGATGCGCAGCGCCTCGCCATAGCGGATCTTGCCGTCGCGGCTCTGCGGCGGGTTGCCGGAGAACCAGGCGAGCAGCCCGTCGGGGCCGGCCTCGAGCAGGATCTGCTCCTCGGCGCGAAGCCTGAGCGCCGCCTGGCGCGGCCAGTCGGGGCTCTGCGGCGGGTTGCCGGAGAACCAGGCGAGCAGCCCGTCGGGGCCGGCCTCGAGCAGGATCTGCTCCTCGGCGCGAAGCCTGAGCGCCGCCTGGCGCGGCCAGTCGGGGCTCTTGTCGAGGAAACCTTGCACCTCGGCGAAGCTGGTCGGGGCGTGCAGCCGGCTGATCTCGATCCAGCGCACCACCTTGTCGAGCAGCGGGTCGTGCCCGGTCGCCGCCAGCAGGTTGGCGCCGGCGATGTCGCCGGCCTCGAGCCGGCGCAGCGCATCGCGATAGACGGCCTCGGAGGCCTGCGCGCGCGGCGCTCCGCCCAGCAGGAGGGAGGCCAAAACCGAAAGGGCGAGCAGGCCGAACCCTTTGCCGGCCGGCTTCTCAGATCGACGCGAACTCATAGCCTCAGATTTACCATGCCAACAGTTAACAATAACAATGGCTGAGATTGCATCCAAGCGGATCCGAGCCGGCCCGCGGGGTAATCCCCGCGCGGCTGCCGGGAAATCCCTTTTCCCCGCTGGTGCAGCGCGTTATTTTCGCCCCGCCTACCGCACATGGGGAAGAAAGATGGCTCCAACCCGCCTGCGCGCACCGCGCCTCGTCGGCTCGATGACTGCACTCGTAACGCCCTTCAAGGACGATGCGGTCGACGAGAAGGCGTTCCAGCGCCTGTGCGGCTGGCAGATCGAGCAGGGGACGCGGGCGCTGATCGCCGTCGGCACGACCGGCGAATCGCCGACCTTGAGCCATGCCGAGCACCGGCGCGTGATCGATCTCGCGGTCGAGGTCGGCAAGGGCCGGGCCGTGGTGGTGGCGGGGGCCGGATCGAACTCGACCGAGGAGGCGATCGGCTTCATGCGCCATGCCGAGAAGGCCGGCGCCGACGCCGCCCTGGTGGTGACGCCCTATTACAACAAGCCGACCCAGGAAGGGCTCTATCGGCATTTCAAGGCGCTGCACGATTGCTGCGGCCTGCCGATCGTCATCTACAACATCCCGCCGCGCTCGGTGATCGATATGAGCGTCGCCACCATGGCGCGGCTGGCCGAGCTGCCGCGCATCATCGGCGTCAAGGACGCGACCAACGATCTGGCCCGGCCGCAGAAGATCCTGCAGGCGATCGGCGCCGATTTCGTGCAGCTGTCGGGCGAGGATGCGACGGCGCTCGCCTTCGTCGCGCAAGGCGGCCATGGCTGCATCTCGGTGACCGCCAATGTCGCGCCGCGGGCGCTCGCCGACATGCACGAGGCCTGGGCCGAGGGCGATGTCGCGCGCGCCCAGGCGATCAATGCGCGGCTCTATCCGCTGCACGAGGCGCTGTTCCTCGAATCCAACCCGAGCCCGGTCAAATATGCGGCCTCGCTGCTCGGCCTCGCCGCCGCCACGACGCGCCTGCCGCTGTGCGAGATCTCCGACGAGACCAAGCGCCGCGTGCGTCTCGCGATGGAGCATGCCGGCCTGTTCGAGACGGTCGCGGCGCGCTAATCAAAACCCCCTCTCCCCCTTGGGGGAGAGGGTAGGGTGAGGGGGTCGTTCAAGCGGCACGATGCTCGATCAGATGACAACAAGGTTTTTGGGATCGAGCCGAATCAGCGTTGCGCAAAGTGCGCGACTAGGGTGCGGTTTCAACGACCCCCTCACCCCGACCCTCTCCCCCAGGGGGGAGAGGGGGAAGTAAGAAGATGGTGGTGCGCAGCACCGATCGTTTCGTCGCGCAGAATCGCCGCGCCCGCCACGATTACTTCATCGACGAGACGCTGGAGGCCGGCATCGTGCTGCTGGGCAGCGAGGTGAAGAGCCTGCGCGGCAGCCATGCCAGCATCGCGGAATCCTACGCCGGCGAGATGCAGGGCGAGCTGTGGCTGTTCAATGCCCATATCCCGATCTACAAGTCGGCCAACCGCTTCAACCACGAGGAAAGGCGGCCGCGCAAGCTGCTGCTCCACCGCAAGCAGCGCGACAAGCTGCTGGGCTCGTCGAAACGCGAGGGCGTGACGCTGGTGCCGCTGTCGATCTACTTCAACGAGCGCGGCATCGCCAAGGTCGAGATCGGTCTCGCGCGCGGCAAGAAGAAGGCCGACAAGCGCGCCGCCGAGCGCGACAAGGACTGGCAGCGCGAAAAGGCGCGCACGCTGCGCAACCGCGATCTGTCCTAGGACCGTGCGGGACCGGCGCCGGGCGCTCGATCCGATCATCTTCCTATGCGCGGCGCATGTTTTTGCTTCCTAGCCAAAAGAGTTAGTTCTCGGCCGCGGGTTCCCCGCTAGCTTGGGCGTGACGCCGAGCGAGTGCGGGGGAGACGCGTGCATCCGGGAAGAAGACCGGGCCGAGAAGGCCTCCGCCGCCGCCGTCTTGCCTGTCGCAGCCTCCCCCGAAACTCCCGCAGCACCGGCGCCCTCGGTGCGCTGCTCGGCGGCCTGCTGATCGCCGCCGGCGCGGCCCGCGCCCAATCGCTCGAGGAGCTGCGCCAGCTCTCGCTCGAGGATCTTGCCAATATCGAGATCACCTCGGTCTCCAAGCGCCCCGAATCGCTGAGCCAGGCGGCGGCTGCCGTCTATGTCATCACGCGCGAGGACATCCGCGCCTCGGGTGCCACCAGCCTGCCGGAAGCGCTGCGCCTCGCCCCCAATCTGCAGGTCGCGCGCATCTCCTCGCAGGACTATACGATCTCGGCGCGCGGCTTCAATTCGGCCAATGCCGCCGACAAGCTGCTGGTGCTGATCGACGGCCGCAGCATCTACCAGCCCTTCTTCCACAATGTGGTGTGGGACCTGAACGAGGTGATGCTCGACGATGTCGAGCGCATCGAGGTGATCAGCGGACCCGGCGGCACGCTGTGGGGCGCCAATGCGGTGAACGGCGTGATCAACGTCATCACCCGGAGCTCGAGCGATACGCAAGGCGGGCTCGCCAATCTGAAATTCGGCAATTTCGACCAGAGCGGCGCGGTGCGCTGGGGCGGCCGCGTCGCCGACAACTGGACCTATCGCGCCTATATGATGGGTTTCGGCCGCGGCGACACGGACATCGCGGGCAGCCGCACCAGCACCCACGACAGCTGGCAGGGCTATCAGGCGGGCTTTCGGTCGGACTGGACCGGCGGTCCCGACGGGCTGACCGTGCAGGGCGACATTTTCGAGAACCCGCTCGACATCGGCGGGCGCGCCAATGGCGGCAATTTCCTCGGCCGCTGGACGCGCCGCCTCGGCGACGGATCGAGCCTCGAGCTGCAGAGCTATTACGACCGGTCCGACGAGGACCCCGGCGGCGGGGCGCTGCGCGACAATACCGACACCGTCGATGTCCAGCTCCAGCACAGCATTCCCTTCGCGAGCGGGCACCAGCTGGTGTGGGGCGTCGGCCAGCGCGTCTGGCGCGACACCTTCTTTCCGACCAACGGGGCCCTCATCCTGCCGCCGAGCCAGACCCTGGCGCTGACCAACCTGTTTGCCGAGGACACGATCAGGCTGGCGGACAGCCTGCGCCTCACCCTCGGCGCCAAGCTCGAATACAACACCTTCAGCGGCCTCGAGCCGATGCCGAGCATCCGGCTCGCCTGGCAGCCGACGGCTGCGAACCTCGTCTGGGCGGCGATCTCGCGGGCCGCCGAGACGCCCTCGCGCCTCGATCGCAATCTCGTCATCTCGCCGATCTTCGGCCCCTCGCCGCAGTTCCAATCGGAGCATGTGATCGCCTACGAGACCGGCTACCGGGCCGAATTCACCAAGGGGCTCTCGGCCTCGATCTCGCTCTTCTACAACGACTACAGCGATGTCCGGACGACGTCGCTGGTGCCGGGCTCGCCGCCGATCATCTTCCGGAACGACCTCGCGGGACACACCTACGGGCTCGAGAGCTGGGCCGATCTGCGGCCGGTCTCCTGGTTGCGCATCAGCGCCGGCGTCGATCTCTTGCATAAGGCGCTGCAGGTGAAGGCGGGCGGCAATGACATCGCCGGCATCCAGACCGCGGCCGGCATCGACCCCAACTACCAGGTCTTTCTGCGTTCCTATCTGCAGCTGTCCGACGAGATCGATGCCTATGTCGGGCTGCGCCAGATCGGCCGGCTGGCGCCGGCGGGGATCCCCTCCTATTTCGAGGCGGATGCGCGGCTCGGCTGGCATGTGAGCTCGGCGCTCGAGCTCTTCCTCGCCGGCTACAATCTGGTGCATGCGCATCATATCGAGGCGACCACCGGATTCGGCCTCACCTTCAGCATTCCGCGCAGCGCCCTGGTCGGGTTGCGGCGGAGCTTTTGATTGGGTCGCCTCGCGCATCGCCGATCGGGGAAAGCGGCTGTCATCCTGCTCGGCAGTCTGTTCGGTCTGCTGTGCGGCGCGCCGGCGGCGCGCGCGCAGGACACCGCCGTCGAATATGCGGTGAAGGCGACCTACCTCTATAAGTTCGTGCCCTTCGTGCAATGGCCGGCGGCGGCCTTTGCCGCGCCCGATAGCCCGGTGATCCTGTGCGTGGTGGGTGGCGGCGGCTTTTCCGAGGTCCTCGCTCGGGCGGTGAGCGGCGAGACCATCGAGGGACGTCCGGTGCTGAGCCGGTCGCTGCCCGCGGTCGCTGCCGACTCCGGCTGCCATGTGCTCTATACCGCCGGCTCGGCCACGCAATCCGTCGCCCAGGGGCTGGCGGCGGTGCAGGGCAGGCCGGTCCTGACCGTGACCGAGTCGCTGCCGGCGGCGGGGGCGAAAGGCATCGTCAATTTCGTCCTGGCCGACAATCGCGTGCGCTTCGAGATCGACAACCAGGCCGCGGCCGAGAACGGGCTCCTCATCAGCTCGAAGCTGCTGAGCCTGGCGGTCGCCGTGAAGCCGAGGAGCTAGCGGGAATGCCGAAGCTGCCCAGGATCGCCCCTCTGATCGCGCTGCTGGCGGCGATCGCGGTGCTGGTCGCGGGGCTGGTCATGATCGCCTATGAGGAACGCGCCTACGCCGTGCAGAAGACCGACGAGGCGACGGTCCAGGCGCGGATCCTCGCCTCGACCGTGGCGGCGGCGGTGTTCTTCGGCGATCGCGAGGCGGCCCAGGAATATGTCGAGGCGACCCGCGCCAATCCGGAAGCGCAGGCGGTCGCCATCTACGATGCGCAAGGCCGGCTGTTCGTCGGCTATTCGCGCGACGGCGCCGAGCCCCTGTCGGTCAGTCTCGATACGGCGCGGCCGACGCGCGATGCCGGCGCGCTGCGCGTGCTGACCCAGATCACCCAGGCCGACACCTTCCTCGGCACCGTCTATTTGCAGGCCGGCATCGAGCCGATCTCGCGCCGCCTGCAGCGCTATGGCGCCGTCGGCATGCTGGTCGGCATGGCGGCGCTCGTCTTCCTCGTGCTCGGCCTCACGCAGCGCACCCTGGCGCGGCAGGCGGCCAGCCTCGCCGCGGCCAATGAGGAGCTGCGCAAGCAGATCCTGCAGCGCGAGCAGGTCGAGGCCGCCTTGCGCCAGGCCCAGAAGATGGAGGCCATCGGCCAGCTTACCGGCGGCGTCGCGCATGATTTCAACAACATCCTGCATGTCATCATCGGCAATGTGGAATCGATGCAGCGGCGCATCGCCGGTAACGACATCCGCCGGAGCGATGCGGCGTTCGTGCGCTTGACCGAAGCCGCTTTGCGCGCGGCCGAGCGGGCCGCGACCTTGACCAGCCAGCTGCTCGCCTTCTCGCGGCGGCAGCCCCTGGCGCCGAAGGCGCTCGAGGTGAACCGGCTGGTCGCCGGCATGTCGGACCTGTTGCGCCGCACGCTCGGCGAGACGATCGGCATCGAGACGGTGCTCGCGGGCGGCCTGTGGCGCATCTCTGCCGACCCCAACCAGCTCGAGAGCGCGCTCCTCAATCTTGCCGTGAACGCCCGCGATGCGATGCCGGGAGGCGGCAAGCTCACCATCGAGACGGCCAACGCGCATATCGACGAGACCTATGCCAGAAGCGAGCAGGATGTCAGCGCCGGCCAGTATGTGATGATCGCGGTGACCGACGCCGGCACGGGTATGAGCAAGGATGTCATGGCCCAGGCCTTCGATCCCTTCTTCACGACCAAGGAGGTCGGGCGCGGCACCGGCCTCGGACTGTCGCAGGTCTATGGCTTCGTCAAGCAGTCGGGCGGCCATGTGCGGATCTACAGCGAGCCCGGCGAGGGCACGAGCGTGAAGCTCTACCTGCCGCGCCTCGCGAGCGAGCCCACCTCCGAGGAGGAGGCGCGCGCGGCGCAACCGGCGCCGGGCGGCGAGGAGCTGATCCTGGTCGTCGAGGACAGCGAGGATGTGCGCGCCAACACGGTCTCGATGCTGCGCGAGCTGGGATACGGCGTGATCGAGGCCGCCGACGGCACCGAAGCCTTGCGCCAGCTGCAGGCGCAGCCGCGCATTCGACTTCTCTTCACCGATGTCGGACTGCCGGGCATGAACGGTCGCGAGCTCGCCGACGAAGCGCGCCGGCGTCGTCCCGAGCTGTCGGTGCTGTTCACGACGGGTTATGCGCGCAACGCCATCGTGCATAACGGCAAGCTCGACCCGGGCGTCGAGCTGATCGCCAAGCCCTTCAGCTTCCCGGTGCTCGCGGCCAAGCTGCGCGAGGTCCTCGAGCGCGTTCCGTCCTGATCACGGACCTGGCGTGCCGTCGCCGCCGCTGCGCGAGCGGGCCGCCGCAGTGCGGGCTTGCGACAGCACGGTCGATACCTTGCGCAGGAGCGTGGTGCCGTCGAAAGGCTTCACGATATAGCCGTTGACGCCGAGCGAGAGGGCGCT
>Ga0207707_10006517_pt1 | contig 10193 bp, 7 predicted proteins | sample KBSC83BmetaG_FD_184336 | JGI IMG/M metagenome (GOLD analysis project Ga0207707, IMG submission 184336) | Corn rhizosphere microbial communities from Kellogg Biological Station, Michigan, USA - KBS C8-3B metaG (SPAdes) (version 2) | ecosystem: Host-associated > Plants > Roots > Rhizosphere ... | reverse complement strand
TCGACTGCGCGGTCACCCCGCGCCGCCTGCACGTGTTCTTCGTGATCGAGGCCGGCACCCGTCATGTCCATGTCCTGGGCGTGACGCCGCACCCGGACGGGGCCGTGGACGGTGCGGCAGGCCCGGCACCTGCTGATGGACCTAGGGGAGCGCGCCGCCCGGTTCCGCGAGGCGGCGGGTCCGCCGGAAGCGCCGCTGCCGTTGCCTCACAGACGCCGCGGCCAGTGCTGATGGTGCACGACCAGGGGTTATTTGCCTCAAGACAGCACCGCCGCTGTCAAACAAGCTGGACACATCAAACGAAAATCCCACCGATCCACAGAGAGCACACGATGCGTACAAAACACACACGGCCCGCAGAAAGCGGCCCCGTGTCCGCCACCAGCGTCGGCGCCGCCGACGGGGGAATCCGCCCCGCCCGCGGTCATCGCACGAGGCGCCGCCCGATCGCCGGCGACCCCGACGCGGCATACCGGGACCGGCCGTCGACCACGCCTGCGTACTACCGAGGACGGCCGGCCAGCTTCTGGCTCGACCTTTTCGGCCAAGCACGGCGCCGTGCCGCCTCGACCGCCGGCCAGGAGCCGTCTCGCAAGCGCGGAGACGTGCCCTCTGGCGTAAGCGGCATCGCATCCGTGCTGAGCGCTACCCCTCGCCAACGGCACGGTCCTACCGAACTCAGGTGAGCAGGGACAACGAAGCGGTGCCGCTGGAGCGGGCTGGCTCGCCGACGTGCCCGTCAGGTGGTCATCGACGAACTGATCGCCCGTGCACCGAGTACTTCGCCAAGCAGGAAGCGCTTGTCTCCAAGGTCCGGCTGAATGGCGAGGCCAACGGCGATTACGGCGGTTTCTATCTCTGGTGAGACCAGGCCGCGATGAACAAGTTCATGCGGTCGGAGGCGGCGGCGGACGTCGTCGGCAAGGTGTTGCGGAGCATGTGACGGGCATCCAATGTGGAGGCGGCCCGGGGTGACCGTTTCGTGATACATGACGCCGATCTGTTCCCATAACGGGAATTGGCCGGACGCGCTTCAATCGGATGTTTATCGGCGGACTATACGATGAGGCTAGATCGGGCCGTCAGCCCGCAAATTAGTATTTTCTTTCAAGGGGGATTCATGAACGTTCGCCCGTTTCGTTTCGGGGCTAGCCTTAACAATTTTTCTTCTTCGCGGTCTGCCTGGCGTGCTCGCGTGCGGGAGGTTGAGGGCCTGGGCTACGACATCCTGCAGGTGCCCGACCACTTCGGCATGGTGGCGCCGTTCCCGTCGCTGGTGGCCGCGGCCGACGTGACCAGCATCCGGCTGGGGACCTACGTGCTCAACGGCGGAGTGCAGAGCCCGACGTATCTCGCCCGGGACGTCGCCGACACCTGGCGCCTCACCGACGGTCGGCTCGAGCTCGGCCTGGGCGCCGGCTACGTCCCGGAGGAGTTCGCGGCGGCTGGCCTGTCGTTCGGCACGCCGGGATCGCGGCTGCGCAAGCTCAAGGAGGTCCTCACGCAGACGCGGAAGCTGCTGGAGGCTGAGGCCGACGCCCCGAAGCCGCCGATCATGGTGGCCGGGTCCGGTGACCGCATCCTCACGCTCGCAGCCCAGACAGTAGACATCGTGAGCTTCCCGATCACAGCTGGCTTTGGCACCGGCAGCCCAGAGGAGGCCCTGGCCGCGCGCGTGCAGCGCGTCCGAGAGGCGGCCGGCGAGCGGATCGGTGACATCGAACTGAACCTGTTCGTCGCCGGGGTCGGCCGCCGGGTAGCGGATATCGACCTGTCGGTGATCAGCGCGGCCTCGGGCAAGTCCGCCGAGGAACTGGCCCAGCTGCCGGGTGTCCTGGTTGGCTCGCCCCGGCAGATCGCCGACACCCTGCTGCGCTACCGCGATGAGTTCGGCATCAGCTACGTCAGCGTCCTTGAGGACCATATGAGAGTGTTCGCAGAGGTCATCCCGCTGCTGCGGTAGCCCTCCCGTGATGGCCCGTCACCGCCACGGCCGGGAATCATCCCCGCGATCCAAGGCGGCCCAACGGTGGTGGCGGCCACCCGGCGGGCTCGGTCGCCGCTGCGGTGTAGCGCGGGCCGGGTGGGTAACCCGATTCCGCGCCGGGAGAGCCGTCGCGCCCGGATAGAGCAGGCGAGACGGCACTCCCGGTTCCGGACTTGAATCTTGATTGAGGTTCCCTAGACCTCAGCAGGCAGTGACAGAGTGTCGATCGTTTCCATGGCCTTGGTGAACTCGATGGCTGTGTCGTCCATGAGGGCCCGAGGGTCGAAGTCTGGACTCGCCAGCACACCATGCACGCGACGGCGCTGCATACCGAAGTTGCCCGCATCGTAGATCGGCAAGATCGATGCCTCGCGCAGGTACTTCTCGAACATGTGCTGCTTGTCAGCGCTGTTTACGCCGACGACTTGCATGCACTTGTAGACGGCGTCGAACATCAGCTCGGTGCAGTGGATCTTGCACATAGCGCCGATAAGCTCGCCGTGGTACTCGTGCTTGTCCAGGTAATGTGCGGTCTTCCAGCAGAAGTACCGACATGCTTCTATGCGCGCCGCCACATCTCCCAGCACGTAACCCACGTTCTGGTAGTGAATGATCGGCTTCGGGCCCCCCGCCGTGTACGTTTTCGCCCACTCGAGGGCTGCCTCGTAGGCGGAGCGTGCCACGCCGACTGCCGCGATCCCGGCGACCGGACCCGACCAGGCGAAGTTGCGGTTGATGAGCAGGTCGCCGTTCCCCTTGGTGCCTTCCACGAGGTTCCTCGCCGGTACCCGGGCATTGTCGAAGATGATTTCCGCGTTCGGGGTGAGCCGGTGACCGATCTTACTGATCAGCTTGTAGCTCACACCCGGAGTGCCGCGCTCGACCATGATCGCGGAGAGGCCTTCTGTGCCGCCCTTTTCCGGGTCGGTGCGCACCACGACGATGTTTACGTTCGCGCCCTGGCCATCCCAGCCAGCCACGTTGCACGGCCAGTACTTGCGGCCGTTTAGCACATAGTCGTCGCCGTCCCGCCGGGCGGTTACCCCGATTCCCGCTGGATGCGGCGACGGGGCGTCGAAGTTCGCGGTCCCTCCCGGTGTTCCGGCGGGCTCGCTGACCGCATAGCCGACGATGTATTCGCCGGAGGGATCAGACGTTGCCGCCCGCAGGAACCGGTTCTTCTGTTCGTCGGTTCCCCAGTACCAGACGGGCAGCAGCCCAAGCCCGTTGACCAGGATGGTGCAGGCAAAGCCCGGATCGATTGCGCAGATCTCTTCGGCGGCGAGGATCAGGTCGACATTGGACAGACCTCCGCCCCCGTATTCTTTGGGAATCATGCAGAATGCGATCCCGTGCTTGTACGCCTCGATATAGGCGGGCTTTGTAAGCTGGAACGCCCGCAGCGGGTCAGGCTCAGCATCAGCCTCCCGTACTACAGGCGCGAGAACGTTCTGTGCGAACCGCCTCGCGTCCAGCTGCAGCTGCCTTTGCTGCTCGCTAAGCGTGAAATCGATAGCCATTGGCATTTCCTCCAGATCTACTCGGACGCCTGGCTTCTCCTAACTGCCGCGAAAGCTGAGCTTCATTTGAAGATCGTGGCGACTGTGGCCACTTCTTGGTCTTGTCCCACCGAACCGCCTCACGCCGGCTGCGCCAAACAGGGGCTGACCAGGCTGACGCAGCGAGGTCAGGTCTCTGGCGGACATGCTGAGAGCACGGGCTGCGCAGACCTTGCCTTGGGCGATATCGCTCGCCTCCGTGAGGCCGAGTCTGGTCGCCGACAGCACCAACGCTCTTGTCGGTGCCCTCGCCGCTGAACTGGTCCTTGGCCTGGCCGGCAGTCGATGGAGCCCGGAAGATCACATCGTCGGGATACCCGGCCTGAGGACCGGACCCTTCCCCAACCGCAACTTCGAAGGGCTTCTTGCAGACAACGGCACGCATGACGCCGCCCCCTCGCGCTGTGCACCTTCCTCGCGATGCCGCTAGCCGCCCTCATGCATCTGGCGTCCCTGGGTTCACAGAGGAGGTGCTAAACCTCATGATGCATCCGTTGGAGCAAGCGCTGTCAAGGTATCGGTGGCAAGCGGCGTGAATGTGGTGCGAGCGACCCCTTTCCGGTGTGACGAGAGAGGTGTGTGCTCCGCCCGTCCAACGGCCAGCTTCCCGCGTGCTTCTCCATACGGCCGCCACCGCGAAGCCACCCACCCTGCACCGCGTTCGGTTTGGATGGGGACTGAGGAGGACGACATGACCAGCACACTCACCCCCACCTGCTCATTCTGCGGGCTGCGCTTTGAGAACAGGCCGCTTCTGGAACTGCACGTCCGCGAGGACCACCCCCAGCGCGGCTCCCCCGCAGAATCGCGGCAGAGTAACCCCGCCGGCGCCCCCGCGTCTCAGCCGGCCCCTCGCAGCCCAGCCAGTGGGCGCGGTCAGCCGGCCGGGACTCCGCGCGCAGGCGCGGGGACCGCCGGCGCAGGCTCACCACAGCCCCGCCGACCGCATACCGGACGGGTGATGACCGGCATGCACCGGATAATCCGCGCCTTCCGGCATACCCACGCACAGTTCCTGCTCGCATCAGAAGTGATGCTGCACCCGGCCGGTCCGCCCCGGCCCCGGCAGCAGTCAGCGGACCCGACCGCTGGGCCGGATGCTCGCCATGCGGCCACCGGCCGACGGGCCGACCGCGACGCCTGACCGCCGACGGGCCAGTCCCGCTCTAGGGTCACGTCCGCCGGGCAGTCCGGCGGACGTGACCGTGCTGACGGACGCTAAGCGCTAGCTGTCCACCAATCAGTAGCGGCGCCAACAAGCCTGAGCGGCGACAGCGCCGCCGCACCGCTTGACCCCGAGCGGCGCCACGGGTGTGCACTGGCCGCGCAACGTCACGGGCGGGCTGGAGAAGTGAGAGCCGTGTCGCAGTTTCCCGTGTACTCAGGAGGTCGGCGCTCACGACCCGGAGGCCTCGCGCTCTATCATTTTCACGATTATGATAGTTTTAAATACGGCGGACGTGGTGCGGACAGAGACGTCTCCGGGCGACCTGCGTGATCGGCGAACGTGCGTGCTCGCCGGGCTGACGCCGGCAGGCCCGGACCTTCCCAGCCTGCTGCTCCGGGATCCGGATCTAACCCGGATCGGGCGCCGCTCGGGCGGCACCATCATCCGGGACGGCCAGCCGCTGACCACGGTCGGCTGGCGCCGCATCCGGCGGTGGCGGCAGGACCGGCTCGCGCTGCCCAGCCGGGTCATCCCCGCGGTCATCGGCCCAGATCACGTCGTCCGGTCCGGTGCCGGGGGCTCCGCTACCTGGCCGGACTTTGCGCTGCCGCCGACGGGGAGCCGCGGCTGCCCGTCGACGCGGGAACCACGGGAGACAATCACCAGTTCCGGGGGACCGTCTCAGCCCGGGAATACACCGTATAGTTTCTACTACTACTTCTGATATAAAATAACAGTATGGATACAGAGCAGCTCCTGGCGGCTGAGGACACTTCCCCGCTCGGCCGCAGCCGCGCCGACGTCCTGGACATGCTGCGGGCCGCGGACGGCCCGCTCGGCGTCCGGGAGGTCGCGCGGCGGATGGGGCTGCACCCGAACACGGCCCGGTTCCACCTCGAGGCTCTGGTCGAGGCCGGGCTGGCCGCCCGCGAGACCGAAGACCGGGAGACTCCCGGCAGGCCCAGGATCGGCTACCGCGCGGTCCCGGACGGTCCCGCCGGACGGCGGCGCTACCGGCTGCTTGCCGAGATGCTCACCAGCCTGATCGCCGAGACCATACCGGGGCCGGCCGAGGCAGCCGAGGGGGCCGGACGTGAGTGGGGCGCCTACCTCGCTGAGCAGCCGCCGCCGTACCAGAGACTGACCGCCACGGAGGGGATCGCCAAGCTCACGGCGATCATGGAAGAGCTGGGTTTCGCGCCGCAGCCGGAGGCCGGTGGCAGCCAGCACCAGCTATGCCTGCGCCAGTGCCCCTTCCGCGAGGTGGCCCAGCATCACCAGGACGTCATCTGCTCCCTGCACCTGGGGCTGATGCGGGGGGCGCTGGCCCGGATGCGCGCGCCGGTCACCGCCGACCGGCTGGACCCGTTCGTGGAGCCCAGCCTCTGCATCGCCCGGTTGTCGGCCCGCGATGACCCCGGTGAGCGCCAGTCGGGTGCCGCTGGGACCCGTTAGCCCGCTCGTCAGGCCGGGCGGCGTCCCTGCGCGTCTCCGGTGGCCGTATCCGGTCCAGGACGCGAGCGCCATCTTCTTGGAGGGTTCCTCGTAGGCGCGGCGCATCCGGATGCCAGCGCCCGTGCATGCCCTCCCGGCCGGCGCGGCGACCTCACGTGTCATCCACGCCCCGGGCCGGGAGCGGCGGCGCGACCGACTTCCGCAGTTCGGCTGCTCATCGGCTCATGCCGCCGCCTTATCCGAAGGCCGCGCGCCCCGCTGGTGCGGGGCGGCAGCCGCCACAGCGTCCTGCTCCCGTGGTCCGGCGTTCATCGCGGCGGACGTGCCGTGTGGCTGCCGGGCGGCGAGGAACACCGCGATGAGCCATGCCGCCAGCGAGGCCGTGACCACCGCCGCCATGAAGACGAGCTGCCCGGTTGAAAGCACAAAGTCCGTGTGCATGACGGTCTCCTCCGCTCACGCCCGCGCGCCGGCCGGTGGCTCACCCATGTTCGCGAGCAGGGCCGCCAGGTCCGCCCCGGATCGGGTAAGGACCGGCAGCAGCAGGTCGTTCTCCCTGGCCACGTGGGCCGCGAACAGCGTCGCGATCCACTCCGCGGCCGTGGCGGCAGCGACGCCGTCCGCGCCGGCCCGGAGTCGGCCGGCGAGGTAGGCCAGCGCGTAGTGCTCGCCGGTCAGTTCGCGCACCAGCTCGCCGCCGTGGCCCCGGGCGGACGCCGCCCGGTACAGGGTCTGTTCCTCTGCCTTGGCATGAGGCAGGATCTCTCCGCTCAGATAGTCCCGCAGCACGGTCATCTGCCGTTCGAACGGAACGCCCCGCTCGACGGCCTCGCACAACGTGCCGGCCCGCCGCTCCAGCCCCCGGCGCAGAACCGCGTGATGGTGAATGATCCGCCGGGCCTGGGCAGTGGCGCCTTGGTAGGTGACAGCCATCAGACACCTCCTATTTACCATCTCTAATTGTTTAAACGATAAAAATCGTTAAAATATTCCGCAACCGCGCTCTCGCAGCTCCGGATTAGCCGTGCCGCCGCGACCGCGGTGCACTGTCCAGAACGACAGGGGGCGCCTCCTCGGTCGCCAGGTCTCCGCTCCCCGCTTTCGACGCGGGGCGGCGGTACCGCACCAACGTTCACCCGGCCGACCCCGGATCGCGGGTCGCTGCGGTCACGGTTCGTCGTCTTCCTCAACGCGGGCCAGCCAGGCTGCGAACCGGTCGACCGGTCCGCCGAAGTCTGGATGCAGATCTACGAATGCCTGGAGCCGGGCGGCCAGCCACCCGAGCGTCACCCGCTCCTCGCCGCGCCGCTCGCCGAGTTCCTCGATGCCCCGGTCCGTGAAGTACACGGTCACCTCCGCAAGTTTTACACTAGTTAAGTAGTATAAACATGAGAAAAGGCAGGCTGTCCGGCCGCTCATCCTGGGACGAACGCCCAGGTCCGGCTTGGCCAGCAGCGTGATCACGACAACGAGAGTTCCTCGGCTCCGGGGAGCTGCCCGAGGGGTGGGTGTGCATCAAGGCACGGTCCGTGACACGGGATGCTGGCCAGTAGCGCGAAATGCCCGGCCACCACTCGACCACGCCGCGGCAGTGACCAGTTGCCGGTTCGCGGAAGACCGGCGGCGGACTGATCGCGCTGGCCATCTGGCTGGCCCGCTAACGACCTCGGGGCTTACGACGCCGAGCTGCACGCCGTCTTCCTCGGCTTCGTCATGTCGATGATCTTCGCGCACGCCCCGGTGATCGTGCCGTCCGTGCTGGGACGCCCGCTTCCGTTCCGCGGCTTCCTTTACATCCCGCTCGTGCTGCTGCACGTTTCACTGATCCTGCGGCTAGCCGGCGGAGACTGGGTGGGCAACACCGACGCTTGGCAGTGGGGCGGATCGCTCAACGAGGTAGCGTCTTGCTGTTCCTGGCCCTGGCGGCAGGTCTGGTGGTCAGGTCGGGGAAGGCTGCCCGTCGCGCCGGGCAAGTACGGCGAGCGGTGGTGCCGTCCGGGAACGTGGCCGTCACCGCCGCGCGGGACCGCGACGTGCGCGCGGACGGCCACGCGGAGGACCTTCCGCGATGAGTACCCCGTTAGCCTTAGCCAACGGTGGCTGTCACGGCGGGCAAGACGGCAGCGCGTACAACCCGGCCCGCCACAACGCATTTAGGCGCATCCTCGCCCAGCGGCCTGACGCCGGGGATCTGGGGAGGCCTGGCCGAGGACGCGGCACGGTCGGCGCTATCCGGGGCGGCCTTCCGGGCTGCCCGGGGGAACCGGGGCGACGCTCGCCAGTACCGTCACCGCTACCGCGCGATCGGCTGAGGTGAACAACAGCCAGAACCGGCGCCGTCCGAAGCACGGCTGCACGTCCGCGAGCCACACGGGAAACCGGGACGCGGCCTGCCCAAGGTGCTCCATACCGCCGTCGCAGCCTATTCCCAGAAGCAGCTGGGTACCGTCGATGAACACGGCGACCGTGCCCGTGCCCCGTGCCACGGGAATCACGCCCGACAGTGGCGCGTGATCCGCTGACAGGCGCCGCAGCACCGCTGTCATCTCGGCTCTCCGCTCGCCTGTCACGGCACGGGCCGTCCGCCGGAACCGGCGGCGCAGGTCGCGCCGGTCACGCCGGACGGGGACCGCGTCGCGGAACCGAACGCGCGGTCCCCCAGCGCCGTCGTTCACCACCTCACGGCCCCGAGCCCGCAGGTCCGGTGGACGCAGGATGCCGGCTGGCGCTCGGGGTGAGCGGCGGCCAGCTCGGTGTCGGCACCGGCGGCGCCCAGCTTGGCCGTACCCACAGGCGAATCGGGCGGCTGGTCACGTGCGGGCGGACCGGTTGCTGACTGGTTCCGGGAGGGCCTGGTCGATCCCGCGTGACGCGCTCCCGGTCTGCACCTGCGGGTAGTGCAGGTCGAAGGCGGGACGCTCGGAGCGGATGCGCGGGATGCGGTAGAAGTTGTGCCGCGGCGGCGGGCAGGACGTGGCCCACTCCAGCGAGGAGCTGAAGCCCCACGGGTCGTCGTCGGTGACCCGCTCGCCGAACCTGACGGTGACGTAGACGTTCCAGATGAACAGCAGCACCGACACGGCCAGCAGCCACGAGCCGACGCTTGAGACGACGTTCAGCGTGGTGACGTCGCCGGGCAGGAGCGGGTAGTTCGCGGTGCGCCGGACCTGGCCCTGCACGCCGGTCCAGTGCTGGACCAGGAACGTCATGTGGAAGCCGACGAACAGCAGCCAGAACTGGACCTTGCCCAGCCGGGCGTTGAGCATCTTGCCGGTCATCTTCGGCCACCAGAAGTAGAACCCGGCGAACATCGCGAACAGCACGGTGCCGGCCAGCACGTAGTGGAAGTGCGCCACCACGAAGTAGGAGTCGGAGACCGCGAAGTTCATCGGCGGCGACGCCAGGATCACGCCGGTGATGCCGCCGAACAAGAACGTGACCAGGAAGCCGATGCTATACAGCATGGGCGGTTCGAAGCTCAGCTGGCCGCGCCACATCGTGCCCGCCCAGTTGAAGAACTTGATTCCGGTGGGGATCGCGATCAGCAGGCTCATGAACGAGAAGAACGGCAGCAGCACCACGCCGGTGGTGAACATGTGGTGCGCCCACACCGTCATCGACAGGCCGGCGATCGCGATCGTCGCCGCGATCAGCGTCTTGTAGCCGAACAGCGGCTTGCGGCTGAAGACCGGCAGGATCTCCGTCGCGATGCCGAAGAACGGCAGCGCCAGGATATAGACCTCGGGATGGCCGAAGAACCAGAAGAGGTTCTGCCAGAGGATCGCGCCGCCGGAGTTGGCGGAGAAGATCTGGGCGCCGAGGCGGCGGTCGACTTCCAGGACGAGCAGCGCGGCGGCCAGCACCGGGAAGGCGAGCAGCACCAGCATCGAGGTGAGCAGCGCGTTCCAGGTGAAGATCGGCATCCGGAACATCGTCATGCCGGGCGCGCGCATGCAGAAGATCGTGGTGATGAAGTTGACGCCGCCGAGGATCGTGCCGAAGCCGGACAGCGCCAGCCCCATGA
>Ga0207707_10006515_pt1 | contig 10194 bp, 8 predicted proteins | sample KBSC83BmetaG_FD_184336 | JGI IMG/M metagenome (GOLD analysis project Ga0207707, IMG submission 184336) | Corn rhizosphere microbial communities from Kellogg Biological Station, Michigan, USA - KBS C8-3B metaG (SPAdes) (version 2) | ecosystem: Host-associated > Plants > Roots > Rhizosphere ... | reverse complement strand
GTGCAGCGCGAGCGGCAGCGCGCCCGCCCGCGTCGCCGGGTCGAGCACGCGGATGCCGTGCGCACCGCTCGCGTGCGCGATCAGCCGCCCCGCGTACGGCGCGTCGGTGGCGGCGAGGCCTTCCACGAGGCTGGGCAGCACGTCGTCGGGAACGGTGAGCAGCACCAGGTCAGCGGCGCCGAGGACGCCGGCCGAGTCGGTGAGCCGGGCCCGCGGGAAGTGCTCGCTTACCCGGAGCTTGGACTGCTCGGAAACCGCCGCGGCGGCGACAACCTCATGCCCGGCCCGCGCCAGCGCGCGGCCGAGCGCGGTCCCCGCGCGACCGGGCCCGACGATCCCGACCTTGAGGCGAGCAGGATGCTCATTAGTTCCAGTCTCCACCAGTACCGGACAGCCCCCTCTTACGCTGGCCAATGCCCTGACAAGGATAGTGCCAGCTTCCGCACCCGCCCGTAGCGCGGTCAGCCACGGCCATGCCCCGCCCAACCAGCCGCCGGCCGCCCAGCCCGCGCCGACCGCGGCCAAGACCATGGAAACTCTGCGTCCAGCGGAAATAAAACACGCACCGGACGTGCTTTCTTTCCACCCAATGCAAAGCTTCCACGCTAAATAACCGCCCGTGAGCCCAAGGGTGAAAGGGAGACTGGCGGGACAGCGGGATCGAATGGTCGGAGCCGTCGCCGCAACCTGACCTGGTCCTAGGGCCCGAGAACCGCGACAGTTGTGGCCCGCGGGGCCCGAGGGCCAATGCGACATGGGCCCGGGGCCGGACCCGCGCTGGGCCCGGGGCCCGGGCACGCTAGAGCGGTCTCCGGGGCGCAGGGGGCCTGGAGAGACGTATCGGGACCATGGGGCCCTTCGGCCAGGTATGCGACCCGCGGCCCTTGAGGCTAGGGGTGGAAGGGGGACTGGGTGGGGGGCGGCGGGACCTCGTCGTCGTCCTCGGGGTTTCTGGGGACCCGGCAGCAGTATTCGAGGAACAGGGCCGCCGCGAGGAGGACCAGGCACGCGCCGAACGACAGGCTCGCGTCCACGAGGTCGGCGCGCGGGGTGGGCGCGTTCGTCATCCCGGACAGGTAGATCATGAAGCCCGCGCAGATGCCCGCGAGCAGCGCCGCGGTCTGCGAACTCGCCTTGGCGAGGGCCACGATCCGCGCCACGAACAGCGGTGGCGCCGGGCGTGCCCCCCGTTTGCCCTGGATGCGCGCTCGCAGGTCCCGGCCGGCCCAGGCCTCCACGCCGGCCGCGATCAGCAGGGCGGGCACTCCCGTCCAGGTGAGCGGCGGCAGATTGGCGTAGACGGCGTTGAGCAGCGCCCAGGTCACCGCGGCGGCGATCACGAGGATCAGCAGCAGCGTCCGGGTCCGCGTCGGCTTCACGATCCCGCCTCCTGCAGCACGAGGGGCACCTTTGACCGGCGGATGCCCGTCTGGTCGGCGTGGGCGAGCAGATCCGCGACCGGGCCCCGGCCGGGGAGCACCGCGTCGGGATCGACGTCATGCCAGGGACCGAGCACGAACGCGCGCTCGTGCGCACGCGGGTGCGGCAGCGTGAGGTCCGGGTCGTCGCTGTGCTCGCCGGCCACGGTGATGATGTCGATGTCGATGGTGCGCGGCCCCCAGCGCACCAGGCGGACCCGGTCGAACGCCGCCTCCACCTCGTGCAGCCGGTCGAGCAGGTCCCGCGACGAGATCGTCACCTCGGCCAGCACGACCGCATTGAGGTAGTCCGGCTGCGGCGGCCCGCCAACCGGCACCGTCTCGTAGACCGGCGACACTCCCGTCAGCCGAACCCCCTCGATTCCCGCGATGGCGTCCACACCACCCTGGAGTATGTCCTGTCTGTCTCCGAGGTTACTGCCCAGGGCGAGCACCGCCTGCCGCCCCGTCATGATCGGCCAGTCATGATCGGCCCCTCACGACCGGGCCGCGGCACAGTAGGCCGCGGCTACCCGGACGGCGTCCGCGTTCGCGGGGACCTGGTGGACGCGGACGCACCAGGCGCCCGCCGCCGCGGAGAGCGCGGTGATGGCGGCCGTCGCCGCGTCGTTCTCGAGGAACGGCCGCGGCTCGGCCCCTTCGGCGTCAAAGAGCCTGCTCAGGTAGCGCTTGCGGGAAGCGCCGACCAGCACGGGGAAGTCGCGCCCGCCGATCGTGGCCAGTTCTCGCAGCCCGGCGAGCAACTGCCAGTTGTGCGCTTCAGGCCCCCAGGCGGCCGGGTTCTTGCTGAACCCGAGGCCGGGATCGAGCACGATCATCGACGGGTCGACGCCTTCCGCCGTCACCGCCTCGATCCGCTGCGCGAGTTCGTCGTGCACCTCGCGGACCACGTCGGCGTAGATCGCCCTTGAGTACATGTCGTGGCTGTGCCCGCGCCAGTGCATCACGACGTAGGGGACATTCGCCTTCGCCACCAGCCGGGGCATGTAGGGGTCGGCCAGCCCGCCGCTCACGTCGTTGACCAGGCTGACCCCCGCCTCCACGGCCCACTCGGCCACCTGAGCGCGCATCGTGTCCACGCTGACGACCGCCCCCGCCCGGACAAGCTCGGTGATGACCGGCTTGACCCGGCGCAACTCCTCGTCGACCGGCACGCGCTGCGCGCCGGGCCGCGTGGACTCGCCGCCCACGTCGACGATGTCTGCACCCTGGGCGATGAGCTCGAGTCCGTGCTCGATCGCGGCCCCGGCGCCGAACCACCGCCCGCCGTCGGAGAACGAGTCAGGGGTCACGTTGACGACGCCCATGACCAGGCAGCGGCCCGCCGCTGGCGTTCCGGCGAGACCAGGCAGATTGACCATAACGGGAATGGTAGTCAGCCCTTCGGGTCATTCCATCGGGCGTGCCTCGGAAGATGGCCACGAAGCGTAGTGGTCAAACCCTGAGCTTTTGTCCGCGCGGGACGGGCCGCCGGGTCGCGGTCCGCGCGATCAGGCCTGCTCCGCGCGGACGGCGGGGGGTACCGGCGGCCGCCGCCGGGGTCGCTGACCGCGGAGCAGGCGGCCGATCCGCCGTGCGTGCCGTCGCACTCCGAGCCGTGGCCACACCAGGAACGCCTCGGCTTCCAGGGCCGCGATCGCGATGCGCGGCACGTCCCGGCCGCCCGGGTAGACGAAGAAGCGCGGCTCCCAAACCGGGCTGAACTTCGCGTTGAACTTGTAGAGCGACTCGATCTGGAACCAGCGGGACAGGAACACGAGCAGCCCGCGCCATGCCTTGAGCACCGGCCCGGCGCCGATCCGCTCTCCGCGCTCGAGCGCGGCGCGGAACATCGCGAAGTTCAGCGACACGCGCTTGACGCCGAGTCCCGGCGCGGCCTTGATGGCCTCCACGATCAGGAAGTCGTTCAGCCCGGCCTGCGCGGTCTTGTCGCGCCGCATGAGGTCGAGGGAAAGCCCGTCGGTTCCCCAGGGCACGAAGTGCAGCACGGCCGCCAGGACGCCGTTCTCCGTGGCGGTCACGAGGACGCAGTTCTCGTCGCCCGGGGCGCCAAGGCGGCCGAGCGCCATTGAGAAGCCCCGCTCGACCTGGGTGCCGCGCCAGTTGTCCGCCTCGTGGATGACCCGGTCAAGCTCCTGCCTGGGGATGTCGCCGACCCGGCGGGCCTCCGCGGCGTAGCCGTTCTTGGCGACGCGGTTGACCATCTGCCTGACGTTGCGCATCTGGCGGCCGGACAGGCTGAAGTCCGCGACGTTGACGATCGCCTCATCGCCAAGCTCGAGCGCGGTCAGGTCGCCTTCCCGGCACCACACTTCCGCGCCGAGTTCGCTGCAGCCCATCACCGCGGGCCGCCACGCGTGCCGGGCCGCCTCGGAGAGGAACTCGGCGATGGCGCCTGGCCACGCCTCCGGGTCGCCGAGCGGGTCGCCGGCCGCGAGCATCACGCCGGCCACCACGCGGTAGCAGATCCCCGACTTGCCCGACGGCGACCAGATCACGCTCTTGTCGTCGCGCAGGGCGAAGTAGCCGAGCGAATCACGGTCGCCGTGCCGGTCGAGCAGGGCACGGATCTTGACCGCGTCCGCGGCGGCGAGCCGCGCGCGCGGCTGCGCCGAGCGGAGGAACACGTAAATGGTGGCCACCAGCGTGAACGCGCCGAGCGTGCTTGTCAGCAGGTGGTACAGGTCGCCGTGCGAGTCGGACGCCCACTGGACGGGACCGTAGACGCCGACGAGTTCGTACAGCACGTCCTGCAGCCGCTGCGGGACCGTGTAGTCCCCGGCGAGTGGCCCGAGCGCCAGGTAGCCGAGGCCGATCGCGAAGTCCATGACGACAAGGCCTATGAAGACCTGGACGACCGTCCGCCGGGTGCGCGGGTCGCCGACCGCGTAGAAGTCTTCGTGCCGGTCGAGCAGGACGGCGAGCAGCACGATCGCGACGATGCCGGAGACCGAGACGACCCGGGGGAAGTGCATGAAGTGGACAATGACGTCGAACGCCAGCAGCACGAGCACCGCCTGCCAGGCGCGCCGCTTGCGCCGCCGCAGCCCGCGGGCGAGCATCAGCAGCAGCAGACCGATGATCACGTCCGAGGTGCGGGTGACGTTGGTGAGCGTCCCCGGCACGACGGCGTTGACCTTGTGCAGCTTCTCGTGCAGGCCGGGCTTGAAGACGGCCAGGATGTCGGAGATGCCGATGAGGAAAGCGAGCAGCGAGGCGACGGCAGGAATCCACGTCAGCCGCTTGGCGTCTTTGGGAGGGCGTCTCCCAGGGAGAGCAGAGTTCTCGCTCATCTCAAATCTCTTGTCAGGCCCCGGATCACGGACTAGCAGCGTAGTCATGACGGGCCCGCCATGCACGGCTTCCGCGATCTGCTAAAGAATTCACTAAGACCGATAGCATCCTCCGCTGCGTGCGACAAGGTTCGCCGACGGCATAGTTTTCCCAGAGACAAGGTACCCCCAACCACGCTTAGCCGACCGAACGTGTAGTAAAGACTGAACTTTTCCTCCAGCCCCCGTCCGTCGGCCCGGCGGGCCAGGATGTCAGGAGAAAAGGCTCAGCGGCCGGCTAATTGATAGACGGCTGGAAGGCGCTGCCTGGTTCAAACAATTCCGACCTTTTTTCGGCAGCCAGGGCACAACACCCCTAAACCCGGACATATCGGTCTGGGTTGAAAATACGGAGGAAACCTCCGTATTAAACTATTTCCGAAGAAAGGACATCGCCTCGGCGCGGGTCCGCGCGTCCCTGCGGAAAACGCCGCGGACGGCGGAGGTCACGGTCGTCGCACCCGGCTTGCGTACCCCGCGCATAGACATGCACAGGTGCTCGCACTCAAGCACCACGATCACTCCGCGGGGCTCGAGGATGCGCATCAGCGCGTCGGCGATCTGGCAGGTCATCCGCTCCTGCACCTGCGGCCGCCTGGCGTACACGTCGGCCAGCCGGGCCAGCTTGGACAGGCCGGTGATCTCGCCCTTGGCGTTCGGGATGTAGCCGATGTGCGCCTTGCCGAAGAACGGCACCAGGTGGTGCTCGCACATGCTGTAGATCTCGATGTCCCGGACCATCACGATCTCGTCGTGCTCGGCGTCGAAGACGGTGGTAAGCACGTCCTCGGGCTCCTGCCGGAGCCCGGCGAACTGCTCGGCGTACATCCGGGCCACCCGGGCCGGGGTGTCAAGAAGCCCGTCCCGGTCCGGATCCTCGCCGACCGCGAGAAGTATCTCGCGGACGGCGGCCTCAATGCGTTCCTGGTCGACCGGCTTCTTCGCAGGCAGCAGTTCATCTACCGGCGGCTGATCGAACGGGGACAGCTCAGCCGCAGGCTGCTCGTTCATCGCAATTCCTTTAGTCGCTAACCTCGCCGTCGTGCCCGTAACCGAGCACCTGGCCGTTGGCCGGCCCGGGGATGCCGTCGAGCCCGGAGCTCGCCGACAGCGCCAGCTCCTTGGGCGACATGATCGGCGGGCGGTCGGACGGCAGCCGCTTGCCGTAGCCGGTGTAGGTGCCGCGGAAGGGCCGCTTCTCGACGGGGGCGAAGACCTCGAGGACCTGCTTGCGGGAGAGCGTCTCGTGCTCAAGTAGCTGCAGGACGAGGTTGTCGAGGACGTCGCGGTACTCGACGAGCACTTCCCACGCTTCGTCGTGGGCGGACTCGATCAGCCGCTTGATCTCCTCGTCGATCGCGGACGCGATCTCCTCGGAGTAGTCCCGGCCGTGCGACATCTCGCGGCCGAGGAACGGCTCGCTGTCGCCGGTGCCGAACTTCCGTGCGCCGAGCCGCTCGCTCATGCCGTACTCGGTGACCATGCCGCGGGCGATCTGGGTGGCCTTCTCGATGTCGTTGGCGGCGCCGCTGGTCGGCTCGTGGAAGATCAGCTCCTCCGCGGTCCGGCCGCCGAGCAGCATCGCGAGCTGGTCCTGCATCTCGGCGCGGGTGGTGAGGAACTTGTCCTCGGTGGGCAGCGCCTGCGTGTAGCCGAGCGCGCGGCCGCGGGGGATGATCGTGACCTTGTGCACCGGGTCAGCGTTGGCCATCGCGTGGCCGACGAGGGCGTGCCCGCCCTCGTGGTAGGCGATCAGCTTCCGTTCCTTCTCGGACAACAGCACGCTCTTGCGCTCGGGGCCCGCCATCACCCGGTCGATGGCCTCTTCGAGCGCCGCCATGTGAATCTGCTTGCCGTTGTGGCGCGCGGTCAGCAGCGCCGCCTCGTTGATCACGTTGGCGAGGTCCGCGCCGGTGAAGCCGGGGGTCCGCCTGGCGATGACGTCCAGGTCGGCGTCGGCCGCGATGGGCTTGCCGCGGGCGTGCACCTTGAGGATGCCCTTGCGGCCCGCCAGGTCCGGCTGCGCCACCACGATCTGCCGGTCGAACCGGCCGGGGCGCAGCAGCGCCGGGTCGAGGATGTCCGGCCGGTTAGTGGCGGCGATCACGATGACGCCGCCCTTGGTGTCGAACCCGTCAAGCTCGACGAGCATCTGGTTCAGCGTCTGCTCGCGCTCGTCGTGCCCGCCGCCGAGCCCGGCGCCGCGGTGCCGACCCACGGCGTCGATCTCGTCCACGAACACGATGGCCGGGGCGTTCTGCTTGGCCTGGTCGAACAGGTCGCGGACGCGGGAGGCCCCGACGCCGACGAACATCTCGACGAAGTCCGAGCCGGAGATGGAGTAGAACGGGACGCCCGCCTCACCCGCGACCGCGCGGGCGAGCAGCGTCTTGCCGGTGCCAGGCGGGCCGTACAACAGGACGCCCTTGGGGATCTTCGCGCCGATCGCCTGGAACTTCGCGGGGTTCTGCAGGAACTCCTTGATCTCCTGGAGTTCCTCAATGGCTTCGTCGGCACCGGCCACGTCGGCGAAGGTGGTCTTCGGCGTGTCCTTGGTGATCAACTTGGCCTTCGACTTCCCGAAGTTCATCACCCGGGAGCCGCCGCCCTGCATCTGGCTCAGCAGGAAGAAGAAGAACAGTGCGATGATCAGATACGGGACAAACGTCTCAAGGATGGACAAGAACGCGCTCGACTTGGGGATCTGCACGTCGTAGCCGCCGGACAACTGACCCTGGTCGAACTTAGTCTGGAGCAACTGCTGCAGCTGCTGGCCCTGGCCGCTGATGAAGTCGGCCTGGTACTGCTGCCCGCCCTTGGTCGTGACCTGGATCGTCTGGTTCTTGTCGGTAAGGATGGCCGACTTCACCTGGTTGTTGTTGATGAGCTGGACGATCTGCCCGGTGTCCTTCTGCTGGTAGCTGCTGCCAGAGTTGGCCCAGCCCAGGGTGATGGTAATGACCAGCACCGCGAGCAGCACAAGCAGTAGCGGTCCGCGGAAAAAGCGCTTCAATTCCATTGCGAGCGACCCCCTCGGCCCGGGGCCGTTCCCTCCTGACCAGCCTCACGTCCCGCCGACCACCGGCGGCACTGCCTGCTCCGCACCGTCGGCCGACGACGCCGGCCGCGCACAACGCATAGTGTTTACCTTACGGTGCATCAACGCTTTCTTCAGCGGGATGTGTTCCCCCCATATACCTCGGGGGCTAGCGTCCCGATGAATGGAAGGTTACGGTAGCGCTCCGCGTAGTCCAGCCCGTAGCCGACCACGAACTCGTCGGGGATCTCGAACCCGGTATAGGCGACCTCGACGTCCATCTGCACCGAGTTCGGCTTGCGCAGCATCGCGGCGATCGCCACCGAAGCCGGGTCGCGCGACTTCAGGTTGCTCACCAGCCACGACAACGTGAGACCGGAGTCGATGATGTCCTCGACGATCAGCACGTGCCTGCCGCTTATGTCCGAGTCCAGGTCCTTCAGAATGCGCACCACGCCGGAGGACTTGGTCCCCGAGCCGTAGGAGGAGACGGCCATCCAGTCCATCTCGACGGGCAGGTGCATGGCGCGGGCGAGGTCCGCCATCACCATCACCGCCCCCTTCAGCACGCCGACAAGGAGCAGTTCACGACCGGCGTAATCGGCGTCGATCCGCGCCGCCAGCTCAGCGGTTCGCCTGCTGAGCTGCTCGGATGTGATGAGCACTTCTTTCAGCGCCGGCCCCATGTCAGCGGCGTCCATTCGCCAACCCCTCCCAGAACGTACTCAGGTCAACTGTTAACGGCGCCGCTAACAGTTCCGGCTCGCTCAAACAAGACCGTGCCCGACCGCCTGGCCGCCCGGACGCCGCCGGGGAGGTCGACCCCGCGCTGTCCGTGCCAGTCGGTGACGAGTTCCTCGATGCGCGCGACGTGTGCCGCCGTCAGCGCGCCCGCGGGGCAGCCCGCCTGCAGTGCCGCCGAGCGCAGCACCCGGCTGCGCAGCGCCCCGGGCAGCCCCGCGAGCGACGCGGCGGACAGCGGAGTGTCATCACGCCCTCGTTCGGAGGCTGCGATCTTTTCCAGCACCTCGGCATCATCCCGCAGCTGGCCGGCGGTCCGCACCAGCGCCTCCGCCACTCCGGGCCCGAGGGCCGCCTCCAGGGCGGGCAGCGCGTCGAGCCGGACCCTGACCCGGGCGAACCGGCGGTCGGCGTTGTGCGGGTCCGACCAGGCGGACAGCCCGAGCGCCGCGCACGCCGCCGCGGTGACCGATCTGCGCACGCCGAGCAGCGGCCGGACGAACAGGCCGCGGCGCGGCGGCATGCCCGCGAGCGACCGCGGCCCTGACCCGCGTGCGAGTCCGAGCAGCACGGTCTCCGCCTGGTCGTCGAGCGTGTGGCCGAGCATGACCGCCGCCGCACCGACGTCGGCAGCGGCCTCCTGCAGTGCGGCATAGCGCGCCGCGCGGGCGGCCGCCTCGAGGCCGCCGGGCCCGGCCACGGCCACGGTCGCGGTGCGCACCGGATCGAGGCCCAGGCCGCGCAGCGTCAGCGCCACCTTGGCCGCGCGCTCAGCGGAGTCCTCCTGGAGCCCGTGATCGACGGTGACCGCCCCCGCGCGCAGCCCGGCGCGCGGCGCGACGAACGCGAGCGCCGCCGCTAGCGCCAGCGAGTCCTGGCCGCCTGAGCACGCGACGAGCACCAGGTCACCGGGCGCGAGCCCGTCGAGCGACGCGCGGACGGCGTTGCGGACGGCCGCGACCGGCGGGGGAAGGGCACCGCCCACGGTCAGGCGACCCGCTCAAGCCATTCGCGCGGGTTCGCCAGTTCGGTGCGGGTGGGCAGCGTCTCCGGCGAGGTCCACACCTTGTTGAACCCGGCCATCCCCGCCTCTTCCACTACCGCGGAGACGAATCGTGAGCCCTGCTCGTACTGCTTCATCTTCAGGTCGATGCCGAGGATGCGGCGCAGGATCTGCTCCATACGGCCCGCCGAGCCGCGCCGGTGGGAGAACTTCTCCCTGATGTCCGCGACCGACGGCACCACGCGCGGGCCAACGGCGTCCATCACGTAGTCGCCGTGCCCTTCCACCAGCGTCATCACGGCGGTCAGCTTGTCGAGCAGTGCCCGCTGGGCCGGGGTCTGCATCGCCTCGACCAGGCTCTCGCCCTCGCCGCCGCGCACCGCGTCGGCGACCGCGCTGGCGGCCGACCGCATCCGGTCGAGGATGGCGCCCGCGTCCAGGTCGGAGGCGAGCAGGAACTCGGTCATCATGCCCTGCACGTAGCCGCGCAGCCAGGGCACCGAGGTGAACTGCACCCGGTGCGTCTCCTCGTGCAGGCACACCCAGCGCCGGAAATCGTGCGGGTCGACACCGAGCTCTCGCTCGACCATGACGATGTTGGGTGCGACCAGGGTGAGACGCCCGACGCCCGCGCCGGTGGCC